>Ga0154646_186_pt2 | contig 11467 bp, 8 predicted proteins | sample Rifle2008BG13ft_FD_116075 | JGI IMG/M metagenome (GOLD analysis project Ga0154646, IMG submission 116075) | Candidatus Aminicenantes bacterium RBG_13_62_12 | reverse complement strand
GCCTTCGAATTCGAGCGAGGTCTGCCCGCCGTAGATCATGATCAGCGTGTCGCCCAGGCCGCTGAAGGCGACCCGGAATTGGGCGGACATGCCCTGGCCGAAGGCCATGAGAAGGAGGATGGAAAGTGTGCCCCAGAAGAGGGCGAAGGTGATGAGCGCGGCCTTCTTCCGGCGTTTCCGGTACTCGCTCCAGAAAAAAAGGGGCAGGGTCGGGTTCATCCTATTTCCTCAAGGCCTCGATGGGGTCGGTCGACGCGGCCGTCCGGGCCGGGATCATACCGGCGACGACGCCGATGACGAGGAGGATCAGGACGCTGGAGACGATGACGAGCGGGTTGAGGACGGGGATGCCGACAAACTCGGTGAACCCGCCGGCCGGCACGGCTTTGGTCACCTGGAGAACGCCGGCCGAGAGGCCGAAACCGATGGCCCCGCCGAGGAGCATGATCATGAGCGATTCGCTGAAGAACTGCCAGAGGATCGTCCGGCGGCGGGCGCCGACGGCCAGCTTGACGCCGATCTCCCGCGTCCGCTCGTCCACGACGACCCGCATGATCGAAGCGACACCGACGCCGCCGACGAGGAGCGTGAACGAGCCGATGACGCCGAGGAAGACCGTGAAGGCGAGGAAGAAGGTCGTGAACTGTTTTTCGAACTCCAGGGTGTCCCAGATGGAAAGGGCGTCCGGGTCGGCGGGGGAAAAGCCGGCGAGCTTGGAGAGATGCTTTTTGATGTCTTCGGTGACCGCTTTGCTCCGGCCGAGGTCGCGGGGACGGAAGATGAAGTTCGAGACGTACTTGGCGCCGTAGAGCGAGGCGTAGGTCGTCCAGGGGATGAAGGCGCAGCGCTCGTCGCGCTGGCCGTTGTAGTTCGAGTTCTGGAGCTTGGCCCGCATAACGCCGACGACGGTGAAAGGGACGCTGTCGATGAAAACGGCTTTTCCCACCGGCTCTTCGTTCCCGAAGAGGTCCGTCGCGATGACGTCACCGATGAAGCAGACCCTTTTCCGGGCGCCAATATCCTCGGCGTCGATGAACCGCCCCTTGCCGGCGATGGTGTTGCGCATCAATTCGAACGCGGGGTTGATGCCCCGGACGGTGTTCCGGAATTCCTTCCGCCCGTAGCTGATCAGGCGGCTGCCGACGAACTCGGGACTGATGAGCTCGATTCCCGGGACCTTTTCCGGGATCACTTCGACCGTCTCGGGGGTGATCCGCACGGCCTTGCCTTTCAGGAGTCCCTGCCAGGGAAGAGTCGTCCGCGAGGGGAAGGCCAGGACGATCCCCTGTCCCATGCCGTGGAACCGCTTGATCTGGGCCTTGGACACGGAGTCGCCGAAGGCGATGAGCAGGACGACGGAGAACGTGCCCCAGACGACCCCGGACAGGGTCAGGGCCGTCCGCAGGGGCTGGCGGACAAGGTCCCGGAAAAGGTTGCGGAAGAAGATGCCGATCATTTATTTGATTTCGCGGGGGGGCCTTTCGACGACCTTCTCGCCCTCTTTCAATCCGGACAGGATCTCGATGTTCAGGCCGTCGGAGAGGCCGGTCTGGATCTCGACCTTGCGGGTCTTCGGCTCGCCCTTGCTTTCACCGTTATTGACGACCTCGACGAATTTCTTGCCGTCCTCGAATATCACCAGGCGCTCGGGGATGAGAACGACTTGCTTCCGCTCGCGGATCTGGATGCTCGCCGTCGCCGAGAAGCCGGCCCTCAGGGTCACACCGGCCGTTTCCTTGATCCCGATCCAGATATCGAAGAGGGTGGCGTTGCCTTCCTTTTTAGCTTTGGGAAAGATCCGGTCGACGCGGGCAAGGATTTTCATATCGGGGAGGGCGCCGATCTGGATTTCCGCTTCCATGCCGTCCGTGATCTTGCCGACGTCGATCTCGTCGACCGTACCCTTGAAGAGCAGGCTAGCCATGTCGGCTAGGGAGCAGAGTTCGGTGCCGGGCTGGTAGTTGGTCAGCGGGACGACGGGGTCCCCCTGAAAAACGCTCTGGGACAGGACGATGCCGGTGATTGGGGACCTGAGCAGGGAGTCGATATCCCTGTTGGACATGCGGATCCGCCCCTTTTCCAGGAGCTCGAGGCGCTCCGCGGCGGTCTTGAACCTGAGTTCGGTTTCCCTGTAGGAAGCCTCGGTGGCGTCCATTTCAGACCGGGAGATGAGGTTCCCTTTATAGAGCTCGAGCTGACGCGTCCAGTCGCTTTTGAGCTTCTGCATCGTCACTTCGGCCAGCTCCATGTTGCGGCGGGACTCCACGTATTCGAGGGGGGTCGGGTTGGGCGAGATCTTGAAAAGGGGCGCTCCCGCTTTCACGGCGTCGCCGACCTTGAACAAGACCTCGGCGACGATCCCGGGGATGATAGATTTGACCTTGGTTTCCTTCTCCGGTTCGATCGTGCCCACGGCCAGGGCTTTTTCCCGGATGTCGCCCCGGGTGGCGGAGACGAACTTCGTCTCCTCTTTTTTCTTGCCGCAGGCGAACAGGAAATAGAAGAACGTCAGGAGGAGAACCAAGGATATGCCTCGGAAGATCCATTTTTTCATGATACACCTCGAACGTCGGCTTATAACCATAGAGACGTAGAGGACGGCAGAAAAGTTCTGGATAATGATGAGTTAGCGATAAACTCTTACGGGATTTTCACAGCCTGGGTCAGGACGACCTCGACCCGCCTGTTCTTGGACCTGTTGGCCTCCGTGTCGTTGGGCGCGACCGGGTTGTCCGGGCCGAAGCCCTGGTACTTCATCCGGCTGTTGGATATGCCCTGGCCCATGAGGAATTCGTAGACCGAGCGGGCCCGGTCCGTGGACAGCCTCATGTTGAGCTCGTTCGAGCCGGTGGAATCGGTGAATCCTTCGACGCTCAGGTTCATGTTCGGGAAGACCATGAGGATCCCGGCCAGCTTGGCCACCGAGAGCTGGGAGGCCGGCATGAGGGTGGCCTTGCCGACGTCGAAGAGGATGCCGGAGAGGCTGACGATGACGCCGCGGGCCGTTTCGGTGGTATCGGCCACCGAGGACAGGGCGCCCTTGAGCATCTTAGCCAGGTCGTCGCGCTCTTTCTTGATCGCTTCCCGCTCGGCCTTGACGGCATCACGCTCGGCGGCCACCTTGTCCCGCTCGGCCTTAACGGCATCACGCTCGGCGGCGATGGTGTCCTTTTCGGCGGTGAGTTTCTCCGTGAGCAGGGCCAGGTTCTTGGTTTCGCTGGCCAGGGCTTCCCGTTGGATCTGGACTTCCTTAAGCTCCTGGGCGATCCGCTGCGACTCGCCCTCGGCCGTAGTCGCGCGCTCCACCAGGGCGGCCTTCTCTGCCTGCCTCTTGGCTTCTACTTCGGCGACGGCCTTGGCTTCGTTGGCCTTGATGGTGTCCTTGATGGCCTGGGAGGCCAGCTGGGCGGCGACTCGGGCCTGGTCGGCCATGACCTTCTTGTTGCCCGCCGCGGCCATGGCCTTGCCGAAGGCCACCGTTGCTCCGTCCATGGCCTTCGGATTCACTGCGGCCGCGTCGAGCTTCTTGGCGATCTCGATGGCCTTAGTGGCCTGTTTGACGGCCGCCGGCATGGGGTCGTTGTACTGGATGCCGGATATCGAATCGAGGGCGGATTTGTAGCCCGTCGAAAAGTTGGTGAAGGTGAAGGGTGTGTTTTGGATGTTCGTCCCCCCGACCTCGCCCGAAACGAAGAGGACGAGCTCGGTCGGCCGGGTGACGGTGGCGAACGGCTCCGCCGTCACCATCAGGGCGAAGACCTTCTTGCCGGTGAACCCCTGCAGGGAGCCAGAGGCGCTCTTCTTGTCGGCAACGACCTCACCCAGGTTCTCGGCGGTACCGTCGATGGTCACGGCCCAGAGAACGAAGGCCGAAATGTCACCAGCAAAGAGGACGGCCGGCTCCATTTTCTGGAAGCTCAGCTTGACCGAAGCCCGTCCATTGTCATAGATGAGCGTCGCCTGCATCGCCGCTTTGGAGGGGGCCCGGGATGTCCTGGCGAAATTGACGTCGATGGGTTTTCCGGCCTGGACGGTCAGCGCCGTCAGCTTGACCTCGGCCCCGGAGAGGGCGGTCGAAGCCAAGAGGATGGCCAGCGTGAATACCGCGAGATTGCGTTTGGACATGGGACCTCCTTTATTAGGGAAACACACGAATTTAGTCGGTATTCCGGGCCAATCGTTCGCTTTATGGGGCAATTTAGACACCGTCTCCCCTGTCGAACGGATTGACATAAGGATAACACCGACCCCGGAAACCGTCAATGTTGGATCCGCTTCGCTTTCGCCGGCCAGAGGGGATTCAGGATGTGGGCCAGGACGACGAGAGACACGGCGCCGATGACGTTGAACCAGAGATAAGGGATTTCGGTGAAAAAGAAGCAGGCCAGGACGCCCGCTTCGGCGATAAGGGCCGAGATGAACGTGGCGTTGCCGCCGATTCTCTTGAAATAGAAGGCGATGAGGAAGATCCCGAGGATCGTCCCGTAAAACAAAGACCCCAAGATATTGACGGCTTCGATCAGGGAGCCGAGATGGTTGGCGAACTGGGCGAAGCCGATGGCATAGAAACCCCAAAAGACCGTGGCCGTTTTCGAGGCGCGGAGATAGTGCCGCTCCGAAGCATTTTTCCGGAAAATCCGCTTGTAGATATCGATCACCGTGACCGAAGCCAGGGCGTTGAGCTCCGCGGACGAGGCCGACATCGAGGCCGAAAGGATAGCCGCCAGGATCAGCCCCACTAACCCCGCCGGCAGATACCTGGTCACGAAGCTCAGGAAAATGTAATTGGTGTCGTTGGTCTCGGCCAGGGGGTTTCTTTTCTTGATGAGCTGGATGGCCTCCTTCCGGAGGCCGAGTTCCGATTCCCTCGTCCGGCGGAGCTCTTGGAGCGTGCCCTCCACGTCCGCATCTTTTTCAGCCTCGATCGCGGAGAGCATCCTCCGAAGCTGCCCACTCTTCTCCCCGTTCAGCCGAGCGAAGTCGGATTCGAGGGATGTATATGCGTCTCCATAGGCGCTGCTTTTTATGGCCGCGGTCTCGACCGGGTTGAAAAACAGGGGCGGCGTCACGAACTGGTAAAACACGAAGATCATGGCCCCGATGAACAGGATGACGAACTGCATCGGGACCTTGAGGACCCCGTTGGCCAGAAGCCCCTTGCGGCTTTCGGCGATCGACCGTCCGGCGAGATAGCGCTGGACCTGCGACTGGTCCGTCCCGAAATACGACAGGGCGACGAAGGCCCCCCCGATGAGGCCCGACCAGAAATTATACCGGTCCTTCCAGTCGAAGGCGAAATTGATAACGTTCAACTTCCCGAGCTTGCCGGCCACGTGGACGGCATTCGAAAAAGAGATGTCGGCCGGGAGGCGCTGGAAGATCATATAGAACGCCGCCCCCATCCCCGCGGTGATGATCATCATCTGCAGGAGATGCGTCTTGCTGACAGCCTCCGTGCCCCCGGAAGCTGTGTAGAGGATGACCAGGCCGCCGGTCATGAAGATCGTCAGCCGGAAATCCCAGCCGAGAATGACGGAAATGATCAAGGCCGGGGCGAGGATCGTGAACCCGGCCGCGAGCCCGCGTTGGATGAGGAAGAGGATGCTCCCCAACACCCGGTTTTTCAGGTCGAAGCGCTGTTCCAGATACTCGTAGGCGGTATAGACCTTGAGCCGATGGTAGATGGGAACGGCCGTGATCGAAAGGATGACCATGGCGAGGGGCAGTCCGAAATAGAACTGGACGAACCGCATCCCGTCCACGTAGGCCTGCCCCGGGGTGGACAGAAAAGTGATGGCGCTGGCCTGGGTCGCCATGATCGAAATGGTGACGGCGTACCACGGAATGGATTTGTCCGCCAGAAAGAAACCCTGAATGTCCTTTTTGCCCCGGGTTTTCCAATAGCCGTAGGCGGCCACGAACGAGAGGAACAAGCTCAGGACGATCCAGTCGATAGGTCGCATGGGCTAAGTCTTCAACAATCCCTCGTAAAAGGCCTCGTATTGGGGGATGATCCGGGCGGCATCGAAGTGCTGTTCGGCCCGCCGCCGGGCCTGTGTTCGGAAGAGTGAATGCCGGGCCGGATCGCCCAGAAGTTCGACGGCTTTCGCGGCCATGCCCTCGATATCGCCGACCGGCAAGAGATATCCCGTCTCTCCATGAACGATGACCTCGGGCAATCCGCCGACATCGGAAGCGATGACCGGGACGCCGCAGTTCATCGCTTCGAGGGCCGTCAGGCCGAAGCTCTCCTGCTCGCTGGGCAAAAGGAACAGGTCGGTGCAGAAAAAGAGGGGCTCCAACTGGTCCTGTTCCCCGAGGAAATGGACGTCGGAGGCGAGGCCCATCTCCTTCGCCAACTGCTGGATATGCGGCCGCTCGGGGCCGTCGCCGATCAAGAGGAGCTTGGCCGGGATCCGTTCCCGGACCCGGGCATAGATCCGGACGACGTCTCCGACCCTTTTGACCGGGCGGAAGTTGGAGGCGTGCATCAGGATCTTCTCCCCTTCCGGAGCGAAGGCGGGCCTCGAACAGGCGTCGCGGTTCCGGTCCGGCCGGTCGAGCTCGACGAAATTATAGATGACCCGGATTTCGCGCTTGATGTCGAATTCCTCGATCGTCCGCTGTTTGAGATAGTGCGAGACCGCCGTCACCCCGTCCGATTGTTCGATGGCGAATTTGACGACCCGGCGGAAGGACGGTTCGGCCCCGACCAGGGTGATGTCCGTGCCGTGGAGGGTCGTGACCGTTTTAAGCCGCCGGGAGTTGAAGATCTGCTTCGCCAGATAGGCGCTGGCCGCATGGGGGACCGCGTAATGCGCATGAATGATGTCCAGATCGCATGTTTCGGCGAGCTCCACCAGCTTGGTGGCCAGCCCCAGCTCGTAGGGAGGGTACTTGAACAGCGGATACAAGGCCACGTCCACTTCGTGAAGGAAGATGTTCTGATGGAAGGCGCGGAGGCGGAAAGGCGGGGCATAGCTGACGATATGGAGCTCGTGGCCTTTTTGGGCCAGCCCGATCGCCAATTCCGAAGCTACGACCCCGCTCCCGCCGTGTGTCGGATAACAAACGATGCCGATCTTCATGGCCGCCTCACGGGATCGTCCACAGATATTCCGGACCGAAGTACGCGACCGGATCGTCCACTCTCAGGGCTTCCCGGACGAGAAAAGCCTCCCCGTATTTGGCCCCGATCTGGGCGCCATATCTCCTGTCCCGGGCCTCGATGAGCTCCAGGAATTCGGGCCGGCCGATGAGCGTTTCCCCCGACTCGGTCGTGGATCCGGGCCGGTCCGGACGATGGAATTGAGAAGCATAGGCCCGGATCGCGCTCATTTTTTGGGCCTGGGTGTCGGTGATATCGACGATGAACGAGGGAGCGAACTCGAAGCGGCTCTGGCAGAAAACGACCTTCACGGGCCGGAACGCCTCCTCCGCGGTCTCTATTTTTTTCAGCCCGGCGAGATAGGCCGAGGCGCGCACGAGCTGGGACGCGTTTTCGTGATCCGGGTGGCGGTCGACTCCATGGGGAGCGAAGACGACTCGAGGTTTATGGGCGCGGATCTCGGCGATAATTTTGAGTTTATTCTCCCAGGTGACCTCGACCCGCCCGTCGGGAATGTCGAGCATTTTGTGGACCGCCAGGCCCATCACTTCGGCTGCTTTCGCAAACTCCCGGGCCCGGATCTCGGAGCTGCCCCGGGTGCCCGTCTCGCCCCGGGTCAGAGCGATTACTCCGGTCTTATATCCCATCCCGGCCAGCTTGATCAGCGTCCCGCCACAGGACAATTCCGCGTCGTCGGCATGCGCTCCGAACGCTAACGCATCCAGGGTCATGGCGGCCTCCTTTGATAAAAGAATCCTCTCACATTGTCAGGATCTGATGATCATGCACGTCGAGGTCGATCGCCTCGTCCAGCTTGTCCACGAAGACAGGGCCGTATTTCAGGAGAAAAGGCACGATGTTGAGGACCCGCTCCTGGAGATGCCCGTTAGGGTAAAGATGGTCGCCCGCCTTGCGGATCTGCCCGACCGCGATGTCGTTCTGTTTCTTCGCCGCCCTGACGATTTTCTTTTCCAGGAATCGCAATTGCTGAATCATCTTCCCGCGTGAGAGCTGGGCGGACTCCTTCAAGGTCGACTCGAAGGCGGCGACGGCCCGGATGATCGGTTCGAAGTCCTGCTCCACATGAGAAGCGGCCAGGCCCACGGCCCGGACCAGGGGTTCCGGAACGCCGCTTTGGCCGAGGCTTCGGATGATCCCGTCCGCGCCGCCCCAGAGATCGGGGATGTCCAGATGATACTTCGCCAGAACGCGGTCGATCTTCCGTTCGACGACGGTCAGGCTCTTTCGCGGGTAGATCAACGGCATCGGCAGGCCGAATTTTTCATAAACGCCTTTCATCTGGGCGAAATAGGCGATCTCCCCGGGCCCGCCGACATAGACGACGGTCGGCAGGAGAAAGTCCTGATAGATGGGCCGGAGAAGGACATTGGGGCTGAAGAGAAACGGCTTATCTTTCGCCAGGGCGAGGAGGTCTTCTTTCGAACGCGTCTCCCGCGGGTCCTTGATCTCGAAGGCATGGCCATCCCACTGGACGGAGCGCCGCTCCCGCTCGACGTAGAAAATATTCAGGATCCCCTCATGCAAATGAACTTGGCTTTCGTACCCGGCGTCGTGCAGTCTGCGCGAAGCGGCGAGGGCCGGCGGGGTCGCCGCGGACTCTTCGGAGATTTCGCGATAAATAACCTCTCCGCCCAACTCCTTCAGGCGGGGATGGGAGGCGTCGATAAAGATCAGACCGCGCGATCGAAACAGCCGGGTCATCCATCGCGCGAACGCCTCGACCCAGCCGCGGCCGGGCCGATAGTCTTCGCTCAATGCGGCGAAGATGTCCGCCTTGAATTCGGACCCTAGCGTGAGATCCCCGAGTCGACGAATGCAATCCACGATCTCCGGCGGCACGACGAGAGCGGAGGCGGGGATCTTGATCTCACCGGAAGGCATCCCACAGCGGACCTCCTCGAGCCGGTTGTCTTTGTCCAACAGAACGATGTGATCGACCTCGGCCAGATCGTGATCGTCCGAGGCCAGCCAAAATACCGGGACGTACTTTCCAGGGCCGTTCCGGCTCAGCCGCTCGGCGAGCTTGATCGCGGTCAAGGCTTTATAGATCGTATAGAGCGGCCCGGAGAAAAGCCCCGCTTGCTGTCCGGTGACGACGGCGCAGGCCTGCTCCCGCTCCATGGCCTCGATATTCCCCAGAGTCCGCGGGCCGCATCCGTAGCTTTGGTTTTGCTCCCTTAAGACCGCGGCCAGCTCGTCCCGGGGAATGCGGCGCGCCAGCATCCGTTCGGTTTGGCGCTCGTAGGCGGCGGCGTCTCGAAAATCGCCGTCAAAGAACTCCCGCACTTTGCCGTAGTCGTGAAAATAATCGTCCACCAGGCGCGGAAGATGCGGCAGCCGCTTCGTCGGGATGAACACGCCTCAGCGCTTCCCCGCCGAAATGAGATTGGCGAAAATCCGGAACGCGCCGGCGACACCCGCCGGCAGTTGCCGAAACCAGGCGTACGCCGTATAGATGAAAACGCCTTTCCCGTATCGCGCATACAGGAGGCCGCCTTTTTGATCCGGCTGGCCGGGGTCATGCGAGGAGAGGATCGCTTCATACTTCGCGTCCCATGACGAGGCGAAATACAGGCCTCTCTCCTGGACCCACCCCTCGAAGTCCCGGGCCGTGATCTTATTGGGGAAGGTCAAGAGCGGATGGCCGGGGACCGGGAACGTCACCGGGGCGCTTTCCACGGTCACCCGGTCGCGGCCGATCGTCAGGGGATATGGCCCGATCCGGTCGGCGAGCGCGCCGGAGGCGACGTTGTATTGAACGACCAGGGTGCCGCCGCGTTCGACGTAGTCGAGGAGCCGTCGCTTCGCGTTATTGAGGCGATCGCGCGTGTTGTAGGCCCGGACGCCCGCGACGATGGCATCGAACGCGGATAGATCCGATGTTTCGAGCATTTCGTCGGTCAGCATCGTCACCTCGACCCCGAGGTGGCGAAGGCCGTCGGCGACGTCGTCCCCCGCGCCCATGATATAGCCGAGCTTCTTCACTCTGTTTTGGACGTCGAGCTTGACGACCTTGATCCGGCTCTCCGGGAAATAGACCTGGCGGTGAATGTGGGGATAGGAGATCTCCACAATCGCCCGTCCCATGATCTCTCCACCGAGGTCCGCTTCGGTCGTGAGGACGGATTCCTGGGCGTTTTTCGGCGGAAAGATCTCGAACGAGACCTCTCCCTCTTCATACTTGCCGGCTAGGGAGAAAGGAAGGCCGGCCGGAGCGACCCGCCACCCGTCCATCCCCTTAAGGCGGATGGTCCCAGCGACGTTCTTGGAATGGCTCTTCAACCTGATCTTCACCGGCTGAGGGCCTTCGCCGGGAAATATCTTGACGCCGTCTTCGATCTGGATCGTCACCCGCGGCCGGACCTCGAAAGGCCGGTAAAGCTCGCCCTGAACCTGATCCGTCCAGCGAAAGAGAACGGGGACGGAATATTCAAGAAGACGTCCTTCCATACTCAGGACGATGGAGACGCTGAGGGAAGGTGGATTTTCGGCCAGGCCCATGAGATTGCGATCGCCGGCCGAGACCGGACCGTTTTGAGGGGAGGGCTCCAGCCAATAAGGCTGGGAAAGAGGAAATCCCTCCGGGATGAGAACCTTATTCTCGATGGCCAGGATTTCGTTGTTCTTCAGGGGCCGGTCGACGGCGGAATCGGGGACGATCCGGGGAATGCCGAGGCGATGGAGGACGAACGGCTGGTCCGATCGATTGACGATCGATGTCCGGATCGAGATCTCGTCTCCCGGAGCAGCTGCGTAGTCGTCGGCGATCGCTTCCATCCACATTCCGGCGCAGCCCTGGATGACCCGGGACAATTCCTCTTTCTTCAGGCGGACCCAGTCCGACTCCGGGAGCTTGGCCAACTCGGCCTGAACGCCCAGGAGGCCGGGGATCGACCGGGATGGATGCCGGGGATCGAACGATCGGGCGCATTCGGCCAATAGAAGGCCGATATTATGCCCGCCGGGGACGCGATCCCAGGTCACGTCGATCCCTTCGAATATATCCTTGGCGGCCGGCTCGCCCGCCCACAGTTCGAAGGAGTCGTATTGGGTTCCTCTCCGTCCCCCCGAGCCGAAGCCCTGACTTTTATGCTGGGACCGGCTCTCGCCGGCGATCTCGGAGAACGATTTTCCCAGAAGCGGATCGTATTCGCCGGTGTCGATACGCAGGGCCGGCGCCGCATCCTCCGGACGCGGACGTCCTCTGTTCAACAGGATCCGGGTCGTTTTCCAAACCGGTATGTACGCCAGCTGCTCGGGGAACCGGTTCGGGTCGGCGGCGGCGGCGAAGGCTTCTTTGATCAGCAGCCCGGAAGCCGTGTGGTGCCCGTGCCCACC
>Ga0154646_150_pt4 | contig 11685 bp, 13 predicted proteins | sample Rifle2008BG13ft_FD_116075 | JGI IMG/M metagenome (GOLD analysis project Ga0154646, IMG submission 116075) | Candidatus Aminicenantes bacterium RBG_13_62_12 | reverse complement strand
ACGCTCCTCGCCGAAAAATTGGGCCCCCCGGACTTGCTGCGAATATTCTCGATGACCAGAAGGGGCGGGAAGACGGACATCTTGATCCGGCTGAATTCGAAATGGGCTTCGACCTGCCCCTTGACCTGACGGAGGATGATGTTGCGGACGACGACGCCGGCGGCCAGCGGCAGGAGAATCAATCCCGAAAGGATGATGATCAGGACGACTGTTTTTTTCTTCATCTGCGTCCCGCTCACTCCACTGCGAATAACATGGCGCCGGCCTCGACCGTTGCGCCGGCGCGGACGCTGAGCCGGCGCAGAATTCCGGAGCGCGGCGCCTTGATCTCGTTCTGCATTTTCATGGCTTCCAAGACCAGCACCGGCTGCCCCTCGCGGACTTCATCTCCCTCGGCGGCCAGGACCTGCGCCACCCGGCCCGGCATGGACGCGGAGACCTCTTTCTTCTTCGCCCGGCCGCGCTCCTGCTCCTCCATCCCGGAGGAGGCCTTCCTGGCCACCTGGAACGCGTGGCCGTTGACGAAGACGGAATGGGCTTCCGCGCCGCTGTTGATCGTCACGTTGAAAACCCGGCCGTCGACGTTCAGCAGGACTTCCTCGGGGTTTATGAACTCAGCCGAGACGTCGTGGGTCCGGTCGTTCAGGGAGATGCGGAAAAAGCCCGGCTTCCCCTCCTCCAGCTTGAGCCGGAATGCTTCGCCTTCAACCCAGAGTGTCACGTTCATCGAAGAACCGATCTCGCATGGCTTTCAGCCCGGCCGCGGATCTTCCAGGCGCTTGCGGCAGACCGGGCCGTTTGCCCCGGCCCCCGACGGGCGTCCAGCAGCCGCTTCAGGCCGGAGGCCAGGACGGCCGCCCGCTTCTCTTCGGCGGAATCGGCCCCCGTTTCCCTATCCATCTCGGCGATGAAATGCGTCGTATAGTCGCCGCCCAGAAAACGGGCATGGGTCAAGATGCGCCGGAAAAAGGGGACGGTCGTTTTAATGCCGTAGATGCGGTATTCGGACAGGGCGCGAAGCATGCGTCCCACCGCCTCCTCTCGCGTCTTCCCCCAGGCGATGAGCTTGGCCAGCAGGGGGTCGTACTCGAAGGGAACGGTGCATCCCTCATAGATGCCGCTGTCCTCACGGATGCCCAGACCGCCGGCCGGAGTGTGGAGATGCAGGATCCGGCCGGGCGAGGGGAGGAAATCATTGTCGGGGTCTTCGGCATAAATGCGGCATTCAAGGGCGCAGCCCTGCGGCCGGATGTCCTCCTGCCTGATTTCCAGGGGAAGCCCGGCGGCGATGTCGAACTGCATTCTCACCAGGTCGATGCCGGTGACCATCTCCGTGACGGGATGCTCCACCTGAAGCCTGGCGTTCATCTCCAGAAAATAGAAATTCTTCCGGGCATCAACGATGAATTCCACGGTGCCCGCGTTCCGGTAGCCGATGCTGGACGCCGCCCGAACCGCCGTCTCTCCCATGCGACGCCGCGTCTCGTCGTCGATGAAGGGCGACGGGGTTTCCTCGAGCACTTTCTGGTATCGCCTCTGCAGGGAGCATTCCCTCTCTCCCAGGTACACGGTCCGGCCGTGATGGTCGGCCAGGATTTGAACCTCGATATGATGCGGCCTGTCTATGTATTTCTCGATATAGACCGCCGGGTCGGCGAAGCTCGACTCGGCCTCGGAGCGCGCCAGGCGGAAACCGGTCGAAAGTTCCGAGGCGTCCCGGACGAGCCTCAACCCCTTCCCCCCCCCGCCGCCCGAAGCTTTGAGCAGGACGGGATAGCCGATTTCCTCCGCGGCTTCGCCGAGCTCGCTCTCGTCCCGGACCGGCTCCAGAGTTCCGGGTATGATGGGCACGCCCGCATCGGACATGACCCGCCGGGAAGTGGTCTTCCGTCCCATGAGGTCCATGGGACGAGAGGGCGGGCCGATGAAGATGATGCCTTCCTGTTCGCAGCGTTCCACGAAGCGGGCATTCTCCGCCAGAAATCCGTAGCCGGGATGGACGGCCTCCGCCCCGCAGGAGCGCGCGACGGCCAGGAGCTTCTCGATGTCGAGGTAGGTCTCGGCCGGAGAGGAGCCTCCCAGGGGATAGGCTTCCTGCGCCAAGCGGACATGCAGGGCGGCGCGGTCGACGTCGGAATAGACCGCCACGGGGATGATGCCCATCTCGCGGCAGGCCCGGACGACCCGTACGGCGATCTCTCCGCGGTTGGCGATCAGAATTTTCTTGAACACGCCCGGCCGCCTTTCAAAGGGGGATGTTGCCGTGCTTGCGCGGAGGGTTCTTGTCCCTCTTGTTTTCGAGCATGCGCAGGGCGGCGCTGAGTTTGAGGCGGGTGAAGCGCGGCTCGATGACTTCATCGAGGAACCCCTTTTCGCAGGCGATGTAGGGATTGGCCAGCTTTTCCCGGAACTCGCGGATCTTCTTCTCCCGCACGCGGCCGGAATCCCGGGCCGCGTCGAGCTCGCGCTTGAAGACGATGTTGACCGCGCCCTCCGGACCCATAACCGCAATCTCGGCCTGGGGATAGGCCAGGTTGACGTCGGCCCGGATGTGCTTGGAAGCCATAACGCAGTAGGCGCCGCCGTATGATTTCCGGGTGATGACCGTCAGTTTGGGCACGGTCGCCTCGGCGAAGGCATAAAGCAGCTTGGCGCCGTGGCGGATGATGCCGCCGTGTTCCTGGGCCACCCCCGGGAGGAAGCCGGGCACATCCTCGAAGGTGACCAGGGGGATGTTGAAGGCGTCGCAGAACCGGACGAAGCGCGCCCCCTTGTCCGAGGCGTTGATGTCCAGAGCACCGGCCAGGTGGTCGGGCTGGTTGGCCACGACGCCCACCGGGCGGCCGTCCAGGCGGCCGAAACCGATGACGATGTTCCGGGCGAAGTCGGGCTGGACCTCCAGGAAATGCCCGTCGTCCAGAACAGGACGAAGGATCGCGCGGATGTCATAGGCCAGGTAAGGGTCGTCGGGCACGGCTTTGTCGAGCTCCGGGCATTCCCTGTCCCAGGGGTCGGCGGCGGGCTTGAGGGGCGGGTCCTCCATGTTGTTGGAGGGCATGAAAGATAAAAGCTCGCGGATAAGCTCCAGGGCCTGCTCCTCGCCGGCCGCGGCGAAATGGGCTACGCCGCTTAGGGTGTTGTGGGTCTCGGCCCCGCCCAGCTCCTCCATGGAAACCTCTTCGTGGGTGACGGCCTTGATGACGTCCGGCCCGGTGATGAACATATGGCTCCGGCCTTCGATCATAATGATGAAATCGGTGATGGCCGGTGAATACACCGCTCCGCCGGCGCAGGGGCCCATGACGGCCGAGATCTGGGGAACGACTCCCGAGGCCAGGACGTTGCGGAGGAAGATGTCGGCGTAGCCCGCCAGGCTGGCCACCCCTTCCTGGATTCGCGCTCCGCCGGAGTCGTTCAGGCCGATGATGGGCGCGCCGGCCTTCATGGCCAGGTCCATGACCTTGACGATCTTGGCCGCGTTGGCCGCCGAGAGCGAGCCGCCGAAAACCGTGAAGTCCTGGGCGAAGACGAACACCGTCCGGCCTTCCACCTTGCCGTAGCCCGATACGACGCCGTCGCCGTAAGGGCGGTTCTTGTCCATGCCGAAGTCCGGACAGTCGTGTCGGACGAGCTTGTCCATCTCCTGGAACGAGCCCTCATCGAGCAGGCGCAGGATGCGCTCCCGGGCGGTCAGCTTGCCCGCCTGGTGCTGCTTCTTCACGCGCTCCTCTCCCCCGCCCGCTTCGGCGGACGCGTTCCGCGTCTTCAGGTCGGCGATCTTATCATCGATACTCATGAGACGACCCCTCCCCGGATTATCATATCATCCCTCTATCCTCTCTCACTTGGCCGCCTGTCCCCAGTCCTTCAGAAACTTTTCGATGCCGATGTCGGTCAGCGGATGATGGGACAGCTTGTCCAGGACGGCGAAGGGGATGGTGGCGATGTGCGCTCCCAGAAGCGCCGCCTCGATGACGTGCCGGGGATGTCGAATGCTGGCCACGATGACCTCGGTCGGGAGCGCGTAATTTTCATAAACGGCCAGGATTTCGCGGACAAGATCCATGCCCTCCTGGGCGATGTCGTCCAGCCTGCCGATGAAGGGGCTGACGAAGCGCGTCCCGGCCTTGGCCGCCAGAAGCGCCTGAGCCGTGGAAAACACCAGCGTGGTGTTGACTCCGATCCCCTCCTGCGACAGGGTCCGGGTGGCTTTCAATCCCTCCCGGGTGATGGGAATCTTGACAACGACGTTCGGGGCCAGGGCGGCCAGGCGCCGCGCTTCCTCGACGATGGGCCCGGCTTCCGAGGCCACGCATTCGACGGAGACCGGGCCGGGAACAACCCGGCAGATCTCGCGGATGAGATCGGCGAACGCCGTCTTCTCCCTGGCCACGAGCGTGGGGTTGGTGGTGACGCCGTCCAGGATGCCCCACCCCGCGGCTTCGCGGATCTCCTTCAAGTTGGCCGTATCGATAAAGAATTTCATCCCGACCTCCCTTCCCTGCTTAAGATGGTTCTCGTCCGCCTCCCGGACATCCCCGCGGCCGCTAGGACGGCTCGTCCATGGCCACTGTATTGGATAAAGTCCCGATGCCCTCGACCTGGACGTCCACGCGGTCGCCGGGCCGCATGGGCCCGACGCCCGAGGGCGTGCCGGTGGTGACGATGTCCCCCGGGAGGAGGGTCATCACCCGGGAGATGACTCTCACCAGCTCGGGGACGGTGAAGATCAGGTTCCGGGTGTTGGACGATTGGCGAAGCTTGCCGTTGAGAAACGTCTTGATGTCCAGGCCGTCGGAGGAGAGGCCGACGGCGATGCACGGTCCGGCGGCGGCGAAGGTGTCGAACGACTTGGCCCGGGTGAACTGCACGTCCTTGTCTTGAAGGTCGCGGGCGGTGACGTCGTTGAAACAGGTCAGGCCGAGGATGTACGGTCCGACGTCCTCCTCGGCCCCCACGTGCCGCGCCCGCCGGCGAATGACGAGGGCCAGCTCGCCCTCAAAGTCCACCCGTTCGGACATCCGCGGATGAAGGATGACGTCGCCCGTGCCGATGAGGGCCGAGGAAGGCTTGAGAAAAAGCAGGGGTTCCCGGGGCGGTTCTTTGCCTCTTTCCCGGGCGTGGTCGCGGTAGTTGACGCCCACGGCCACGATCTTGCTCGGCTCGCAGGGCGGGAGGAGCCGGACCCGGCCGAGGGGCACGGCCTCCTCTCCGACTTCGAAGTCCTCGAAGACCGACCCTCGAACGACGTGGAGGCGGTCCTCCCGAAGGACGCCGTACATGGTGCGGCCGTCGAGGAGAAAGCGGTAGATCTTCATGACCGGGTCGTCCGCAGGGAATCGAAAACGCCGTCCGACAGCCGGCTGCGGTTCCCGGCTCGGTCTTCGGCGCTAATAGCATATTCGTATCGTTTGCCCTTTTCAACGGCCCGGTCGATGAAGGACGTCTCGGATAAAAGGTCGGTATTGAGGAGCCGGAAATCGCCGCTTCCCTCCTCCCGCCGCCAGACCCGGTAGCCGGCCAGGTCTTTCTCAATTCCCGGGTCCCAGACCAGGCTTATGAAATCCTCTCCCGGAAGAGTCGTCAACCCCGCGGGCGGAGCCGGGGGAAAAATATCGCGGGGCGTCACTTCGAGGACGGGGCTATCATCGCTTTCCACGGGGGGTTCCTCGGCAGCGACGACCGCCCGCACCACATAACGGTAGGTTCGGCCGAAGGTGAACTCCCGGTCATGATAAGTTGTCTCCCCGACGAGGGAGACGGTCAGCGGCCGGAGGGGTCCGTCCCCCTCGGCGCGAAACACCCGGAACCCGGCGGGCTCGACGGCCGGGGAACCGTCGATATTCTCCCGGGAAGGTTCCCAGTAGAGGGTGACGGCATCAGGGCCGATATCGGCCTTAAGACCGAGAGGAGGCAGGGGAAGCGGTTTGGGACGGACGCCGCGAAGCGCCGAAAAAGGCGATTTTCGCTGCTCCGTGTCCACGGCGCGAAGGCCGAAGACGAGCGCCCTTCCGGCGCTGAGGTCGGACCCGAGCGCCAGACTTAAACGCATCGTGCCGGGAGGCATGCCCTCGTCGATACGGAACCGCGGAAATTCAGACCGCCGGACCACGGCCAGGATCGAAGCCCGGCTTTCGAACGCAGCGCCCTCGGGTCCGGCGTCCGCCCTCCAGACCTCGACGCGGGCCACCCCGGGGAGCGGGCGGCCGTCCGCGTAAGTCGAGGGATTCGCCCACTCCAGGATGATATGCGCTCCCCGCTGCAACAGGCTGAGAATCTCTGGAGGATTCGGGACCCGAACCAGGGGGGGCAGGATGGCGCCCTTTTTCCCGCAGCCCCACAAACAGAGGAGAGCGGCGAGCAGCGCGACGCGGGGTCGTTTCATCAAAGAATGAACCGTCTCAGGTCCTGATCTTTGAGGATCTCCTGGAGCTGCTTGAGGACATATTGCCGGTCGATGACGATGTCTTTGACATTGATATCTGGCGCTTCGAAAGAGATGTCTTCCATGACCTTCTCCAGGATGGTGTGCAGCCTCCGGGCGCCGATGTTCTCCGCGTCCTGGTTGACCTTTTCGGCCATCCCCGCCATTTCCTCGACGGCGTCCCCGGTGAAGCGCACCAGGACGCCCTCGGTCCGGAGCAGGGCTTCGTACTGCTTGACCAGGGCGTTCTCCGGCTCGGTCAGAATGCGGATGAAATCCTCCTTATTAAGGGCGGTGAGCTCCACCCGGATGGGAAACCGGCCTTGGAGCTCGGGGATGAGGTCAGCCGGTTTGGAAACATGAAAAGCGCCGGCGCCGATGAACAGGATATGGTCGGTCCGGACCAGCCCGTAACGCGTGTTGACCGTCGTTCCCTCGATGATGGGCAACAGGTCGCGCTGGACGCCCTCTCGGCTGACCTCGGGCCCGCGGCCCGATTCCCGGCCGGCGATCTTGTCCACCTCATCGAGAAAGATGATGCCCGAATGCTCGACGCGCTCCACGGCCAGGCGGGTCACCAGGTCCATGTCGATCAGGCGCCGCTGCTCCTCATCCAGAAGGTGTTCCCGGGCTTCCTGGACCTTCATCCGGCGTCGCTTGGATTTCCCTCCCATCAGGCCGGGGATGATCTCCTGGATGTGGATGCCGATTTCTTCCATGCCCGCATTGGAAAAGACCTCCAGGGGGGAGGCGGACCGTTCCTTGACCTCAACCTCCACCGTCCGCTCTTCAAGCTGGCCCGCCCTGAGCTGCTGGCGGAGCTTCTCGCGCGTGTCGACGAAACGCTGGGTTTCCTCCTCGGAAGGTCCTTCCTTCCGGCGCAGGGCTGGCAGGAGGAGGTCGAGCAGCCGTTCCTCCGCTTGGCTGCGGGCTTTCTCCTCCACCTCGGCGGCTTTCTCCGAGCGGACCATGTCCACGGAGATGCGGACCAGGTCCCTGATCATGGATTCCACGTCCCGCCCGACATAGCCCACCTCGGTGAACTTGCTGGCCTCGATCTTGAGGAAGGGCGAGTAGGTCAGCTTGGCCAGGCGCCGGGAGATTTCGGTCTTGCCCACGCCCGTGGGGCCGATCATGAGGATGTTCTTGGGCGCGATCTCGTCGGCCAGGTCGGGCGGCAGCTTGCGGCGGCGGAAACGATTGCGCAGGGCGATGGCCACGGCCTTCTTGGCCGCCCTCTGGCCGATGATGTGCTTGTCGAGCTCGGCGACGATCTCCTTTGGCGTGAGCTCCGACTCCGGGGTCGAACGGCCGGCCTGTTCGAGCGACTGAGGGAGAAGGTTGGGCATCTACAGCTCCTCGCACATGACCTGGGAATTGGTGTAAACGCAGATCTCGGCGCTGATGCCCAGCGCCGTCCGGGCGATATCGGCAGCGGACAGATCCGTATGCCTCGCCAGGGCCCGGGCCGCGGCCAGGGCGAAAGGCCCGCCCGAGCCTACGGACAGGATGCCGTCGTCGGGCTCGATGACGTCTCCCGTGCCGGAGATGAGCAGGGAATGCTCCTTGTCGGCGACGATGAGCAGGGCTTCGAGGCGTCGGAACGCCCGGTCGAGCCGCCACTCCTTGGCCAGCTCGATGGCCGCCCGGGGCAGGTTGCCCCTGTGCTCCTCGAGCTTGGCCTCAAACCTCGAGAACAGGGCGAAGGCGTCGGAGGTCGCGCCGGCGAACCCGGCCAGCACCCGGCCCTCGTAGAGCCGGCGGAGCTTGTTGGCCGAGTGCTTAATGATGGTCTGGCCGACGGTCACCTGGCCGTCGCCGGCCATAGCCACCTTGTCCTTGTGACGGACGCAGACGATAGTCGTTGATCTTGTCATTTTCGAGACTCTCTTGAAGAATCATAAAGGAGACAGCGGGGAAAAGCAACGCAGTGGGGCAACCCCTGCGTTTTGTTCGAGAAAGAAGCGAAAAGAGAAGAAGAGGACAGCGGGGCGGGATGTGCGGAATATTTGCGTTGTGTCGGGCCGCGGGAGAAGGGGGGGATAAAACGTCCGGCGGCCTGAAGGTGTGGCGTCGGTCTCTTTCTCCAGAAAGATCTTGGCCCAGAGGACAAAAAGCCCGGCCAGGGCAAGAATCTTCAAGGCCAGAAACAGATAGTAGGCCGTACGCCCCGGTTGCGCAGCGAAGCGCGGTGAATGACGGCCGCGGCGAGTTTCTCAGCGGAAGTCAACTTGGAGGGGGACGGTTCCTTGAAACTCAGGGACCGTGTGATATGATACCGCCATGAACGTCTCCCTAGACATCTCCCCGAAGATTCTTCTCCTTCTCATCCCCGTGATCATCATCCAGGTGGGTCTCATGATCGTCGCTTTAACCGACTTGATTAAAAGAGAAAGGACGCGCGGGCCGAAATGGGTTTGGGCCCTGGTCATCGTGCTCGTCAATATTTTCGGTCCGGTCGCCTACCTCCTCTTCGGCCGGGAGGAGTGAAGTGGAAGCCATCCGCATCGAGGCTTTGCGGAAGCGCTTCGGGAGCGTGAAGGCCCTCGACGGGCTGAGCCTGGCCGTCGAGACCGGGTCGATCTTCGGCTTTCTAGGGCCGAACGGCGCGGGCAAGACGACCGCCATCCGCATCCTGACCGGCCTGGCCAGGGGAGACGAGGGGCGGGCATGGATCAGCGGCGTCGATGTTATGGGCGGCGACGGACGGACGGCCCGCCTGATCGGTTATCTCCCCCAGGACCCGACCTTCTATCCCTGGATGACGGCCGCCGAAATGCTGGATCACGTCGGCCGCGTTTTCGGCCTGGCTGCCGCCGAACGGCGTCGACGGACCGGAGAACTCCTGGAGCTCGCCGGACTGGCCGGAGCCGCCAAGCGGCGCGTCGGAGGATTCTCGGGAGGGATGAAACAGCGGCTGGGAATCGCCCAGGCCCTGGTCAACCGTCCGGCCATTCTCCTCCTGGATGAGCCGGTGAGCTCCCTCGACCCCTTCGGCCGCAAGGAGCTCCTCGACCTCATCGAAGGACTGCGCGGCCGGTCCACGGTTTTCATGTCCACCCACATCCTGGCCGACGTGGAACGCGTCTGCGACACGGTGGGCATCATCGACCGGGGCAGGCTGACCGTTCAAGCCCCGAAGAAGGACCTGCTGGAGAAATACGCCGCCCCGGTCTTTGCCATGGAAGCCGACCGGGGTCAGGAGACTGCGCTCCGCTCCTGGACAGAAAGCCTGGCCCCGGCTCCCTGGCTGGATTCCGTCGTCTTCCCCGAGGCGAACACTGTCCGGGTTCTGGTCAACGACCCGGCCAAGGCCAAGCTCGAGCTCCTGGCGTCCGCCGTCGGGGCGGGCCTGGTCATCACCCGCTTCGAGCTGGTCAAGCCGACGCTCGAAGACGTCTTCCTCAAGCTCGTCTCGAAGGGGGGGAACTGAAATGAGCTTCGGCCCCGCGTTTCACAAAGAATGGCTCGAGCAGCGTCGCACATACCGGCTGTTGATCGTGGCCGTCGTGCTTCTTCTCTTCGGGCTGATGTCGCCTCTTCTGGCCCGCTATACGCCGGAAATCATCAGGCTGGCCGCGCCCAAGGGGGAGGAACTCATCAAGCTCATCCCTCCCCCGACGGCGGGAGACGCGGTGGACCAATACCTAAAAAACATCACCCAATTCGGAGTGCTCCTGGCTCTGATCATGACCATGGGAACCATGTCTCTGGAGAAAGACCGGGGCACCGCCGCCCTGATGCTGTCTAAACCCCTCTCGCGGACGGCCTTCGTGCTGGCCAAGTTCGCCTCGCTCGCCCTGACCTTCGCTCTCAGTCTTCTGCTGGCCGGAGCGGCCGGCTTCTATTACACCTGGGTGCTCTTCGGACCGCTGAGTCTGCCAGGATGGCTGGGCCTCAACCTCCTGGTGCTCCTCTTCCTGCTGGTGTTTGTCGCCCTGTCCCTGTTGTGCAGCACGCTGACCAAGTCCCAAGTCCTGGCCGGGGGAATGTCATTCGGGCTGTGGCTGACCCTCAGCCTTCTGGGCGCTTTTCCCCGAATCGGAGATTATCTGCCGCGCCAGCTCACGGACTGGGCCGCCCGGGTGGGAAAAGGGGGCGGCCTCGTCTCCCTGGGCGACCTTTCGCCCCTGATCGACGGCCGGAACGGGAGCTTCTGGCCGGCCTTGGCGGTCAGCCTGGGCCTCATTGTCGGCTCGCTCCTCGCCGCCTGTCTCATCTTCAAGCAGCAAGAGCTCTAGCCATGTTCATGTCCTTCCGGATCCCCGGGGCGACAAACCGCTATTTTTTTCCGGCTCCCGCGCTCCGAAGACATGTTCGCCGGATGGTCTTGTTTCCCGGGCCGGGGACGTTCCTCTGCGCGGCTGTTTCCCTGTCTCTTCTCCTTGCCCCCCCGGCCGTCCCTGCGCCCTCCGCCCTGCTCAAATCGCTGGCGTCCATTCACGCCGAAGTCAAGGAGCTCGGCGCCCGGCCGGGCCAGAGTTTCATCTCCTGGGATTTTTTCATCGGGAGCGAGGACGACGACGACACGAACAAGGACCGCCATGTCGCGGTCATAATCCAGGATGTCGCGGGCCGGGAGAGAATGACCATCGTCGTCACCCGGATGGAGGTCGTCGGAGGCAACCCGGGCATCCGCGCCGCCGCCGGCTCCAAGACCCTGTCCTGTGACGTCGAGGACGGCCTTCCGGCGATTCTCCGCTCGGACTTCGGGGACGAGGAGGCCGCGCCCGTCGCCATCGAAATTCTCAAGGCCGTCCGGAACAAGAAAAGGCTCTTGCGGAGCTGATGTCGTGTCCGCCGATAACGCACGCTCGATTCTCTTCTCCGCCGTCAACGTGGGGAGGGTGAACGTGCCCAACCGGTTCGTCCGCTCGGCGACTCACGACTTCCTGGCCGGCGAGGACGGAACGGTCTCCCCGGCCCAAGTCGAGATCTACCGCGCCCTGGCGGAAGGAGAGGTCGGTCTCATCATCTCCGGCCACGCTTTCGTCCATCCCTCGGGCAAAGCCAGCCCGCGGCAGATTGCGGCTTACGATGACAGATATCTGCCGGAACTGGCTTCTTTGGCTGAAGCCGTGCGCCGGTTTCCCTCGCGCATTTTTCTCCAGATCGCCCACGCGGGACGCCAGACCAAGGAGAAACTCTGCGGCTGCCAACCCCTGGCGCCTTCGAGCGTGCCCGACCCCTCTTCGGGCGTCATCCCCCGAGAGATGACGGCGGACGAAATCCTCCGGACGGTCGACGATTTCGTCCGGGCG
>Ga0154646_163_pt19 | contig 11799 bp, 11 predicted proteins | sample Rifle2008BG13ft_FD_116075 | JGI IMG/M metagenome (GOLD analysis project Ga0154646, IMG submission 116075) | Candidatus Aminicenantes bacterium RBG_13_62_12 | reverse complement strand
CTCGTTTGTGTTGCCGATGATGACCTCGGCAACCGCCTTTTCGACGGGGTCGAATAACGTCAGCTGGGCTTGCCAGGTTAGATGATCCCAGAGGGAAGGGCTCCGGCTCAGGGTGCTCTCCAGAGAGGGGACGTCTCTGCGCTCCGGAGAGTAGGATCGGAAACCGTCGTCAAAAAATTGCCCGAAATACGCCTCGGCCTCGTCCCCCTCCGCGTCGCCGCCGAGCTCGGCCGGTATGTTGCCTTCCTCGGGGCCGGGCCCCTCAGCCGCGGCCTCGGGCTCTCCCTCCGCCTCACCCTGCTTTCCGACTTCCTCCGCGGCGGGAGGGCTGTCGTCGGTTTCTTCCTCGAGCTCAAGCATCGGGTTGTCGGCCAGCTCCTCGTTGATGACGTCCACGACCTCCAGATTGGTCAGGGGGAGGAGCTTGATGGCCTGTTGCAGGGCGGGCGCCAGGATCAGCTTCTGGATCTGTCGCTGGTCTAAACGTTGCTTGAGCATGATGTTCTCAGCTCAGGGTGAAACGCTCGCCCAGGTAGCTTCTTTTGACTTCTTCGGAGAGGACGAGGTCGGCGGGAGTCCCAGACTTGAGGATGGACCCCCCGTGAATGATGTAAGCTCGGTCCGTGATGCGGAGCGTTTCCCTGACGCTGTGGTCGGTGATCAGGACTCCGAGGCCCATGGCCTTCAGGGACCGGATGATGCGTTGCAGCTCCTGGATGGCCAGGGGGTCGATGCCCGTGAACGGCTCGTCGAGAAGCATGAATCGCGGCCGGGTGATCAGCGCCCTGGCGATCTCCAGGCGTCTCCTCTCCCCGCCGGACAGGGTGTAGGCCCGGGCCTTGGCCAGGCGCTCGAGGCCGAACTCCTTCAGGATCCGGCCCGCGGTCGCCTTGCCCCCGTCGGCCGGCGCGCCCCTCATCTCCAGGATAGCCAAAAGGTTGTCCTCAACGTTCAGCCGGCGGAAGGCTGAAGGCTCCTGCGGCAGGAGGCAGAGGCCCCCTTGAGCCCGGAGGTACATTGGCAGGGAGGTGATGTCGCGCCCGTCGAGGAAGATGCGGCCGGAATCGCCGGGGACGAGCCCGAGGATGATCGAAAACGTCGTTGTCTTGCCCGCGCCGTTCGGGCCCAGGAGGCCGACGACTTCGCCGCCCTTGACCTCGACCGAGATCTCGTCCACGACCTTCCGTCCGCCAAAGGTTTTGACGAGGTCACGCGCTTCGAGGTGAGAAATCATCGTTCAAGACTTAAGACTTAATGACAGTGACGGACCGCTCGCGACCTGTGTTTTCAACGGTGATCGTACCATCGCCCAGATGAAAAGTCAATTTGTCGCCCTCGACCCGGCCCTTTCCTTTTTCGGTCAGAACGGGCCGCCCGGTGAGAACAACCTCGTCCCGGCCTTCGTCGTAGACGGCCAGCCGCCCGCGGCCTTCCCGGCCGCCCTGGACGATCACCACGTCATCGCTGGCGGTGATCCCCTCCAGCTCCCGGCCCTCTTCCCCGAGCCTGACCAGGAGGCTTCGGGCTCTCACCTCGGCTCTCTCCAGGACGAGCCGGGCGTCGGTTTCGAATGTCATGCGGTTTTCCTCGGGATCGGATTGCAGCGTCCGGGCCGAGATATCCACTCTCTCCTCGCCCTCGCGGCTTTTGGGTTTGTGGGGAAAAACGGCCCGGACTCCCCCCCGGCCCGACGCTCGGCCCGTGTCCTCGTCGAACTCGAATTCCGCGGCGGTCAGCGTTTTTCCTCCCTGCCACATCCGGATATGGCCGCGAAAGAAAAAACGACGGTCCGGGCCGAGATATCTCATCTCTTCCGCAGTGACGAATGACGGGCTTTCCGGCGCGAAAAAACCGACAGCCTGTCGGCGGTCGCGTCCGGTGAAAACGACCTTGGCCCCCCTGGCCTCCAGGTCCCGGCGCTCCAGGCCGAAATCAAGTTCGTCGGCCTGAATTTCGGTCGAATCCAGGGCCGCCCGCGCCTTCCCTCCCCGGCCGGGCCTGACCAGGAGCCAGTCGGAGCTTCCGGTCATGATCATGGACTCGCCCACGACACTCCGGGTCGCTCCGGTGCCGGCCTCTCTCTGGTCCATCCGGGCGCCCGCAAGGGACCGGAATTCCCTCAGCTCTCCCTGCCGGTCAAAGACGAAATCGATCCTCTCCGCCCGGAAACGCGTCCGGTCTCCCGACGGCGACATGAACTCCAGGGAGGAACCGCCCGAACACTCGAAGGAATGGATCTGGCTGCTGTCCTGGAAAGTCCTGATCTTGACCTCCTCGGCCTTGATATCCTGATCGGCGCCCAGCGCGGCGAGTGAGCGTTGTCCGGCGTCGACGCTCGAGGGAAACAGCGGCTCTTCCCGCAGAGACAGGCTCGCTTCCCCCCGCAGATAAATGATGCTCAGCATGTCGGTCCGGCTGAAAAGCTCGAAATCCAGGCGGCGGCACGATCCTGCGCTCCGGCCGCGTCGCAGCGTCACCGGACCCTCGATTTCGCCCTTCCTCGTGCCCTGGTAAAAGACCAGGGACCGGCCGGTGACGGACAGGGGCGTCCCGTCCTGCTCCTGCTTCATATCCAAGGCCAGGTCCCCGCCCAGGATGGCGGTGTAATTCCGGAGGCTGTAGGACAGCCCCGTCCCGCGGCCCTGGAGGAGGGAGGAGGAGACGTCCACCCTCTGGTCGGTGCTGAACATCTCCTCCCGGCGGTCATAAACCACATCGCTCGTGCGAAAGCTCATGCCCCGGAAATCGACGTTGACCGGACCGGCGAAGACATACCTCCAGCGGTCGGCGTCATGAATGATTTCCTCGCCGCTGACCGTAGCCCGATGGCTGTCCTTGCCGCCGTGAATGATGATCCGCACGTTGCCGACCATATGGTACATGTTGTCCGGACCCCTGTAGCTGCGGTCGGCCGTAAATTCGACCCTTTCCCTTCCGCCGCGGAATTCGACAAAGCGGATCCTTTCTTTCTCATCGACCTTCTGCGAAGAGGGGGAAGGCTCGGGTTCAACCCTCTCCCGCCGGCCCGTGCGCCTCAGCAACACGAAGGCGAGCACGGCGGCGAGGAGAAGGATGACGACCAGGGCGGCGGCCCGACGGATCCTTCCGGCCCAGCCGGGTCCCTTGTCTCCGGCCGCGATCACACGGACCTCCGAACATCCTGGACGGACAGATACACGCTCTCCTCTCCGAGGTACGTGGAGGTCTGCAGAGTGAAGACTATGTCGACTCCGTCGCCCGGCCGCAGCTCACCCGCCCATTCCCCGCAGTCCCAGCCGATAGCCTCTCCCGACCGGCCGGCCTGTCTGACTCGGAATTTGATGTGCTTCTCCTTCATCCGGCGGATGGGGCCGTCCACTGCCGCTCCGGTTGCCAGGAATAGGGGCGTGGGGTTGCCCACGCCGAAGGGGGACAGGAGGCGGTAGAATTCCATCAGGGAGCCGTCGAGCTCGTCCAGTCCGAACTCGGAGTCGATGGAAATTTTCCGGCGAAGATCGTCATCGGACAGGAGGGAGTCGGCGCGGCTGTTGACCGCCGACTTGAAGTCGTCCATCCGATCGAGGGGCAGGGAACACCCGGCGGCCAGCTTGTGACCGCCGTAGTTGAGGAACAGAGGGCTGCAGGAGTCCAGGCATTCGATCAGGGAAAACTCGCGGATGCTCCGGCCCGAGCCGAAGGCCAGGCCGTCGCTGTAGGAGAAAAGGATCACCGGCCTGTGAAAGCGATCTTTGAGCTTCGAGGCGACGATGCCCACGACGCCCCGGTGCCAGGAATCGCTTCCCAGGATGAGAACCTTGTAGCTGCGGCTGAGGTCGCCGGCTTGAACTCTGTCCAAGGCTTCGTTGAAAATCTTATTTTCCGTCCTCTGGCGACGGACGTTCAATTCATCGAGACGGCGGGCGATCGAGGTCGCCTCGGAGGGCGATTCCGTCAGAAACAACCGGACGGCCAATTCGGCGCTTTCCAGCCGGCCGGCGGCGTTCAGACGCGGGCCCAGCCGGAAACCGACATCGCCCTCGCTGACCCGGCCGTCCCTTAGCCCGCAGGCTTCGAGCAGGCTTCTCAGGCCCGCGTTGGACACATCCTTCAAGCCCCGGAGTCCCGACTTGACCATGAGCCTGTTCTCGCCCCGCAGCTCGGCCACATCCGAGATCGTTCCGATGGCCACGAGCTTCAGGTAATGGCTCAGCCCGCGCGACGCGCCATTTTCCTGGAAGAGGGCCTGGATGAGCTTGAACACCACGCCCACGCCGGCCAGGTTTTTATAGGGATATGTCTCGCCGGCCTGCATGGGGTCCAGGACGGCCGCCGCTTGAGGCATGTCCCGGCCGGGCAGGTGATGGTCGGTGATGACGACATCAATGTTTTTCTCCCCCGCCCTGCGGACGAATTCGATCGCCTTGATGCCGCAGTCCACGCTGATGACCAGGTTCGTTTTTTTGCCGGTTACGACTTCCAGATGGGACTCTTTGAGTCCATACCCCTCGTCGAGCCGGCCGGGAATGTAATGATCGACCTTGGCTCCCAGGGCCCGCAGGGCCTTCAGGAGCATGACGACCGACAGAACGCCGTCCACGTCGTAATCGCCGAAGATGAGGATGTTCTCCCCCCCGGCAATCGCGCGCCGGATGCGGTTCACGGCCTGCCGCATGCCCGACATCAGGAACGGGTCATGGAGGTCCTGTTCCGTGCCGTGGAGAAAGAGGCGGGCTTCGCCCGGGTCTCGAAGGCCTCGACCGACCAGGACTCGAGCGATGGCCGGAGGAATTCCCAGGATTCGGCTGAGCTCCTCTGCTTCAGGAGCCGCCGGGGGGGAAATCCATCGCGCATCCTTCATTGTTCCAATCTAGCACACTCATTCTTATTCCTCAAATGGGAGGGGAAGCATCTCGCCTCCCCTTTCGTTGACTTTCCTCATCCCCAAAAATACAATGATGGCGCCGTGTGGGGAAACATCAGAAAAGCTCTCAGCCGAACGCGCGAAGCCTTCAAACTCAGGCTGTCCGACGTCTTCCGGAGCGGAAAGGGCCGGGAGGAGACGCTGGACGCGCTCGAGGAAGCCCTCCTCCTCTCCGACGCGGGACCGGCGGTCACGGCCAGGATCATCGACAACCTTCGCCGCAAGAGTCAAAGGACCGACTCCCCGGAACACCTGGCCCGCCTCCTTCGCGACGAGATCCATGCGCTCCTCGCCCCGGTGTCCGGGTCCGAAGACATCCCCGTCCCCTTCGTGCTGATGATGGTCGGCGCCAACGGCGGCGGCAAAACCACGGCGGCGGCTAAAGTCGCCTACCGCTTAAAAAGCCAGGGCCGGACGGTCCTCCTGGCCGCGGCCGACACATTCCGCGCCGCCGCTTCAGAGCAGACCGAGCTCTGGGGGAAAAAGCTCGATATCCCCGTCGTCCGAGGACAGCACGGCGCCGACCCGGCGGCGGTGGTTTACGACGCCATCCAATCCCTCAAAGCCCGCGGCTTCCAGACGCTGGTGATCGACACGGCCGGACGTCTCCATACCAATCACAACCTTATGCAGGAGCTCGACAAGATCCGGCGCATCACCGCCAGGGAGATCCCCGGGGCGCCGCACGAGGCGCTTCTCGTCCTTGACGCCGGTATCGGCCAGAACTCCCTGATCCAGGCCCGTGAATTTCTCAAATTCTCAGGCCTGACGGGCGTCTTCCTGGCCAAGATGGACGGCACGGCCAAGGGCGGAAGCGTTCTCAGCATCGCCGATGAGCTCCGGCTGCCCATTAAATACATCGGCACGGGCGAGGGGGAGGAAGACCTGGCCGTGTTCTCCTCCGTGGATTTTGTGGACGCTCTCCTGTCATGAGCCGCGCGGAAGACCTGTCTTACCTGGAGATGGCTTTCGGCCTGGCGGAAAAGGCCGTGGGCCGAACGAGCCCCAATCCCTGCGTGGGCGCCGTCCTGGTCAAGAAGGGAATCATCATCGGCGCCGGCTGGCATGAAGGGCCGGGCAAGCCCCACGCGGAAATCGTGGCCCTGCGGCAGGCGGGATCCCGGGCGCGGGGCGCCACCCTGTACCTGACTCTCGAGCCCTGCGTTCATTGGGGCCGAACCCCCCCCTGTCTGGGGCCCGTCCTCGAGGCCGGTTTGGCCCGGGTCGTTCTGTCCGGCCATGACCCCAACCCCATCGTCCACCGCCGCGGAGCGGACGCCCTGCGAAAGGCGGGCGTCCGCGTCTCGGTGGGACTGCTGGAGGAAAAAAACAGGAAGCTGAATCAAGCCTATTTTAAGTACATCCGGCACCGCGAGCCGTTCGTCACCCTCAAGGCGGCATCGACCTGGGACGGCCGGCTGGCCACCCGCACCCTGAGCTCGCGCTGGATATCAAGCCCAGCCGCCAGAGACTATGCGCACCTCGTCCGGGCGGAGCAGGACGCCGTCCTGGCGGGCATCGGAACGATTCTCCAAGACGACCCGCTTCTTACCGTCCGACATCCCCTCTGGCCGGAGAAACGGCTCCTGAGGGTGATCCTCGACACGCGGCTTCGATTCCCGGCCGGGGCCCGACTCCTCGGCACTCTGGGCTCGGGAGGGATCTTGATCTTCACCGGCCCCGATATTCCCCGAAGCAAGGCCCTCGCTCTTGAGAAAAAAGGCGTGGAAATTTTTCCCCTCACCCGGGCCGGCAACGGCCTGCCTTTGCGTCCGGTCCTGCAGGAGCTCGGCCGCCGCCGGGTGGCCGCACTGCTCGTCGAGGGCGGCAGCGCGGTTTGTTCCTCGTTTCTGGACGGTCAGCTGGCCGACAAGGTCTTAGTGACCTTGAGCCCGAAGTTGTTCGGAGGCCGGGAGGCTCCCTCGTATTACGAAGGCCGAGGGGCGGCGACCGTCCGCGACGCGCTCCGGGTCGAAAAAGCGCATGTCTTCGAATTGGGAGATGAAATCTTCCTGGAAGGATACCTGTGATGTTCACCGGAATGATTCAGCATCAGGGCCGCTTCCTGCGTTATGGCCGCGGAAAACAGGAAATGACACTGGAGTCCGCGGCCCTGGGGGAACAGTTGAAAGCGGGCGACAGCCTGTCCGTCAACGGCGTCTGCCTGACCCTGACCGCCAAGGACAAGTCCGGCCTGGTGTTCAACCTTTCTCAAGAGACCCTGTCGCGGACGACCCTGGGCGGGCTGACGGCCGGGGCCCCGCTCAACCTCGAGCTTCCCCTGACGCTCAACACGCCCCTCAGCGGTCACTTGGTCACCGGGCACGTGGACTACCGGGGGAAGGTTGTCCGGCTCGTGGAGCGCCGGCCCGGAAGGAGGATGAGCGTCTCCCTGCCGCCCGCGGCCAGACCGCTGGCCGTGCTCAAGGGTTCGGTGGCCGTCGACGGAGTCAGCCTGACGGTCGCTTCGGTCGGTGCCTCCTTTTTCGAAGTCGAGCTCATTCCCCTCACCCTGCGCGAAACGACGTTGGGACGGCTGCGGCCCGGAGACGCGGTCAATGTCGAATGTGACATCATCGGCAAATACGTGTATAATCGATTAAGTAGAGGAAAACGATAGGCTTATGAACTCCTCGGTGGAAAACGCCGTAACCTCGGTCCGAGAGGGCCGGATGATCATCCTCGTCGACGACGAGGACCGGGAGAATGAGGGCGACCTCATGGTCGCCGCGGAAAAAGTCACGCCGGATATCATCAATTTCATGGCCCGCCACGGCCGCGGCCTGATCTGCCTCCCCCTCCTGCGGGAAAAGGCGGAAGCACTCCAATTGCCCCTGATGGTCAACGACAACACGGCCCGCTTCCAGACGGCCTTCACCGTGTCCATCGACGCCAAGTGCGGCGTCACGACGGGAATCTCAGCCCACGACCGGGCCGAGACCATCCTGACCGCCATCCGGCCGGAGACGAAGCCCTCGGATCTGGCGCGTCCGGGCCACGTGTTTCCGCTCCAGGCCAGGGAGGGGGGCGTCCTCTCCAGGGCGGGACAGACCGAGGCCGCCGTGGACTTGGCCCGGCTGGCGGGGCTGTATCCCGCGGGCGTGATCTGCGAAATCATGAACGAGGACGGCACGATGGCCCGCATGCCCCAGCTCGAAGCCTTCAGTCATGAATACGGGCTGCCCATCCTGACCATCGCCGCCCTCATCCAGTACCGGCTGAAAACCGAGCGGCTCATCAGAAAAATCGATGACGCCGACCTCCCCACCCGCTTCGGGCATTTCCGCATCGCCGCTTTTGAGGACGTCATCCACGGCGACCACCACGTCGCCTTGATCAAGGGCGTAGTGGACGACGGCCGCCCGGCCCTCGTCCGGGCGCATTCCCAGTGCCTGACCGGCGATACGTTCGGCTCCCTGCGCTGCGACTGCGGAGAGCAACTGCGCAAGTCCATGGAAATCATAGAGCGGGACGGCCGGGGGGTCATCCTCTACATCCTCAACCATGAGGGCCGCGGCATCGGCCTGATGAACAAGATCAAGGCCTACGCCATTCAGGATGCGGGCGCCGACACGGTGGAGGCCAACCAGCAGCTGGGTTTCAAGCCCGACCAACGGGACTACGGCATCGGCGCCCAGATCCTGGTCGCCCTGGGCGTGCAACAAATCCGCCTCATCAGCAACAATCCCCGGAAATTTGTGGGCCTGGCCGGGTACGGCCTGGAGATCATCGAGCGCGTGCCCCTCGAGATCCCCCCTTCGGCCGAGAACGAGAAGTACTTGAAGACGAAAAAGAGAAAGATGGGGCATTTCCTGGATATGGTTTAATGTCTCAATAATAAAAAGCGGAATTGAGATATCGGCCGGGGGGGGGCAGGAGCTCGGCGCCTTGTCGCGGTTTTTCACGCCGCGGAATCTCCAGGTTTCTCGGTCGGCTTCGCGATTCGCCTCCTCCGGAGGCTCAGCTCAGCCGGCCAGCAAGAATATGCCGGAAACTCCTCGAAGCCTGGAGATTCCGGGCTAAACCGCTTATGGCGCCTCGCCCCCCCCCGGCCGAAGCGGCTCGCTTTTATTTTGAGCGGAGGTTACTTTGATTGAAGGATGAAGGTGACGGGGCCGTCGTTGACCAGGCGGACCTTCATCACGGCTTGAAAAACGCCGGTTTCGACCTCGACCCCCTCCTTCCCAAGAGCGGCCGCAAAATCCTCGAAAAGCGCCTGGGCCCTGGCCGGCTCTTCGGCGCCGTCAAAGCTCGGACGGCGGCCTTTGCGAACCGAAGCCGCCAGCGTGAACTGAGAAACGACCAGGGCCTTCCCTCCAACATCTTTGAGGGACAGGTTCATTTTGCCCTCGGCGTCCGGGAAAATGCGCAGCTCGGCCGCTTTTCGGGCCAGGGCCAGAGCCTCCTCGCGGCTGTCCCCTTTTTCCACGCCGACGAGCAGGCAAACCCCGCGTCCGATGCTCCCGGCCGTGCGGCCCTCCGCCTCCACCGACGCCTCGCTGACGCGCTGCAAAACTATGATCATTCCCCTCCCTCGCTTGTTAATTGAAAAGGCGCCCTAAGAATCTCCCGGCCAGAAGCGCCACGCGCCGATAGAAAAATTCGCCGGGATCAAGGGGAGGGGTGAGGCGCCATGCGCGGTTCGGCAAGGAAGCAACGGGTTTCGGAAAGGGGCATGAAAACCGCATAAGGGCTTGGGTTTTGGCAAGCCCTAATAAATAGACTTCCGCGGCGATTGGAACCGCGCCGGGCGCCGAAGCCTTCTCCTTGGTCCAGGTCATCCCCGGCAGCCTTTCAATTGACAAAAATTCCCTCATCGTCTAAGATAAGCCCTCGACAAGGAGAACGATATGATCCGTCACAAATCCGCTATCCGCCAGCACCGCCGGAGCGTGCGCCGCACCGCCATCAATAAGCGCAACAAGACGGTTCTCCGGACTCAAGTCAAGGACCTGCGGGAGAAAGTGCAGGCCAAAGACAAGGAATCGGCTGAAAAAACCCTCCCCGGGGTTCTGTCCGCCGCGGATAAGGCGGCTAAAAAAGGCGTCATTCATAAGAACAAAGCCGCCCGGCTGAAATCCAGGCTGAGCCGCCAGGTGCGGGCGATCACCCCCTCGTCCTCCTGAGCTTGTCATCCCTCGCCCCTCGGCAGTACTCAAACACGAACGACTCGATCATCTCGCGTTGTGCGCCGGCACTGCTCTTGAACGCGTTGTCGAGCCGGTTCAGTTCTAGAAAAAGACGGCGCAGCTGAGGGCGGGACAGGCGGTCAACGGGCAGAAAAAACTCGCGGAATTTCTGCGCATAGAGAGAGCCGTAACTTTCTTTGATCTGCGGCTTGAGTTTCGAGAAGACCGCTTTCCGGTCCATGGATTTGTCTTCCAGCCACGACCTGGCCAGCCGGACGTCCCTGAAAAACCCGGCGATATCGTTGAGAACCTTGAGCTCGGCCTCCCCTTCCTTGAACAGCTTGTCGAGCACTTCCACGCATCTCGGCCAGTCCGCGGTCGAAAGGGCATCGGTCAGACTCCAGGCTTCGACCTCCCTGGTCCAGGCGCAGACCCTGTCGATGTCCTCAACGTCCACGGCCTGCCTGGCCGCGACCTTGTCCGCGGCATAGGACTGAAGCTTGTCGATCTCGATCATCAGCCTCTGGAGGTCGCTGCCGACGACCTCGATCAGGCGCGCCCCGGCCTCGGGCGCAAGCACGAGCCCGCGCCCCTCAAGCTCATCATTGAGCCAGCCTTGAAGGGCTTTGGGTTTGAGGGCCGCCATCCCCAACTCCACGACATTTTCCCTCTGTTCTTCCTTCGAAGGAGGCATTTCGTCCGAACGCTTGGGCCGGCGAGAATGCTTTTCAAACATCTTATAGACCGGCGAGGACCTATAATGACGGAACCGGCTGGGGTAGAGAACGACAAAAACCGCTCCGGGCAGGGAGCGGCGTTCCTGGAGGTATTCATCCAGGATCTCGGCCTCGACATCGGTCAGCTTGTCTTCCTCCCGGTCCTTAAAGCGGTCTTCGCCGCGGATGGGGAACTCGGCCAGAGTCAGGCGCCAGGGCGAAAAAAAGGTGGGCGCGGTCCGCGCGGCGTCGATGACTTCCGCCCAGCCCGATTCATCCATCCAGAACCTGTCCAGGCTGAACTCAGGGCTCCCGGATTCGAAAAGAAGCCCTTTGAGCGAATCCACGAACCGGCGGCCGAAGAAGGGCTCGTCGCCGTGGAGGAAATAGCAGGGGCTCAGGAAATCCGCCAAACTCTGCCGGACGGGCTCCTTCGGTTCTTTCCCGTCGTCCCGGCCTTTGTTCTTATCCGCCTTTTTCAGGAACGATTGAAGCTCCCTCAGGTATTCGGTGACCGAGGCCATCAAAATCCCTCCAGGATGGCGATGACCAGGCTTCGGGCGAACTTCTCCGACACCTTGTTGACCGCTTCGGTTTCCATCGATTCGAAATCGCTTCCCTGGGGGACTTCGTATTCCTCGATGTACTGATAGGCGGGGTTGGAGAAGATCACCCTTTTCTGGACCGTGTCCCGGAGAGTGACGCTGGCCGTGACGACGATGTTGTACCGGTCGGCCGTCGCCTGGCCGGAATAGGCCATGGGATGTACGGCGAAGCTCAGGATCTCGCCGGTCAGGACGGCCTGGGCCTTGTCCTCGTCGTTCGAGACCTCGACCCGGCCTCGGTTGACGAGCTCATTGATGACCCCCTGGGTCAGCTTGACGTCGAGTTCGAAGCGCGTGGTCAGGTTCTTGAACATGGGAACGCTGATGACCTTGATGTGGGGGGGGAGGAATCCGCCCGTTCCGCGCAGGCGATAGCCGCAGCCCGCGGCGAGGAGCAGGGCCGCGAGCCCGGCCGCCGCCGACCCGGCGGCAAGGGCTCTCAGCCGATG
>Ga0154646_111_pt10 | contig 11898 bp, 9 predicted proteins | sample Rifle2008BG13ft_FD_116075 | JGI IMG/M metagenome (GOLD analysis project Ga0154646, IMG submission 116075) | Candidatus Aminicenantes bacterium RBG_13_62_12 | reverse complement strand
CGAGAAGTACCACAAGATCGGCTTCGTGGCCGGCCACGTCATGCCCGACCGCGGCGTCTTCACCGGCCGCTCGGCCTTCTTCTCGTTCGGCGACCCGGATAAAAACAAGGCCCTTGTCCGGAAGGATATCTGCCTGGGGATCGGGTTCAGCCCCTCGAACTTCATGGTCTACCCGAATTCGCTGATGGGCGTTCACGCCTACCTCAAGCAGGCGCTTGCCGACGCCGTCTACTTCGACCAGGCCCGGTCGCGATGGCTGAAGGACCCGAAGGGGCAGGTTCGGCCCGACTTCAACCCCAACCTGGAGATACTGACCGACTTCGCGACCGCCAGAAAACCGGTCATCTTCCTCTGCCGCAATCAGAACGACATCCGGCGGTCTCTCGGCCTGGCCGCCGAGCACAAGCTGGACTATTTCTTGGCCGACCTGGGAGGTGAGGCCTTCGAGGTCATCCCCGAGCTGAAGAGGGCCGGCGCCCGGGTGATTGCCACGGTCGCGTTCAAGGCGCCGGGCTCAAGCCTCTACGCCCAGCGGGGCCGGGCGGAGCGCGAGAAAGCGGAAAAAGAGGTCTATCCCAAGAACCCGGCCCGCCTGGCGGAAGCCGGCATCCCGTTCGCTCTCTCTTCACTGGGAAGCGATGATCCCAAAGCCTTCGTCGAGGGAATCCAGAAGGCGATCGAGGCCGGCCTGGCCCGGGACAAGGCCGTCGAGGCGTTGACCAGAACGCCGGCCGCCTTCTTCGGACTCGAACGGGCCCTCGGCACGATCGAGCCCGGAAAGATCGCCAATGTCGTCCTCTCCGAAGGGGATCTCCTGGCTAAGGAAGCCAAAGTGAGGTTCACCTTTGTCGACGGCCGCCGCTTCGAGCTCAAGGAAGCCAAGCCGGGAGAGGGCGAGAAGCCAACGGTCAACGTCAACGGAAAATGGGAGATGGCCGTCGAGGGGCAGATGGCGATGAACCTGACCATCGAGTTTTCCCAGGAAGAGGCCGCTCTCTCCGGCAAATTGATCACTCCATTCGGCGCCTTCGATTTCACCGGCGGCACCGTTTCGGGAAAGGACGTCGCCTTCGAGATCTCGATCTCCGTCGGCGGCCAGGACCTTGACCTTTTCTTCTCGGCCTCGGTGGAGGGGGAAAGGATGCGCGGCTCGGTGGTCCAGGGAGGGGCCGGAGCCGCCGAGTTCACGGCCAAGCGGATCCCGGGGTAGGAGGAAAAAGATGAAGCCCAAAACCACAGCCATTGGAATTGCAGCCGCCCTCCTTTCTCTCTGCCTGTCCGGCTGGGTCTCGGCCGCAGAAAGGGCCGTCCTTTTCAAGAACGGCCGGATCATCACCGGTAGCGGCGCGACAATAGACGGCGGCGACATCCTGGTCCAGGGGACGAAGATCGCTCAGGTCGGGAAGGGCCTCCCCGCGCCGACCGGCGCCGAAGTCATCGACCTCAACGGCCGCTGGGTCATGCCGGGGATTATCGATTCGCACTCCCACATCGCCCTCGAGGGGGATGTGAACGAGATGGGGGATATCATCACCGCCGAGGTCGACTGCAAGGATGTCATCAATCCCCGGGATATCAACATCTTCTATGCTTTGACCGGGGGCGTCACTTCGATCCACACCATGCACGGCTCGGCCAACCCGATCGGCGGCCGAGGCATTGCCCTTAAGATGCGCTGGGGAAAAAGCGCCGCCGAACTCATCTTCGAGGGAGCTCCCCTCACCAGCAAATGGGCCCTGGGAGAGAACCCCAAGAACAGCAACGATATCGGGATGGGCCCGGCCCGCTATCCCAAGACCCGGATGGGGGTCGAGCAGTCGATCCGCGACCAGTTCGAAAAAGCCAAGGATTACATGAAGAAGTGGGCGGATTACGAGAAAAAAGCCGCAGCCGCAAAGGCGAGCAAGGGCAAGACCGCCCCTCCCCTGCCTCCGAAAAAAGATTACCGTCTTGAGGGGGTCGCGGACATCCTCAGCGGAAAGCTCTGGGTCCGCTGCCACGCCTATCAATCCGAGGAGATGCTTTCGATCCTGCGCCTCTGCCGGGAGTACGGCGTCAAGCTCGTCTGTTTCGAGCACGGTCTTGAGGGCTACAGGATCACGAACGAGCTGGTGGAATACGGAGTCGCGGTCTCGACCTTCGCCGACTTCTGGGCCTACAAGTGGGAAGCCTATAACACCATGCCCCAGGCGGCCGCCCTGTGCGCGAAAAGAGGAGTGCTCGTCGCCCTGAACTCCGACGATGCCGAGCGGATGCGCCGTCTCTTTAACGACGCCGCAAAGACCGTCCGTTTCGGCGGGGTCTCCGAGGACGAGGCCATCCGGATGCTGACCATCAACCCGGCCAAGATCCTGGGCGTCGACGGCCGGGTGGGCACGATCGAAGCCGGGAAGGACGCCGACCTGGCTGTTTTCAACCGGCATCCCCTCGATCCCTTCACGGTCTGCGAGATGACGCTCGTCGACGGAACGGTTTATTTCGATCGCTCCAAGTACCTCGAAGAGCGGAAGAAAGCCGCGGAAGAGGAGAAGACGAAAAAAGAGCCGGAAAAGAAAAGCGGAGGGGAGGTTTAAGATGAGAAGACTCCTGGTAATCACGGCAGCGGCCCTATTGATGTCGGCGGCTCTCCCCTCCTTCGAAGCAAAGCCGGCCCGGCTTTTCATCAAGAATGCCACGATCGTCCCCGTCGTGGGCGCCCGCCTGGACGGGGGCGGCATCCTGGTCGAAAACGGCAAGATCAAGGCCATGGGTAAGGAGCTTCAGGCCCCCGCGGACGCGGAAGTCATCGACGCCTCCGGGATGTTTGTCTATCCCGGGTTCATCGATTCCTACAGCCATTTCGGCCTGGTGGAGATCGCGGCCATCGCCAGCACTTCGGACTTCCGGGAGATGGGCAAGGAAAACCCCGAGCTGCGCGTCGTCTGGGCCATCAACCCTCATTCGGTCCACTTCGGCACGGGGAGAGTGACGGGGACGACGACGGCGCTCGTCGCTCCCGCGGGAGGAACGTTCGCCGGGATTTCGGCGCTCGTCAAGATGGACGGCTGGACCGTCCCCGAGATGACTTTCAAGGAGGCCGCCACATCATTCATCAACTTTCCGATGACGCCGCGGCCGGTCGGGGAAGGCATCGCCGTCCAGTCGGAAGCCAAGGAGGACGTCACCTCCAAGCTGGTCGACAAGATCCGCGATTATTTGAAGGAAGCCCGCCGTTACCTGGAGTTGAAAAAGCTGGCGGCCGGCGACCCGGGCGTCAAGGCGCCCGAATACAGCGCCAGGTATGAAGCCCTGGGACCCGTGCTCGACGGGACTCTCCCGGTCATCATCTCCGTTGAAAAAGCCAAGGATATCGAGCTGGCCATAAAATTCGTCCAAGACGAGAAGCTCAAGGCCGTCTTCCGGGGCTGCGCCCAGGGTTTCAAGGTGGCCGACAAGATCAAGCAGTCCGGAATTCCCGTGATCATCGACAGCCTATACACGGGGCCGTCCGAGCCGGAGGACGGGTACGACGCCCCCTACCGGAACGTGGTCGAACTGGCCAAGGCGGGCGTCCTGATCAGCTTCTCGACGGGCGATTCGCCGGCGCAGGGCAAGGACCTGCCCTACCATGCCGCCAAGGCCGTGGCCTTTGGGCTGCCCTATGAGGAAGCTGTCAAAGCCTTGACCATCAACCCGGCGAGAATCTTCGGCGTCGAGGACCGGCTGGGCAGCATCGAGCCGGGGAAAGACGCCGACCTCATCATCGCCGCGGGCGACCCGTTGGACATGAAAACCGAGGTGAAGCAGCTGGTCATCAACGGCAAGGCTATCGACATGTCGAACTGGTGGGAGACCCTCTACCAGAAATTCAAGAGCCGGCCGGAATAATTAGAAAGGAGACACATGTTAAAAAAGTTTTGGCGAAACGCTTTGATCGCGACCCTGACCATCGCCTGTATGGCTCCGGCGGTCCGGGCGCAGACGGGGGACGTCGACAGCCGGGTCGACACGTTCGTCCAGGACTCGATCCGAGAGCAGCGGATCCCCGGCCTCGCCCTGGCCGTGATGCGCGACGGCCAGGTCATCAAGGCGAAGGGCTACGGCCTGAGCAACATCGAGCTCAATACTCCCGTCAGCCCCCAGACCATCTCTCAGTCCGGGTCCATGGGCAAGCAGTTCACCGCCACGGGCATCATGATGCTGGTCGAGGAAGGCAAGGTCGGGCTTGACGATAAGGTCGCCAAGTATTTCCCCGGGGCGCCGGAGAGCTGGAACAAATTCACGGTCCGGAACCTCCTCACTCACACCTCCGGGATCAAGGAATATACGGGCAAGGACTTCGATTATCGCCGCGATTACACGGAAGAGGACCTCCTGAAAATGGCCCAGGCACAGCCCTTTGACTTCGCCCCCGGAGACAAATGGAGCTATAGCAATACGGGGTACATGCTGCTGGGCATGCTCATCCACAAAGTCACCGGCAAGTTTTACGGCGACTTCTTGCAGGAACGGATCTTCAAGCCCCTCGGCATGACCACCACCCGGATCATCAGCGAGGAAGACATCGTCCCCAACCGGGCCGCCGGGTACCGCCTGGTCAAAGGCGTCGTCAAGAACCAAGAGTGGGTGAATCCTACCCTCAACACGACGGCGGACGGATCCCTCTATTTCACCGTGCTTGACCTGGCCAAGTGGGATGCCGTCCTCTATACGGAAAAGCTGATCAAGCGGACGAGCCTGGACCAGATGTGGACGCCCGTCAAGCTCAACGACGGCAAGACCTATCCCTACGGCTTCGGCTGGCGCGTCGCGGAGATGAACGGCCACCGGCTCATCGAACACGGCGGCTCCTGGCAGGGCTTCACGACCGGGATTTCCCGGTACGTGGACGACAAGCTGACGGTCGTCGCGCTTACCAACCTGGACAGCCGGCACTCCCGGCCCGACGACATAATCCACGGTGTGGCCGGGATCTATATCCCGGCGCTCACGCCTCCGGCTCCGGCTAAAGGCATCGAGGACAAGGAACCGCAGGTCACCTCGCTTTTCCGCGACCTGCTCCAAAAAATCGGCCAGGGGAAAGCCGACGCCGGCGCCTTTACGGAAGAGGCCCGGAAGAAATGGTTTCCCGGACACGTCAAGGAATTCCAGGAGGACCTGGAAGATTTCGGCCCGGCGAAAACTGTCGATTTGCTCGAACGGAAGGAAGAGGCGGGGCTGCGAAGCTATGTCTACCGGCTGACCTTCGAGGACGGGCGCACCCTTAAGTTGAACCTCAAGCTGACGGATATAAATAAGATAGCGGCGCTCGATACGATAGAATAACAAACCAAGGGGTGGCCCGCTTATGGCGGTTACGGTCGCTGATCTACCCCTGAGATCGTCATAAAGTGATCATCACGTTGACACGCACCTGATTTTTCTCTATATTACCGCCACTATGTCAAACGGCTTAGGATTCAATCCCCTTCCGACCTCCTGCGCCGTTTTCTTCTGGTGGTGGGCGGTCTAACCCGCCCGCAATCCTCGCCGCCGTTCCCGCTCTTTTCTCAGGGCGGACTTATTCGTTCGCCCATTCCACTCCACAGGAGGATACCATGACTATCAAGCTTGATCATCGGTTCTCGTCCCGGTCCACCGACCTTCTTCCCCGGACCTTCTATAACCTCAAGGCCGACTTGGCCATCCCGCCGAAGCCGCCGCTCCATCCCGGTACGAAAGAACCGCTCAACCCGCAGGATCTCGAGCCCGTCTTCCCCAAGGGCTTCATCGCCCAGGAGATCGCGATGGAACGGTTTGTTCCCATCCCGGAAGCCGTTCTTGAGAAATTCGCCATCTACCGGCCAACACCGCTCGTTTACGCTACGGGATTGCGCAAGGCCCTGGACACGCCCGCCCACATCTTCTACAAGTATGAAGGAGCAGGTCCCGCGGGAAGCCACAAGAGCAACACCGCGCTCATGCAAGCTTACTTGGCCGCCCAGGAAGGCATCGAAACCCTCGTCACTGAAACCGGTGCGGGGCAGTGGGGATCGGCCTTGGCCCAGGCCGGGCACTTTTTCGGAGTGAACGTCCGCGTCTTCATGGTTCGAGTCAGCTATCGTCAGAAGCCCGGCCGGCGCATCATCATGGAGATGTTTGGAGCCAAAGTCGAAGAGAGCCCGAGCCCTTCCACGGCTTTCGGCCGCAAGCTTTATGAAGTCGATCCGAACCACCCCGGTAGCCTCGGGATCGCGATCTCCGAGGCTCTCGAGGTCGCCGTAGGCGGGAAGAACTCGCGTTATTCTCTCGGCTCCGTTCTCGACGCCGTGCTGATGCACCAGACCGTGATCGGGATTGAGGCCGACCGTCAACTCGCCGCGGCCGGGGCCGAGCCCGACGTCGTCATCGGCTGCGTCGGCGGAGGATCGAATTTCGCCGGAGTGGCTTTTCCCTTCGTGCGCAAGAATCTGACTGAACGGAAAAAAATCCGGTTCATCGCCGTCGAGCCGGAAGCCTGCCCGTCGATCACCCAGGGGGTCTACCGCTACGACCACGGCGACACGGCCGGAATGACCCCCCTTCTGTTTATGCACACGCTCGGCAAGGACTTCGTCCCCCAGCCCATCCACGCCGGCGGTTTACGCTACCATGGGATGGCCCCTCTCGTCAGCCACCTCGTCTCGCTGGGCATCGTCGAGCCGCGGGCCTATGGGCAGGACAAGGTCTTCGACGCAGGGGTGTTCTTTTATAAGACCGAGGGCATTCTGCCCGCCCCCGAGTCAGCGCACGCCGTCGCGGCGGCGATCGATGAGGCCCTTGAGGCCAAGCGCCTCGGCCAAGCGAGAGTGATCCTGTTCAACCTCAGCGGCCACGGTTTCCTGGACATCAACGCCTACGACCATAACGGCGGCCGGAAAAACGCGGTTTGCCCTCCTGGGCAGTAGAATTCCCCTCGGGGTTTTCTTGTCTTCCCTGGGGCCGCCCTTGCGGCCCCCTCATTTGAGTTCTTTCATTCGCCCAAAAGATTATGCCTGAGCTTGGAGAAAAAGATCCGGGCTTCCTCGAAGTCTTTGCCCTTAATGACGTGCTTCAAGAATTCGAGGCGGCCTGTAACTTTTTCGAGCTGCTCGAGCGAGTGGGGCCCGAAGATGACCTCCGTGAGAAGGTAGTCATCCTCTGACAGAAGCCCCCGGGCGATCTCCAGGTGTTTCTTGAACGTTGTTCCTGGGACCGTCGACCTCTCCATGCAGGCGGCAAAGATCAAAGTCGAGGCGAAGGGGAGGGCCAACGAATAGGCGATCATCCGGTCGTGCTCGGCAAACGAGACCTCGGAGATATTGAGTTGCAGACGGGAAAAAAAGTCTCTGAAGAAACGCAGGCCTTGAGGGTCGGAGTCGCTGATGATGATCGCGTGCTCGTCCCTGAGCTGCTGGACGTTGGCGAAGGTCGGCCCGAACATCGGGTGGACCGAGGCAAACCTGAACTTCGCCATCTTGTAATAGGCAGGGATCTGACCTTTTACCGAGGCGACATCGCAGAGCAGACAATAGGCAAGCAGATGGGGCGCCGCCGCCTCGAAGGCTTCGACCGTGTTCCGCAGGCTCACGGCGTTGATCAGGAGATCCGGCTTGAAGTCCCCAAGCTCACTCAGGTCGGCAAACACCACCGCCGGCGCAAGCCCCGAGGTCCGCGCGTTGTCGATGTCATAGACACCGACTTCGTTGTCTTGGCACAGCTCGGAGATGAGCCAGCTTCCCATATGACCGGCGCCCAGGATGGCAATCTTCACTGGGAGACCTCCTCGTTGTAGCTGCCGAGGTATTTGAACATGGCGGTAACCTCCTTGACTTTATCCAGGATTTGTCCCAACTCTCGGCGCTCCAGCGATGCCTGAAAATCGAGAAAGAAAGCGTAGGATCGCGGGGCGCTCCGGCAGGGGAACGATTCGATACGCGTGAGGTTGATGTTCGAGTCGGCAAAGAGCTTCAGGACGGCGAACAGGCTCCCGGCGCGGTGCGGCGTCGAGAAGATGATCGAATGCTTGCTTCCGGCCTCCTCTCGTTTTTGGCGCGCGACGACCAGAAAGCGGGTGATGTTGAGCGGGTGGTCCTCGATCCCGGCCTCGATGACGGCCAGGTTGTAGAGCCGGGCGCAGGGCCTATCGGCAATCACGGCCCCCCTCTTCGGCCTCTCCGAGGCGAGCATCTTGGCCGCGCCCGCCGTATCGTAATAGGGGAGGCCCTCCAGGTCATGCCGGGCGAGGAAATCCCGGCATTGGGAGAGCGCCTGCGGGTGGGAATATACGCTCTTGACGTCATCGAATTTCGTCCCGGGGAGGGCGAGCAGGCAGTGGCTGACGCGGTGCCGGACCGCTCCCACAACTTTGAGGGGGGCCTCGACAAGCATCTCGTTCACCATGGTCACCGGTCCGGCCAAGGAATTTTCAACGGGGACGATCCCGAAATCGAGCTGACCGCTCTCCACGCCCTCAAAGACATCGCTGAACTGGAGGCAGGGAATCGTGACCAGGTTCGGGTTGAAACAACGAGCGGCAGCTTCCCCGAAGGCGCCGTGCTCGCCCTGGAACCCGATGAGCTCGAGCGGCCGGGCCTGAAGTCGGCGGCTTTCCTGGATTATCCGACTCCATAACGTTTCGACAAAGTCACCCCTGAGGACGCTCGACCCTGCGGCCCGGGACTTCAGGCGTGAGAAGATATCCTTCTCCCTTTCCGTGTCGCGGACTTCCGGCTTGAGCCTCCTCGTCCTGAGGACAAGCTCCAGCCTTTCGTTGAGACGGTCTAGGATTTCGAAGTCGATCCTGTCGATTTTTGCCCTTATCTTTCCCAGGCTCATGGTTTAGGCCTCACGATTCTCGGGATTCTTTGTTCAAGGAGGAGGAGGTCGGCCAGCGCAACGGCTGTCGCCGCTTCGACGATGACCGGCAGCCGCAAGGCAATGCAGACATCATGGCGGCCCCGGATGGTGAGGCGGGCGGCCTTTCCGGTGCGTAGGTTGATCGTCCTCTGCGCCCTGGCGATGCTCGCGGTGGGCCTCACGGCAACCCTGAAAACAAGGTCGTTGCCGTTTGTCAGTCCTCCGTTGATTCCGCCGCTGTGGTTTGTTTTCGTCTTTCCCTTCGGGGAGACGATTATGTCATTGAACTTGCTCCCGGGCATCGCGGCCGAAGCAAAACCCGCGCCGAACTCGATCGCCTTGACGCCCGGGATGGAGAAGACGAGATGACTCAGGACCGATTCGGCCGAATCGAAGAACGGTTCGCCAAGCCCCATGGGAAGCCGCCTGGCCCGCGCTTCGATGATTCCGCCGATCGAGTCACCCGCTTTCTGGGCGGCAAAAACAGCCCCCTCGATATTTTCCGCCCCTCCCGCGCTGACGAGCTTCGCTGCTACCGCGACGGGCGCGATGAGCTTCTTGGCGACGACCCCCGCTGCCACGAGCCCGGCGGTCAGCCTGCCGGAGAAGTGTCCGCCGCCCCGGAGGTCGGCATACCCGCCGGATTTCTCGAGGGCAACGAAATCGGCATGACCCGGCCTCGGGGTCTCGCGGCAGGAGGTGTAATCCTCGGGCCGGACGTCTCGATTTTCGAACATAATTAAAAGGGGCGCCCCCGTGGTTCGGCGTTCCAGGGTGCCGCTCATGATCTGGGGCGTATCGGTCTCCCGGCGGCTGGTTGTCCCCGTGAGCCCCGGCTGCCTTCGCTTGAGGTCGGAGGAAAAGTCGGAAGGCGCGAGCGGGAGGCCCACCGGACAGCCGTCGACGAGGAGGCCCACGCACGTACCATGGGATTCGCCAAAAACGGAGATGCGGAATACCCTGCCGAAGGAATTCATGTGATATCACCTCCAACCGAAACCAGGTCCTCGAAGAATCGAGGATAGGATTTCGAAACAACCCGCGGTCCGTCGACTCGAACGCCCTTCGCCGAGCGAAGCCCGGCCACCGCCCCGGCCATCGCGATTCGGTGGTCGCCGCGTGAGTTATAGGTGCCGCCCTCCAGGGCTCCGCCCTGGATCCCCAAGGCGTTGCCACGGATATCGAGCCGGCCTCCGATCCGCGCGAACTCCTCGACGATGGCCGAGGCCCGGTCGCTTTCCTTGTGCCGCAGCCGCTCGATCCCACGGATGACACTCCGGCCGTCGCAGAAACAGGCCAGCGCGGCGAGCGGTGGGAAGAGGTCCGGGCAGTCTGTGGCATCGAATTCGAACGCCTTGAGGTCGCCCGCCTCGACCGAAACCTCCGCATCTTGAACGGTGACGGCCGCTCCGGCGGCTTTGAGGGCGTCGAGGACACGCCGGTCGGCCTGGCAAGATGAGGCTGCCAGCCTCTCGACGGTGATCCGGCCGGCGATGGCGCCAGCGACCAGGAGAAAGGCCGCGCCCGACCAGTCGCCTTCGACTTCGTAGCTTCCGGGTTGGAAGCGCTGGCCGCCGCTGACCAGGAACCGATCGCGTCCTTTGTCCCACCTGACCGTGATGCCGAACCGCGCGACAACCGAAATCGTCAGGTCCACATATGGCCGGCTTTGAAGATTCCGGACCCTAAGCTCCGAATCCGCATCACAAACAGGGAGGGCCGTGAGGAGCCCAGTCAGATATTGCGAGGACAGCGAGCCGTCGAGCTCGGCATATCCGCCTCGCAGCGGCCCCCTGACGGTGAGAGGAGGGAACCCGCCGTTCGATCGGCAGATGACACCAAGATCGGATAAGGGGGCTTCGATCGCGCCGACGGGCCTTGCCAACAGCGTTCCCCGGGCCGCGAGAGTCATCTCTTTTGTGCCCAGGGCGGCGACGGGGGCGAACAAGCGCAGACAGAGACCGGATTCGCGGCAGTCGAGGACGCTTTTGAGCGGTCGGCCCCGCCCTTTGATCTTGATCGACTTCTCGCCCAGGACAACTCTGGCTCCAAGACCGATCGCGACGCCCAGCCCGGCCCGGGCGTCGTCACACAAGGACGGCCGGATGATTTCCGAGACTCCGTCGGCAAGCAAGGCGGCGGCCGTGGCGCGGATCGTCGCGCTCTTGGACGGCGGCGCCGAAATCCTGCCGGCGATCTTAGATGGTTTGATCCATCTCATCCTTTATCCTCCGGGCTACTTCAGGAGGGCTCCCGCTCTCGGAATTCACGATGAGGTCAGCGACCGACGCGTACAAAGGAACGCGCGACGCGAGCGTTCGTGAGGCGGATTCGAGCGGACGGTCGGGGTCGAGGACGGGCCGCATTGCTATGTCGATGCGCGAAAGGGCGGTCCGCGCGGCCGTCCAGAGCCAGACGATGCGGCAGGTTTTGGCCAGCCTCGCCCTATTGTCCTTGTCAAGGACCGCGCCGCCGCCGACCGAAATGACCATCGGCGTCCCGCCGGCCGGGGCAATGTTTTTGATCACCGATTTCTCACGTGACCTGAAGCCGCCCTCGCCCCACCGCTTGAAGATGGCCGGAACCGTCATCCCGGTCGTTGCCTCGACCAAGTCATCGGTGTCAGTGAACCCTCTGCCCATAAGCCGAGCGAGCTGGCGCCCCGTCGTCGTCTTTCCCGCACCCATGAACCCGACGAGAGCGATGTGGGGCCTTGGGCGCCTCTCCAGGCCCTCGAAAACATCCCATATGTTTTGCGCAACGGCCTTCGGGACCTTAAGACCGGTGAAAATTTCAAACGAGGGGATGGCCTGGTGGAAAAGCCACCTCAGGGCGGTCGACGGACCGCGATTGCCTTCTTTGGGCGATCCCGCCGAACTTGCGTAGTGCGCGTCTACGAGCAGGGTTCTGTTCGGGACGGGGACTGGGAGAACGCGGGAGGCGGAAAAAGGAAAAGAGGAAACGACGATATCGACTGTGCCGAGGATTTTGCCGACATCTTCGAGCCGCGCGCCTTGGCATCCAAGAGCGCGCGCGGCCGCTTGGGCTCGGTCGAGCGTCCGG
>Ga0154646_109_pt10 | contig 12210 bp, 11 predicted proteins | sample Rifle2008BG13ft_FD_116075 | JGI IMG/M metagenome (GOLD analysis project Ga0154646, IMG submission 116075) | Candidatus Aminicenantes bacterium RBG_13_62_12 | reverse complement strand
CACGACGCCGCCCCCTTCTGAATCACGGCTAGCCGATATCTGCGGTGAATCCCGGAAAACTGCGGTTCACCCTCCGCTTCACATGAAGCGATGGATCTATTCGGCGCGGCGACGCGTCGCCGCGATCCAAAGCGGCCTCGTGAGGCGGGACGGAGGGTCATGACCGTGCCTATCAAGCGGAGTTAACTAAAAATATATTAATCTTGACAAAGTTAACTTATGCGCATATCATGAACATTCAATGAGACCACAAAAAACCACTCTGGCCGTCAAGGTGAATTACGACGTCGCCGAAAGGGTCAAGCGCTTCTGCAGGGAGAGGGGCGTGAAATACGGGTTTTTCGTGGAGAAAGCCATCCAGGAGCAGATTGACCGCGAGGAACTCAAGGAAGACCTGCTGGACATGAAAGAGCTGAAGGCTCTCGAACGGCAGGCTGTTCCCCTCGACGACTACCTCAAGAAGCGCCGCGCATGACATTCTCGTCCTTCCGTCCGCGCAGAAGGACCTCGACAGGCTCGAATCTTCGGCCTTCAAGCGCATCATAAAGAAAATCCGCGCGCTGTCTTTGGAGCCCCGTCCCCCCGACTGTCTCAAGCTGACGGCCGAAGAAGGGTATCGCCTCAGGGTCGGCGATTATCGCGTTCTCTATCGGGTCGATGACGCTTTGAAACGCATTTTCATCTACCGGGTCAAGCATAGAAAAGACGCCTGTGGATGAAGCAAGGCATTTCATTTAACCCGGCGACGCGTCGCCGGGATCCAAAGCGGCCTCGTGCGGCCGCACTCCAAAACCGTAATCTCCGATTCTGTGATGGGCGAGCCCTTTGAAGTAGGGTGGCGCGACTCAGGGCTCCCTGCCGGCCGTAATGTTTAGATTCCCCATTACTTTTATGAATATTTTTAAAAATGAAAATCTTGATTACCTTGATACCTTAGGATGAGGGCTGGGTGGGGTGAGGCGCCCTGCGGGGTTCAGCAAGGAAGCGACGGGTTTCGAAGGGTTTCCGGCATATTCTTGCCGGCCGGCGGAGCTGAGCCCCCGAAGGGGGCGAATCGCGAAGCCGACTGAGAAACCCGGAGTTTCCGCGGCGATTGGAACCGCGCCAGGCGCCGAAGCCCTTCTTTTCCTTTTTGCGCTTCGAAGCATCTCCGATTTTGTGATGGGCGAGCCCTTTGAAGTAGGGTGGCGCGACCCAGGGCTCCCTGCCGGCCGAAGCGTACGGGTTCCCTGGCACTTTCAGGGTGGGGAGCGAGGCCGGCAGGGATGAGTCGCGACAGGACCCTATTGAGGCAAGTCACATCATCACAGAATCGGAGATGCCCACTTCATTGACAGCCCGCGCCCAAAAATGCTATTTAAATGAGGCTTTTTCTTGGATTTGGAATCCCATGACCTACAAAGTGATCTTGGCCGACGGCAGCCCATCCGTGCGCAAGGCGGTGGAGCTCGCCTTCCCGGAATCCGAATTCGAGCTGTTCCACTTCGACAACGGGCAGGAATTGATCCGGGCGCTGCCGGACATCGTCCCCGACGCCCTGCTCGTCAGCCTCAGCCTGCCCGGCCTGGACGGTTACAGCGCGGCCGCTCATCTCCGCAGCTTGAAGGAGCTCGGCCGGGCCTCGATCTTCTTCCTGCGCGGCTCGTTCGATACCTTCGACGCGGACAAGGCCGCGGGGCTGGAGTACGAGGAGGTCGTGCGCAAGCCCTTCGATTCGGAGGCTCTCGCCCGCCGCCTGAAAAGCGTCCTCGATAGAAACCATGACCTGTGGAGCTTTCCGGACGCCTCCGAGATAGCGGTCTCTCCCGAGCCCGCCGGCCGGGCCGAAAGCCCCGAGCTCGCCGCCCTCGTCCGGATGGAGGTGGACAAGGCCTGCATCGCCATGGAGGGGCGCCTTCGGGACTCCTTGCTGAGCCCGGCTCCCGCCCCCCGGCCGGACGGTGGGAAGTCCGGGGGCGAGGGCCGGAGACGAAAACCATGAGCCATAGGCCCCCCCTGGATACAGCCTACGACCCCAAGCCGGTCGAGGCGCGCTGGGGCGCCTTCTGGCTGGAGAACGCCGTCTTCACCGCCGACGCCTCGGCCGCCGGGCCGAAATTCTCCATGGTCCTTCCGCCGCCCAACGTCACCGGCCACCTGCACATGGGGCACGCCTTGTGCTTCACCCTGCCGGACATCATCGTCCGCTGGCGGAGGATGAAGGGCGACAACGTCCTCTGGCTCCCGGGCACGGACCACGCCTCGATCGCCGTTCACAACGTCATCGAGCAGACGCTGGCCCAGAAGGGCCTGAGCCGTGAAAAGCTCGGTCGGGAGGAATTCCTCAAGATGGCCTGGGAGTGGAAGAACAAATATGGCGGCATCATCACCTCCCAGCTCAAGAAGCTCGGCGCTTCCCTGGACTGGTCGCGGGAGCGCTTCACCATGGACGAGGGGTTTTCCCTGGCCGTGAAAAAAGTGTTCGTCGACCTCTACGGCGAGGGGTTGATCTACCGCGATTACTACCTGGTCAACCGCTGCCCCCACTGCGGGACGGTCCTGTCCGACATCGAGATCGAGCACCGCGAGCACCAGTCCAAGCTTTACCATCTCCGGTATCCCCTCCAGGATTCAGATGAATCGGTGGCCGTGGCCACGACGCGGCCCGAAACCATGCTGGGCGACACGGCCGTGGCCGTTCATCCCGACGACCCTCGCTATGCCGCCCTCCTCGGCCGCCGGGTCGTCCTGCCGCTCGTCGGGAGGGTCGTCCCCGTCATCGCCGACGAGCGGGTGGAGCGGGAGTTCGGCACGGGAGCGGTCAAGGTCACTCCCGCCCACGACCCCGTGGACTTCGACCTGGGCCGCAAGCACGGGCTGGAACAGGTCATCGTCATCGACGGCTCGGGCCGGATGACCGAAGCGGCCGGCGCCGAGTTCGCGGGCCTGGACCGTTTCGAGGCCCGGGAGAAGGTCCTGGCCCGCCTCCAGGAACAGGGCTTCCTGGTCAAGGTCGAGGACTACACCCACTCGATCGGGCACTGCTACCGCTGCAAGACCGTCATCGAGCCCAACCTCTCCTGGCAATGGTTCGTCCGCATCGAGCCCCTGGCCAGGGAAGCCATCCGGGCCGTCGAGGACGGCCGGATCGAATTCGTCCCCGCGAACTGGGCCAAGACGTATTTCGAGTGGATGTACAACATCCACGACTGGTGCATCTCCCGGCAGCTGTGGTGGGGCCACCGCATCCCGGCCTGGCACTGCCGGGACTGCGGCGAGATCATGGTCGGCCTGGAAGAACCCTCCCTCTGCAAGCGGTGCCGCGGCCAGGCTCTCGAGCAGGACAATGACGTGCTCGACACCTGGTTCAGCTCGGCGCTTTGGCCGTTCGGCACGCTGGGCTGGCCCGAGGACACCGCGGACCTGCGGACATTCTATCCCACCGACCTGATGTCCACGGGCTTCGACATCATCTTTTTCTGGGTGGCGCGGATGATCATGATGGGCCTCAAGTTCATGGGGCGCATCCCCTTCAGCCGGGTGTTCATCAACGGGCTGGTGCGCGACATGAAACGCCGCAAGATGAGCAAGTCCGAGGGCAACGTCATCGACCCCCTGGAGATGATCGACAAATACGGCACCGACGCCCTGCGGTTCACCCTGGCCGCGATGGCCGTCCCGGGCATGGACCTCTCGCTCTCCGAGGAGCGGATGGACGGCTACCGCGCCTTCGCCAACAAGATCTGGAACGCTTCGCGCTTCGTCCTGATGAACGCCGCCGGCGTCTCCGTCGCGGACGCCGCATCCGCCGCGCCGTCGAGCCTGGCCGACCGCTGGATCCTCAGCCGGCTCAGCCGGGTCATCGATGAATTGGACGAAGCCCTCCGCAACTTCCGCTTTTACGAGGCGGCCGACCGCATCTATCATTTCATCTGGGATGAATTCTGCGACTGGTACATCGAGCTGTCCAAGCCCGACCTCAAGACAGAAGGGAGCTCCACGCCGGCCGTCCTGGTCGGGACGCTGGACCGGATCTTGAGGCTCCTCCATCCGTTCATGCCTTTCATCACCGAGGAGATTTGGAGCCGCCTGCCCGGGGCGGGCAAGACTCTGGCCCTGGCCGAATTCCCCGAAGCCCGGCCGGAATGGAGGGACGAGCAGGCCGAGGCGGAGATGAAGGCCATCCAGGACATCATCGTCAGAGTGAGGAGCATACGAACGGAAAACAAAATCCCCCCCGGAAAAAAGCTCGGCCTTGTTTTAAGGCCTCTCCCGGGCGCGGGGGGAACAGCATCCATCTCCGGCGGGGGTTCGGTCACAGCGGAGGTCCAGCGGAATTACATCCTCACCCTGGCCGGCTTGTCGAGCCTCGAATTCCGGGACGAGGACCTGACGGACGGCCGGTGGCTCAAGGGGGTAAGCGGGCCCTGGGAATTGGCCGTTCTCCGGGAGGAGAGCCTCGACCCCGGTCAAGACAGGGCTCGCCTGGAAAGGGATCTCGGGAAAATCGAGGAGGAAGCCGCCAAACTTGCCGCTCGCCTGGAAAACGAGGACTTCCTGAAACGGGCGCCGAGGGCCGTGGTCGAGGAAGCGAAAGCCAGGCTCCGGGACCTGGAACAGAAAAAAGCGAAGACGAAAGAGCATCTCAGCCGGGAACGCCCCTCCTGAGGCGGGAGGAGAGGGTTTCGCCCGGGAGAGCAAGATGAGCATCGGCGCCAAGATTCTCAATTTTGAAAGCTGCCCTTCCACCAATGACCTGGCCCGGAATCTGGCGGAGCACGGCGAGACGGAGGGCTTGGTCGTTGTCGCCGCCGAGCAGACCGCCGGCCGGGGGACGCGGGGCCGATCCTGGTTTTCGCCCAAGGAGAAAGGCCTCTACCTGTCCGTTCTTTTCAGGCCTCCGTCCGAGGCCGTTTCCTTCCTGCCCCTGGCGGCCGGCCTGGCCGTCCGGGAAGCGCTGTCCCTGGCCTGCGGTCTCAAGGCCGAGCTGAGGTGGCCCAACGACATCATCGCCGCGGGCCGGCCGGACAGGAAGCTGGGAGGCATCTTGAGCGAAAGCCAGTGGACCGGGACGAACCTGGATTTCGCCGTTGTGGGAGTCGGGCTCAACCTCCGGCACAAGACGGAGGACTTCTCCTTCAACCTGAGGACGCAGGCTGTTTCGGTCCAGATGTTGACCGGCCGGCCGCCCGACGAACCCCTGCTGCTCGAGCAGCTTCTGGCCAGAATGGATTTCTGGTACGGCTTGATCAGAAGAGGGGAGAGACATGATATCTTGACGGAATATCGAAAGAGGATGTTCGTCCCCCCCGGGGGGAAGATGACGATCATCCACGGCCAGGGCCGCGCCGCCGGCCGCTTTGAGGGCCTGGGGGAGGACGGAGGCTTGATCCTGGCCACCCCGGAGGGGAACAGAATCTTCAAGGCCGCGGAAATCATGGGTGTGATATATGAAAAAAAATGAAAAGACCGGAAGGCTGCTGGCGATTGATGTCGGCAACACGACGGTCGGCGTCGGGGTCTTCGAGGATCGGAACCTGATCTGCGACTGGAGGATCCGGTCGGACCGGGAAAAAACCGCGGATGAATACGGCCTCATCCTGCTCGGCCTCCTGGCCGGGGCTGGGATGGGGCCGGAGCGTGTCGGCCACGTCATCCTGTCCAGCGTCGTTCCCCCCCTGACCCCCGTTTTTCAAGCCTTGAGCCGGAGGCTGTTCGGGGCCAAGCCGGTCGTCGTGGGCCCGGGCCTCAAGACCGGTATGCCCATCCTCTATGATAACCCCCTGGAAGTCGGCGCGGACCGTATCACGGCCTCGGTGGCGGCTTACGAGAAACACGGCGGGCCGTGCATCGTCGTCGACTTCGGGACGGCCGTCACCTTCGACGCCGTTTCGGCCAGGGGCGAATACCTGGGCGGAGCCATCGCCCCGGGCATCCAGATCGCCGCCGAATCCCTCTCTTCGAGGACGGCCAAGCTCCCCCGCGTCGAGATCGCGCGGCCGGGCAGGGTCATCGGCCGGACGACGGCCTCGAGCATGCAGTCCGGGCTGTTTCACGGATATGCGGGTCTCATCTCCCATATCATCGCCGAGATGAAAAAAGAGCTGGCGGCCGAGGCCAGGGTGGTTGTCACCGGCGGTTTCGCCGAGCTGTTCCTGCCCCATGTCCCGGCCCTGGACATCCATGAGCCTCATCTCGTCCTCGAGGGGCTGAGGATTCTTTTTGAGCGGAGCCGCGGCGACGCCGACTGACATTCATAAGGCATGGGGCGGACCATGGACGAACGACAGGCGGACAAAAACCGCTATTTCAAAGATGTCAGCCGGGCTTTTCTGCGGCTTCGCGGCGCCCCATTCATCCTTTCAGCGCGGGAGCTGCATGTCCTGGCCGCCTGGGAAAAAGAGGGCATCCCGCTCGAGGCCGTCCTGGCTGGACTGGAGCGGGCTTTTCAGAGACGGGGGACGGGGGCGCCCGCGGGCCGGACGAGAACCTCTCTCGTCTTTTGCGACTCTTTCGTCAGGCGGGCCTACGATCAGCACCGGGAGAGAGCGGTCGGCGGCCGGAAGCCGGGACACGGAAAGACGGGACGGAAGGACCGGATCCGCCGGGAAGTGGCTGCGTTTCTGGACGAGATGCCGGACGAGTTGTCCTATCTCGAAAGCCTCTTCCGGCGCGCCCTGCGGCTGGTCGAGGCCGAGGAGGAGCATGAAGCGGACCTGGAGCGGCTGGAAAGAGAGATCGAAAGCGCGCTGTGGAAGCGCTGCCCGGCCGAAGAACGAGAGCGGGCCGGACGGAAGGTCCGGCAGGAGACGCCTTGTTACGACGGGGAGCCGTCCGAAGAGCGGGTCCGCGCCCGGTTGATCAAGGACCTCAGGGTGCGATACCGGATCCCCTTTGTGAGCTGCCGCTACTATTGAGAACCGTCATGGAAAAGCGAATCATCCGTTTGCTTCGGGGCGCGGGAAGAGGACTGACCTTCCGGGAGATCTTCACCGGTCTCGGCCTTCCGGTCAAGGAGAAAAGGGCTCTGCAGAAGTCTCTCCGCGAGCTCGCCGCGGCGGGAGCGGTGCGGAGGGTGAGGAACCGGTTCTCCTCTGCCCCGCAGGACACGGTTTTCGAGGGGCGCTTCAGCCAGGCGCAGGGAGGCTTCGGCTTCGTCGCTTCCCAGGGGCGGGACGCCCGGGACATTTTCGTCCCCGCGCGTTCGACGGGTGGAGCCATGCAGGGCGACATCGTCCGGGTCACGGTCAAGGAGCACGGGCGGGAGGGCAAGCCGGAAGGGCGCGTGACCCGTATCGTCAGGCGCGGGCAGGAGAGGATTCTCGGCATATATGCCTTGAGAAACGGGCAGCCGCTGCTCCTTCCCTTCGAGGCGGCCGGCGGCGAGGGGGTTCCGCTGAAGACCTCTCCCGGCGAGGCTCCTCAACCCGGCATGGTCGTGACCGCGGGAAGAGATTCGCTCCAGGTCGAGGAGGTGCTGGGTTTCCCAGATGACCCTGGAGTCGATACCGAGACGGTCGTCAGGCGGTTCAACTTGGCCCGCGTTTTTGCGCCGGAGGCCCTGGCCGAGGCGGATGCCTTTCCCGAGGGCATCTCGGCCGAGGAGCTGGCGGGACGAGCCGACTTCCGGTCCTGGACCACGGTGACTATCGACGGCGAGACCGCCCAGGACTTCGACGACGCGGTCGGCGTCCGTCCCCTGGGGTCCGGCCGCACGCTCCTCGCCGTCCACATCGCGGACGTTTCCTCCTTTGTGCGTCCCGGCTCGGCGCTCGACCGAGAAGCCTTCGCCCGGGCGACGAGCGTTTACCTTCCGGACCTGACCCTGCCCATGCTGCCCGAGAGGCTGTCCAACAACCTGTGCAGCCTTCGGCCCCGGGAGGACAGGAAAACGTTCTCCGTCCTGATGGAGGTGGACGGAGGCGGCCGGGTGGTCAGCGCCGAGTTCCGGCCCTCGGTCATCCGCACCATCGAGCGGCTGACTTACACCTCCGTTTTCAAAGTCTTCAACGAAGACTCCGGGGAGTCGCTCCGCTACCGGGAGATTCTGCCCGACCTCCTGGCCATGAGGGCGCTGGCCCGGGTTATGCGGACAAGGAGAATGGAGGAGGGGAGCCTGGATTTCGACCTGCCCGAGCCCGAGCTCGTGTATGAACAGGGCCGCTTGAGCCGGGTCGACGCCGGCCGGCAGAATGAAGCGCAAAAGGTGATCGAGGATTTCATGATCGCGGCCAACGAGGCGGTGGCCGCCTTCCTCGAAGGACGGGCGGTCCGGTCCCTCCACCGCATCCATCCGCCCCCGGAGCAGGCGGACCTGGAGAAGCTGAGGGAAGTTCTTCTCGGCCTGGGTTTCGCCCTCCCCCATGCGCGGAAGGTCACGTCCCGGGACCTGCAGAGGGTGCTCGACGAGGCGGAGGGCCGGCCGGAGGAGAAGCTTGTCAACCGCGAGGTGCTGAGGGCCCTGCGGCTGGCGGTCTATGCCGATGAGAGCCGGGGACATTACGGCCTGGCGCGCAAGGCGTACACCCACTTCACCTCCCCCATCCGCCGCTATCCCGACCTGGTCGTTCACCGAATACTCAAGGATGTCTTGGACGGGAAGAAACCCGAGGAGCGGGACTTGGCCGCCGCGGCCCTGCACAGCTCCCTCCAGGAGCGGAACGCCGACGCCGCGGAAAAGGACCTGGTGGAGTGGCGCATCTTCAGGATGATGAAATCGATGCTGGGAGAGACGCTCACCGCCACCGTGGTCGAGATCAACAAGGCGGGACTGGTCCTGGCCCCGGACGACGCCTTCGTCGAGGGACTTCTGGCCTTCTCCGACCTGGCCGGGGATTACTACCGCCTCAAGTCTCCTGGCACGCTCGTCGGCCGGAGAACGGGGCGGGTCTATCGCCTGGGCGACCGCCTGGAGGTCGTCCTGGCCGGAGTGGACCCCCTGCTGCGGAGAATGAGCTTTGTCCCGGCGGACGCCGGCCGAATGAGGCGGAGATGAAAACGACCGGGCCTGGCGGGGGGAAGGACGGGCTGGCGACCCTGGTCAGGAATAACAGGTACCGGGGATTGAGCGCCGGAGAGATCGAGCGGCGCTTCGGCCTGAACACCGAGGCGGCCACGGCCCTGGCCCAGGAGCTCGAGGCGGAGGGCGAGGTCATCATCCTGTCCTTTGAGCCCCTGCGGCTGATCTCCCGGAGCAGCCTCGAGCTCCTCAGGAAAAAAATCAAGGATGCCCTGGAGCGGCATCACCGCTCCCGTCCCTCCGACCCGGGCGTGGACGAAGACCGGTTGAGAAAAAGGTTCTCGGCCCCCGACCAGGTTTTTTCCCTGGTCTTGAAATCCCTGGTCAAGGAAGGCGTCGTGGTCGAGGAAGACAATCGTTTCCGGCTGTCTTCTTTCACGCCCTGCCTTTCTCCCCGGGATGAGAAGCTTCTCGCCCGGCTGGAGGAAGCCTGCTTGAGGGAAGGCATCAGCGCCGCTGTCCTGGATGAATTCCGGGCCGAGCATCGCCTGTCTGCCGGCGCCCTGGACAAGATGCTGTCCATCCTCGTCGGCAGGAAGAAAATCGTGCGGGGCCGCGAGGGTCTGTATCTCCATTCCAAGTGGCTGGAGGAGGTCGTTGCGAAAATACGCGGCCTGCCCGGGCGCGAGATGTCCGTGGCCGATTTCAAGAGGGCCACGGGGCTTTCACGCAAATACGCCATTCCGCTGCTTGAGCTTCTCGACCAGATGGGCGTGACGCGCCGAAAAGGTTCGATGAGGGAAATCCTTCCCGACGACAAAAAAGGAGGACGCCATGCCACCCGCCCCTGAACGCTCCGGCCTCGAAATTCTGCACCGAACAGCCGCGATCCTGGCGGCGGCCGCCCTGGCTTCACTTCTCCTCTACGTCCTGGTTGTCGAGCTGATCCTGCGAAAGGGGTTGCGGCCGGATATCGCCCTCCAGCCGGACTCGGCCGCGCTCATGCGCTACGCCCTTTATGGGGCGGCGGTGTTGACGGTCGTTCTCATCCGGGTGCTGCGCGGCTTGATCCTGAGGAAGCGGCCGGGGGAGGACGCGGCGGTCCTCGGCCGCAGGCTCCTGCGGGCCTCCGTTCTGACCGCGACGCTCAGCGAAGCGCCGGCCCTGCTGGGTTTGGTACTCTTCCTGACGGCGGGACTGAACAGGGACTTTTACATCCTGACGGCGGTCTCGCTCGTGCTGATGTTCATGTTTTTCCCGCGGCTCAGTCACTGGCGGGAATGGGTTGCGGGGCCCTGACCGCCTCTTATAAGCGCCTTGTGCGGTTCGCAAGAAAAATATTATCCGTCATTATCTATAATGTTCCCGTACAAGCTGTTTTTCGGCGGAGCGCCCCTTTTCTCGGCGGAGACCATGCATTCTCGAAAATGAGGCCTATCCTTCCGGTTGTGAGAGATCAAGGCTTTGACGACTTTCCAGCTCAGTTTTCGTTTCTTGGCCATTTCAGTGATTGCTTCCAAAGCCGTCCGGTTGTCATACGGAGTCGGCCGATATGGCCTGGGCGAGAGCAGGGCGTCATAAACGTCGCAGGCGGCGATGATTTCCACCATCCTGTCTTTCAATAAAACTCCCAGGGGATATCCGGACCCGTCCTTTCGCTCATGATGTCCCTTGGCGACCCGCGCCGCGAACCCCCCGGCATCGCGGAGGAAATAGCCGACGAGCACGAAGCCGGCCAGGGCGTGGTGTTCGAGCATGTTCTTTTCGGTCCTGGATATGGGGTTGCTCTTTTTCAGGACGGAGAGGGGAACGCATATCTTGCCCAAATCGTGGAGGATTCCGGCCATGGCCTCCGTGATCCGGTCCTCGGATTTTGTCATCAGGTCTCGAACCAGGATCGTCGACAAAGCGAACACCATCAGGATGTGCCGGTAAGTGTAGGAGTCGTTCTGATCAAAATAGTCGATGATTTCAAGAAGCGGCGCGACAAAACGCATCTTCCTCATCAGGGTCAGGGCGAATGTCTTCTCCTCTTTCTTGAAGATTGCGGAATAGGGCGGCTCCTGGAACAAGCGGTTGATGTCTTGACGGACGGCGTCATGATCCAAGATAGAATGTTTCCGATAGGACGCGTCCCTGTTCATCGCCGTCAATTCCTTCAGGATGTTCGCGCTCAGCCGCGTTCCGGCGGGAAGAAGCACTCGATTGTCCAGGGTGGCAACCGGGTATTCGAGCACGGCGGCTTTCATCGATCCTGATCCCATGATGGGGGGATGAACTCAGCCCCCTGTTTCCCCCTTGCTTTTTATATATATCATATTTTAAATAAAAATATTAGAGCCTATTCAAAGCGGGCTTTCGCGGCGCGGCCTCAGACGGCCGGCGGGGCGGGGGTCTGGAAGGCGTCCCGCCCGGCCGGATTTCCGGGGGATTCTTGACAATTTCTTGACATCTTGATGACAAGTCGAGCGGAGCCGCGTCCGATAATCTCATCGGACGGGAAAAATGGAGAGCACCGCATGGAGCAGCCCGTTAGATGCCGGAGATGTTCCCTTCCCGGGGGGAGAATGGGAGTCAGGCTCGACAAGAGCGGGCTCTGCAATTACTGTCGTGTCTGGGACGCGCGCGGGAGGCGCATCGCCGACCTGCGGAGAAACCGCGGCGCGTCTACGACTCGTTCTTCCGGTGCCCGCCGCCGTCGTGGCCATGAACGCTACCGGCGGCGAACAGGTCGAAAGATCCGGCGGGCTCTTTCTCGAGACAATCGGAATGAGCCGCCAGGAATTCGACGCCGCTATTTCTTCTTGACCTTCTCCTTGTCGTCGGGCTTCTTTTTCAAGGCGACCTTGAGCTTCTCGGCGAACAGCCCGCCGAAGGCCGGAGCCTCCGCGGATTTCTCCCCGGCCGGCGCTTCAGGGGCGGCTTCCGCTTCGGGCCCGGCTTGAAGAACGGCTTCCTCCTCGGGCGCTTCACTCTCGGCCGCCTTGATGGCCGTCAGGGCTTCCATCTCCGATTCCTCGAGCTCGATCTTTTCCTCGATGACCTTTCTCTCGCTCTTGCGCAGCCGAGGCAGGCGCTCGGCCTCGATCTTCGGCTTCTTTTTCTTGGCCGGTTTCTCTTTCTTGGCCGTCCGCTCGGAGGGAACGTCCGCGTCCGGACTGGGCGCCGCCTCCGGACGAGCGGGCGGCCTGGCGGCTCGGACCTTCGCGGCCGGCGGAGCTTCCTCAGGCTTCGCCTCCACCATCCTCAGAACTTCTTCCTCCGCTTCCTCG
>Ga0154646_134_pt8 | contig 12275 bp, 9 predicted proteins | sample Rifle2008BG13ft_FD_116075 | JGI IMG/M metagenome (GOLD analysis project Ga0154646, IMG submission 116075) | Candidatus Aminicenantes bacterium RBG_13_62_12 | reverse complement strand
CGTTCCCGCTCCCTCTTCTCGAGGCCGGCGATGAAGGATTTGCCGGAGCGGCTGATGGCCCGCAGCTCATCGAGCTCCGGGCTGAAGCCGTCCCTGATGATTCCGCCCTCGGTGAGGAGGAAAGCCGGCTCGTCAAGGATGGACCGGACGATGAGAGAAGCGATATCCTCCCCATTATCCCAGGCCGCCCGGATCTCGGCATTGGGTCCGGCCTGGAAGCCCTCCAGCAGGCCCAGGACGGCGGGCAGCGGAGCCAGGGATCTCCGGAGGGAAACAAGGTCCCGGGCATGGGCCGCCGCCAGGGAGATCTTCCCGGTCAGCCGCTCCAAGTCGAAGACACCCTTAAGGCTTTCCCTGAGACTGCGGCGTTCGACTGTCCTCCCGAGCCATTCGTCCACGGCGTCCAACCGGGCGATGATGGAGGCCTCATCAACCAGGGGCTGGAGCAGCCAGGATCTAAGAAGACGGCCGCCGATGGCAGTGATCGTGAAGTCGATGACATCGAGGAAGGAATCCTTGATCCGGCCGTCCCGGAGGTTGCGGATGAGCTCGAGGTTCTTGATGGTCGAGGCATCGAGCGTCATCCGCTGGCCGGCATGGGAAAAAGAGATCTTCTGGACAAGAAAGAGGGAATCCTTCCGGACTTTCTTGAGATAATAGAGGAGCGCTCCGGCGGCCCGGACCGCCAGCCTTTTTTCCTCCAAACCATAGCCGGCAAGCGAGCCGACCCTGAAATGTTCGAGGAGCAGGCTTTCCGCTTGGGGATAATCAAAGACCCAGTCTTCGACGCGGCTCTGCGACACGGGCCCCAAGTCAGTCTTGGCGATGAGATGCTCTACTTCCGACGCCTGCCCCTCCGCCGAGACAACCTCCTTGGGAGAGGCCCGGAACAATTCATCGGCGAGGAGCTTGCTTTCCCCCGGGGACCCCTCGGCCGTCCTGATCTCGCCGCCGGCCAGGTCGATGAGGGCCAGTCCCCAGCCCTCCCGGCCCATATATAGAGACGCCAGGAAAACGTTTTCCTTGGACCCTTCGAGCTCTACCTCGACGGCCGTGCCGGGAGTCAGGACCTTGATCACGTCGCGCTTCACCACCCCCTGGGCGGTTTTGGGGTCTTCGACCTGCTCACAGATGGCCACTTTAAAGCCCCGCTTGAGGAGTTTCGCCAGATAGGAGGTGACGGCGTGATAGGGAACCCCGCACATGGGGACATGCTGCCGGGAAGTCAGGGCGATCTCCAGGATCGGCGAAGCGGTCTTGGCGTCCTCGTAGAACATCTCGTAGAAATCCCCCAGCCGGAAGAACAGGATGGCATCCCGGTGCTCCCGCTTGATGCGGAGGTACTGTTCCATCATGGGAGTGACGGAGGTATCCCGGGTCATGGCAGTGTCAACTATACTCAGGGTTCAGGTCATTTTCAAGAAAGGCGACATAGGGAGTCTTATCCCCAAATGTTGTATTTTTTGACGAAGTGGTGGGGATGGTAGGAGGTCTTGGCGCGGCGCAGGCCGGGAATCCCGTTGTCCTGCTCGCGGTTTATGAAATGAAAGCCCGCCCACTCCCGCCGGACGAATTCGCGGTTGACGAGCTGGCTAAGGCCTTCGTAGGCGGGATCGACAATCTCGATGGGGATGACGGCCGTCTTGGGCGAGAGTTCCGTCCCCAGCGAAAAAGCGGCAATCCGGCCGCCGATCTCGAAAACGCCGCCCCGAAGACCCAGCTCATCAGGACGGGTCAATCCCTCTTCGATGACCGCCCTCCAAACGTTGGCCAGGAATCCGTCGCTTCCGGCTTTAGCCTCGAGCCACATGGCCAGAAGCTCATGGCAGCCCGGCAGATGCTCCCGGGAGAGCCGGGAATAGGCATAGGTGTGAACCCTCTCGAACTTGCGTATCCGGTTGCGCTTGCCGTCGTATTTTTTTCCCTTAAGCCCGGCCAGATCTTCGGTCCGGTACACGTAGTCGAAGTTGTCTCGGTCCTGCTCCGACCGGAAGGAACCGCCGTATTTCATGGCAAAACCCTCATCGACCCGGGAAATGCGGGGGGCGAAGGAGAGGCAGGTGCGGATGGTCCCTTCGATTTCCCTATCGCCGATCGGCTGGAGAAAATAGGCCGGCTCTTGAGACGGCTCGCAGAGGACGCAGAGGTTTCCATTAATCGTAGTCAGCTTGGAGCGTTCAAAATGGCGCCACAGAAAGATGTTCGCGAAATTGATCTCGCAAGCCTCATGGGGGGCGCGGGCGATGGCCGCGGTCAAGAGGCTCTGGTCTTCGAGCCCGATGAGCTTGAACTCAGGAAACCGGGGCAGGTTCATCTTCTCCTCGTCTCACCATGACGGCGCACAGCTCCGGCGTGCAGCCGGCGCACCACTCCTTATTCTTGACCATCGACGCGGGAACGGCCGCCGGCCGCTTGAAACCCAGGCGGGCAAAGAAGCCGGGGATAACGGTCGCCAAGAAGAGCTCCCCCTTGGCGTTCCTGACAACCGCCCGGACAAGCCGCTCCCCCCACCCGCGGCCGCGCCTTTTTTCATCGACGCCAAGCGCGCACAGCTCCACGCAATCCGGGTGTTTCTTGAGCGCGCATAGGCCCAGGATCCGGTCTCCCTCCCCGGCGACCCAGAAATCATCCGCCTCCATTCCGGCATAGTCGAGGCCGTACTTCCGGGCCAACCCTAGAATCTGGGGGAAATCCGCTTTGCTGGCCTTCCTGATCCGCATGCCAATCATTATACCACTCCGCTCCACTTAGCGCAGAGTATCTTGGGAGATAGGGGTCCCTTGGACAGCCCTCCAACGCGTTGAATGCCCGGTTTTCGTCTATTACCCAAGACGAAAGGCGTGGATGAGGGTTTGACAACCCGGGAAGGCTAATGTATATCCCCTTGAGTGAACGGACCTCTCGCCCTGACCTACCTCCGCATTCTCGCCGTGCCGGTCCTCGTCGTCTTTCTCCTGACTGATTTTCGGGGCCATGATATCCTCGCTTTCGCCGTGTTCCTCCTGGCCACACTCACGGATATGCTGGACGGCTACTGGGCCCGGAGGAAAAAACAGATCACCGTCCTGGGCCAGCTCCTCGACCCGACGGCCGACAAACTGATCGTCGTATCGGCCCTGATATGTCTCGTCGGGAGGACCCTGGTCCCCGCCTGGATGGCGGTGATCATCATCGGCCGCGAGATCGCCGTCACCGGGTTCAGGGCGCTGGCCTCCGCCAAGGGCATCCACATTCCCGCCTCGGTTTTGGGCAAGATCAAGATGAACCTGGAGACGGCGACCATCGGCCTTCTCCTCCTGGGAGAGGGGGTTTTAGGAAGATTCTATTTCCTGACTCGGTGGGGGCTCTGGCTGACCGTCGCGGCCGCGCTCGTTTCGGCCGCGGAATACTATTTCCGGTACGGCCGGGCCGTCCTGTCAGGCCGTCCCTGACAGAGCCTCCCGACACTTCTGGAGCGACTCTCCATCTTCCACGTTAAAGAGGCGCGGCGGAGCGGTCCATTGCCGGCCGATCCTCTTCAGAAGGCCCACCAGGACCTTGCCCGGCCCCACCTCGACGACGGCATCGACGCCTTCCCGATTGAATACATGCATCGAGCTCTGCCAGAGAACGGGACGGCTGACCTGGCGCTTGAGCGCGTCCCTGGCCTCTTCACCGGAATGGATGACCTTGGCGTCGACATTCGTGACCACTGGAAACCGGAGGTCCCGGAAAGGGATGGAATCCAGATCCTTGGAGAGCCGCTCTTCGGCTCCCTTCATCAGGGCCGAATGGAACGGCGCGCTGACGGGCAGCATTACGGCCCGGGCTCCCGGGATGAGGGCAATGGCTTCCTCGACGGCCGGTTTATGTCCGGCGATGACGACCTGGTCGTCGCTGTTCCAGTTGGCGATCTGGACGGTTCCGCTCTTGACCCGGCCAAGGGCCGACTCGATCGCCGGGATCGGGGCGCCCAATATCGCCGCCATCGCCCCGACACCGACCGGCACGGCTTCCTGCATGTATCGGCCTCTTTTGTGAACGACGCCGAGGGCATCCTCGAAGGTCAGGCTTCCGGCGGCAACGAGGGCGGAGTATTCTCCCAGGCTGTGGCCGGCGGAGAGCCCGGGCTCAACTCCGAGAAGCTGGAAGGCGATCGTGCTGACGGTCAGAAGCGCCGGCTGCGTGTAAGAGGTCAGCTTGAGCCGGTCCTCCGGCCCATCGAAGCAGATCTCGGAGATCTTAAACCCGAGGGCAGCGTCGGCGCGAGCGAAGAGCTCTCTCGCCAGGGGGGAACGCTCCCAGAAGTCCCTGCCCATGCCGACTCTCTGGGAGCCCTGTCCGGGGAAAATATAAGCCAGCTTTTTCACGACACCCTCATCATCGAGTGTCCCGTCCCGAATGAGACGCGCCACTCGCCTGCTCCAGACAATGATCGAAGATTTTGACCTCGGCCTGCGCCCGCAATGACCGGACCCAGGAGGCGGCCTGCTGCTCTTTTTTTTCAGCCTTAATCCGGGCTTCAATTTCCACCGCGGCCTCGGCCAGCGGTCGGGGCTCCCGGCCCGCCGCCCTCTCAGACGGCGCGTAAATATCTTCATAATAGCTTTCCGTCTCGGGCAGGCTGATTTCGGTCCCCCGGCCGAAACGAAGATTGATGAGCTTGGAATACCGGATGATCTCCTCCAGATAGGGCCTGAGCCCCTCTTCTTGAAGCTCATAGGCCGCCAGCCTTTCCGACCACGCAGCGGGGCCCAACCGCTCTTTCCAGCGGGCCAGTAACGCGTCGGCTTCCGGATCCGCCACCTCGATTTCTTCGCGCACGAGTTCGATCACGACTCTCCGGTCGATCGCTCTCTCCAGAACTTCCCGCAGGGTCCCCCCGGGAGCTTGGGGTTCTAATTCCCCTTCGACGCAAAAATCGCGCAGGATCCGGATATCGGTCAACGTGATGGCCCGGCCGTTGACCTCGGCCGCGATGCAATCAACCAGCTGGGGATGAGCGGAATGCGGCCCGCCGAGGAGGACGACCGCGGCGACCGTCCCCCAGAATTTTCTTCGCCCGAGACTAGAAGATGTTGCCGATCGTGATAAAGGCAATGGGTTTTCCTCTCTTGTCGGGATCCGACAGGTTCCAGCCGAGCTCCAGCCTCACCGGGCCCAGGGGAGTCCTGTAGCGGAGCCCCAGCCCGACGGCATGTTCCAGGTTGCCGAGGTCGACGTCGCTCCGGTTGAAGAAGGTATTGCCCGTATCATAGAACACGACGCCGGAGAGGTACCGGAGCGAGGAGACGACGGGAAAGCTGAACTCGAAGTTGAACAGGATGAGCGCCTTGCCTCCGACGGGAACGCCGGACTCGGGGTCCTTCGGCCCGAGATCATCGAACTTGGCCCCGCGGAAGGAATTGCTGCCGCCGGCGAAGAAGCGTTCGTGGATGGGCATCCGGCCCATGCCGAGCCCGAGCCGGAGCGTGGAGCCGAAAAGGACGCGGGGGACGAGGCTGAAATAGCGCTGGACCTTGAACAGACCTTTGAGAAAATCGGACTCCGTCTGAAAAAGGGGCAGGGCCCAATCGAACGCCAGGCTGGAAAAGCTTCCTCCCTCCGGGTTGAAGGCATCGTCCCGCCGCTCCAAAACAAAGCTCGGGGCGAACGAGGTCTTGGAATAGGGGTAGAACTGGCGGTCTATCTCATTGGGCGGAACGTCGAGCCGGGTCAGCGTCGTCCGCGCGTAGCCGATGGTGGCCAGCGCGTTGAGGCCCCCGAAGATCGGCCGCATTCCCGTGAGGCTGACTCCTTCCCGATCGAAAGCGAAGCTGATCCGGTCCTCGGACTCGGCCCAGCCGCTGATGTAGGTCTCGAGGGGGAAGTTGAACAGGAAGTAGGGCTGCTGCCAGGTGACAACTGCCCGCTTCTCGGAAAGGCTGAACTGGGTGACGAGACTCAGGTTGGCGGCGGTGCCAAACATGTTGCCCCGCATAAATTCCGCCGTGCCCCGGAGGCGCAAACTCGCGTCGAGGAGCGAGGAGGCCGACCGCAGGGCGTCCCGGGTCTCCACGCCGACGCCGAGCCCGGCGTAATTTCTTTCTCCTTCCCGGACCGTGACGATGACATGCTCCACGCTTTCCGAGACCGGGATCTCCTCGATGATCACCTCGGAAAAAATCCCCAGCCTCTCCAGGTTCTGCCTGGACGCGGAGATCTGGTCCGCCCGCGCCGGGCTTCCCTCACCGATCCTCAACTCCCGTTTGATCACGTTGTCCCGGGTGACCAGGTTGCCGGAGATGAAGAGGCTTTGGATCTTCATCGCCCGGCCTTCCCGGATGTTGAAGGTGATCTTGAACAGGTCCTCCCCCTGGGGCTCGATCCGCGAATCTATCCTGGTTCCCCGGACGGACTGGTCGAGATAGAAGGCGCTCAATTTCTCGATCTCTCTCTGGATGACGGGCCGGAAGAAAGCTCCGCCCTCGACGATGCCCAGCTGCGCCCGGATCGTCTCGGGGCTGAAGAGAGAGGCGCCCGCGATCTCGATGGACTTGATCCGCTGCTGACTTCCCTCCTGAATGGTGTACAGGGCTTCGGCCGTGTTTCCCTTCATGATGAACTCGAGGCCGACTTGAGCGGAGGGGAACCCTTCGATCGCGTAGAGCAGCTTGATCTCGTCGCCGATCTCGAAGACCCGTTTCCCGTCCAGCGCTCCGAAAAAGAGGACGCGATCGGGGATGCCCAGTTCGCTCTTGATCCGGCCGGCCTCGAAATGGGTGTTCCCCTCAAACCGGACGTTCCGGATTTTTATCCTTTTTCCCCGATCGACCCTATGGATGATCCTGATTCCGTCGTCATTCCGTTCCACGCGGGAGCCGACCGCGGCCAGGATATACCCCTTTCCCCGGAGGTAGGCCAGTATTCTCGCTTCCCCCTCATCGAGGCCCCACTCTTCAAAAATCCGCTCTTCCCAGATCGGCAGAACGAGCTCTATCGGAACCTGGGCCCCGGAGATGAGGATATCGATCCGTTCATCCGGGTCCGCCCGGATCAGCAGAGACACGGTCCCGTTTTCGGGGAAAAAATCCTCGGCGGATAACTCGATCTCGGCCCGAGGGTACCTGTTCCTGGCGTAAAGCTCCCGGAGCTTCGCCAGATCCCGGTCCAGCCGGCTGAGGCTGTAGAGATCGCCTTCCCGGGTCTTCATGGACCTCTTCAGGTCCGCCTCGGACAGCCCGCGGTTCCCCTCGAACCGGATGCTTGAGATCGCATACCGGGCCCCCCCGGAAATCGTGAAGACGATATCGACTTGAGGAGTCCCCGGCACCCGAACCGCGTCGGCCTGGACGTGAGGCTGGAAGTATCCTTCATCGTTCAGAGCTCTTTTGAGTTCATCAACGGCCCGGCCCAGCCTGTCCTCCGAAAAATAGGCAAATTCCTCCAGGGCATAAAGAGAGTCCCTGAGCTTTCGTCCCGACGCGCCCTTCTTCCCGCGGAAGGCGATTTTGCGGACAACGAGCCTCCGGGTCAGCAGGAACCTGAGCTCGACGCGATCTTCGCCGCTCCGGATAACCTCGACGTCGGAGAACAACCGGCTGCGGTAGATCTGTTTGATGCTCTCGCTCACGGCGAACAGGGAATACGGGTCGCCGGGCCGGATCGAGATCAGGCGTTCCAGGTTTTCCGTGTTGGGGAGGCCGTCCACCCAGACTTCGATTCTGGAGACGACCGCTGCCTCGGAACCGAAGGAAAAGGGGGATGACAGAACAAAGCCCAAGAGCATGAGGAGGACAACGAAAAAGGCGGCCGGGAGAGCCCGTCTCCGGCGCCCGGATTCAAAAACGCCTGCGGACCTTGACATCAAAGCTGAGCCTTCCGACTTCGTTGCGTGTGCCGACAATAGAAAACTCGTTGCTCAGATCCCACTCCATGCGGACGATCTCCTCGGTCTGCCGGGTCAGGTTGGTGGAGTAGTAGATATATAAATCCCGGGACAACTTCTTGCCGATCGTCAGGCGGGCGGTCATTTCGGCCGAAGAGCCGAGGAGGAAAGGGTCGATCCGGAAACGATCCAGGCTGAAAAGCTTCTCGGCCCTCCTCTGGGCGCCCTCGGTCAGGGTGAAGGAGAGCAGCGAGGCGGTGCTGAGCTGGGAGCTCGTCTCCGTCCGGTATTGCCTCTTGTAAGCCTCTCCCTGGGCGAGGAGGGCCAGGACGTCCTCCGGAGGCAGCGGGGGCGAAGAACTGAACTGCCACCTCATCCGGCTGGCCAAGCCGGACAGAGTGATGGTCACTCGGTAGTCCTTGACATAGGTTTCTGCCCGAAAATCCAGGTAGGGCTCAACCGACGAGGGGTTGAAAAAGCTCAGGCGCCCGCGCAGAATCTGAAATTTCCTGTCCTGGAAGACGGCCTGCCCGCTCAAGGTTTCAATGGTCCCCAGGATAATAGGGGCCTTGACGTCTCCGGTGACGCTCAGGTCAAACCGCCCTCTCGCCCGTCCCAGGGAATTTTCCATCCAGGCGTTGTCGTCCGCCTTCAGCCGGAGATCCAGGGTGAGGTCGTCAAAGAACCCGGGCCTGGGCTGAGATTGCGGATAAGGACGCGAGGAGAAGGAGAATTTTTCCTGGATCTCCCGCCTCCAGGAGAGACGTTGGACGCTGACATCCCCCTCAAGCACAAAGCGCCGGCTGTCTCTGATCAGCCGGACCGTGGCATCGGCGAGGGCGCGGGTTCGTTCGAGGGGCGAGAGCAGCATCCTCTTTCCCCTGGCGGAGCAGTCGATCTCGACCTCACCTCCTTTTCCCAAAGTGACCTCTCCGGCCCCTTCGACCTCCCCTCCCCCGAGCTTCCCTTTGAACGAGCGGATGGAGAACTTCCCCCCTTCAACGTCGATCTTTCCGGAATAATCCGTTATGGCCTGGGCAAACTGAGGGAGGGGCAGGACCGGCCCCTGGATGTCCAGGACACCGTTGAGCCGGGGAGAAGAGGGGGTGCCGCTGATTCTCCCCTGGTAGATCAACCTTCCCTTGACGCCCCGCCAGGGAAAGACAAGGTCCAGGTTGCTGAACCCGCCCTTGAAGTCGACGGAAAGGTTATTTGAGGTGAAAGGGATATCGGCGTCAACCGAGAAATCGTTCTCGGCCGACGAGAAACTCCCGCGGACGGCGAGGCCCATGCGTTCCCGCGTCACCCGGAGCCTTAGGTCGCCGCTCTCCTCGACCTGAGGGAAGGGACCGGCGCGCAGGTCCCTGACTCTGACCCAGCCGGCGGCCATATCTTTGCCGTCCAGCTTCCCTTGCCCCTTGAGTGCAAAACTCAGCTCGCCGTTCAGATCGGGACGAAAGGTGTTCAGGTTGATCCCCTCTCCGGCGGCTTCGATCTCCAGGTCGTCACTCTTTACTCCCAGCCGCCAGCCGGTTTTTACTTTTCCCCCCCGGATATCAAAGCTGAGTTCGGGGAAAATGATCGACTCCCCGTCCCAGATGAGGTTTCCCTTTACGGTTTTGAGTTCCTGGGGCCCGAACCAGAGCAGGGGACTGGAAAACGTCCCCTCCACCCGGATGGAATTCCTCGTCGTCCGCACCTGGAAATCTCCGGCCCCCGTTCCGCGGAGGGGCAGGCTGAGGTTCAAGCCGGCCATGATCCTGGATACGTCTCCCTCCGTCATCTGGATGCCGACGTCCAACGCGGCCGGCGTATTGAGGAGCGTGAGGTTCCCCTTGAGGGTGGGATCATCCACGCGGAACTGCCCGCGCACCGTCTCCTTTTGGATTTCCACAAACCCTTCGGCCGCGTCGACATCGTACTTATCGAACCCGGCCGGGGAAAGGGCGAATTCGATCCTGACCCCGATGTCCGACAGGGCGCCTTCGATATCGACCGAGGCGATGCCGCTTCCCCGGATCTCCGGAAAAGTCAGGTTTTGGGGAAGGATGAGGGAGGTGAATCTCCGGGCCTCCTTGACGTCGCCGACTTCGCCGCTGATGGTCATGGAGATGGCCCGGTCAAGGACGAATTTGCCGTCGAAGGATAGACGCCCGAAACTGGTGTCCAGCCGGGGCGAGGAAAAGCGAAATTCGTTCCGGCGGTCCCAGACAAAGCGCACGGGTCCGGAAAAGGGGAAAACATCCGAGGGCCCGGAAAGGGACGACTCCCGGAATTCAAAATCGGCCACAAGCTGGCTCTCGTCGAGGGTGAACTTCCCCCAGACGGGCGATCTGACCGGCCAGGGGAGCGCCGTGAGGGCGATGATCGGCTCGAGATGAAACCCCCGCGCTTCGCCCGTGATTTTTCCCCCCGCCCCCCGGATCCGGACCCACTCGGCGCCGGACCTTCTCGGCATGTTCATATCCACGAGAAAGCCCCGCTCCGTCGAATATTCTATGCGGCCCGTCGAATCGTCCAGCGGGACCCGGTTGAGGGCCAGATCCGTGCCGCTGAAGCCGCTCGCGAAGTGGATCTCCTCCCGCGTCCGGCTCAGGTCTCCCTCCCCCTGAATCCGTCCCCTCCATTCGAAAGGAAGCCCCAGCACCTTGGCCAGGGCATCCAGGTCTGAGCTGAACGAGACCCGCAGAGTCCCCAGGGGATCGAGCTCGCCGTAAAGGCTTCCCTGGGCTTTCACCCAGGCCTCCCGGCCGGCCAGGGCAAACCGGTTGATTCTCCAGCGGCTTCCCCGGTTTTCCAGAAGGAGCTCCAATCGGCCCTCCAGGGCCTGCCGCTCGGGCTCGAGCCGGAAAGACGTCTCCGCCGCCTCCAGCCGAAGCGACAGGACACCCTGGTTCAGACTCAAGCTGGCCTTGATATTCCTGGCCTCAAAGCTCTCCTTGCGGCCAAGATAATAAAATTCACCCCCTCGGACCAGCCCTTTCTCGATGGCAAAAGGGAGGGCCAGGGAGAATTTGGCGCCGGCCTTTTTCGGTTGATCTTCGGGAAGAGCGGAAACCCGGATAACCGGCTGGTCGATAAAGACCCGGAAGGGCTTCTCGTTCTTGAAAAGGGAACCGAAAGGAAGGGTTATGGACACCCTCTTTGCAGAGAACGAAGGAGATGCAGAAACAGCCCGGATGTCTTCGAGCAGGACGGAAGGCGGAAAAAGGCGAAGATGGATGCGGGAATACTCGAAAGATTCCAGGATCTTTTTCTTGACCTGGCCGCCGATGAAGTTCCGCACATAGATCCCTCCGCCAAGAAGGAGAGAAACCAGGACGGCGAAGGCGATGAGCGATCCAAGCCTTTTTTTGGTCATCTCGCGGCGAGATTTAATATACCATTATCGGGAGATTATTCTCAATTGGGCTCGGGCCAGTGGCCTCGAAACCACGGGTTTCTCGTCCACCGCACCTCGCCCTTGTCAAACTGGCTTTTGTAGAGAGCCTAAGTCTTTCTACTCGACGGTGAAAAGGACGGAGCCGGCCTCGGCATAATCGCCGGCCCGGAAATTGACCCGAACGAGCTCCCCGGCCTGGGGAGACTTGATCTCATTCTGCATTTTCATGGCTTCCAGCACCAGGACCGGCTGGCCTTCCTCCACCTTGTCGCCCGGGTTCGACATCACCTGGACGACGCGGCCCGGCATGGTGATCCTGACGTCCTTCTTTTTCTGCCGGCCTTTCTCCTCCCGCAGGGTGTTAAGCGCCGAGCGCTTCTCCACGCGGAAAAGCCGGCCGTTGACAAAAACCGTGTGGGACAGGGAATTGGAATGGACGATGACGTTGAATATCCGGCCGTCGACATTGAGGAGAACCTCCTCCCGCCCGATGAACTCGACGGAGACATCGTAAGTCGTATCGGCCACGGAAATGCGGATGAGGTTGTCCCCGGCCGGCTCGACGTTGACCTTGAACTCTTTCCGGTCCAGCCAAAACAGGAAGTTCATCCTATAATCTCTTGGCGAAAGTCTCGATCCGGCCTTGGATCTTCCAATGGCTCGCCTGACTCTTCTTGGGGGACACGGCTCCGAGTTGGACATCCCGGCCGCTCATGATCCCTGCGGCGATCAGGGCGACGATCTTCTCGGCCGGGTCCTCGCGATCGGGCTCCTTCTCCAGGTCGGCGATGAAATGGGTGGTGTATTGGCCGGCCAGGAAACGGGGGTGAAGGAGGATCCGCTGGAAAAAGGGAATCGTCGTTTTTATCCCATAAATCTGATACTCGGACAGAGCCCGACTCATGCGGAGGATCGTCTCCTCTCGGGTCTTGCCCCAGGTGATCAGCTTGGAAAGAAGGGGGTCGTAGTCCAGGGGCACTTCGTACCCTTCGTATATGCCGCTGTCGTCGCGCACTCCCAGCCCGGCGGGGGTATGGAGGTAGACGA
>Ga0154646_108_pt1 | contig 12292 bp, 10 predicted proteins | sample Rifle2008BG13ft_FD_116075 | JGI IMG/M metagenome (GOLD analysis project Ga0154646, IMG submission 116075) | Candidatus Aminicenantes bacterium RBG_13_62_12 | reverse complement strand
GACATTTTCGACAAGTGCCTGGCTTTTACCCGGGCTGACGAGCTCAAGGCGGCGGATCTCTATCCCTATTTCACCCCCATCCAAGAGGCTGTCGGGAATCGGATCACGGTCAATGGCCGTCCCATGATCATGGTCGGGTCGAACAACTACCTCGGCTTGGCCGACCATCCGAAGGCCAAGGCGGCCGCTCGGACGGCGGTCGACCGCTACGGCGTCGGGACCTGCGGCTCCCGGTTCTTGACAGGCACGATCGATCTGCATGAAAAGCTCGAGGAGCGGCTGGCGAAGTTCATGAACCGCGAGGCCGCCCTGACCTTCAGCACGGGCTACCAGACGAACCTGGGCATCATTTCCGCGATCGCGGGCAAGGGCGACCACATCATCATCGACCGCATGGTCCATGCCAGCATTATCGATGCCTGCCGGCTGTCTTTCGCCACGGTCCACAAGTACAGGCACAACAGCATGAAGGACCTCGAACGGATCCTGGCTTCCCTCGGGCCCGGCGCGGGCAAGCTCATCGTCGTCGACGGCGTCTTCAGCATGGAGGGCGACATCGCCGACCTGCCGAGCATCGTCCCCCTGGCCCGAAAATCCGGCGCCCGCATCCTCGTCGACGACGCCCACGGCATCGGCGTCCTCGGCGCGCACGGCCGCGGCACGGCCGAGCATTTCGGCCTCGAAAAGGACATCGACCTGGTCATGGGCACGTTCAGCAAGACCTTCGCATCGATCGGCGGGGTCGTCGTCGGCGACGCGAAGATCATCTCCTTCATCAAGCATCATGCCCGGTCGCTGATCTTCAGCGCCGCGGCGACGCCCGGCTCCATCTCCTCCGTCCTGGCCATCCTGGACATGGTCGAGACCCAGCCCGAGCTGCGGACCCGCCTTTGGGCCATTACGGAGAGGATGCGGACGGGCTTCCAGGCCATGGGCTACGACACCGGCCCGTCCCAGACCCCGATCATCCCGGTCCTCGTCCATGACGACGAGAAGTGCTTCATGCTCTGGCGGCTCTTGAGGGAGGAGGGGATCTTCACGACGCCCGTCGTCTATCCCGCCGTCCCGCACGGCCATGCCCTCATCCGGACGAGCTACGGGGCCGGCCACACCAACGAAGAGCTGGACAAGATCCTGGCGGCCTTCGAGAAATGCGGCAAAGCCCTGGATATCATTTGATACGCCGTTCCTGCGTCGTCGTCATGGCCCTCCTCGCCCTCGGCCTGGTGGCGGACGCCGCCACACTGACCCTTCCTCTCTCCCAGGTCAAACCGGGCATGAAGGGCCGGGGGAAGAGCGTCTTCCAGGGCGCGGTGATCGAGGAGTTCGACGTCGAGATCCTCGGCGTCCTCGCCAACATCCAGCCCAAACGGAATGTCATCCTGGCCCGCCTCCGCGGCCGTGGACTCGAAACGACCGGCATCATCGCCGGCATGAGCGGCAGCCCGGTCTACGTCGACGGCAAGCTCATCGGCGCCGTAGCCTACGGGTTCAGCTTTTCCAAGGAGGCCATCGCCGGGATCACGCCGATCGACGAGATGCTGGCCATCGACAGGGCCACCCTCGATCTCAAGACGGGCGGCGCTATAGCCTTCCCCATCCGCGACGATATCAGCCAGGAAGAGCTTTCGAGGACGTTCCTGAGGTCGCTCGAGGCCAGGCCTCAGGCCCGGTCGGCCGGCCTGACCATCGCCCCTCTCGAGCTCCCGCTCATGTTCAGCGGGTTCTCCGCCGGGGCTTTCGAGAGGGCGAGGTCGTTTTTCGCCCCCCTCGGGTTCCGGGCCGTCAGGGCCGGGACGGGCGGCGATACGCGGCCGGGACAGCCGCCGGGCGGCCCCTCCCTCCGGGAAGGGGACGCGGTTGGCGTCCAGCTCTTGGGCGGCGACCTCGACATTTCCGCCGTCGGGACGGCGACGTACGTGGACGGCGCCAAGGTCCTGGCCTTCGGCCATCCTCTCTACAACCTGGGGGCCGTGGATTACGCCATGACCACGGCCGAAGTCATCACCGTCATGCCCAGCCTGGAGAGCTCTTTCAAGCTGACGTCGACGGGCCCGGTCATCGGCCGTTTCTCCCAGGATAGGACGCCGGGGGCCGCCGGCGAGGTCGGCGTCATGCCGCGCCTCATCCCCCTCAATATCAGCCTCCAGTCCGGCCCCGCGGTCCGGAAGGACTACAAGCTCAAGCTCGTCAACGACAAGTTCCTGACCCCGGCCCTGGTCAACATTGCGGTTTCGACCCTGATCACGAGCGAGGAGCGGAGTCTCGGCGACCTCGCCCTCGATTTCGACGCCGACGTTTTCCTCGACAAAGGCGGGATGAGCGTCCACCTGGAAGACCTTTTTTCCGGCAGCTACGACAATTCCCCGGTGAGCCTTTCCGGGCTCGTGGCCGCCGCCGTACATTACCTGATGAACAACGAATTCAAAGACGTCGGGATCTTTCGCATCGACCTCAATGTCCGGGTCATCGAGGAAAGCCGCCTCTGCGCGCTCGAGAAGGTCCTCCTCGACAAGTACGAGGTGTCTCCCGGGGAGCCGATCCAGCTCAAGGTCTTCTATAGGACACAGAAGGAAGAGAGCCTGATGGAGGAGGTCACGGTCCAGACCCCGGCTCTTCCCGCGGGGACCGAGTTCCAGATCATCGTCGGCGACGCCGCGTCGATGCAGCAGGTCGAACGGGCCCAGTACAGGATCCAGGATTTCGTGCCGCGGAGCCTCAGCCAGCTCGTCCGGATCCTGAGCAACCTCCGTAAGAACAACCGCATCTATTTCAAGATCATCGCTTCCAAGCCAGGTCTGTTCCTGAAAGGCGAGGAGATGCCGAACCTGCCGCCGACCCTGAAGTCGATGTTCGCCTCGCCGCGGGCTGCGGTCTCCTCCCAGACGGAGATCACCCGCTCGACTTTGAGCGAATACCAGCTGCCCGTCCCCTATGTCTTCAAGGGCGGGGCGACGATCCCCGTCAAAATCCGAAAGTAGGAGTTCGGAACCATGCGCAAACCGCCCCTCTTTGGAATTCTGGGACTGGCCGTCCTGGCGACCTCCCTCCAGGCCGTCGTCCCCCAGAAATGGGAGCTTCGGACGCGGGAGGATTACCTGAGAGGCAAGTTCGACGGCATATCGGTCTCCTACGACGGGACGCTGGCCCTGGCGCCCAAGGAAGAGAAGATCGCCGCCCCCCAGGAGGAGTTCTACCTATCCGTCCTGGCGACACCGGACGGGACGACCTTCCTCGGGACGGGCCACGGCGGCAAGGTCTACCGGATCGGGAAAGACGGGAAGTCCGAGGTCTGGTTCCAGGCGCCCGAGATGGACGTGACCTGTCTCGCCCTGGACAGGAAAGGGGTCCTCTACGCTTCGACCTCGCCGAACGGCCGGATCTACAAGATCACAGGAAACGGCAAAGGGGAGGAGTTCTTCAATCCGGCCGAAAAATACATCTGGGACCTCCTGTTCCTGGCCTCGGGCGAACTCTGGGCGGCCGTCGGAGAGAACGGCGGGATCTACCGGATCTCGCCGCTCGGCGAAGGCCGGATGTTCTTCAAGGCCGCCGAAAACCACATCCTATGCCTGGAAAAAACGGCGCGGGAAGACATCATAGCGGGAAGCGGCGGCAACGGCCTGGTCTACAAGATCACGCCGGAGGGCCGGGCCTCGGTCCTATTCGAGACGCCGTATGAAGAGGTCCGCAGCCTGGCCATGGACCGGGAAGGCCTGATCTATGCGGCCGCATCGGGCACGCCGACGAGGTCGCGGCAGGAGGCCGGCTCCGCCGCGCCCGTCCGGCTCGACGCCGAGGCTTCGATCACGGTCAGCGCTTCGGGCGGCGACGCCCGGACGGCATCCGCAGCGGCGCCCGCAGCGAAGGACGGCGGAGCCCTCTACCGGCTCTCCGGAGACGGGGTGGCCAAGCGTCTGTGGAGCTCCGACGACGAGATGATCTACACGCTCCTCTGGAGGGAGGACGAGAAAAAAGTTCTCTTCGGCACCGGGGGCAAGGGCCGGATCTACTCCGTCGATAAAGAGGAGCGGGTCGCCCTCCTTCTCCAGCAGAGCTCCGAGCAGGTCTACCAGCTCGCGCCACTCGATTCCAAGGTCTATGTCCTTTCGAACAACCCCTGTTATTTCGGGCGCCTGCTCCCGGAGCAGAGGTTCGCGGGGGAATACACGGGTCCGGTCTTCGATGCGCGGACATCGGCCTCCTGGGGGCGTATCGTCTGGGACGCCGCTGTCGCCGCGGGTGCGTCCGTCCAGCTCCAGACACGCAGCGGCAACACCAATGAACCGAACGCGATGTGGAGCGATTGGTCGCCTCCCTACGGCAAGACCGAAGAGCAGATCCTCAGCCCAAAAGCCCGCTTCCTCCAGGCCAAGGTGATCCTGCGGGTCCAGGCCGGGAAGGCTTCGCCCATCTTCGACCGGGTGACCGTATTCTACCTGCAGTCGAACATCGCCCCGTCGATCGCCCGACTGGAATTCCTCAGGCCCAACGAGGTTTACCTCAAACTTCCCGAGCAGGATGATGTCATCCTCGGTGTCGAGAGGAACCTCCCCGAATCCCCGGCGAAAAAAGACGAGCTGCGGATCGGCATGCCGGCCCGGAAAACCGAGCGCAAGGGCTTCCAGACCGTCGTCTGGGACGCCTCCGACGAGAACGGGGATTCCCTCCGCTACGAGCTGGCCATGAAGAAGGACGGCGAGTCCGAATGGCGCGTCCTCGAGGAAGGTTTGACGGAGATGATCTACGCCTTCGACACCCTGTCCTTCCCCGACGGAACCTACCTTCTCAAGCTCACCGCCTTTGACGCGCCGTCCAATCCCCTGGGGCTCGAGCTCAAGTCCGAGAGGACGAGCTCGCCCCTCGTCATCGACAACTCCCTGCCGACGGTCAAGAACTTCACGGCGGCGCGGAACGGCGCGGCGCTCGACATCTCTTTCCAGGCGGAGGACGCCTATTCCTACATCGAAGAGGCTAAGGTGCTCGTCCGGCCCGGAGAATGGCGCGTCGTCTTCCCCGTCGACGGGATGGCTGATTCGCGGAGCGAGGCGTTCAAGTTCTCGATGAAGCTCCCGCCCGGGGCGGAGAACCAGGTCACGGTGCGTGTCCGGGACAGCTACGGGAACGTCGGGGTCTTCCGGCAGAATTTCTGAGGCCGGGCTATTTCGCCTTGGCCCGCTCGAGGTACGTGTCGTCCCGCGTGTCGACGCGGACGACGTCCCCTTCCTTGATGAACTCCGGGACCTGGACGACCGCGCCCGTCTCGAGGACGGCGGGTTTGTAGAGGGACGTCTTGGTCGCGCCCTGGAGCCGCGGCTCGGTATTGACGACCTTGAGATCCATGGACTTGGGCAGGTTGACGCCCACCGGATTGCCCTCGAATAACTCGACCTCGATGACCGTGTTCGGCTTGAGGTACTTGACGGCGTCGCCGATGACCTCGAGGGTCAACGTGACCTGCTCGTAGTTCTCGAGATTCATGAAGTAGTACTCGTCGCCCTGCTGGTAGAGGAACTCCATCTCGATCTCTTCGAGGTGGGCCTGCTCGAGCCGCTCCTCGGAGCGGAAGCGGTGCTCGATCTGGGAGCCGACCTGGATGTTGCGCAGTTTCGTCTGGACCATGGCTTTCCATCGTCCGGGCGTGATGAGCTGCATTTCCATGACCCGGTAGAGGGTCCCATCCATGACGATGATCATGCCTTTGCGGATCTGCGTCGCGTCGATCATGAAGTCCTCCAGGGGAAGGGGCGCCGAAGCGTCCGTCAAGCGGCTTATTTTACCACAGACTCGGAAGCGATGCATGGAGACTCGGGGGAAGTCCTCAAACCTAAGAATTATTTACAAAGCAATGCAAAACGTATAAACTCTGGGCCTTATAGCCTTATAGAGAATAAGGGCTGCTATTTGGTTCAAGGGCAATGCTGGACATTGTCAGGTGCGCAGGTAATGCTAAATTTGGGAGTATGGCATTAAAGTAGCCGATCTAAGTACATGAAAAAATTAGCACTGCACTGGAAGATTCTTTTAGGGATGATTTCGGGGGTCGCTTTTGCGTTAATCCTCTCTAATTTTAGTTGGGGTTCGGGGTTTATAGGCAATTGGATAAAACCTTTTGGAACCATATTTATTAATATGCTGAAGCTGATTGCCGTGCCTTTAATTTTGGCTTCATTAATTAAAGGCGTATCTAATCTGAAAGACATCTCCCAACTTTCAAAAATGGGAGGGAAGACAATTGCAGCTTTTGTGGCCACCACGGTTACGGCCATTTGTATTGGTTTAATGGTCGTCAATGTTATTCAGCCGGGAAGTACGATTACAGAAGAAACAAGGAACGGCCTTATAGAAGGCTACAGCCAGGATGCCAGCAGTAGAATTGCCGATGCCGAAAGTCAAAATAAAGCCGGTCCGTTGCAGGCCCTTGTAGATTTGGTTCCTGATAATATTGTTGGCGCAGCTTCCGAAAATAAAAATATGCTTCAGGTGATCTTCTTTGCGTTGTTTTTTGGCATTGGTTTGATATTACTTCCGGGGAAAGTCTCTAAGCCGGTAAAAGATTTCTTTGATGGCCTTAACGAGGCTATTCTAAAGATGATTGATCTCATGATGTTGGCAGCTCCCTATGGTGTTTTTGCTTTGTTGGCTGCTTTGGTTGTGGAATCTCCCAGTGCCGATTTATTCGCGGCATTAGCAATGTATGGAGTTTCTGTGCTTATTGGATTGGCTTTGATGACAGGTGTTCACATTTCGCTTGTTTGGATATTTACAAAAAAATCACCGAGCTTCTTTTTAAGGGGTATCGCTCCGGCACAATTACTCGCATTCTCTACAAGCTCCAGCGCGGCAACATTGCCGTTAACAATGGAACGGGTGGAAGAGCATTTAGGTGTGAAAAAAGAAGTAGCCAGTTTTGTGCTTCCCCTTGGCGCTACCATCAATATGGACGGAACGAGTTTGTACCAAGCCGTGGCTGCCGTTTTTATTGCACAAGCTTTTGGGATGGAATTATCAATAGGAACGCAACTTGGAATTATCGTTACGGCAACCTTAGCTTCCATTGGTTCAGCAGCGGTTCCCGGAGCGGGAATGGTGATGCTGGTAATTGTTTTAAATCAAGCAGGAATACCGGAAGCCGGTTTGGCGTTGATTTTTGCTATGGACAGACCTTTGGATATGTGCCGTACCGTTGTTAACGTTACGGGTGATGCCATGGTATCGATGTTTGTGGCAAAATCGGTAGGCAAGCTCGGCGACCCACATGTAAAAGAGTGGGATGATAATTATAAACCATAAATCCATTGACTGAGATCGTGTTTCTCGGCACATCGGGCTACGTCCCCACTCCCGAACGGGACAACGCCTCTTTCGTCTTGACGGCGGGGGAGACCTCGATTCTTATCGACTGTCCGGGGAGTCCGCTCCGGAAGCTGGCTGCGGCCGCGGTCAAGCCGCTCGACGTCGGGAGCGTCTTCGTCACCCACGTCCATGCCGACCATGTTTACGGCCTGCCGTCCCTCGTCCACGGGCTGATGCTCCGGGATCATGTCTTCCGGCTCTTCGGCTCCGTCGAGACGGTCGATTTCTGCCGGCGCCTCCTCGATCTCTTCGGACTGCGCGAGCCGAAATACAGGACGCGCGTCGAATTCGTAGTGCTCGCACCCGGAGAGAGGATGGATGTCGGCGAAGGAGCCGAGGTGACGGCTTGGAGCGTGCCCCATCAGCCCTCTTCGCTGGCCTTCGCATTCCGCGTCGGGCCCGGGGCGAAGAGGGTCGTCTTTTCGGGTGACACACCGATCCACCCCGCGCTCTTCGAAGCCGCCCGGGGCGCGGACGCGCTCGTCCACGACTGCGGAGCAACGGCGCGGTTTTTCGAAAAGTACCCCGTCCTCAAATCCGTCCATTCGAGTGCCCTGGACCTGGGGGAGTGGAGTGAAAAGGCGGGGATCCGGCTTCTGGTTCCGGTTCACTTCCTGACCGAGCTCGACTTCGAAGTCGGCGAGATGGAGAGGGAGATCAGGGCGCATTTTTCGGGACGCCTCGTCCTTCCGTCCGACGGGGACCGAGTGGAGATCGAATGACGCGAAAATCGGGCGGACGAGTTTCACCGGTGGGGATCACGAGCGACCTGGCTTTGATCAACGGCAAAATCTGGACGGGAGACCCCGGCCGGCCCTGGGCCGAAGCCATGGCCGTCCGCGGCGATAAGATCTTCGCGGTCGGAACGACGGTGGAGATTCGCAAGCTGGCCCCGGCCGGGCCGAAGGTCGTCGACCTCGGCGGATCCCTGGCCCTGCCCGGCTTCATCGACAGCCACACGCATTTCCTGGCCGGCGGCTTCGCCCTGAAGAGTCTCGACCTTCGAGAAACGAAAAGTCGCGAGGAGTTCGCCGCCCGCGTCGCGGCCAAGGCGCGGGAGCTCGGAAAAGGCCGCTGGGTCGTCAACGGCGACTGGGACCACGAGATGTTCAGCCCTCCGGAATTGCCCCGCAAGGAATGGGTCGATGCCGTGACCGGGGACAATCCGGTCTGCGTCAGCCGGATCGACCTTCATACGGTCCTGGCCAATAGCCTGGCCTTGAAAATCGCCGGCATCACGAAGGACACCCGGTCGCCGGCCGGGGGAGAGATCGTCAAGGACCCGAAAACCGGCGAGCCCACGGGCCTACTCAAGGACGCGGCAGCGGACCTCGTCTATGCCAAGATCCCTAAGCCGTCCTCCGCCGAGAAGCTCGAGGCGGCCGAGGCCTCCCTGCGCCACGCCGCCGAGAACGGCGTCACCTCGGTCCACGAGATGGCCGACGCGGCGAGCTTCGAGGTTTTCGAAGAACTGGCCGGGCGGAGGCGGCTGACGGCCCGCGTTAATATCTACATCCCTATCACCGAGGTCGAGACGCCCGCCCGGCTCAAGGCCCGATCGCCATTCGGAGATCCGTATCTCAAGCTGGCCGGCCTGAAAGGGTTCATGGACGGCTCCCTTGGCTCGGCCACGGCCTATTTCTTCGAGCCCTACGCGGACGACCCGCGGACGTCCGGACTGCTCCACGGTCACATGTTCCCGGATGGGGTCATGGAGAAGAGAATCATGGCGGCGGACCGGGCCGGCCTCCAGCTGGCGATCCACGCCATCGGCGACAGGGCCAACAGCCTGCTCCTCGACATGTATGAAAAGGCCGTCGCCGTGAACGGCCCCCGGGACAGGCGCTGGCGGGTTGAGCATGCCCAGCACATGAGGCCGGCCGACATGGCCCGATTCGGACGATTGGGACTCGTTGCCTCCGTCCAGCCCTACCATCTGATCGACGACGGCCGCTGGGCCGAGAAGAAGATCGGGCCCGAACGGGCCCGGACAACCTACGCTTTCGAATCTCTGCGTCGGGCCGGGGCGACGCTCGCCTTTGGCTCCGATTGGACCGTCGCGCCCCTGAGCCCGGTCTTGGGGATCTACGCCGCGGTGACCCGCCGGACGATCGACGGGAAAAAGCCCGGCGGCTGGGTCCCCGAGGAAAAGGTCTCCGTTGAGCAGGCCGTCCGAGCCTACACCGTTAACGGCGCTTACGCGGAGTTCGCAGAATCGGTCAAAGGTACGGTCCAAGCTGGGAAGCTCGCCGATATGGTCGTCCTCGACCGGGACATCTTCACCATACCGCCCGAAGAGATCGCCGGCGTCAAGGTCGCGCTGACCGTTTTCGACGGGAAGATCGTCTACAGAAAAGACTGACGGAGAACCCCATGGCGGAACTGAAGCTATTCACCCCCGAACCCGGGCACATCGGGACGGACGAGTCGGGCAAGGGGGATTTTTTTGGCCCCCTCGTCATCGCCGCTTTCTTCATGCCCGCGGGCCAGGAGGGGGTCCTGTGCGAACTCGGGGTCAAGGATTCGAAAAGGACCTCGGACGCCCGCTGTCGGGAGATCGCCGAAACCCTCAAGAAGAGCTACCCGTACCATTCCGTGATCGCCATCGGCCCTGAGAAATACAACGAGCTCTACGCCAAGCTCCGCAACCTCAACCGCCTGCTTGCGTGGGGGCACGCCCGGGCGATCGAGAACATCCTCGAGCGGATCCCGGCCGGCAAAGCGGTCACCGACCAGTTCGGCGATGAGAAGTTCGTCCGCAACGCCCTGCTCAAGAAAGGCCGTGAGATCGAGCTTGTCCAGATGCATCGGGCCGAGGAAGACGCGGCTGTCGCGGCCGCGTCCATCCTGGCCCGGGCCGAGTTCCTGACGCGGCTCCATTTCCTGTCGAAAGATGTCGGGGTCGATCTGCCCAAGGGCGCTTCGGACCTGGTCGAGGCGGCCGCGGTCAAGCTGGTCCGGGAGAGAGGGGCGGACGTGCTCGAAAGGGTGGCCAAGATCCATTTCAAGACGACCGTCCGCGTCCTGGCTGCCGCCGGCGTCCCCAGGCTCGTCTGACATGATCGTCCTGGCCAAGATCGGGCTCGTCGTCACGCTCCTTCTCGTCCTCATCCGTATGAAGTGGGACCTCGGGCTGGTCCTCTTCCTCAACACCTGCCTCACCGCGGTCCTCTTCGCCATGAAGCCTGCCGCCTTCGGCCGGGCGGTCCTCGCCGGGGCGACCGCTTGGGAGACGCTCGAGCTGGCCGGGATCATCGTTCTTGTCCTCTACCTGGGCGAATATCTCCAGACGAGCGGTGCCTTCAAGACCATGGTCGACGCGTTGAAGAACCTCGTCCGGGACGACCGCCTCATCCTGGCCATCCCCTCGGCGTTTATCGGCCTTCTGCCGATGATGGCCGGGGCCATGATGGGCGCGCCCATCGTCGACGAGGCCGGGCGCCGCTGGAATCTCGAGCCGGCCTGGAAGACGTTCTTCAACTACTGGTTCCGCCACATCTGGGAATACTGGTGGCCGCTCTACCTCAACATCATCCTGGCGGCGGCCATCTTCCGCGTCCCCGTTTGGAAAGTCAGCCTCGCCCAGGCGCCGTTCACCCTGGTCGCTTTCGGCGCGGGGCTCGTCGTCCTCTACAGGAAACTGCCGCGCCTGCCGCGGGAAAGAGAGATCCGCGGCTCGTGGAAGGACGTCGAGCTCGTCGTCTTCAGCATCTGGCCCATCGTCCTGACCATCGTTCTCATCTTCGCGGCCCGGATGAACATGCTCCTGGCCCTGGCCGTCGCCTCCTGCCTGACCCAGGTCACGGCTCGGATGGACGTCAAGACGAGATGGGGCGTTATCGTCCGCGGCTTCTCGCCGAAGATCGTCTGGCTCATCTTCGCCCTGATGGTCTTCAAGAAGATCCTCGAGGTCTCCGGCGCTCTCGACGCCGTCGTCCGGGTCGTCCCGCCCCACGGCCTGTCCGCCTACGTCCTCCTCTTCGCCGCGCCGTTTGTCGTCGGCCTGCTGACGGGTGTCAACCAGGCGTTCGTGGCCATCTCGTTCCCCCTCCTCGTCCCCGTCATCGGGACGGGAACGCCCGACATGGTCTTCATGACCTTCGCTTACGTCAGCGGGTTCGTCGGGATCCTCCTCTCGCCGGCCCATCTCTGCCTGGCCCTGACGGCCGATTATTTCAAGGCGGAGATGCGCGACGTCTACCGGATCCTCGTCTGGCCCGTCGCCGCCGTCTTCGGCGCGGCCCTCCTCGAACTTCTGGTCTTCCGCGTCTTCTAAACGGGGACATGAACGGGGACATGTACCTTTGGTACGTGTCCCCTGGTTTCTCTTACCGCATCGGTACATGTACCCTTGGTACGTGTCCCCGGCATCCCTTCAGATGCTCATTCCCAATCTCCTTAGAAAATCCTCGTTCCCCAGAGGGCTTGCCGATCTTGTGTGCTCTCTGAATTTTTCGGTTTCCGATTCGGCCAGGCCTTCTCTTAAATAGGCCGCCCATTCCTGGCCGCTCATCCCTAACGGGTTGAGCGCTAGGAGTGGATTATTGATGCCAATCACGTGGGCCCGGGCGCTCGACCAATCGTAATCCTGCGCGCTTTCGACGAGATTCGCCCTGACTGGATTGAGCTCGTCATACCGCATTGCTCGATAGAGATAGAGCTCGTCCATCGGAAACGAGCTGAACCGGCCCTGCCAGAGGAATCCTCGCCAGCCCTCCCGCTCGTTGATGATCTTCGTATAGCATTTGTGGGTTTCGCCGATGGCCTCGGCTAAACTCGTTTCCCTCTGGGGGACTCCGACGTGGTGGACGTGATTGTCCATGAGACAATAAGCCCATAGGATCAATCCCGCTTTGTCGGCCCATTTCGAAAATATGCCGAGATAGAGGTCTTTGTCGCTATCGGAGAAGAAGACTGTCTGGCGTCGGTTCCCCCG
>Ga0154646_124_pt10 | contig 12382 bp, 9 predicted proteins | sample Rifle2008BG13ft_FD_116075 | JGI IMG/M metagenome (GOLD analysis project Ga0154646, IMG submission 116075) | Candidatus Aminicenantes bacterium RBG_13_62_12 | reverse complement strand
TACGGCCTGGCCCAGCTCTACCAGCTCCGCGGCCGCGTCGGCCGGTCGTCGCGCCAGGCCTACGCCTACTTCCTCGTCCCGCCCTATCTCGAGCTGACGCCCCTGGCCCGGGAGCGGCTCAAGGCCCTCAAGGAATTCAGCGAACTCGGCTCGGGCTTCCGACTCGCCGCCCGCGACCTTGAGATCCGTGGCGCCGGGAACCTCCTCGGCCACCGCCAGCACGGGACGATGGAATCCGTCGGGTTCGAGTACTACATGCAGCTGCTCGACCAGGCCATCCGCGAGCTCAAGGGCGAACCGGTCGAAGAGGAAAATCCCGAGATCCACCTCAAGGTCGACATCCGTGTCCCGGAGGATTACCTGCCCCAGGTCAACCTCCGGCTCAACCTCTACAAGCGCCTCGCCTCGATCGAGGACCTGGCCGACATCGATCGCATCCGCCAGGAGGCCCTCGACCGCTTCGGGCCTCTACCGGATCCGATCGAGAACCTCCTCCGCTACGGCGCCCTCAAGCACCTGGCCAAGCGGCTGCGGATCCGCTCCATCGACCGGAGCGAACACCGGGTCGTGTTCCGGTTCCGGCCGCAGACGCCCGTCGACTGGTCCCGGGTGACGTCCCTGCTCAGACGGTATTCCGGGTCGCTATCGCCCGAGGGGGTCATGTCGCTCGCCTTCCGCGGGACGACCGAGCGGGCCCTCCTCGATGAAACGGTCGGGGTCTTGATGGAGTTATCCAATTAGACTACAATGAATTGATACTAACAAAGATGTGCGGAAATAGCGGATCCCTGAAGACGCGGCGGGCGCCGGCGGCGCTCCTGGCCGTCCTGCCGATCCTCGGCCTCCTCCTCGCCGCCGCGTGCGGGCGCGAGGAAGGCCAGGGGCCGGCCTCCCGCGTCGCCGGCCTCGTCCAGGCCAAGCTCCGGGGCCGTCCGGTCCTGCGCGTCGAGAAGAGCGAATTCGTCAACGCCGACTTCCGCGCCTACCTCGAAGCGACGGGCGCGGACGCCAAAGGGCTGCCGGCCGAGTCCCTGAGCCGGCTCTTCGACAGGTTCGTCGACGAGAAGATCCTGCTCGAAGCGGCGCGCGAGCGGGGGATCGTCCTGTCCGAGGACGAGAAGAAGGAGTCCCTGGCCAGGCTCGCCGTAGACGCCATCGCGGCGAGCGAGCCCGGCAGCTCCGAAACAGCGCCGCCCAAGGGGATTTTCGACCGTCTCCTCGTCGAGAAGTACACCTTCCTCGTCGTCCGCGACACCCGGGTCGACGGCGGCGAGGTCCTCGCATACTACGAACAGCACAAGAGAGACTTCCTGCTCCAGGAGCGGGTCCAGGTCAGCCAGATCCTCGTGGATACCGAGGAAAAGGCCGTTTCCGTCCTCCGCAGGCTCGAACGGACCGGCGAGCCGGAATTCCGCGCGATCGCACTGGAGGAGTCGCGTGGCCCCGAGTCCTCTAAAAAGGGCGTCATGGGCGTCTTCCAGCCGGGCGACCTCCCCGTGGACATGGAAAGGGTCATCTTCGCCCTGGACGAGGGGAGGACCAGTCAGGTCGTCGAATCCGCCTACGGCTTCCACATCTTCCGGCTGGACCGGAAGTTCCCCCCCGCCCTCCAGACCGAGAGCGAGGCGGCCCCGGAGATCCAGAAACGGATCATGGCCCAGAAAATGAAGGACGTCCTGGCCGCCCACCTCGGGGGGCTCAAGGACACCCTGAGCTGGCAGGTTCTCTCCGAGAACCTATTCTTCACCTATCAGAGGTTGGACGAATGAAAAGAATCATAGCGGGTTTCGTTTTGGCCGGCATGCTAGGTTCGGCGGCCGTCTTCGGCGGCGGGCAGGAAGTCCGGGAAGTCGTCGAGGAGATCGTGGCCGTCGTCAACGACGACATCATCACCCTTTCGGAATACCGGGAGATGTTCGAGCTTCGCATGAACGAACTCCGAGCCGCCCAGCTGCCCCAGGAAGACTACGACAAGGAGTACGCGGCGCTCAAGAAGGAGCTCCTCAATCTCATGATCACCGAGCTCCTCCTCCTCCAGAAGGCCCGGGAGCTGAACCTGAACGTCACGGAACAGGTCAAGGCGATGATCGAAAAGATCAAGACGGACAACAACATGACCTCCGACGCCGATCTCCGCCGGGCCGTCGAGCAGCAGGGCATGTCCTTCGAGACCTGGCTCAAGCAGTACGAGGAGGGGGCCATGCGTATGGCCGTCGTCTACACCGAGGTGGAGAGGGCCATCGTCCTCGAGGACTCCGAGGTCGTCCAGTACTTCAAGAAAAACCCGGACGAGTTCACGATGCCCACGGAATACAAGCTCCTTGCCGTCTATCTCGCGTCCGAGGGCCGCACGCCCGAGGAATCTGAGGCCCTCAAGGCCGCGGTCGACGCCAAGCTCAAGTCCGGCGCCGCCTTCGCCGACGTGGCCGGGGAGCTCTCCGACCCGCCGATGAAGGAGGCCAAGGGCGACCTGGGGACCTTCAAGGCTGGCGAGCTCGACAAGTCGCTCGAATCGACCGTCGAAAAGCTCAAGGTCGGCGAAGTGGGCGCATGGGTCAACAACAAGAACGGCTGGTACCTTATCAACCTCGTGGAGAAGAAGGACAGCCACCTGCGCCCGTTCGAGGACGTCCGGAAAGAGGTCGAGGAGAAGATCTACAACGTGAAGCGAGCCGAGAAGGGCGACGCCTACATCAAAACCCTCCGGGAACGGAGCTACGTCAGGATCCTCAAGCCGGATCCGCTCGATTACTAGGATTCGAGGATGAGCACGGCGGCCGCCAGGGCCGTCGTCCACAAGCCCGCCTCCCCCCTCGCCGACTGGGTGACGCTCCGGGTTCTGAGGGACAGGCCGTTCGAGATCTTGAACGCTTTGGCGGGTTTCCCCCCGTTCGGCACCCGGAGCTTTTCCCCGAGTTTCGTCGCCAGCATCTCGGCGGCGAGGTACTCCGTGTGCCGTCCGGTCTCCTTATCGGACTTCCCGGAGTCGGAGTGCTCGGCGAGGTAGCCGTAGCGCGACGGATCGTCGGGCACGGCCATGCCGATGGACGCCGAGATCAGGCCACGAGGCTCGTCCGTAGCATTTTCGCTGAGGACGACGAAGAGGATCTGGCCCGGCTCGAGCAGGCGCAGGCCCGCGTCCTTGGAGATGAAGCGGCAGCGCGGCGGATAGATGCTCGACACGCGGACGAGGTTGAAGGGGGCGATCCCCGCTTCGCGCAGGGCCAATTCGAAGCTGACGAGCTTTTCCTTGTGCCGGCCCTGACCCTTGGTCAGGAAGATTTTGGAGGGGAGGAGCGCGCCCATGTCTCGCTCGCGCCTACTTCTTGACCTCTCCCGGTTTCGGCCCGACGGGCTCCGGTTCCTTGAAGTCGATGTCGCGGGAGACGTCGAAGATGCCGAGGCGGACGGGCGATGACCCCTTGGAGATGGCGAAGAGCCTGACCTCCGCCTGTTTCCAGGCCGGGTTGTCGCGGATGCCGGCCAGGTTCTTCCCGTCGACGCCGAGGTTGCTCCTCAGGGTGATGACCGGGCTCAACTCGCCCGGCGGCACGGCCTTGCCGCGGATCGCGGCCTTGAAGGCGTCGCCTAAATTCTCCGGGTCGCCCTTGAAGTTGAAGACGGCGTTGAAATTCACGTAGTTCAGCGGTTTGGATCCGACATTTTTGATGCGGAAGGAGATCTGGGGGACAAGGATGAGCCGGGGCGGCCAGGGCTGGTAATACTTGGAGACCCAGGTGGACGTGAAATCCTGGACCTCGACCGAGTTTTTCAAGTCCTCGCTGGACATGACCTTGCACCCGGGCAGGAGGGCAAGCGCCAGGACGCCGAGGATGACTACGGAAAGCGCGTATCTCTTCATGCGGCTTCTCCTCTCTCTCTCCGTATGATAACGGACGGGGGGGAATTATTCAACCCGCGGCTCAGTGGACGAGTCAAGGGACACGCCTTCGCGGCGGAAGTGGACCCCCGGGCAAAGCCCGGGGGTCCGGCCGCCGTGGAAACCGAGGGCTTGACAACAGTATCATTAAGTGATAGTATCGCGGCGTGATCGTATCGTTTAGAGACAAAGAAACGGAACGGATCTGGCTGGGGCTGCCTTCCTGCAAGCTCCCTCCGGCCCTATCGCGATCCGCCCGAAGGAAGCTGCTCATTTTGCATGCGTCGGTGAGCCTTTTAGATTTAAAGGTGCCGCCGGGAAACCGGCTCCACGGCCTTTCGGGGAACCGGGAAGGCGAATACGCCATATCCATTAATGACCAATGGCGGATCTGTTTCGAATGGCGGGACGGAAACGCGTACCGCGTGGAGATCGCGGATTATCACGCTTAAAAGGAGATGACGACAATGACTAAAATGTCGAATATCCACCCCGGGGAGATCCTTCTGGAGGAGTTTTTGAAGCCGATGGGCCTCACGGCCTACCGCCTGTCGAAAGAGACGGGAGTGCCCCAGACCCGGATAGGCGAGATCATCAAGGGCAAGCGGAGCATTTCCGTCGCCACAGCTTTGCGGTTCGCCCGGTTCTTCGGCAATTCCCCGGAGTTCTGGATCAACCTCCAGAATCATTTCGAGATCGAAGAAAAACGGAAGCTCATCGGTAAGGAACTGAAAAGCATCAAACCGTTCTCGGCGCCTGTTGAGCACGCTTACTGACCTTGCGGGCTGGAGCTACAAGAGCGCTTTCAGGCGAACCTTGGCATCCTCGACTTCGGTCAGGCCGGGATCGGCGTCCTTCCAGAGGTCGAGGAATTTCTCGAATTGGGCCTTGGCCTTCGCGACCTCTCCTGACTTTTCATATAAAAGGCCCAGGCGATAATGATAGAGGGGATGGACAAGATAAGTCACATCGGCGCTAATATCTTGCTTAAATAAGCGTTCATATTCTGCAATGGCCTTGCCGACATCCCCTCTTTTCGCGTAAACCCGGGCCAACAGGTCCATGTAATACATGGAATCATCCTGAAAGGAAGATCCCGGCTGACACGCTTTTTGGCTGATAGGAAGAGCCGCGTCCAAAGCCCCCTGCGCCAAAAACGCCTCGCCCTGCAACAGATCCCGCAAAAGATTAATGTACTCCTGATTGTCTTTGTCGACCATTGGCAGGAATGACGTCATTTCGGAAAGCCGGGCCTTGGCTTGGTCCATTTTCCCTTGCATAAGAGCGAGATTGCCCATCCACCAGGCGGCATAGGCTTTATAAAAGGGAACATGCTGGGGAAAGTGCTTTTCGGTGATCATAAAGTCCTCGTCGAAGCACTTCCGGCTGAGCTCGAAATCGCCTTTCATTAAATAAGCAATACCCTTCCACTTCGCGGCTTCCATTTTTGTGTCCCAATTCTCGACCTCTTCCGCCATTTTCTCTGCCAAAGTGAAATCGCTCAGCGCTTCTTTGAAATTCCCTAGCCAGTAGAGATAAAAACCTCTGCTTGCATAGGCCGTGGCTTTCTCCCCTGCCGAGGAAGCTCTGGACACAAATTCGTTCGCCCACTTCAAAGCCTCTTCGTACTCTTCTTTCAGGGCAAATAAACGATGCATATTCCGGAGCGATAAATCAAAATCAGGTTTGATTTCGAGGGACTCCTTATACTTAGCGATAGCTTTAGCAAGTTGTCCCATCCTCCTGTACATAAACGCTTGCAGCCACAAATTGTAGGAATCGGGAGGAGCGACAGCGTCATGCATTTTGATGTATTCCGCGGCTTTTTTAAAGTCACGAAGATAAACACAAGCCACGAGGAGATGATTGATCGCATTCGCATCCTGCGGATCGCGCTCATGCCATATTTCATACTGTTTGCGTGCCCCAGGGATATCCGATCTATAGATCCAAAGAAAATCCCCCAAGTAATGTAAAGCCCATTTCTCGTCGGGATATTTCCGGATCAGCTCTTCGAGGAGCGCCCGATGTTTTTCAAGATCCTTTTTAACAAATAGAGCGTAGCCGGCTTCAAGGTAAAGCCTGTCTTTTTGGGATGTCCTATTCGAAAAAGCCATTGCTTTCTCGATCGTCTCATTTCTGGCTTTAACGTCACCCGTATTCTGGTTCGCCCAGGCCAGGTATACGTAGGCCATGGCGAAGGTCGGGTCGATCTCCAGGGCCTTTCCCATATTCTTCTTCGCATCCTCCCAATAAAGCAGGTTATAAGCCTCTTTTCCCTTGAGGAAATAGGCGTAAGCCTGGAGCGATGGAGTGGTGATCTCCTTAATATTCAGGCGGGCCGCCTCGACTTTGCCTTTCTCTACTCCCAAGCCGAGAAACATTTCTCTGCTGAGAGTATCGATCTGGGTATCGAGAATACTGTCGACAGTCGTCCCCTTGGTATTTGCGCTCTTGATGAGTCCCTTGGTTTCGGCATCGAGGACCTTGACATCCGTGCGGAAGACGTCCCCGGCCTTGGTGAAGCTGCCGATGGCAATGGCTTTGATCCCTTCCCGCCGGCAGAGTTCGAACCCGAGGTCGCTGTCGATCGTCGGTGCAGGCTTGCCGCCCAATTGTTTGATGATGTCCTGCATTCGTTCCCAGGTGATCACGTAAAATAGACCGGTGTTTTCCAGGTTCGTGATCAGAAGGTTGGGGATGGCCTCCTGTAAATAATCAAAAGCCGGGTCGCCGCTCTGGTTTTTAAAGCTGATCACGGCGATCGAGTTCTCGATTTTTGGCCCGGCGGGCACTCCTTTGTGAGGGATGAATTTCCAGATAATGACGGCCGCGCCGGCAAGCACGATGGCGGCTAACAAAGGGACGGCGAGTTTTCTCAAGTTGAATTTAACCGTGATTTCACGGGACGTGAATGACTTCTTTTGAGCAACGACGCGCTCGGTCGTCGGCAGGCCCTGCTCGACTTTCTCTAAAGCCGACCGCAATTCCCCGGCTGTCTGATAACGTTTTGCTTTGTCCTTCTCCAGGCATCGCAAAATCAGGCGGCTCAGGTCCTCAGGAAGCTGGGCATTAAGCTCGCGCGGGTTCCGCGGCCGCTCGCTCTTGTGCTTCACGCCGATCGTGAAGGGCGTGTCGCCCTCGAACGGCACCCGAGCCGTCACCATCTCGAAAAGCACGACCCCGAGCGAGTAAATATCGGAACGCTCGTCGACCTCCTTGCCCTCGATTTGCTCCGGCGACATGTACTCCGGCGTCCCGATCATCACCCCGGGGCCCGTGATCCCCTTACCCCGGAGCGACCGGGCTATCCCGAAGTCCATGATCAGAGCGTTCCCGTCCTCGTCGACCATGATGTTCTGGGGTTTCAGGTCGCGGTGGACGACCCCGAGATGATGGGCCTCGGCCAGCCCCTCGCACACTTGCTTGGCGATCGCTAAGGCTCGACCGGCCCCAAGCTGGCCCGTCTTCCGCACGAGCTTCTTTAGGTCCTCACCCGGCACGAACTCCATGGTGATGAAGGTCGTGCCCTCGGACTTGCCCAGGTCGAACATCCGGCAGACGTTGCGGTGGCTGATCTTCCGGGCGAGCTTGAGCTCGTTGGAGAAACGCTCGACGGTATCTTTGTCCAAAACGAGCTCGGGCCGCAACAGCTTGAGGGCGATTTTCTCTTTGATGTCCGTGTCGAAGACCTTGTAGACGCGACCCATGCCGCCGTGGCCCAGCTCCTCGATCACTTGATAGCGGCCGGCCAGGGTCGTGCCTGTATCAAGTTCGTGGATGGGCGTTTGGAGGGTTTCCGTGACATACGGCGCGGAGACAATTGGGGGTTTCCGCTCTCCGAGCGTGGTCCCGCACTCCCCGCAGAACCGTTGTGTCTCCGGGTTGTCGGCGCGACAGCGGGGACAGTTTATCGCCATGACTCCCTCTCTCCGATTGGCTTGAGGATATCAACTCGGAAAACAAGAGTCAATAAAATAACATTGAAAATCGTAATGTCAATGGAGGAATATCAAGCTTACGCGGATGGTTATCTAACCAGCCGCGAGACCGGGACGGCTTCGAGGCCGTATGAATCGAGGAGAAAGAAACTCGACTTGAGGACGGCCAGGGTTTCCGGGAAGGGGTGACAGATGCCGACCGCCCGTCCCTTCTTCCGGGCCTTCTGGAAGAGCTCGATAAGGCGGCCGCGGATCCGGCCCCGGTCCGCGTCGGCGTCGAGGAAGACGTCCCGTTCGGTCGACGGGATGCCCATCTTGCGGGCCTCGTCGAGGGCCACGGTCTTCGAGGTCGTCCGGCTGTCGACGAAAAAGAGGCCCTTCATCTTGAGCGGCCGGAGGATGGCCCGCATCAGGTCGCGCTCGGCCGTGAACCGCGAGCCCATGTGGTTGTTCGTCCCGGCGGTGAAGGGCACGCGGGCGTAGCTCGACTCGAAAGACCGGACGATGTCGGGCTCGGCCATGCCGGCCAGGATCATTCCCTCCGTGTTGGCCATGGCTTCGTGATTGTTGACCGACTCGAGCGGGAGGTGGAGGAGAACCTCTAGCCCGTTTTCGTGGGCGATCCTAGCCGTGTCGGCGGCGTAGGGGCTGTAGGGAAGGACCGACACGGTCACGGGACGCCCGAGGGCGATGAGCTCGTCGAGCGTCTCGAGGCTGTTGCCCATGTCGTCCATGATCAGGGCCACCTGGCCCCGGAAGGCCTTCTTCGCGGGCGGTTCCTTCTCGGCGACGAAGGCCGGCGGTTCGGCCGGCAGGATGAAGGAGATCCCGGCCTGTTCTTTGGCGGCCCTTCTCACGGCCCAGAGGATCTCCGTCTTGTCCTCGCCGGGCGTACTCTTCTTTTCGAGGACGCTCATAGCTCCGTCCTTCAAGGCCTTATCGAGGGCGCGCTCGACCGAGGCGTAGAGCTCGGCCGGGATCTCGACCTCGAAGAGAGGCCGGCCTTTCGGCCCCTTGAGCAGGAGAACCGTGTCCTCCGAGACTCCCGCGGTGGCCAGGCTCGCGGCAAGGACCTCTTCGAATGGCCTCGTGACGGGTTTCTCCGCGAGCTTTTCCACCGGCTTCGGCGCCGGCTTTTCCGCGGGGACGACGGCCGGCGCCTTAACCCCGGCGGCGAAGATGTACGACGGCTCTCCCTTCCGCATGGCAATGTAGTCGAGGATGAGGGCCGAGAGGAGGGAGGTCGCCGTCAGGGAGACGGTGACGAGAATGAACGCCGGCCAGGGTTGGCGGCCTTTGGGCGGGAGCCTCTTCCTCATCCGTCAGAGCTTGGGCAGGAGAGGGATGGTTTTCTCGAGATAGGATTTTTCGTCGAGCTTGTCGAAAGTGAGCAAGACGTCGGGTTGAATGCCTTCGTCCCAGAGCTTCCGGCCCGAAGGCAGGGAGAAAACGCCCGCGGTGAGCAGGATCGCGCTCTCGTCCTTCAGGGAGAAGAATTCCGTCCGCCCGACCAGTCCGGGCGTCGGGAACCCGACGACCTTGACCTGGCGGACCTCCTGGAGGACGCCAGCTACGAACTCGGCCGGTCCGGCCGTCCCGGCGTTGACCCAGACCGCGAGCGGGAGAGTCCCCAGCTCGGGTTCGGCCGGGCAGGCGACGGCCTGCTTGACGCCGCCCCGGTTCTCGAAGTGCCCCCCGTCCGCCGTCTTGACGAACAGGTTGACGAATTTTCGGGCTGCTTCGAGTTCGCCGTCCTGGCAGTTCCTGATGTCGACGACGAGGGCTGTTTTCGGGTTCTTGAGGGCGGGCAGGACCTCGCGCCGGAGGTCGGAGTCAAGGGACGGTGCGAAGCGGTGGATGCGCAGGATCGCGGGCTTTCCGGCGGCCCGGACGAACGTGAACGGCTTCGGGAATATAAGGGCCCGCGGCACGTCCAGGTCGAGCGTTTCGTTGCCCCGGAGGACGCGGATCTTGACCGGCTGTTCATCCGTTCCCTTGAGCAGGAGCATCGTCTCGGCCAGGCTCATGCTCAGGCTGTTCCGCCCCTCGATGGCGCTCAAAAGGTCGCCGAGCTTGATGCCGATCTTTTCGGCCGGCGATCCCTCGACGACGCTCACGACCTGAGGGAATGAGGCATAGCGCTTCAGGATGACGACGCCCGGGTCCGTTTCCCCGCCGGTCCGGGCGAGGTATTTCGCCGCGAGCTCCTTATTGAGATAGGCGGACAGGGGGTCGAGGGAGTTGACCAGGCCGCGGTAGGCGCCCTCGGCCGTCTGGACGGGGTCCCTAACCTCGAGGTAGTCGTTCCGGATGAGACGCATCAAGGAGTCGAGGAGCTCGAAGCCCTTGGGCGCCGCTTGCTTGAAGCCGCCCGGCAGGAATCCCATCTGGATGACGAAGAACAGGGCCGCGGCCAGGAATGCCGTCCATAGAAACCAGCGATATCGCGGAACTTTCATTGCGTAACGGAAATCCATTTTATCACCTTCGCTTGAGCCATTGCAAGGGATCGAGGGCCTTGGTCTTGTAGCGGATCTCGAAGTAGAGGCATTCCCCCTTGAGGGAGCCCGTATCCCCGACCATGGCCAGGGGCTGTCCGGCCCGGACCATGTCCCCGACGGCGACGAGGAACTCCGCGCAGTGCCCGTAGAGCGAGTAATAGGTCATGCCGTGGTCGACGATGAGGAGGTTGCCGTAGCCCTGGAAGTAGTCCGCGTAGACGACCTTGCCCGTGTGGACGGACAAGATAAGCGACTTGTCCTTGCCCGGGCTGATCTCGAGGCCCTTGTTCATGACCATCGTCTTGAAGTCGGGGTGGCGCTCGAAACCGAAGTTCGTGATGACCCTCCCCTCCAAAGGCCAGGGAAGCCGGCCCCTTCTTTCGTAGAGGGGGACGAAGGCCGTGGGGAGGACCCACTCCTGGCTGATGATCTTGTTCATCATCTTCTGGAGCTCGCCGGCGCTCGCGGAGAGCTCTTCGAGCGTCTGCTTGAAGGTGTCCTTGTTTTTCCGGGTCTCCTGGACCAGGGCGGCGTACTTGCGGGCTTCGGTCTCAAGCTCCTGCTTCTTGAGGTTGGCGGCCCGGACCATCTCGGCGAGGTCCCTCTGTTTGCTGTCGAGGGCGGCCTCGGCCGTGCGCTGTTCGTCGAGGGAGCGGAGGAACCTGGAAACGACGTCCTCCTGGTGACGGGCGAGGATAGCCAGGTTCTTGCTCTCGGAGGCGTAGGTTTCGATGTCCCGCGCCTGGAGCAGGAACTGGAAGAAGTCGAACCGGCCGAACTTGTAGAGAGTCACCAAGGTTTTTTCGATCGACTCGCGCTCCCGGTCGAGGTTCGAGCGGATGGCCCGGATGTCCGCCTGGATCGAGGCCAGCTCGGCCCGGGCCCGCTCGAGTTCGACGTTCTGGACGGCCAGCTCCTTCTGGACGAGGCTCTTGTTGAGGTTGACCCGGGCCAGCGACGACAGGACCGAGGACTCCTTCCGGGCTTCGGCCTCGATCCGGGCCTTGAGGTCCTTGATCTGCCCGTTGATGCGGCTGAGCCTCTGCTCGAAGTCCGAGACGCTCTGGGAAGCCGCGGCCGTGGCGGACGGAGAGGTCGAAGCGGCGGAAGAGGATTGGCCGGGAAACGCGCCGGGCGGCCGGATGGCCGCCCCGGCGAGAAAAGCGACTCCCGTGAGGAGCGCCGCGGCGCGCGGGAGCGGGCGTTTCGTCAAGTCCATGGTCTCCGGACTATTGTAGCGTATCGCCGCTCTCCACCAAAGCCCTTCCGCGAGCGATGCTCTGAATCAGCCGCGCTTTCTTGACCGGCTGCGCGCCTTCCCCTATACTCGGGCGGGAAAAAGGGTCCATGACCGTCGCGTCGCGCGGGTTCCAGGTGTTCGTCAAGCCGGCCGGCGCCGCCTGCAACCTGGCCTGCCGCTACTGTTACTACCTCGGAAGAGGTCCGTCCGGTCCTGAGAGCCCGCCGTCCCGCATGCCCGAAGACCTCCTCGAGGACTACATCGCCCAGCACATCGCCGCCTCGCCCGACGAGATCATCCGTTTCTCCTGGCACGGCGGTGAGCCGACCGTCCTGGGTGTCGATTACTTCCGGAAGATCGTCGAGATCCAGCGCCGGCACCGTCCGACCGGCCGCACGGTCGTCAACGGCATGCAAACCAACGGCACGCTCCTCGACGAGGAGTGGGGGCGTTTTCTCGCGGCCGAAGGATTCTCCGTCGGGCTAAGCCTCGACGGGCCGCGGGAGCTTCACGACCGCTATCGTCTCGCGCCGGATGGGACATCTTCATTTGACGCGACGATGCGCGGGCATGAGCTTCTGCGGCGGCACGGCGTCCCGGCCGACATTCTCTGCGTCGTTAGCGCATACAATGTCCGTCGCCCGGCCGAGGTTTACGGCTTTTTCAAGGAGATCAACGCCTCGTACGTGGCATTCCTGCCGCTGGTCGAGCGGCGGCCGGAAGCGCCGGGCGGCGTCAGCCCCGACACCGTGCCGCCCAAACCCTGGGGCGATTTCCTCTGCGCCGTCTTCGGCGAGTGGGTGGACCGCGACATCGGGCG
>Ga0154646_145_pt3 | contig 12880 bp, 11 predicted proteins | sample Rifle2008BG13ft_FD_116075 | JGI IMG/M metagenome (GOLD analysis project Ga0154646, IMG submission 116075) | Candidatus Aminicenantes bacterium RBG_13_62_12 | reverse complement strand
GCGGCCGTGACCGTGACCGCCACGGAACCGGTCGTTGGGGCGGCCGGAGAAACATCCTCCCGGCGCGGCTTGACCGGGACACCGCAGGCGGCAAGATAGACATTTCCCCGTTCGTCGCGGGCAACGGCCTTCACTTCCGCGCTGACCGGGTCGAAAACCACCGAGGCCTTCCCCGCGCGCGTCACCCTGTAGAGGAAACCGCTGCTCGCGCTTCCGGCCAGCAGGTCTCCGTTCGATTCGAAAGCTAGGCAGAGGATATGGCCGTCGCCCGCTTTGAGAAGCCGACGTCCGCTGCCCGATGCGTCGATTTCGTAAATTCCCCCGCTCTCGCCCACGGCGGCCAGGAGCCTCCCCCCCTCGGCGGACAGGAGGTCCCAGATGTATTTTTCATCGGGGTTGAAAAACACGTCTCCCGCGTCTTTGGCCGTGATCTTATAGACTTTTCCGTTGGGCGAAGTCCCGGCGAACAGGACGTCCCGGTCGCCCAGCGTCAGGCAGGTGACATCCATCTCGGCCGTTTGGAAATACAGCTCGGGCCGGCCGCCGCGGGGCAGACGATAGATTTTTCCGCCATGTCCCGTGCCAAGGTACATCGTCCCGTCCCGTCCCTCGACGAGAGACAGATAGTATTCCTCGGCCGGGCCCTCCACGGGTTCTTCCCGAGGCGCCAGGGCCAGGAGTCCTTCGCTTTCCGAGGAAATTCCGTCAAACGTTCCTTTCAGGAAATCGGCGCTGCCGACGAAACTCCATTTTTGCGGCTGCACGGGGAAGAGAAGTTCCAGGGAAACCAGGAGGGTCGCCAAACCAAGCACTGTTCTCTTCATGTCGGGTTCTCCTGCGTCACTTTTTGATCGTGAGCGGAATGCGGGCCGCGCCCTTGAAGACGAAGGGGACGGCGAGCTGGTATTCCGCGAGCGTGGACCTGAGGATCTCGACGGCGTTGGAGGCCGAGGCGCGCGGCGAGGTGAACAGGGATTTCACCGTCGAGGGAAGGTTGGACATTTCTTCGCCCTTGAGGAACACGCCCGGCTGGGAGGAGAGGATTTTCACGTAAACCCGGTTGTTCTTGCGGAGGTTGTTCAGGAGGCGAATCAGATGGCCCAGGCTGCGCGGAAAGAACTCGGCTCCCCGGTACTGGCCTGATTCCACCTGCTGCATGGCCGCCGAATCGCCGATGATGACCTGAAACTCGGACCCGGCGGGGAGGTTGGGCGCCGGAATCTGGATCTCCTGGACATCAGTCTCGCCGCGGTGAGTTCTCGAGAACAGCCTGAGGCTGATGATTTCTCCGGGCGCCGCTTCGTATTTGTCCAGGACGGCCTTTTCCAGCCGGTTCGCCCGGACCCTCTCGCTGGCCTGGATATCGAGGTCCAGGCGGAACAACTTCAGGCTCTGGAACTCGTTGTTGGACAGGAAATATGTCACGGCCAGCACAAGGTTCGCCAGCTCGCCGGCAGCTGCATCGAAATTCCCCGAGAACAGGTCTTCCAGGCGGACGCTTTGTCCGTTCTCCAGGAAAACATTCCCCTTGAGCTCCAGGGAGAGGTCCCCCAGGGCCCGCTCGGCATCCCGCAGGATCAAACCCAGGGTCATGCTGGTGAAAAACGGGCCCAGAATCCTGTCGTTGACGACCTGGAGCCGATATTCCCTGGCCCCGAACGGTCCTCCGCCTATTTTGATGTTGACCGGAATGAGGCTCGGCTTTCTCCCCAGCTCGCCGTAGGCGCCCGAGGACCGGTCCTGGACAAAGGTTCCGACCACCGAACGCGGAACGCCCAGCTTGAATGAATTCTCCAGGCTCGGAATGACGGTCAGAATCTCGGCCGCGGCCATGGGGAACTCGACCGGCCCCAGGTTATAGAGTGGATGGCCGAACGCGAACACCCGGCTTCCGTCGACATGGGTTACGGTGCCCAGAGCCGACACGTCCACATCGCCCCCGACGAGCTGGATCGACACGGGATCTCCCGCCCGGAGCAAGGCGGGCGCCGAAGGCATGACAGGCGCCGGAACGACGGACTGGGCAGCTCCGACGGGGAAAAAACCCATGCGGGCCAGGACGGCGCGGTATCGTTCCGAGGCCCCGACGTTCAGCCCCCGGAAGACCACGGGTATGCCGATCGGCCGCAGGAGCCGGCCGTCCGCTTCCAGGGGCGGCCTCTCGCCGAACACATCGGCAAAAAGCGCGCTGAAGTCCTCGAGGTCGAGCTTGCCGACGGGAATCTGCCGGGAGGCGAAGGAAACGGGCGGCGATTCCGAAGGGGCGGACAGGCTCAACATTTCCTCGATGGGCGTCAGGCCGGCGATAGGCTCCTTGGAAAAGGAGAACCCGTAAGCGACCGCGCCGACCAACTTGTCGTCCACGTAGACCGGGCTGCCGCTCATGCCCTGGATGATCCCCGAGCTCTCCAGGCCCTGCCCCTTGAGCCGGACCAAAATGATGCTCCTCTTGGGAAGAACGTTGGGCAGGACTCCCAGGATTTCCGCGTCGAACTCCTCGACCCGGCTTCCCTGGAAGACGCTGCGGCCCTTGCCCAGGAGTCCCGGCTTGACTTCATTAAGGGTCAGGATGGGGGTCTGAGGCCGCAACGCGGCCGCCAGGACGAGCACCGCCGCCGCGGACGCGGCCGCCCTCCGGGCCGTTATCGACAGGGCCCGGCGTTTCCCCCCCGGGCCCCGATCCTCCCGATGCATCAAGGTTTCAGGCTCTGTGAGCGCCACGTTGTCTCCTCCTGGCCGGTTGTCGTTCGGAAGCATCTCTTTCTGTGTGACGGGACCCCATGAAAATCAGAGACGTCACGGCAAAAGAGGTGCCGCCTTGTCGCCCGGACATTTGACCGTCGGTATGAGAAAAGCTAGAATCATCTGATATGAAAGTCTTCGTCACGGGGGGAACGGGTTTCGTGGGCAGCCATCTCGTTGAGGCGCTGCTCGCGGAGGGCGCCGAGACGTTCGTCCTCCTCAGGAATCCGAAGAATCCCGGCTGGCTCACAGGACTCGATATCCATGCTCTCAAGGGCGACCTGTTCTCTATCCCGCCGCTCCCCCGCGACCTCGACACGGTATTTCATCTGGCTGGAATCGCCAAATCCACTCAAACGGCCGTTTATTATACCGTCAACCATCTCGGCACGGCAAGCCTGCTGGATGCCCTGGACCATCAGGGCTTGAAGCCGAAATTCGTGCATGTCAGCTCGATCTCCGCCGGAGGCCCCTCGTTCGGGGGGCGTTTCCGACTCGAGAGCGACCCGCCCAGCCCGGTCAGCCCCTACGGACGGAGCAAGCGGCTCGGGGAAGAAGAGGTCCTGCGCCGCAAGGACATCCTTCCGGTCACGATCCTGCGTCCCGGGGTCATATTCGGCCCCCGGGACAAAGACCTCGTGAGCTATTTGAAAATCCTGAAACTCGGCCTCTTGCCTATCCTGAGCCAGGACACGCTTCGCGTGAGCAGCATCTACATCAAAGACGCCGTCCGGGCGATGCTCCGTTTTCTCCATCCCCCGCAGCGCAGCGGAGAAATCTATCATATCGCCGACTCGCCGCCCCTGGACCTGACGGAGGTCAGCCGGAAAACGGCCGCCTTCCTCGGCCGAACTTGCATACCTGTCCGCATTTCCCGGAAGGCCGCCCACTTTTTTTTGCTGCTGGCCGGCCAGGCGGCCAGGTTCGCCGGCGCGCGCCCTTCGCTGAACAGAAATTTCTACCTGGAGTTGATTCACGGCGACTGGGCGGTGGACATTCGGAAAGCGGCTGAGGAATTGCCCTTCCGCGCCGAAACCCCCCTGGCCGAGGCGCTGGCCGAAACTCTGGACTGGTATAAGCGCAAAGGCTGGCTGTAGGCTCATGAGGACCGCCGCCGGGGCGGAAATCTACCTGATGCTCAGCTGGCGAGTCGAGAACGACACCGAGAACTTGGCCGTATTCTTGAGACACCAGCCTTCTTTTCTTGAGGTGGCGAAATATTTCACCTTCCCCTGAAGGATGTGGCTTCCCCTCTTGGCTTGAAGGTTGACGGTAAAGGGGATTTCCACGGGGCGGGTCATGTTCAAGACTTTCTCTCCGCCTTCCTCCAGGACTTCGATGTCCAGGTCGGAATGGGTGTAGAACCCCTTGGGAAAGACAAGCTCCGGGCAGGGAGCGAGCTCGATGGTGAATGAGGGATGGGGGCTGAGGGAGATGCCCGGGCTGGTCAGGACCCGCAAAACCAGCTTGCCTTCTTCCCCCCGGGAAAGGCTCTTGGGCCGGATAGCCGCCTCGATCTTCAACAGGTCGTCGGCTATGGCGGGGCCCGCCGCCCGGACGGACAGGCAGGCGGAGGCCAAGCCCAAGGCTGCGAAAATAACAAGGGAACGTCTCATCTCTCTGTTTTCATCTTAGCGGCGCTTCTTTAGCCCGTCAAGAATTTCTTTACTTTGAAATTGACCCTCGTTTATAATCCTTCTTTGAGAATGAGCATTCGAGCCGTTATCACCGGAACCGGCCGCTGCCTCCCCCCCCGCGTCGTCACCAACGCGGACATGGAGAAGCTGGTCAATACGTCCGACGCCTGGATCCGTGAACGAAGCGGCATCCTCGAGCGGCGCTGGGCGGAGCCGGGGACGGGTCCCTCAGACCTGGCGGTCGAGGCGGCCCGGCAAGCCATCGACAACGCGGGCATCGCCAAGGACGACATCGATTTCATCATCGCCGCCACCCTCTCCCCCGACTACTATTTTCCCGGAATCGGCGTCCTCGTTCAGGCCAAACTGGGCTTGCCGAACATCGGGGCCCTGGATGTCCGGAACCAGTGCAGCGGCTTCATCTACGCCCTGTCCGTGGCGGACCAGTACATCCGCGCCGGAACATACAAGAAGATTCTGCTGGTGGCCGCGGAAGTCCAGTCCACCTCCATGGACTTTTCCGACCAGGGCCGCGACATGTCCGTCCTGTTCGGCGACGGCGGCGGAGCCGTGATCATCGAACCTCATGAGTCCGACGGCGGGCGAGGCATTCTGTCCACCCATCTGTTCTGCGACGGGCGGTTCGCCACCGAGCTGTGGATGGAACATCCTTCGCCCAAGAACAACCCCTCCTTCCAGTTGGAGATGTTTACGCAGAGGAAGACATTCCCCCGCATGGACGGACGGAAGGTCTTCATCAACGCCGTAGAGCGCATGCCCGAAGCGATCCTCGTCGCGCTCGCTCACAACGGACTGGATTCCAAGGACCTCAGCCTGGTCATCCCCCATCAAGCCAACGACCGGATCAGCCAGATGGTCATAAAGAAGCTGCAGCTTTCCGAGGACAAGGTCGTGCGCAACATCCAGCGCTACGGCAACACCACGGCCGCCTCCATCCCCATCGCCCTGGACGAGGTCGCCAGGGAGGGCCGGCTGAAGAGGGGCGACCTCCTGGCCCTGACCGCCTTCGGCTCGGGGTTCACCTGGGCCTCGGCCCTCATCCGCTGGTAGGGTTTCCGGCCCGGTTGCTCCCCGGGGCCGGCTGTGTTAACCTGAATGAGAGGGAAGTTGGGATAGAGAGCTCGGTCAACGACTCTCAGAGAATGTTCAAGGAGGATGCGATGAAAAAAACGCTCATTCCGCTCTTGCTCGTGGCCTTCGTCCTCTTCTCCCTGGGTATGCTCAACTCGGCCCAGAGCCAGGAAGATGCCAAGTTCCGCAAGGCGCTGGACACCTACCTGGATGCGTACTGGAAGTTCTACCCCACGGCCGGCACCCTGGCCGGGTACACCAAGTACAACGACAAGCTCGAGGACTTCAGCAGCAAAGCGGTCGAAAAGCGGAACGACGAGCTGGACACGCTCAATCAGGACGTGGTGACCAAGGTCAATCGCGCCAACCTCAGCCCCGAAAACCAGATCGACCACGAAATTCTGGTGGATGCCCTGGAGTTGGACCTTTTCCGGCACGAAAACATCGTTCCCTGGGAATACAATCCGCTGTTCTACGCGGACATCCTGGCCAACTGCGTGTCCGCCGCTCTCGGCAAGAACTCCGCGCCCATCGACACGCGGGTCAAGAACGCCACCGAGCGGCTGAAACAAATTCCTAACCTGGTCAAGCAGGCCAGGGAAAACCTCAAGACCCCGGCCCAGGTCTATACCGAGACGGCTATCAACCAGATGCCGGGGATCCTGGACATCTACAGAAACCAGCTGAGCGCGCTGGCTTCCGGCGCCTCAGCCGACGCCAGGAACAAATTCTCCGCTGAGATCCCCAAGGCGGTCGCCGCCCTGGAGGCTTTTCAGGGCTTTCTGAAGGGCGAGCTCCTGGCCCGCTCCACGGGAAACTTCCGGCTGGGCGACCAGGCTCATATGCGGCTCCTCCGCCTCACGACCTACGGCTCCCTCATCCTCGACGAGGTGGTGGCCAGGGCCCGGGCGGACTACAACAACATCCGGCGCGATATGGCCCTGGTGTGCATCCCCTTCTACAAGGTCATGTATCCCGAGGTCGACATCGAGCAGATGAACCGGCCCGAGGAAGAGCTCCGCAACATCATCATCAAGGGCGTTTTCGACAAGATTAAAATCGAGCATCCCGACCGGAACGAATTCGTCACCAATGCCCGGCCGACCGCCGAGAACATCCGCTCCTTCATTAAAAACAATAACCTTCTGGCCCTGCCCGAGGAGATGCCGGCCATCCAACCCATGCCCCTGGAGAAGCAGGGCGTGTTATGGACTCGGCTGGAGGGCCCCGGCGCTTATGAGAGCGACGGCTCCTACGTCGTGACCATCAACCCCATCCCCGCCGACTGGCCGCCTGATAAAGTCACGTCCTTCCTGGAAGAATACAACGATTACATCTACCCCTTCTGGGTGGTCCGGAATGTTTATCCCGGGAGCTACGTTCCGATGAGGCTCGCCTGGAACAACTCCACGCTTATGCGTAAGCTCCATCCCAACATGCCGCTCATCAAGGGCTGGCCGATGTATCTGGAGGAGATGCTGATCACCTCCGGTTACGGCAACTACGACCTCCGCCTCCGCCTGTCCCAGCTGGAGATGCAGCTCAAGGCGGCCATCGATTTCCAGCTCGACTTGAACATCCATCAGGGCGGCATGACTAAGGAGCAGGCGGTCAACTACATGACGCGCGGCGGGTTCCAGAGCGAGGCCGAGGCCGAGCGCAAGTGGAACCGGATCATTCTCAACCCCGGCGAGGCGGCCTATACCTACCTCGGCTACCAGGAAATCCTGGACATGGAGAAGGATTACAAGCGGCTCAAGGGCAGCGCCTTCAAACAGGGCGAGTTCCTGCAGAAGCTCCTCAGCCAGGGCGCCCTCCCCATCCGCCTGCTGAAAGCCCGGCTGGCGCAGTAAGAACGAGCCCTCGACCTTCAGGGCGAGCCTCCGCCGGCCGGCATAGGCGCCGGAGGAGAAAGCCCGGTCTTCCTCACAAGGCGTCGGGGGAAGGGAACGGACTAAGTTGAACAGCCCGTCCGATTGCGGCTTCCTGCCGCTCGTGGATTCGCATGCCCATCTGGACATGGAGGACTTCGACGGCGACAGGGAGTCGGTCGTGGAACGGGCCGCGGGAGAGGGCCTGGAGGGCATCCTCTGTCCGGCCGACCTGACAAGCCGGCGCAGCCTGGAGGTGACGCTCGGGCTGGCCGAGCGATTCCCGATGGTATCCGCGGCCGCGGGAGTGCATCCCCACCAGGCTTCGCAATACCGTCCTGAGCATCTGGCCGAGCTGAGGCGGCTCGCGGACGAGAAGAAAATCTGCGCCATCGGGGAAGTCGGCCTCGACTTCCATTACAACCTCTCCCCGCCGGAGACGCAGCGCGCCGCTTTCCGGGCCCAGGCCGTTCTAGCCGGAGAGCTCGGGCTGCCCCTCATCATCCATACCCGCGACGCGGGCCAGGAAGCAGCCGATATCCTCGAACAGTCGGGCCTTGAGGGCCGCGGCGTTTTTCACTGTTTCACCGAAGACTGGAAGCTCGGCGAGCGCCTGATCGATATGGGCTATTTTCTGTCTTTCTCCGGCATCCTAACCTTTCCCCGGGCCGGCGCCCTGCGGGACGTGGCTCGCAGGGTTCCCGGGGACAGGCTGCTTGTCGAGACCGACTCGCCCTACCTCGTCCCGGTCCCCTACCGGGGACGGGTCAAGCGCAATGAGCCCCGGTTCGTGGTCGAGGTCGCCCGCATCCTGGCCGACGTTCAAGGCCTCTCCCCCGAGAGCCTGGCCGCGCTGACCTCGAGCAACTTCCGCAGCCTCTTCCATCCCGGCCGCTAGCCCGGGTAGGCCCGCGGCCGCTCCCGCCGGCGCGCCGCGCGGTCCGCCCGCGGGCCTGTATTTTTCGGTTTAAAAATCATAAGGCTCATGATAAGATAAGCGCGCATCGGGTGAACGTGAAGTCCAGCGAGCTCATCAAAGCCAAGGTCCAAGGTCAGGTCGACCTGAGGCGCCTCTACTCCCACATCCGGCATCAGCTCGAGGACGTGGAAAAAACGCTCAGGGGGATCACCCGCTCCCCCAACCCGCTCATCGCCGAGATCGGCTCCTACCTTTTTCAGAATTCGGGCAAGCGGATACGGCCGGCTCTGGTGCTCCTCTGTTCGGGCCTGTCCGGGTCGCCAAGCCGCAAGGAGGCGATCCTGTGCGCCTCCCTGGTCGAGCTTCTCCACACCGCCAGCCTTCTCCACGACGACATCATCGACGATTCGGACACCCGGAGGGGACGGTCGACGGTCCATGTCAAATGGGGGCCCAACATCACCGTCCTCCTGGGGGATTATCTCTACATCAAGACCGTAGCCTTGTCCCTGAGAAACCACCTGAAGCGCCTGACGGGCATCCTGACCGAGGCCTCCGTGCAGATGATCGAGGGCGAGCTCGCCGAGTACAAGCAGAGCGGCAACCTGAACCTTACGGAGAAGCAATACATCGATATCATCGACCATAAGACCGCATCGCTCTTCTCCGCCTCCTGCCGCATCGGCGGGATGCTGGGCGGAGCCTCGCCCAGGGAGGAGGAGGCGCTGGCGGAATACGGGACCTGCCTGGGTAAAAGCTTCCAGATCATCGATGACCTCCTTGACTACACCGGCGACGAGAGCACCATGGGCAAGCCGGCGTTGATCGATTTGGCTGAGGGCCGCGTGACGCTGCCCCTCATCGACGCCCTCAGGCAGAACGGCCGGGGGAGCCGCCACCGCGTCCGCCGGATGCTGCCCGGGGTCACATCCGACCCGAAATCACGGGAGGAGATCCTCGCCCTGATCAGGTCCGGGCCGTCGCTCGACAACACCTTCCGCCGCGCGGAGGAGTTCAGCCGCAAAGCCCGGGCGGCTCTCGATGGATTCCCTCAAAGCGCTCACCGCCGAAGCCTCGCTCTGCTGGCCGATTTCGTCCTTCAGAGAAACCGATAACACCCGCCCCCATGCTTGAGATCGAAGTCAAGGTCCGCCAAGAGGACTTAGGGGCCGTCCGGGCCAGGCTTCTGGACATGGGCGCCGTCATCCTCCAGGAGCGGCATCTGGAGGAAAACACCCTCTATGACCTCCGCGGCCGAGACCTTTCCCGCCGCCGGGAGGCCCTTCGGTTGAGGACCCGGGGCCGGAAAGGAGAGCTGACCTTCAAGGGCCCCCCCCAGAAGTCCCGGCGCTTCAAGATTCGTCGCGAATTCGAGACCGAAGTCCGCAAGCCCAAGCAAGCCGCGAAAATCCTGACCGCCCTGGGCTTCGTGCCGGTCTTCAGCTACGCCAAGCACAGGGCCGTCCTTAAGCTCGACCGGGTCCGGATCTGCCTGGACGAGACCGCGGGGGGGAATTATCTGGAATTTGAGGGCGAACGGAACCGCATCACCGCCCTGGCGAAAAAGCTCGGGATTTCCACGCGGGCGATGATCAAGAAAAGCTACATCGAGCTTCTGACGAAAAGCTAGCTTTCTTCTTTTTCGTCTTCGCTCAAGCCGCCCGGAAGCTCCGCTTCGAACCCGTCATCCTCTTTTTCTTCTTCTCGGGCCGCCTCTTCTTCTTCCACCTCAACATCCGTCACATCCTCAGTTTCGACCTCGACTTCAGCCGCGCTCACGCCGTCCCCGCCGAGGAAGGAACGGTCTTCCTTCTCCAGAATTTCCTCGGGGGAAACGGGCAGAACGCGAAAGTCGATCAGTCCTTCCTTGACTTCGACTTGAGCCAGGCGGATGGGGTTCTTGGTCTTGGCCTTAGCCTTGACCTTGGCTCCCCTGAGCAAGGATTTGGCCCGCTTGGAAGCTAGGTGGACGAAACGGAACTTGCTGTCGATGTTGCCCAACGTCGAGACGAAAGGCTGTTCTTCCTTTTTCTTTGGCGCCGTTGACTTTTTCTTTGTGGCCATGGGGGTCGTGAGATACTAGCACAATTCGAGCATAATTTCAACGCCTGAAATTGAGATGAAAGCATCTCCTTTTAGGTGATGTGTTTGATCTTCAACGAAAAGCTTCTGTTATAATGGCCTTCAAACTTATTCAATGTCCCGGAGCGCGCGCTCTTTTGAACTCAGGGGCCATAAGGAGAGTGGAGTGAAGAGAAAAATCCTTTCGGTACTGTCCCTGCTAATCCTTGTTCTGGCCGTTTCCTGCAAAAAACAGGAAGCTCCGGTCTACCCCGTCACGGTCAAAATCGACCATGTGGACGACTATTTCGGCACCGCGGTGGCCGATCCCTACCGCTGGCTCGAGGACGACCAGGCCTCCGCGGTCAAGGACTGGGTCGAGGAACAGAACAAGGTGACCTTCGCCTACCTGGACAAGATTCCTTTCCGGGAAAAAATCCGGCAGCGGGTCACGGACATCTACAATTACCCGCGCACCACCGCCCCCCAGAAAGCCGGCGATTATTTCTTCTTCAGCAGGAACGACGGGCTGCAGAACCAGTCCGTGATCTATATCCAGAAAGGCCTCGAGGGGCAGCCCGAGGTCTTCCTCGACCCCAACCTCATGGCCGCCGACGGCACGATCCGGGTCAACCTCATCGGCTTCTCCAGAAACAACCGGTACGTGGCCTATTCCCGCTCCGAGGCCGGGTCCGATTGGCAGGAGATACGGGTCGTGGACATCTCCTCCCGGCAGGAGCTCGCCGACCGCCTGAGATGGGTGAAGTTCACCGGCGCCTCCTGGGTCGGGGACGGGGGGTTCTATTACGGCGGGTTCGACGCCCCGGCTCCGGGAGAGGAATTGAAAGGACTCTCCGCTTTCCAGAAAATCCGCTTCCACAAGCTGGCCGACCCTCAGGAAAAGGACGTCCTTGTGTATGAGGACCGCGAGCATCCCCTCCGCTACAAGGGCGTGGAGATCACCGAGGATGAGAAATACCTCTTCCTGACGCTGTCCGAGGGAACCCACGGCAACGAGTTGCATTATCTCGACCTCGGCCGGAAATCCCGGGGATTCCAGCCTCTGTTGCGGGGCTTCGAGTTCGACACGGGGGTCATCGACAACATCGGCGATTCCTTCCTGCTCCTGACCAATATCGAGGCCCCCAACAAGAGAGTCGTCCTGGTCGACCCCAAGAAGCCGGACCCGAAAGACTGGCGAATCGTCATCCCTGAAAAACCCGAAGCCCTGGTCTCGGCGCAGGCGGTCGGCGGACAGCTCTTCTGCGTTTACCTGAAAGACGCCTCCTCCCGGGCCTACCAGTTCGACCTCGAGGGCAACCTCGTCCGGGAAATCGTCTTTCCCACCCTCGGCTCGGCCCGCGGGTTCGCCGGACGGAGGGACGACACGTTCACCTTCTACACCTTCACCTCCTACATCTATCCTCCCGCCATCTTTAAATATGACATCGCTTCCGGCGTCTCGCGGGTCTTCCAGGCGACCGAAGTCAAGGTCTCCCCCGAGGACTACGAAGTCGAGCAGGTCTTCTATGCGAGCAAGGACGGCACGCGAGTGCCGATGTTCCTCGTTCACCGGAAGGGATTGAAAAAAGACGGCCGGGCGCCTGCCTATCTCTACGGCTACGGCGGATTCAACTCCAGCCAGCTCCCCAACTTCAACCCCGCCGTGTACGTTATCCTGGAGAATGGAGGCATCTACGCCGTGGCCAACCTCCGGGGCGGGGGCGAATACGGGGAAGAGTGGCACCGGGCCGGCATTTTGGGCAAGAAGCAGAACGTTTTCGACGATTTCATCGCCGCGGCTGAGTTCCTCATTCGGGAAAGATACACCTCGTCCTCGCGCCTGGCCATCGCCGGCGGGTCCAACGGCGGGCTGCTCGTCGGGGCGGTCATGACCCAGAGGCCGGAGCTGTTCCGGGTGGCCTTCCCGGCCGTGGGCGTCATGGACATGCTCCGCTACCATAAGTTCACCGTGGGCTGGGGTTGGGCGGTGGAATACGGCTCGAGCGACAACGCCGACGCCTTCAAGTTCCTCTACACCTATTCCCCCCTGCACAACATCAGGGAGGGCGTCTCCTACCCGGCCACGCTCGTGACCACGGCCGACCACGACGACCGGGTCGTTCCGGCCCACTCCTTCAAGTTCATCGCCGCGCTCCAGGAGAAGCACCGGGGCCCGAACCCGGTCCTCATCCGAATCGAAACCCGCTCCGGCCACGGCGCGAGCTCGACCACCAAGGCCATAGAGGAGACGGCGGACAAGTACGCCTTCATGTTCTACCAGATGGGGATCAAGCCGAAGTTTTAGCCGCGACGGACGCCCCGGGGATTCGGCTTCGGGCCGCCGGAGCCCGAACGCTATCCGTCTCTATAGCCGAAACACAGCCCGGTGCGAAGGCGGGCCGGTCTGGAACGGGGAATTGACCCGTGTAGGACTCGAACCTACAACCCGCGGATTAAGAGTCCGCTGCTCTACCAGTTGAGCTAACGGGCCGGAAAATCCCCCTTAGTTTAGAGAACTCGGAGATGATTGTCAAACGCCGGGCTCGTGAACAGCG
>Ga0154646_101_pt3 | contig 12974 bp, 10 predicted proteins | sample Rifle2008BG13ft_FD_116075 | JGI IMG/M metagenome (GOLD analysis project Ga0154646, IMG submission 116075) | Candidatus Aminicenantes bacterium RBG_13_62_12 | reverse complement strand
CTCTCGAAGGGTTTCTGGGCGAGCAGACATGGGCCAGGGTCATGCGGACCTACCACATGCGCTACCGCTACAAGCACCCCGGGAAGGCCGAATTCACCGGCGTCGTCAACGAGGTCGCAGGCAAGGATATATCCTGGTTTTTTGATGAGCTTTTCGATTCGACGCAGGCCTTCGATTACGGTGTCGCCGAGGTCGCATCGGTCAAAGTCCCCCGCGCGCGGCGCGGTGTCTTCGACGTCAAGGGGGCCCGGGAAGAGATGACCTCGAAAAAAATCGAAGAACTCGACGCCGGGGCAGCCAAGTCCCCGGAGGCCAAGGCTAAGTCCGAGTACCTGACGACGGTCGTCCTGAGGCGTTATGGCGAGGCGCGCCTCCGGGGCGATGCCCAGGTCCAGGTCCTCGTCCGGTTCAAGGATGGGACGACGGAAACCCGGTCTTGGGACGGGCAGGCCCGCTGGGCCCGCCTGGAGTTCCTCAAGCCGGTCGAGGTCGAAAGCGCCCAGATCGATCCGGAGGGCGTCTGGCTCATCGACGCCAACCTGGCCAACAATAGCCGCGGCGTCGACGGAATCCGCCGCAACGTCGTCAAGCTGATGACACAGTTCCTGTTCACCGTGCAGAGCTTTCTCCATTTCATAAGCTCCTGGAGCTAAGGAGGGTCACATGGGCGTCTTCAAAGCCATCGGAACGGGCATCGGGACGACGCTTCGGAAACCGCGGCTGCTCGTCATCCTCTGGGTCGTCAATATCGTCTATGCGGCGGTCATCGCTTTTCCTCTGGTCTTCCTGGCCCAGACGGAGCTCGGTCATTCCTATCTGGGTTCAAATGTCCGGTCCTTCGACCTCATGTGGCTGGGCGAGGCCGTCCTCAAATACCAGGACGCCCTGCCGGCCGTCGGCGGAGGCCTCGTCGTTTCGGCCCTTCTCTTCCTCGTGCTCTACGTCTTCCTCAACGGCGGCATCATCGGCCGCCTGCTCGACAGGGAAGGCCGGACCACCCTCCAAGCGTTCTTAAGCGATTGCGGCCGCTATTTCTGGAGGTTCGTCCGGCTGTTCCTCGCCTCGCTCGTCTTCCTCATCCTGACCTTCGGCGTCATCCTCCGCCTGCTCTCGGCCCTGATGAACCTCTGGATCGAGAACGCTTGGACGGAATGGACGTCGGTCATCCTGAAGAACCTCCATTTCCTCGTCGCCCTCCTCCTTCTCTCCGTCGTCCACATGGTCTTCGACTACGCCCGCATCGCCGTCGTCGCCGACGAAGAAACCAAGGTTTTGCGGGCCCTCCGTCATGCTCTCAATTTCCTCAAAAAGCGCTTTTTCCGCTCCTGGGCCCTATATCTGCTGATCGTCGCCGGGTTTGTCGCAGGGACGGTCTTTTTCTACGCCGTCTTTGGGCTCCTCTCCGGACCGACGGTCCTCTTCGTCCTCCTGGGCTTCGTCTGGATGCAGCTCAACGTGCTGTTCCGGATCTGGGTCAAGACCCTGTTCTTCGCCGCCCAGGCCGAATTCTACAGATCGCATCCCTATTGAGCTATGAGTGACCGCATGAAGCTGGCTTTCTTCGGAGCGGCGCGGCAGGTCACGGGTTCCTGTTACTTCGTCGAGGCCAACGGGCTCCGCCTCCTCGTCGACTGCGGCCTCCACCAAGAGAGACCCTACCTCGAGAGGAACTGGCTGCCGCTTCCCGTCCCCCCGGAGGACATCGATTTCATCCTGCTCACCCACGCCCACCTGGACCACTCGGGCCTCATCCCGACGGTCGTCCGCGACGGGTTCACCGGGACGATCCTGACGACGGCCGCCACGGCCGACCTTCTCACTATCGCCCTCATGGATGCCGCGAAAATCCAGGAGGAAGACGCGGCCTACAAGAAAAAACGCCACCAGAAGGAAGGGCGCTCCGGTCTCCCCACGGAGGTCCCGCTCTACACGACCGAGGACGTCCAGCTGACCATGCCCCTGGTCGAGGAGACGGCCTATGACGAGGTGCGTCAGCTCGGCCGGGGCGTCTCGGTCCGCTTCCGTGATGCCGGCCACATCCTCGGTTCGGCCATGGTCGAGCTCATCGTCAAGGGACGAGCCTTCGCGGCGGAAGCGGACCCCCGGGTAAAGCCCGGGGCCCCGGCCGCCGTCGGGAGCAAAGAAGGCGTCCGGACGATCGTGTTCTCGGGGGACATCGGCCAGTGGGGCAGTCCCTTCGTCCGCGATCCTTCCCTCTTCGAGCGGGCCGATTACATTGTCATGGAATCCACCTACGGCGACCGGGACCACGAAGACCCGGGACGCGTGGACGACTTGCTGGGGGGGATCATCCGCGACACGGCCGGGGCGGGCGGCAACGTCGTCATCCCCACGTTCGCCATCGAACGGGCCCAGGACCTGATGTTCCATCTTAGCCGGCTCGTCCGGGCCAAGGCCATCCCGCCGGTGCCCGTCTATCTTGACAGCCCCATGGCCCGGGAAGTGACCCAGGCCTTCGAACGCCACGACAGCTTCCTCGACGAGGAAGCCCGGAAGCTCTTCGCGTCGGAAGCACACCCGTTCCGCTTCCCTGGGCTGGTCATCGTCCGGACGCCCGCAGAGTCCAAGGCCATCAACTCCGTCCGCGTTCCGGCTGTGATCATGGCCGGCTCGGGCATGTGCACGGGAGGACGGATCAAGCACCACCTGGCCCATAACATCACCCGCCCCGAATCCACCATCCTTTTCGTGGGCTATCAGGCCCGGGAAACCCTGGGCCGTCAGATCCTCGAAAAAGCCGCCCAGGTCCGCCTCCTCGGCCAGCCCTTCCCGGTCAGGGCCCGGGTGGCCAAGATCAACGGCTTCTCGGCCCACGCCGACCGCAAGGCCCTGGGCCGATGGCTCGATGGGTTCAAGACCCCGCCGCGGCGTCTCTTCATCACCCACGGCGACGCGGACGTCGCCCGGAAGACCGCCGAGCGGATCCGGCAAGAGAAAGGCTGGAAGGTCGAGGTCCCGGAATACCTAGAAATCTGGGACCTGGATTAGCCCGACTTATTCATAAAAACGCCGCGCGCTAGAGCTCCCACACCGGCAGTCGGCCGACGCCCGAGGACCGGGCGTAGGCCGCCATGATCTTGTCTATCTCTTTGCGGACGGGATCGGCGAGCGGAAGAGCATCGTACTTCCCGAGCCGCCTCCGGACGTCCGCGTGCGCCTTGTCGACGATGGACGTCCGGCCGGCCGTCACCCAGGCTTCGTAAGGATCGCGGTCGACGAGGCCGGCTAGAATATGTTCTTTCCTGTACCATTGGCGGGTGTGCGGGTGGGAGAGGAACGTCATGTCGGGAGTGAACCCCTCGAAAACGTCCAGGGCGATAGGGTCGTCCCGCTGGGCGATGCCGGCCAGGAGACGGTAGACCATGGCGCAGATGCCGTCGTCGATGACCAGTTTTTCGAGACTCTGCGAGCTCTCGAAGTCCAGCATCCCCGGGCCGGAGATGACATTGATCCCGGAAAGGGCCCCCAGGACTGCCCCCATGGCCGTTTCGAACCCCGCCTGGGGGTCGTTGACCTTGGCGTCGCTCAGTCCCATATAAGCATGGGTGGGCAGTTTCAGGAACTTGCCTATCTGGGCGTAGGCCGAGTCGATCATAATTGTCTCGATGGCGCCCATGGGGGTCGTCCCCTTCCTCATATCGAAGCTCGCCGGGGAGCCGCCGAAAATGACCGGTGCGCCCTTGGCGGCGGCCTGGCAAATGGCCAGACCGCAGAGGTTTTCGGCCACGTGCTGGACGAGCGTCCCGGCGATCGTGACCGGCGATGTCGCCCCTGTCAGGCCCATGGAGATGAGCTCGGAAGGGATGCCGGCCCGAGCCGCGTCGAGAAGGCTCTGCGCGGTCAGGTTGCTCCACTTGAGGGGAGGGGAGGGGCACGCGTCGAAAATGGCCAGCGGCTTGAGGCGAAGCTCGCGCTCGCCGCCGCGGATGGCGACGAGGAAGTCCTTCATCGGCCTGAAACCCTCCACGCGGAAGGTCCCCGTAACGAACGGTTTGGACGATAGGCACAGGCCGAGGTAAAGCCGGTAGCAGTCGGAGACCTCGGCTGGGACGTCGGAGGAGATGAGGCCCGTGCTCTGGAAATGGATGTGCTCCAGGGTTTCGACGAGCTTGTAGAAGTCCACGAGGTCGGCGGTCGCGGCCTTGCGTTCCTCCTGTGTGTCGTGATCGAGGAGGGTCACGGCCGCTGAGCCGGGGTCGAAATGGACTTCATCACCGCCGACGGCAAAAGCCTTCTCGCCGCTCCGGTCATAGAGCGTGATCGCAGATGGTGTCGAAGCCAGGCATCCTTCGACCAGTTTCCGGCCGAGCCGGGCCCGCTGGGAGGCCCGGTCGACGACGGCCCCGGCGTCGCCGAGAAGTTGAAGCGCCTCGGCGTTCTCGATCATGACCCCCTGCGTCTCGAGGAGCGTCAGTCCCTCGTCTACGATCCTTTCGACGAGCGCCCCGCCCAGGATTTCCAGTTTTGGCCTTTTTGTTTCGATCATCCTTAACCTCTCTTAATTTATCCCTGGTTTGTTCGCCCGGCTCCGTCTCAGTTACGGCCAGCTATGGTCCGGACCAACTTGACTGCGGCGACCGCATTTTCGGCGTAGCCGTCCGCTCCGATCTCATCGGCCCATTTGCGGCTGGCGGGCGCGCCGCCAACGAGAACCTTGTACTTGTCCCGGAGGCCCCTGTCGCGGAGGAGCCCGATGAGCCGCTTCTGGTTGGTCATCGTCGTCGTCAGCAGGGCGGACAGGCAGATGATCCGCGCGCCCACGGCCTCCGCCTTTTCGACGAACCGCTCGAGCTTGACGTCGGCCCCGAGGTCGAAGACTTCGAAGCCGCCCGCCTGGAGCATCGAGGCGACCAGGTTCTTCCCGATGTCGTGGATGTCGCCCTCGACCGTCCCGATGACTACTTTCCCGCCCGACCGGGCCTCGATCTTTTTCCGAGCGAGCTCCGGCTCGAGGACGGCCATGGCCGCCTTCATGGCCTCGGCGCTCGAAATGAGCTCGGGCAGGAAATAATCCCCTTGTTCCCAGAGCTCTCCGACCTTTTGGAGGCCCGTGACAAATCCTTTCTCGATGACCTCGAGAAGGTCGGCCCCGGACCGGACGGCGTCTGACGCCAGGGCGACGGCAGCCACTCTGTCGCCGCCGACGATAGCTTCACTCATGTTCCGTAAAAGTTCATCCTTGATCATGACGACTCCTCTCTGATTTTCCGGGCCATGGCCCGGATAAACGACGGGTTCGTCCCGCAGCAGCCCCCGACGAATCCGGCGCCGGCCCGGACGATCTCGGGGACGAACCGCACGTAGTCTTCGAGGCCCTGGGAATAGCCGACGCGGCCGTCCTGGCCGATAACTGGCTGCCCGGCGTTGGCCTGGGCAATGATGGGCAGGGCCGTCGTTTCCCTGAGGGCCCGGACGCAGCCGACCATCTGTTCGCTATTCAGGGTACAGTTGGCCCCCACCGCCCCGACGCCTTCCTTCTCGAGCTCCGCGGCCGACCTGGCCACGGTGTCTCCCATGAGGGTGAAAAAGCCCCGCGGGAACGAGTTGAACGTCATGGTGACGAAGACGGGAAGCGAGGAAACGCTTCGCGCGCCACGGACCGCCGCGAGAGCCTCGCGCAGATCGTATTGCGTCTCGACGAGCAGGACATCCGCGCCGCCGTCGGCGAGGCCGCGGGCCTGTTCGGCGTATGCGGCGGCGAAGTCCTCCTCGGTGAAATCCCCCTGGGGTTTCAGAAACTTTCCCGTGGGGCCCATGCTTCCGGCCACGTAGCGTCCGGCGGGGGCGATTTCCCGGGCCAAGCGAGCCGCCGCCAGGTTCAGCTCATAGGTCCGGTCCCCGAGGTCGTGGCCGGCCAATTTGAGAACGTTTCCCCCGAAGCTGTTGGTTAAAACGACATCCGCTCCGGCCGCGAAGTATTCGCCGTGGATCTCCTTGATGAGGCCGGGACGATCGACATTCCAGGCTTCGGGCGCCGTCCCCTGGGGGAGTCCCCGGGCCATGAGTTCGGTCCCCATGGCGCCGTCGAGGAGAACCGTCCGGGTCTTGACGAGGTCGAGCAAAGGTAGGGTCATTTTTCCCCTCCGGGAAAGGGCTTGAATTCGAGGGCGCTGACGAACTCGTCCTGGAAATCCGGCCGGGTGGCCAGGGAGACGTGGGCGATCCTGGCGGCCAGGGTCTCCGCGGCCGTCCGGTCGGGCCGGGACAGGAGGAGCTTCCGGGCCCCGGCCAGGGACGCGTTGCCGATGAACGCGACTTTGTGCTCGGGAATGTCCGGCAGAAGCCCCAGGGCCTGGGCGTTCCCGATGTCCAGGGAACTGCCGAAGGCACCGGCGACGAGGACCCGCTCGAGTTGGGCCATCGAAACACGGAACTCCCGGAGCATCAGCCTCACCCCGCTCCTGACCGCGGCCACGGCCAGCTGGACGCTCCGGACGTCCTGCTGGGTCAGGGAAAGCCGGTCCGTCAGCCGGATCTTCTTTTCCGGTCCGGCGATCCGGCCGTCGCGGCCGAGGACGCCCTGGGCCAGGGCCAAGGCCAGGATGTCAATCAGGCCGGTCCCGCAGACGCCCTGGGGGGGGAGGTCGTCGACCGTGCGGAATCTGAAACCGTTGTCCCATTCGGCCCGATGGATGGCCCCGGCGACCGCCAGCATGCCGCAACTGACGTTCATGCCTTCGAAGGCCGGACCGGCAGCCGTTGACGTGGTCATGAATTCGCGACCCTTCTTGAGGACGATCTCGCCGTTGGTCCCGAGGTCGATGTAGAGCTCGTTCGCGGCCTTCCCGGCGAACTCCGAGGCGACGAGCCCGGCCGTGATGTCCCCGCCGACGAAGCTCTTGATGTTGGGTACGATGTAGACCCGGGCCTGGGGATGGAGAGCTAACCCGACCTCGGAGGCGGGGAGCGGCGGCAGGCTCGAGAACACGGCGTGGAAGGGGGCGAGGGCGAGCGGGTCGACGGTGACGCCGCAGAGGATGTGGTTCATGGCCGTGTTCCCTGCGATGACCGCGTCGTAGATGCGGTGACGGGGGACCCCGCTCCGCCTGGACACCCCTGAGACGAGGTCGTTGATGAGCTGGACGGCGGTGTTTTTCAGGCGCTGGAGGTTTTCGGGGTTTTCGAAGGCGAAAGTGATCCGCGAGACGACGTCCGCGCCGTAGGAATTCTGGGCGTTGACTGCGACGGCACGCTCAACCACCTTCCCGGTCCTCAGGTCGACGAGCTCGGCGACGACCGTACTCGTGCCCAGGTCGACCGCCAGACCGTAGGCCTCGCTCCCGGTATCGTCCGGTTCGATGTCGAGGATCTCCCGGTCGTCGTAGAGGACGGCTGTCGCCGGCCGTCCCCCGGCGAGGAGCGGGCCGCCGATCTTCGATAGGACCGCCAGAGGAAGGCCGAGTCTGGGCGACTTTAGGCACGCCCGGAGGGTGTCCGCCACCGCCGTCGGTGAGTACAGGGACGGCTTCTCCAGGACGATCGAGAGTTTCTTCACGGCCGGGTCGATGAAGACCGCCGAGGGGGCTCCCGTGTCGAGGACGTTGACCTTTTCAAGGCGCGACCCCGGGAGTGTTTCCACAGTGATGTCGCTACGGATCTCATAGCGGCAGGCCAGCCGATGGTCGGGGCCCAGCTGACGGCTCTCGAGAAGGGACGCCTCGACCGCAGCGGGGAAGGGCAGGGGACCGTTGAGGATGCGGACGGCGCACTTGCCGCAGATCCCCCGCTGGCCGCAGTAGAGGCTGAGCGGGATCCCAGCCCGCGCGAGGACGTCGGACAGGACTTCGCCGGCCCGGGCCCGGACCTTGATCCCGTCGGGAAGGACTTGAACGGTGAAGGACGTGTCGGTCATCGGCTTCTCGGTTTTTCGAACGGCATCATCTTAAACGAAATTAGGTTTCCGGGGAATCTTTTTTTATCGTCCCGGCCGGGTTGCGGCCGCCGCGGCTCTTCCAGACCAGGTAGACGGGGAATCCCGCCAGAAGAAGCCCGGCCCCGGCCGCGGACTTGAGCGGCTGGGAGATGACGATGCTCGAAAATACCGCCAGGCACATAACGATGAAAATCAGGGGAACGGCGGGATATCCCCAGGTCCGGTAAGGGCGGGGCATCCCCGGGCTCTTGTACCTGAGAACGAAGACGGCCAGCCCGGTCGCCGCGAAAAAGAGGAGGAGGGCGAAAACCATGTACTCGTAGAGCGATTCGTAGGTCCCCGACAGGCAGAGCAGGGAGGACCAGGCCGCCTGACCCCAAAGGGCCCCGGTAGGGACCCTGCTCCGCGCGCCCAGCCGGCCCATGGCCCGGAAAAAGTGCCCGTCCCGGGCCATGGCGTAGAAAACGCGGGGGCCGAAGAGGATGTTGGCGTTCAAACAGCCGAAGACCGAGACCATGACCAGGGCCGAGAACAAGGCGGCTCCGCCGCCGCCGAAAAGGGCCGAGGCGGCCAGTTCGCCGACGCGGACGACCCCGCTGATCTTTTCGAGGGGAAGGGCCAGCAGGTAGACGAAGTTGACCAGGACATAGACGATGGTGACGGCCAGGACGCCCAGGATCAAGCCGCGGGGAATGGTGCGTTCCGGGTCCCGTATCTCCCCGGCCGTGCAGTTGACCGAATACCAGCCGTCGTACGTCCAAAAAACGGCCACGAGGGCCAACCCGAGCGGCTTGAGGATTGCGGGAAAGGGCGGCCCCGCCGGGAACAGGGGATGGAAATTCACGCCGCCCGCCTTAACACCGAAGAGGACACCCAGGCCGACGAGCGCGGCGACGGTGCCGAGACGGAAAACGGTCAGGAGGTTCTGGACTACGGCGCCGGAACGGATGCCGAAGGAATTGACGAACGTCAGGGCCAGGATCGACAGGGCGGCGACGACCTGTCCGGCCGAGAGGCTGTAGGCGAGTCCGGCCGCCTCGACCCTAAAGAGGACCTGTCCCGTCGAGAGCTGCGGCACGAACGAGCCCAGGAATTCGGCGAACGCCACGGCCAGGGCGGCCAGCCCGCCGCACATGATGAAACCGAAAAAAGCCCAGCCGAACAGAAAAGCCGCCGTTGGGCCGTAGGCCTCCCGGATGTAAACGTACTGGCCGCCGGCCTGCGGGTACATGGCCCCGAGTTCGGCGAACGAAAGGGCCCCGCAGAGGGTGACCAGGCCTCCGGCCAGCCAGACCGTCAGGAGCAGACCGGGGGAGGGGAGACCGGCGGCAATGAGCCCGGGGGTCATGAAGATCCCCGAACCGACCACGGCGCCGATGACGAGGAAGGACGTGTCCAGGAGGCCGAGCCGCCTGAGAAACCCGGATTTCGATTCGACTTCAACGGTCATGATCGTCGCGGTCCCCATTGTACGCAAAATCCCGTCCAGTTCCAACCGCCAACCTTGTATCCCGGAACAGTTCTCCAAAAGAAAAGTCAAGGGACGCGTCTTCGCGGCGGAAGTGGACCCCCGGGCAAGCCCGGGGCCGGGCTTCCCAGTTCCGGTCCTGGCAAGGCCGGGGCCCCGGCCGCTGTGCCGAACACGTAATTTATTTATAATCAATGTGTTATGATATATGCGCGTATATATATTATTATCTGCTACTTAGCTTGAGTTTGTAGCTGTATATTAATCCCATAGGAATCCGTCGGTCCAACGGGAGCGCGGCCTTTTCGTTTTTTTTTCGCTCATGCGCGCAATCGGAAAAAGGGGGATAGCTTTCTAAGCTATTCATAACTTTTTCTGGTCCGAGAACTGGATGGATCTGCGCACCTGCATTGGCATGCGCATATCCCGCATACTTATCCAGGCCGGTCGGCTTTCCTATCTAATGTTTTTAGGAACACTCGCTGGGCGCGCGGATCCACGCTGATCTTCTTAGAAAAGCATGACTATCCATATAAACATCAACGAGTTACGCAGCATGTCGGCATGCCGACATTGCCTGTTTCCGACTTATAAATCGATCCGGCGGCTATTCTTAAAGAGCGGATCTCAATGGAATCTAGGTTTCCTCCTCGTCCATAAAAAACTATTTCGTGCATTCTTTCAAAATATGTTCTGCTTCTATTGCTTTTTATCATCCCGGGGACTATAAATTATTCTTGTAGTGCATTCGTTCTTGGAGGGAGAGAAGCCTCTTGATCATAGCGATAACGAATCAGAAGGGCGGGGTCGGAAAAACGACCACGGCGATCAATGTCGCAGCTGCCGTCGCCTTGATGGGAAAAAAAGTTCTTCTACTGGACATGGACCCCCAGGCCCACAGTACCATCTCGACCGTCGCCAACCCCGAAAAATACGAGAAATCTCTCTACGACATCCTGATGTCCAAGACCGAGAAGATCGAGGACATCATCGTCCGGTCGAACATCCCCGGCCTGGATATGGCCATTACGAAGATCTCCATGGCCAAGCTCGAACCTTCTCTGGCCGGGGAATTCGACGGGCATTTCCGCCTTAAGGACGTTCTAGAACAGATCCGCGGCAAGTATCAGTTCATCTTCATCGACACCCCTCCGACCCTCGGGCTTATAACCCTGAACGCCCTGGTCGCGGCGAACTACATTCTCATACCTATTCAATCCTCATATCTCTGCCTAGAGGGAACGGACGACCTGCTCGAAACGATCGAGAAAGTGAAGCGGATCGCCAACCCCAACCTTAAGGTCCTGGGCGTGTTGATCACCCTTTTCGACAAGCGGACGAACCTGGCCCGGGATGTCGTCGAGAGGATCAGAAAAGTCTTCGGTGCCAAGCTCTTCAAGACCTACATTTCGAAGAGCGTCAAGCTCGAGGAAAGCCCGGCCTACAAAGAATCGATATTTACCTATGCGCCCAATTCCATCGGGGCGGAGCAATATCAGAATGTTGCCGAGGAGATAATGCATCGTGCAAAAAACTAAAAGATCCGGCTTGCCGGAGACGGTGAGGATGAAACACGATGGCCATTTCGTCGACCTGATCTCCGCCAGGTCGCTCGGACCGAGGCTCCGCATGATCCCCATCGAGAAAATCGACCCGAATCCCCATCAGGCCCGATGTGAACTCGGCAATATCGTGGAACTTCAGGACTCGATCAAAAGCAAGGGAATCCTGGAGCCCATCCTGGTCCGGGCTAAGGGCAACCGCTTCGAGATAATCGCCGGCGAAAGGCGTTTCGTTGCCTCCAAGAACATCGGCCTCAAGGAACTGCCCTGCATCGACATGGACGTCGCGGACAACGAGGCCATGGAGATCGCCCTGATCGAGAACCTCCAACGCAAGGACCTCGACATTTTCGAAGAGGCCGACGGGCTTCAGGCCCTGGCAGACATCCATAAGTACCATCATCAGGAGATCTCGGATAAGATCGGTAAGGCCCGTTCGACGATAACCGAGATCTTGTCCATAGCCAAGATACCCAGGAATGTCAGGGACATCATCCGAGAGACCGGGGTCTTCAGCCGGACGACCATCATCGAGATCGCCAAGCAGAAATCAAACGAAGACATGCTCAAGCTGGCCCGGGAGATCGTCGACCGGCGCCTGACCCGCGAGGATACGCGAGATTTGGCAAAATATCTCAAAGGGAAGACCAAGAAACTCAAGTATTACGTCTACAATTTCGTCCCCGATAACACCGACAAGTTCCGGCTGAGGCTCGAATTCAAAAAACAGACGGTCTCGAAACAGGAAATCATCGCGGTGCTTCAGGAGATCATCGACCAGATCCGGAAAAAGGATGAGGCGCCGGCGCTCAAAGGGTAAGGGCGCAGGGAAACCGATTTCCGACATAGCCCATTTCGGCCGCTCGATACGTTCGGTCGATATTAGTTGACATAATAACTCTTATGCGACTCATAATGCCGCGGGCGTCTATCCGATTTGTTATCTTCGATATAGAATTCTCCACATGCTGTTGGAATCCCGCTGCCTAACGATTTGGCAACTGTGGAAATCCCGCCCGGCGCCTTCTCCGCCTCAGACGAACTCGCGATATTCCTCTCATAATTCGTTTTTTCATTTAGGCTGTGCCCTCACCTGAGCACTCACGAAACGCGCGTGGTGGGCTCCGATATTTCCGTTTGGGCCGGCCCGTCGAGGCCTCGCAGCGGCCGATCGGACCATCCGCGCTATTTCCGATCTTGCCGAGACCCCTCTATTCATCCCTCGCCCTTGAGGTCACACGTTCTTCCGGCCGACTTCACCTAGCAACCCGGACATCGCCAGATCGGCCGGTTGGCGCGTCGTTGCGATTCGCGTTCTTCCCTTTCGCTCCCGAACCGACGCCCTGGTTCCAATACAGATCTTGCTCGCCCCCCGCCCCGCAAGAGCCACTCCCCTGCCGCACGTTCAAATGGGCTTATATTTTATTTATTATCTATCATATACATTGCATACCAGTCACATGTTATTGATTTAAATCGATTTAGATATATTCCCTCCGCGTCCCCGCCGTCTGATCGCCTTGCACATCGCGCTTGACCTGATCGCCTGGCCGGGGGTATATCTTGCGGATGTCCTCATCGCCATCTCACCGAGTACGCTCATATGGAGGCCCCATGCGCAAGAGATCGATCCCGGTGACGGTGCTGTTCCTCCTGGCCACCGCCCTGCCCTTGGCGGCCCGACAAACGGCCTCAGAGCCCGGCCCGGCGGCCCCCGGGCTCTACCTCATGGCCGATATCCAGGTCGACGTTTCCAGGGCACTGGAATACGAAGCCGCCTTCAAAGACCTCATCGCCGCCCTGGTTTCGAGCGCCTTTCCCGTCACCTTCGACACCTACGCTACAGACGACAGCCGCTACTTCATCATCTACGGGCTCGAGAACTTCGGTTCCGTCGACGGCCTTCACCGGGCCTGGCGGGACGTGGCCTCGCACATCGGCCCCGAGAAGTTCCGGGCCCTCCACGGCCGGATGACGGCCGCGGAGAACAGCCGCGTCCTCAAGTTCTGGACGTTCCGTCCCGACATCTCCTTCCTGCCGGTCCCCGAGC
>Ga0154646_112_pt9 | contig 13001 bp, 15 predicted proteins | sample Rifle2008BG13ft_FD_116075 | JGI IMG/M metagenome (GOLD analysis project Ga0154646, IMG submission 116075) | Candidatus Aminicenantes bacterium RBG_13_62_12 | reverse complement strand
CGGACGTCTTCTTTCAGCCGGTTGATATCCTCCTCGAGCCGGGCGGTGTCGTAGCCGATCCGGGTCATCTCGTTCAGGTGCCAGAGGTAGAAGGTCAGGGCCGCCGCGGCCAGGGTCACGGCCAGGACGGACATGAAGAGCGCCAGGCGGTCTCGTTTTCGGCGGACCATTCAGACCCTCTCCGCGATTCTGAGCTTAGCCGAGTGGGAGCGGGAATTGGCGGCCAGCTCATCCTCAGAAGGAGTTTCCGGCTTCTTGGTCAGGACGCGGACGAGCGGCTCCCCCTCGCCGCCGGCCAAGCGGAGAAATGTTCTTTTGATGACGCGGTCTTCGAGCGAATGAAAGGTGATGACGGCCATCCGGGCCCGGGGCCGCAGGAGGCGGAGGACGCGCTCGAGGAAGACGTCCAGCTTGTCAAGCTCGTTGTTGACTTCGATGCGAAGGGCCTGGAAGACCTTGGCCGCGGGATGGACCTTGCCCCTCTGGGGCCTCCAGCGGCAGACCTCCTCGACCAGGCGGCGGAGCTGAGTTGTGGTTTCGAGCCCGCTTCCCTTGCGCACGGAGATGATGCGCCGGGCCAGGAGCCGCGCCTGGCGGAGCTCGCCGTATTCGCGGAAGACCTGGGCCAGCCTGGCCTCCGAGTGCCTGTGGAGGATTTTGTGCGCCGTGGTTTTATTTCTCATGTCGAACCGCATGTCCAGCGGGCCTTCGTGGTTGAAGCTGAATCCTCGCGCCGGCGCGTCCAGCTGGAAGGAGGACAATCCCAGGTCGAGCAGGACGCCTCGAACGTCGGGCCAGGGGATGTCCAGGTCGGGGAGGTTTCGATAGTCGGACAGATAGATCGTTACGCGCCCCTCGAAGACGGCCAGGCGTTCCTCGGCTCGGGCCAGGGCAAGCTCGTCGACATCGAGGCCGATGAGAGTGGACCGGGGATGGGCCTCCAGGAGCGCGGCGGCGTGGCCTCCCGTCCCCAGCGTGCCGTCGATGTAGACGCCCGGAACGCCGGCGTCAAGCCCGCGCAGGACTTCCCGAACGAGGACGGGGACGTGGATTGGGGCGTTCATTCATTTCGTCCCCGGGGCGAAAGACGGGCGATGGTTTGCCAGTCCTCGGCGGTGAGCGGATTGGCCTCGATCGTTTTGACCAGGTGCTCCTTGTTCCAGACCTGGAGGTGGTTGTTGATGCCCAGGACTTCAACTTCGGCTTCGAGCCGGACCTTCTGCCTGAGCTGGGGGCTGATGAGGACGCGTCCCTTGGGGTCGATCTGGTTGACGCTGCCCATATGGCTGACGCGCACCTGGAAACTCTGAACGGACTGGTTGAACTGGTTCGCTCCTTCCTGCGTGATTCCGGTCAGCTTGATCCAGACGGGGAGGGGGTAGATGTGGACGGCGTCATCGGACAAGGAGGTGACGAACAGGTCCTTTCCGAATTCCTCCTCGATGGCGGCCCGGAATTTTTCCGGAATCTTGAGCCGGCCGCTTTTATCGAGGCGAGCGGAGAAGCTACCGAGTATAAAATTCCCCATTTCTTCCCGTTTCGTCCCGTATGCAACTAAATATTATGGGACGAAGTCCCAATTGTCAAGCAAAAAAAGGCTTTTTTTTTATTTAATTTGAAGCAGGAATTCCATATATTGTGGTGGTTTTTCGTAAGCTCTATATGTTGAAATACGGCCAAAACAGCAAAAATGTGCCGGCCCTAAGCTTATATCTCCGATAATAGGTCTTTTCGGCCTGGAGAAGGATTGATTCGATAGAGCCGGGAAGCGCTCTCAGGACCGGTTTTTATCCAGGGCGTCCTTGATGAGTTTTTTTGCCAGATCCGCGTCTTTTTTGGGGACGAGAATCTTGATTTCCCCCATGCCGTCCGTGGTCATCGGCAGAATGGACTGGGGGACCTGGCCGCGCGTCATGCAGAATATATCGTGGCTGTTTAGCATGGATTTAATGACTTCCATCTCGGCCGGCCCCCAGACTTTGTGGATTTCCACCAGTTCCAGGTCGTTGTTGCGTTGTTTATCGGTCATGGCTTCTCTCCAGGTCCGGGCGTTTCGGCGGCCGGGCTTATCCGCGCCCGGAAATAATCCTCCAGGATGCGGCGATGGTCAAAGGCCAGGGGAAAGGCGATCTCCTCGTGCGCGAAGACGCCGATGCCGCGAGCGTCGTCGCCGGCGCGCGGAGTCCCCTCGGCCGCGGCCAGGAACACGGTCGAGATCGTGTGGCGGCGGGGGTCGCGGCCGGGTTCGGAATACGTGTGGAACTGCCGCAGAAGCGCGACCTCCAGGCCCGTCTCCTCCCGCGCTTCGCGATGGGCCGCGTCCTCGAGCGACTCTCCGTAATCCACGAACCCGCCCGGCAAAGCCCAGCCCGGGGGCGGGTTTTTCCTCTCGATGAGGACCACGCCGCTCCGGCCGTCGGGCCGCGTCATTTCGATGATGACGTCTACGGTCGGGATGGGGTTCTTATATTCGGGCATGCGGGCCTTCAGCCGATTCCATTCTAGCACGTCCGGGCGTGCCGGGACAGGACCCGGCCCGAATAGGCCGCTTTTAAAGAGGCGAAGCGTCGCCGCGCTCCAAGGTTCGGCCTTTCCGGTCGAACGTCAAGAGCGGGGATTTTCCCGCGAGGGACCGGGCTCCGCTTTCCGCAGCCCGCTGATCAGCCCCGAAGTTTGAACTTCTTGTCGAGGGCCGCGAGCTTCTCCACGACGCCGCCGTATTCTAGCTCGCTGTAGGGGAGCATGGCCGGCCCGGAGAAGCCCTGGCGCCGGATGGCCGTGGCTTTCTCCGAGACCTTGCCGCGGACGTGCTCCCAAAAGGGATGGTCGAAAACGTCGGCCGCCTCGGTCAATTTACCCTCGTGGACGCAGAACGCGGCGCCGGTGACGACGGGCGGTCCGTCGAAGTAGGAGACTGTGGAGTTGAGCTTGCAGGGCATGAGCGGCCCGTTATGGCTGCCGCGCATGAACCCAGCGACGTAATGTCCCAGCTCGTAGGGCGCCAGGACCTCGCCCGTGGCCGGGAACTCGCCCTGGACCCGGACGAGGGCCACCGGGTCGTCTTTGCCCGTGTACTTGCCGGCGATGTTGTGCAGGCGGGTGGTGGAGATGGACGCAGCTTGCGCGCCCGAGGCCCGCGAGAAGATGCTCTCGATGACATAGCGCTCGTTGTCGCGGAGCAGGGTGGCGATCTCGTAGATGTCCTCGGGGGTGTTGAGGTCGATGATGCGGTCCTTTTCGGTGTAGGCCACGTCGATGATGCGGAAGGTGAATCCCTTGCCCATCTTGGTGCTCAGGATCAACCCCGAGCAGTACATCGGGTCGGCGAAGGCCAGGTAGAAGGGCAGGTTGTAGGCGCCCGGGTCGGTCTTGTCCGCGGCGAAGAAGACGAAAGGCTCGTTGGGCCGCTCCTCGAACTCCATCTCGGCCACGGCCGGGCCCATGCCCTTGATGTTGCCGCTGAAGGAGTCCTTGAGCAGATCCTGCCCGGCGCCGTAGAGGCCCTGCTTCTTGGCCATGGCCGTTCCGGCCAGGAAGGCGTCCCAGCCCAGCTTGTGGACTTTTTCGTCATTGACGCCTCGCTCGTGGGTGGCCAGGATGGCCACGTCATCCCCCGTGCTGCTGATGTAGGTATCTATGAGCAGGTTCTTGCCCGCTTCCTTGACGAGGCGGTTGACCTCCTGCAGGAGCGCCTGGCTGGGCTTGATGTGGCCGCCGATGCTGCCCACGTCGGCCTTGAGAACGCTGAGTGTGACCTTCATGAATCCCTCCTTGAAATTGATAATAAAAAAATATTCTAAAGTCGGGGGGAGGGAATGTCAATAAAATTCGGGAATAGGGGGACATCATGCCAATTTCCCGCATTTCTTGGGCTTAAATGTATTCCGGCATTCCAATAAAATGGGCTATTGGGTATTGTGTCCCATTTTTGTACTAAAATATCCGCATGGGCACTCGAGGAGGATTTGAATGAACATGCTCTTTTTGGCCATAGCCCTGGCGAGCGTCGCGGTCGGGATCATCGCCTCCATCGCCGTCACTGTTTATGTCTCCAAGCGCGGAATCAAGATCAATTATTTCCTGTACCGGATCATGATTTTCAAGTACTTCAAAGACTACCGAAGGCTGACCCTTCAGGAAAAAGGCAAGGTCGGACCATGGTATTATGTTTTCTCTGCGGCAATGATCCTGACGCTTGTCTTTGTGGTCGTCGGCATCATCACCAGGTAATCATAGATGGTGTAGATGGGGACGGGCCGAATTATCTATCTCAAAATAAACAAAATATCTTGATTATCGGGGCGATTTTCCCGCGAATAAGCCCTTTTTAAGGTGCGAAAAAGGCCAGATAGGCTTGGCCTGCGGCGCGGGCGGGTTGAGCTCCTGAACAAGCGCTGCGCGCTGGGAGTCGAACGCCACGCGGAATTCCGGCCGCAGCGGCTCGGCCGGCTGAAAACGAGCGCCCAGGGGGTTAACGGGCTTCCCGTGCTGGGTGATGCGGTAATCGAGATGCGGGCCCGTGGACTCGCCCGAGTTGCCGACGTATCCGATGACCTGTCCGCCCGCAACCGCGGCCCCGGCCTTGATCCCTTCGGCGAAACGGCTGAGGTGCAGGTACATGGTCTGGTAGCCGCCCTTGTGCTGGAGCTTGACCATGCGTCCCGCTCCGCCGTTCCAGCCGGCGGCCAGCACACGGCCGTCGGCCGTGGCCTTGACCGGCGTGCCCACCGGCGCGGCGTAGTCCACGGCGTAGTGCGCCCGGTAGATCTTGCGGATGGGGTGGAGGCGGCTGGACGTGAAGCGCGAGGTGATGCGGCCGTACTTCAGCGGGCTCTTCATGAACTCCTTGCGCAGGGACTTCCCCTCGGCGTCGAAATAGTCGGAGCGGCCGGTATCGGGGTAGGTGAAGCGGAACGCCTGCAGCGGCTTGCCCTGGTTCCAGAACTCGGCCGCCAGGATCTTTCCGTAATCCGAGGGCATGCCGCCGCGGAAGATTTTCTCGTAGACCAGGTTGAACCGGTCGCCCTTGCGCAGGTCGATGTAGAAATCCACGTCCCAGGCGAAGACCTCGGCGAAATCGAGGGCCAGGATGTCGCCCTCTCCCGCGGCGTTGAAGGCGCTGATGAGGATGTCCTCGACGACCCCCTGGATGCGCATCCTCCGCGTCTCGACGGCGCAGGGCAGGATCTCGGACTTGTAGCCCGCCCCCTCGGGCCGAACGCGCAGGAACTTCCTTTCATCGACGTCGTATTCCAGGAAGGCGGGCCTGCCGTCCTCGCCCCGGTAGAGGCGCAGCTCGCGACCGGCCCGGACGGAGTCGAGGTTGTAAACGGGACGGACGTCGTTTCGAAGGCGGTCCACCTCGACCGGGGAGAATCCGCACCCGGCGAGGAGGCCGGCCAGGTTCTGTCCGAGAGAAATGGTGATTTTCTCCTCTCTCAACGGCGGCCGGAGCCTCAGGATGCGGGCCAGTGGAGAAGCGGGCTCGGCCCTCCGCCCGACGGGGGAGAAGAAGAGCCGGTGCAGGCCCCATCCCAGCAACGCGAGGAGAAACAATCCCCCGAGGAGGGCGATGAGCCGCCGCGCCAGGAGCGGGAGACGGCGGCGCCGCGACGCCCGCTTGAACTTCAGCTCCTGGGCCCTCTCCGCTTGTCGGGTCAATAGGCTTCTCCTCCCGTCCTCCAGAGCTTAAACGCCGCCGGCCCGGGCCGGGTTGCGTTTTTCCGGAGCGAGCGGCGGCCGTCTACCGGCCGGTTCAACGCTCGGCCAGCTTCAAGCCCGCTAGAAAGGCCACTCGGGCGATGTCGGCCATGATGTCGGGGTTGATGCGGTAGATGGTATCGCCCGCCTGGTGGTAGGCCAGGTGCGGCCCGTTGGAGCCGAAGGAGGCGACGGGGATGCCCTTGAGGAAAAAGGGCGCATGATCCGAGCTGCGCACCCCGACATGGCGGATGACCCGCACGCCGCGCAGGATGTTCACCTGCCGATCGGCCTCTTCGAGCGATTCCTTGAGGGCGGGCGGCTCGGCGCTCACCCCGCACCAAGCGCCGTCACCCGCGCCGGTCATGTCGAAGTTGAACATGGCTGCCACGCTCTTGAACTGCGGCGGGATGTTGGCGGCGAAATGCTTCGACCCGAGGAGCCCCATCTCCTCGCCGCCGAACAGGACGAAAACGACCGAGCGGCGGGGCTTGCGGCCCAGCCGGGCGAAAGCCCGGGCGATTTCCATGACCGTGGCGCTGCCCGAAGCGTTGTCGTTGGCTCCGGGATAAACGATGCCCAGATGTCGGCCGCAATGGTCGAGGTGAGCGCCGAACATCAGGCATTCGCCCTTGAGGGCCGGGTCGCGGCCCTCAAGCCATCCGACGACGTTGTAGCCGAGGCCGGCCGGGAAGTGACGGGAGACGACGCCATAGCGCAGGCGGGCGTTGAGGTCGAAAGACAACGGTCTTTTATAGACGCCCAGGTCCTTCTTGAGCTGGGCCGCGGTCAGCCCTTTTTGCTTGAACAGCAGGTCGGCCGTCTTTTCCGAGATCTCCGCCGGAGTGAAGCCCTGAAGCCAGTCGCCGTTGGGATTGGAGGAAACCTCAGGGTAAAGGTAGACGACCCCTAGCGCGCCCTTGTCGCGGGCGGTCTTCATCCGGACGCGGTGTTGGTCGTGGTCTTCGTAGCGCCTATCACCCGGGTCGGGCGTGCCGCGGAAGAAGAGAACGAAACGGCCTTTGACTTCCAGGCCGGCATAATCGTCATAACCCAGATCCGGGGCTGAGATCCCCCATCCGGCGAAGACCATCCCCGCTTCGTTCCGGCCGCTGTCGGTGAACAGCAGGGGCAGGAAGTCCTTGTCCGCCTCGAGCTTTACCTCCCTGACGGTTTCCTTCCCGTCCTCCCCTTTTTCCTGGAAGAGGAGCGTCATATCCGCTTCGTCGACCAGAGTGTAGGGCGCTGGAAAACCCTGGAGGTATCCCTCGGCGGCGCTCATCGGTTTCAGGCCCCACTCCTTGAATTTGCGCGCCGCCCACTGGGCCGCGTTGGAGTAGCCCGCGTGTCCGGTCAGGCGGCCGGCGAACTCGGCCGAGGCCAAGATTTTGCAGGTGGAGTAAACTTCGGAAGGCTGGATGGAATCGAGCGCCCTCCTCGTCTCGCGCGGGTCGGAGCCCGACCCCGAAAACGGGGCGAGCATAAGGACCGTGACCAGGAGGGGAACGAAAGCGATCCTCGAAACTTTCATGATGTCTCCTTTTTCTTTTTTCGGCGGACGATCTCGGCACGGACGCCCTTGTGCAGCACGAAAAAATAATAGAAGCCGAGCCCCGCGGTGATCACGCCGAAGCGCCAATAATTGTGGTGGATAAGGCCGACCATGCCGTAGACCAGGATGGCGACGAGGACGGCGAGATGGAAAAAGGCGAAGAGGAGGTCTCCCGTTTTTGATTTTTTTCTGAAGAGCATGGCGCGCCGGATTAAAAACTTAAAATAACAGAAGATCGCTCCCGATTCAACAACGGGCGGGGCTTTTGACCGGAAAGGCCGGAAAACCGCGGTGGGATTCGCGGGGGGCGGTGATTGCGCTTCGTGCGCTTTTCGCCTAACATATCATCAAGGATTTTCCTTGAGGAGGAAAGCATGCAATCTCGTCGCAAGTTAACCGCCCTGTTCGCCGTTCTGTTTCTCTTCATGTCGCTGTCCTGGGCGGGACAGCAGACGGCCGCCCAGCAGACGCGGGAGCAGGCGCTCCTGCGGGCCTTCCACGGCATTCAGAGCGCGACCCTGTATGAGCACGTGCGGGAGATGACCTCGGATAAATACGGCGGCCGGCTGACGGGCACCGAGGAATACAACCTCTGCGCCCGGTGGGCCGCGGAGCTGCTGGGGAAATGGGGCGTCCGGCCCGCGGGGCACAGCGGGACGTTCTTCCAGGCCTTCCCCAACCCGTACACGCTCGTCTTTCCTGGATGCGAGCTAGTCCTTGAGATCCCCTGGAAAAGCGGCGTCATCCGGAAATCCTACAAGTACGAGGATGAATTCATTCCCGGCGGCACCTCGGCCTCGGGCGAGGTCCGGGCCGAGGTCGTCTACGTCGGCTACGGCGTCTCGGCGCCCGAGCTGGGCTACGACGACTACGGCGGAGTGGACGTCAAGGGCAAGGTCGTGCTCATGGAGGCGGAAGTCCCGGTCCGGCCCGACCGCGACCCCGAGCTCTTCCTGAAATGGCGGCCCCATTCCTTCCACCAGAAGAAGCTCGAGACGGCGCACGCTAAGGGCGCCCGGGGCATGATCTACAACTACGGTCCCATCGGCAACCCCAACAATTCCTACCGGGAGGGGTTCATCTACAGCCACGTGGGGACGGCGGTCGTCGAGGACGTCTTCGCCGGAACCGGCAAGACCCACAAAGACGTCGTCGCGCTCATCGCCAAGACCCTCAAGCCCCAGTCCTTCGCCACGGGCAAGGTTGTTTATCTAAAGAACAACACCGAGCATCATCCCGACGGCACGGGCTTCAACGTCGTCGGCCTCCTCCCCGGCTCGGACCCGGAGCTCGAGGAGGAAGTCATCATGCTCGGTGGCCACCTCGACCACCTCGGCCGGCTGTGGGAGCTCAATCCCGGGGCGAACGACAACGCTTCGGCCGTGGCCGTGCTCCTCGGCGTGGCCGAGGCCATGAACCGCTCGGAGGTCAAGCCGCGCCGGCCGGTGATGTTCGTCCTGTTCGGGGCGGAAGAGCAGGGCGTGGCCGGGTCGAAATATTTCACCGAGAACCCCCCTCTGCCCCTAAACGACATCGCGGCCTTCGTCAACCTGGACGGCGTGGGCGTGGGCGAGAGCATCAACGCCCTGGCCGGCGGGAATTTCCCGGAATTCATGACCTATTTCGAGAAGGCCAACAGCGCTTACGTTCATCGTCCCCTGACCGGGCCCTCATTCGCCAACCTGGCGCGGCCGCGCCTGGACGCAGCCTGGTTCCTGTGGAAGGGAGTGCCGACCTTGTCCTTCAGCACCAGCGGCGGCCGGTCTTTCTACCACGTCACCAAGGACGATCTGTCGACGATCAACCCCGAAATCCTGGAAGACACCGCCCGGCTCCTGTTCATGGCCGTCATGGACATGGCCGCGGCCGACAAGCTCGGTTTCCGGCCGACCGTTCACTGAGCGGGCCGGGACGATGAGCTTCGTGATGCGGTTCCGTTCCCCGACAGCCGTCCTCTTCGGCGCGGGTGCGTGCGAGCGGCTGGAAGAGGAGGCGGCGGCGCTCGCCGGAGACGGCCGTATTCTTCTCGTCACGGACAGGGGAATCGTTGCCGCGGGGATCGCGGGCCGAGTCATCGGCCGGCTCACGGGCGTCGAGGTTTTCGACGAGGTCGAGCCCAACCCGCGCCACACGACCGTGGACCGGGCGGGCGCGCTGGCCCGCAAGCTCAAGCCTTCGCTCGTCGTCGGCCTGGGCGGCGGCAGCGCTCTCGACACGGCCAAGGGCGTGGCGTTGCTCGTCACGAACCCCGGCTCGATCGCCGATTACGAAGGCCGGGAGAAATACAAGGTCAAGCCGCTTCCGGTGCTGGCCGTGCCCACGACCTGCGGCACGGGCAGCGAGGTAACCTGGGTGGCGGTCATCACCCATGCCGGCCGCCGCTTCAAGATGAGCATCAAGGGGCCGGAGATGTTTCCGGCCGCGGCGGTCGTTGACCCGGACCTTCTCCTGACGCTTCCGCGGCCCCTCATCGCTTCCACGGGACTCGACGCTCTGACGCACGCCGTCGAAGCCTACACGGTCAGGCCGGCGACACCTTTCACCGACATTTTCGCCCGGGAAGCCGTGCGGCTCCTGTTCGGACATCTCCGGGCGGCTTATCAGGATGTCGGCGCCAACCGGGAAGCCCGGGAGAAAGTCATGCTGGCCAGCGTCCTGGCCGGCTTCGCCTTCGGCAACAGCGATGTGGGCGCCGTCCACTGCCTGGCCGAGGCGGTCGGCTCTTTGTTCGACAAGCCGCACGGCGAGGCGAACTCCGTCTTCCTTCCCTGGGTCATGGAGTTCAACCTGTCCGTCTCCGGCGGGCGGTTCGCCGACCTGGCCCGCGCCGCCGGTTTCGAGGAAAAAGACGGGGAGGGGGCCGCTCTTCGCCTGATCGAGGAAGTCCGCTCGCTCAGCCGCGCCCTGGCTATACCGTCTTTCAAGGAGCTGGGCATCGGCCCGGAGCATTTCCGGGAGGTCGCCGAGAAGTCCGCGGCCAACAATTCCAACCCCTCGAACGCCCGGGCGGCCGGCGTCGAGGACTACCTGGACATCCTGCGCCTGGCCGCGGCCGAGGGCTGAGGCGAGCGATCATGGTTTCAGAATCGGGAGAACGGACAACGCTGACGGCGCCTGGATCGCATCCTGCCCTCCGGCTCTCCGGCCTGACCAAACGGTTCGGCGATCTGACCGCCGTTGACGACCTTTCGCTCGAGGTCCGGCGCGGGGAGATCTTCGGATTTCTCGGCCCCAACGGCGCAGGCAAGACGACGACCATCAAGATGATGTGCGGACTGCTCCGTCCCGACGGCGGCACGGTGGAGATCGACGGACGGGGAATCGATCCCGGCTCGCCGGCGGCCAGGCGGCTCATCGGGCTCGCGCCGCAGAGCATCGTCCTCTGGGAGTCGCTGACCTGTCGGGAGCAGATTGAGTTCATGGGCCGCATTTACGGCCTGAACGCCCCGCGCGCCCGGCGGCGCGGCCGGGAGCTCCTGGAGGCCTTCGGCCTTGAGGACAAACGGGACAAGCTGGGCAAGACGCTTTCCGGCGGCATGCAGCGCCGGCTCAACATCGCCCTGGCCCTTGTCCATGAACCGGAGCTGCTCTTCCTGGACGAGCCGCAGGCCGGCCTCGACCCGCAGAGCCGGCTCCTGGTCCGGGACCTTATCCACTCCCTGGCCGGGCGCGCGACGGTCATCCTCACCACCCACGACATGGAGGAGGCGGAGAAGCTCTCCGACCGCGTGTGCATCATCGACCATGGCCGGCTCCTTGTCCTGGACACGGTGGCCGGAATAAAAAACAGGCTGGGGCAGGGCGATCTGGTGGAAGTGGAGATCGACGGGGACATCGGGGTTGAACTCCTGCCTCACCTCCCGCCGGCGTGGAGCGAAAGCCGGCGGGTGAATGTTTACGGCCGGACTTTGAGCCTGGTCTCGGACGAGTCCGTCTCGATACTGCCGGAAATTCTTCAGGTCATCGAGAGCCGCGGCTTGCGCCTGGCCAGCCTTCGCCTCCGCCAGAAGACCCTCGAGGACGTCTTCATCCATCTCACCGGACGGGGGTTGCGGGAATGAAGCTCTCCGCCGCCTTGGTGAAGACTTTCAGGGAAAACCTACGCGAATGGAAGATCCTGATTCTCGCCCTCCTCTTCGGGCCGTTCTTCGTCTATGCCATGTTCGCCTATTTCGGCGTCGCCGCGCCCCGCTACACGCTGCTCGTCATCGACCGGGACAATCCGGCGGCAGCCGCCGAGGGGAGGGTGCTTGACGCCGGCCGCGGCCTCGCCGCCGCCTGGAGCCTTGTGGCCTACCCCGACGGCAAGCCGGTCTTCAAGGTCCGGGCGGTGGGCGACATGGAGGAGGGCAAGCGGCTGCTGAAAAACCGGGATGCCGACCTGATGGTGGTCATCCCCCCCGGCTTCTCCCGTTCGCTTGAGGAGTTCCGGACGCGGAAAGCCGCGTCCCCGGCTCTCCTGAAAAACGTAGGCGACGAGACGAGCGTGCGGTTCATGGTGGCGGCGGCATTCGCCGATTACGCCTCTTACGCTTACGTGGCCGCGGTCACGGACACGCCAATGCCCGAGGTCGTGAGCTTCGAAAGACTGGGCGCGGGCCGCAGCCCGAACGATTTCGAGCTCTATGTGCCCGCGCTCCTCGTCCTGGCCGTGATCATGGTCATGTTTACGGCGGCCGCCTCGATCATCAAGGAGGTGGACAAGGGGACGATCATTCGGCTGAAGCTCTCCCCCCTGACCACGTTCGACTTCCTGGCCGCCGTGAGCCTGAACCAGGTTCTCATCGGCACGGCCGCCCTGGGCTTAACCTTCGCCTCGGCCTGGTCGGTGGGCTACCGGAGTCAGGGCTCATTCCCGCTGCTCCTGCTCGTCGGCGCCGCGGCCACGCTGAGCGTCATCGCCATCAGCCTCCTCGTGGCCGCCTTCTTGAGGACGATCTTCGAGCTGCTGACCGTGGGGATCTTCCCCTTCTTCATCCTGATGTTCTTCTCCGACTGCATGTTCCCCATGCCCAAGATCGCGCTTTTTCGGCTGGCCGGGCACGTCTTTTACGCCACCGACATCCTGCCCACGGCCCTGGCCACCAAGGCCTTCAACCGGATTCTCAATTTCGGAGCCGGCGCGGGCGAGGTGCTTTTTGAACTGGCGGGTATCCTCCTGCTGGCGGCGCTGTATTTCGCGCTAGGCCTGTGGCTCTTCCACCGCCGGCACCTTCGGCCGCGCTAAGGGCTTTACATGTGAAGCTCGATGATGTCGCCGTCCTCGAGGGCTTGCTCGCGGTTGGCCATCTGGCCCTGGAACTTGTCCGGCCGCCAGATGCGGGCGTACTTGAGGTTCTGGGCGAAGTCCTTGTGGACGGCCTGGGCCATGTCCATGACCGTGCTTCCGCGGCGCAGGGTGAACGGCTCCGCGAGGTCGGGCTTTTTGCCCGGCGCCTTGGAGTAGACACGGACGACATTGAGCAGGCGGAAGAGATTTTTTCTGACCTCCTCGAGCCCCTCGCCCGTTGCGGGTGAGACGGCCGTCACTTCAAGCCGGTCGCCGAACAGGACGCGCAGCGCTTCGAGGTTCTCCCCGCCGCCGGCCGTCTCGGGCTTGCAGGCCGCGAGGAGACATCGCTTCCGGTAGGGAGGGACCTGCTCCGGCAGGGGGTGCTCGATGCCCTGGAGCTCGACTTTTCTCTCCCGAAACTGAAGGAGGACGGCCTCAAGGTCCGAGGCGGGGTCCTCGGAAGCCAGGTCCGCGACG
>Ga0154646_116_pt4 | contig 13209 bp, 11 predicted proteins | sample Rifle2008BG13ft_FD_116075 | JGI IMG/M metagenome (GOLD analysis project Ga0154646, IMG submission 116075) | Candidatus Aminicenantes bacterium RBG_13_62_12 | reverse complement strand
CAAGACGGTCGCCCGGGAGATGGGGAAATACGGGGTCAACGTCAACGCCGTCGCCCCGGGGATGATTGAAACCGACATGGTTCGGAACCTGACGGAAGAGGCGAGACAGAGGTCGATCGCCGAGACCGTGTTCAACCGCCTTGGCCAGCCGGAAGATGTGGCCCACCTGGTATCCTTTCTCTGCGCCGAGAAGGCCCGGCATATCACGGGCGAAGTCATCAAGGTCGACGGAGGGCAGGACATCTGAGGAGGTAATCCATGGACGTGACTGATATCGTGGTTGTCGGCGGAATCCGGACGCCGATCGGGAGATTCGGCGGCGCCTTGAAGGATGTCGCGGCTTACGATTTGGGGGCGGCGGTAATATCGGGAGTCTTGAAAAAAATCGGCCTCCCGGGCAAGGTCATCGATGATGTCATCCTGGGAAGCTGTCGCCAGGCCGGAAACGGACCCAACCCTTCCCGCACAGCCATGGTCCGGGGAGGAATACCCCAAGATGTGCCGGCTTTGACCTTGAATATGGCCTGTCCGTCCGGAATGAGGGCCTTGGCCTTAGCCTCTCAGGCGATCCGCCTGGGGGAAGCCCAGGTCGTCCTCGTGGGCGGCTTCGACAGCATGAGCACGATTCCTTACCTCCTTAAGGACGCGCGTTGGCGGGGGTTTAAGATGGGTGACAAGGTTCTTCAGGACGGCTGGAGCGATTCCATCGACCCTCTCTGCAATCTAGGCATGGGCGAGACGGCCGAGAACCTGGCGGAAAAATACCAAATTTCGAGGCGGGAGCAGGATGAATTCGCCGCCTCCAGCCATCAAAAAGCGGCCCGGGCCCAGGATGAAGGGTGGTTCGACGAGGAAATCGTTCCCGTCTCCGTCCCGCAGCCGAAAGGAGATCCGCTGGCCTTTAGCCGCGACGAAACGATCCGCCGGGATACGGCCGTGGACAAGCTGTTGAAGCTGCCGCCCGCTTTCCGCAAGGACGGAAGCATCACGGCCGGAAACGCGTGCCAGATGTCAGACGGGGCCGTGGCTCTGATCGTGACCTCTCGGTCGAAGGCCAAAGACCTGGGGGTCAAGCCGTTGTTTTCGTTGCTCTCTTACGCCCAATCCGCGGTGGATCCCCGGTTCATGGGGGAAGGCCCGGCTTCAACGATTCCCCTGGCCTTGAACAGAGCGAAAATGGCCCTGGCCGATGTCGACTTCATCGAGGTGAACGAGGCTTTTGCGGCCCAGGTCTTAGCCAACGAACGAATCCTCAAGTGGGACAGGGAGCGACTCAACGTTCACGGCGGGGCGATCGCCCTCGGCCATCCCACGGGCATCAGCGGGGCCAGGATCTTGCTGACCCTGTACCATATCCTTAGGCTCCACGCTGGAGAGACGGGCGTTGCCGGCATCTGCGGCGGGGGCGGGGTCAGCATGGCGGCGGTCATCCGGAGAGAGGGCTGAGACACTTGACATCCGGTCCGGGGGAAAAATAACATTGTCGCTCGATTGGGAGGGCAACATCGCATTCTACGCGCCCCAGACTCTGGCCGAAGCGCTCCGGCTCTTGGACGAGCTTGAGAACGCCCGGATCTTGGCCGGCGGGACAGACCTTCTGGTCGAGCTCCGAGAGAGCCGGGCAGAGGCCCGTAACCTCATCTCGATCCAAGACCTCGACGAGCTTAAAGGAATCGGAAAAAAGGACGGCCGGCTGGAGATCGGGGCCTTGGCCACCCCCCGGGAGATCGCCAGTAATTCCTTGATCAATCGGTACAACCCGGCTTTGACCCAGGCGGCCGGAGGGATGGCCTCTTCCCATATCCGGTCGATGGCGACGATCGGAGGGAACATCGTCAGCGCGGTTCCCTCCGCGGACCTCCCTCCAGCCTTGATGGCGGCCGAGGCGGCTGTCCGGCTCGTGAGCTCGGCCGGAATCCGCGAAGTCTCTCTTTCGGGCTTTTTCACGGGCCCGAGGAGCACTGTCTGCGGAAAAGGGGAGATCTTGGCCGCGGTGATGTTCCCTCCGCCCCCGCCCGGGACCGGAATCTCCTGGGAGAAGTTTTCGCTCCGCGAGTCCAACGCCCTGGCCGTCGCCGCTGTTGCGGCCCGTCTGACCATCCAGAAAGGAAAGATCGCTCGGGCCGCGGTCGTGCTCGGCGCGGTAGCCCCAACCCCTCTTACGGCGGTCAAAACCGCGGAATTTCTCTCCGGCCAAAAGCCTACGGCCGACCTCTTCGCCGGAGCCGCAGTCCTGGCCGGGGAGGAATGCCGGCCGATTTCCGACATCCGAGGATCGGCCTGGTTCCGGAAGGAGATCGTCCAGGTTCTGACCAGACGGGCCCTGATCGTCGCCTTGGCTCGATCCGGGGAAAACCCATCGGGAAAGAGAGGAGCGGCTTGATCCACGACAAAGGGTCCCATCGGGCCATCGTCCTCAGAGTTAACGGTGAGGATCATGCCGCGGCCGTCCGTGAAGGAGAGTCTCTGCTGGATGTCCTCAGGGACAAGCTGAGACTGACCGGGACCAAGAAGGGTTGCGACCGCGGCGTGTGCGGGGCCTGCACCGTCCTTGTGGACGGGGAGCCAAAGAACGGCTGTCTTCTGCCCGCACTTTCCTGCCGGGGAAAAGAGATCACGACCATCGAAGGGATTGCCAGGGGAGGAGAACTCCACCCTCTTCAGCGCTCCTTCATCGTCCACGGCGCCGTTCAATGCGGGTTCTGCACGTCCGGGATGATCCTCAGCGCTTATGCCCTGATTGAACGCCGTCCGGATCCGACCGTCGAGGAGATCAAGGAGGCCCTCTCCGGCAACCTCTGCCGCTGCACGGGCTATGTCCGGATCATCCAAGCCGTTCAAGATTGGAAGAACCATAGGGCCCCCGCCGAACCGGGGACGCCCTCTCGGGACCTCGAACGATTCGCCGTCGTCGGAAAAAGCCTTCCGCGTGTGGATGCCGCCGACAAGGTCAGCGGCCGGGCCAAGTACGCAGCCGATCTTCATTTCGAAAACGTGCTCCACGGCAAAATCCTGACCTCGCCCATCGCCCACGGCCGGATCAGATCCATCGACACCAGCCGGGCGAAAGCCCTTCCGGGCGTCAAGCTGGTTCTCACCGGCCGGGACGTGCCGGATATCACCTATGGCATCAGCCCTCCGCGTTACGACGAGCACGTCCTGGCCAAGGACAAGGTGCGCCATGTCGGGGACGAGGTGGCGGCCGTCATCGCCGTGGACGAGCGGACGGCGGAGAAGGCGCTGAGCCTCATCGACGTCGATTACGAAGAGCTCCCGGCGGTCTTCAACCCCATGGAGGCGATGAAAGACGGAGCTCCTCTGGTCCATGAAAAATACCCGCGGAACATCAACACCGTCGTCGACCATCATTTCGGGGACTGCGAAAAAGGGTTTGCCGAAGCCGACCACATCCGAGAGGAAGAATTCGTCGGAAACCACATCTACCAGAGCCCCATCGAGCCGCACGCCGCGATCGCCGATTGGGAAAACGACGGGACGACGCTCGTGCTGTACAGCTCGACCCAGGTCCCTCATTACCTTCAATACACGATCGCCAGGGTGCTGGACATGCCTTTGGGCCGGATCCGGGTCATCCGTCCCACGGTGGGAGGAGGATTCGGCGGCAAGCTCGATACGACGCCTCTCGACCTGATCGCCTCGATCGCCTCGAAGCAGCTGGGCCGGCCGGTCAAGATGGTCTACAGCCGGAAAGAGATGTTCCTCCACGGCCGGGGGCGGCACAAACAGCACATGAAGTTCAAGATCGGCGTAAAAAAGGACGGGACACTGACGGCTGTCGAAAGCCGGATCTATCTCGACGGAGGGGCGTATACGTCCTATGGGGCGATCACGGCCTATTACGCCGGAAGCATGATCCCGACCCTGTACCGCATGACGAACTACCGTTACCAGGGTTTTCGAGTCATGACCAACAAGCCCGCTTGCGGAGCTATGCGCGGCCACGGAGTACCCCAGCCGCGATTCGCTTTCGAGTCCCTCCTGAGCATGATCGCCGACGATCTGGACCTCGACCCCATCGAGATCCGCATCCGGAATGCGGTCGGTCCCAACACCCGAACCTGCAACGACCTGGAGATCCGAAGTTGCGCCTTTCCCCAGACCTTGACGGCGGTGAGGGAAAAATCCGGCTGGTCGCGGAAGTTCGGCCACCTTCCTCCGGGAAAAGGAATCGGCATCGGCTGCGGCGGTTTTGTCTCGGGGGCCGGCTACTCGAAATATCGGGGTCAGGTCCAGCTGAGTTCGGAAAAAAAGCTGGAGCCCTTTCAGAAAAAATCGGTCTTTCCCCATTCGAACGCCATCGTCAAGATCAGTGAAGACGGGACGGCGGCCGTCCTGCTCATCCTGGCCGCGGAAATCGGGCAAGGGGCGCTGACGGTTCTGACCCAGATCTGTGCGGAAACCTTGGGGATCGGCTATGGGAGAGTCCGGATCCGGACGGAAGACACGGATATCAGCCCTCTCGACCTCGGGGCCTATTCCTCGCGCACGACTTTGATGGGGGGAAACGCGGTCGTCATGGCCAGCAAGGATCTCCTTCAGAAGTTGTTTTCCTTCATGGCCGGGCTATGGGATTGCGCGCCGGCCGATCTGCGGGCCGGAAACGATCGGATTTATAACGGCCGGGACGGGTCGAAAAGCATCGATTGGGCGGAAGGAGCACGGAAGTACTTCAACGACCACGGCCCCCTGGTCGGGACGGGCTGGTATAAGCCTCCGGAGGATCTGGGGGGAGACTACAAGGGAGCGGCCGTGGGAACCAGCCCGGCCTTTTCCTTTTCGAGCGCCGTGTGCGAATGCCGCGTCGACTTGGAGACCGGCCAGGTGAAGCTGGAACGGTTCTTCGATTATCATGACTGCGGCACGCCCATCAATCCCCAAGCGGTCCATGGCCAGGTGGAAGGAGCGGTGGTCATGGGCGCCGGAGAAACCCTGATGGAGGATGTCGTCTACGACTCCCGGGGGAATATCCTCAATCCCAATCTTCACGACTATCTGCTCATGACCATCGGGGACGCGCCTGAGATCTTCAGCGGTCTCGTCGATTCCTACGAGCCCGCGGGGCCTTACGGAGCCAAGGAGGTCGGCGAAGGCGCGACCCTCCCCGTCCTTGCGGCCGTGGCTCACGCCATCGCCAACGCGACCGGAGTCTGGATCAAGGACCTGCCCATCACCGCGGAGAAGATCCTGAAAGCCCTTCGGAAAGCCAAGAGTCCCTAAGCTTCCCTATTCCAAACCTAGAATCCGGGCCGCATTCCCGAAGAGGATTTTCTTTTTCGAAGCCTCGGCCAGAGGAAGTCGTCTGATCGCCTCGACGTTGCCGGAGATCGTCGCAACGCCCGGCCAATCCGAGCCATAGATGAACTTGTCGATGTTTTTTTCCATGTCGGGAAAGTAGCTCAAGAGCTTACGGGGGGGGAGGCCGGAGATCTCCACGAACAGATAGGGATGGATCCGGGAGAGAAAAAAGGCTTTGTCATACCAGAAGCCCCGGCCGCCGTGGGCCATGACCAGGACAAGTTCGGGGAAGTCCGCGGCCACGTCATCCAGATGAATCGGGTCGGCGTATTTCATCTTGGCGCCCCGGAACACGGACGATCCCGTATGGAACATGACCGGCAGGCGGTGTTCCTGGGCCAGGGTGTAGACCGGATATAAAGCCGGGTCGTTGGGATAAAAGTGATCGTAAGAGGGGTAGAGCTTGATTCCCCTGGCTCCCAGCCGGATGAATTTCAGGATTTCTTCGGCCGGCCGGACGGTCAGGGAAGGATTGATCGTGCAGAAGGGGATGAAGATGTCCCGGCCCCGGCAGAAATCGAAGACATACTCGTTGGGAATGATCCCTGTGGTGACGGGGCTGATTTGCGGCAGGATCACGGCCTTGGAGATGTTGCCGCTTTGGAGGTAGAGAGCGAACCGGTCCGGGTCGGTCAGCTCCTCGTACCTCTCGTAATACTCCGAGCCGGTCGCCTTCTGGTAGTCCTGGACCCAGGCGTGCCAGTGCTCTTTCAACCCGATGTGGACATGAAAGTCAATGACCATGAATTTGGCGCGTTCCTCACCGGGAAGGATACTCGATTTACGGGGGAAAGAAAAAGAAATAAATCCCTTGACAGAGGATTTCTATCCCTGTATTTTTATGGTAACCGATATTGGTTACCGTTAAATGGAAAACGACGTCCGACTGAAAATCGTCAGGATCATGGTCGATTCTCCCCAGGGACTAACGACCGAGACCCTGGCCGCAACGCTGGGCTTGACCCGTCATACAGTCGCGAAATACCTGGAGGTCCTGCGGGCGGAGGGAAAGATCCGCTTCGTCAAGATCGGCCGGTCGAAGCTTTGGAAAAGCATTTCCGCCGAGGTCGGTATCCGGTTCCTTAAGACGGACGATCTGGCCGACATTCTCCGCCTCGAGGAAAGGATCGAGAGGGCTGGTCCCCTTCCTTCGAAATCCCGGCTCGAGTCCTTGAGGGAGACGCTGGCCTACCATCTGCGGCAGGATGACCCGTTCCTGACCTTGGGGGCCGAAATCGACGGAAAGCTCGTCGGGTATGTCCTCGCCGAAATCAGGCTTTGGGAGTTCGGGTCCGGGGAAAAAACCGGCTGGATCAAGGTCCTGGGGGTAGATCCGGATTTCCAGGGCGTGGGGATCGGTCGCAAGCTGGGCGAAACCCTGCTCGGCCATTTCTCCAGGAAGGACGTCAAGCGGGTCCGGACTCTGGTCAATTGGTTTGACGGACCCCTCATCTCCTATTTCCGGTCTCTAGGTTTTGACATCCTCAACATGATCCCCCTGGAGAAGGAGCTGACGCGATGATGGACAGCTTTAAGGAATGGTACGAAGGCCGGCATCAGTACGCCCGGGAGTGGAAAAAACGGACGGGAAAAAAGGTCCTCGGGTATTTCTGTACCTACGTTCCGGAGGAGATCCTCATCGCGGCCGATGTTCTTCCGGTCAGGATCCTCGGCAGCCATGAGCCCCAGGACGTGACCGAGCCCCACATCTTCGGGATGTTTTGCCCCTTCTGCCGGGACTGTCTCGCCCAAGGGCTCCAGGGAAGGTACGAGTACCTCGACGGAATCATGATCAGCCAGAGCTGCCTTCATATCCGCCAAGCGTTCACCTCCTGGAAGCTCCATGTTCCCGTGGAGTTCAGCTACTACCTGCCCATGCCCCACCATCTTCAAAGCCGGCGGGCCGTTCCCTATTTGACGGGCGAGCTGGAAGCTTTCAAGAAAGCCGTGGAGGAATGGACGGGGACGGCGATCACGGAGGAGGGGCTGAGCCGCGGCATCGAGGTCATGAATCGGTCCCGGCGGCTGACCCGGGCTCTCTATGACCTTCGCCAGCGGCCCGACCCGCCGGTGACGGGCTTGGAGGCCATGCGCATGGTCGCCGCGAGCCAGATGGTCGATAAAAGAGAATACAACGAGGCCCTCCAACAAACGCTCGACCGGCTGCCGGACCGGACGGAAAAAGACGGGCCACGGGTCAGGCTGATGATGCTGGGCAGCGAGAACGACGATGTCGCCTTCGTAGAAATGGTCGAATCCTTGGGAGCGATCTTCGTCATCGACGACCATTGCACGGGGAGCCGCTATTTCTGGAATGAAGCTTCGACGGACCGGAAGCCGATGGAGTCCATCGCCGCCCGGTACGTCGACCGGATTCCATGCCCAACCAAGGACTGGCCGGAGCGGAGGCGGATCGAACACATCCGACAACTGGCCAAGGATTGGAACGTCAAGGGGGCGATCATCATTCAGCAGAAGTTCTGCGATCCCCACGAGATCGATATCCCCGCCATCATCAAGGCTCTCAAGCAGGACGGTGTGCCCGCCCAAGTCCTGGAGCTTGACGTGACAGTCCCCCTCGGTCAGTTCAAGACTCGGATCGAGGCTTTTTTGGAGATCCTGAGGGAAGAAGACCTGTTTTGAGGAGGCCCTCGATGAAGCCAACCTATAAAACCGAGCCGCTCCGATGCTGGGCCAAGGCCAAGGAGATCCGCCAAGATTACTATAAGAATTACGCCCTGGCCCATGAGAAGGGCGGTCTGCGCTGGGCCGGGGGAGCGTGGTCATTCGATGCCATCCCCGCCGGCCTCGGCGATGACGTCTATCCCCTGACGGGCGAGCCGTATGCAGCCGCAGTCGCCTGGGACAAGGAATTCGCCCTCCAGTGCCACGAGGCGGTCGAAAAAGCCGGATATGCCCGCGATCTTTGCTCCTACATGCGCAACTATTGGGGGTCGATCATCCTCAATAAATATGTCTTCGGCGGAGAATTTCCGAAGCCGGACTTCATCTGGCAGGACCATATCTGTTGCTCTCACGCCAAATGGTACCAAGTGGTCAGGGATCTGGAAGGGAAGGACATCCCGATGTACTGCCTCGACGTCAGCGTCGGCCCTTACGAGGAGCTCACGGACAACCGGCTCGAATACGTCGTCGGCCAGATGCACGACGGGATCGAATGGCTGGAGAAGGTGACCGGCCGGCGCTTCGATGACGAAAGGCTCATCCGGGCCGTCTCCAACCATTGCCGCTCCACCGCTCTCTGGGCCGAGGTCTGCGCCCTGAACAAAGCCATCCCCGCTCCGCTGGACGAGAAAACGATGTATTCGCTTTATGTCCTCGGAACCCTCCAGAAGAGCAGCGGCATCGTAGCGGACTTCACCGAGGAGCTCCGAGACGAAGTCAAGGATCGGGTTGCCAGAGGGATCGCCGCGGTTCCCAACGAACGGTGCCGGGTCATGTCCGACACCCAGCCCCCCTGGGGGTTCTTGAAGATCTTCCGATACCTGGAACAATACGGCTGCGTCTCGGTCGGCTCCCTCTATACCTTCGGCCTGATCGGGCAATGGGAGGTCAAGGCCGACGGGACCTGGGGCGCCAGGACGACGCCGGAGCAGCTGGGAATCGTGATCAGGGACCGGGATCAGGCTCTTCGCGTCCTGGCCTCCTGGGAATTGAAAAAACCAGAATGGCAGCATTTTTATTCTCCCCAAGCCAAAAGCGAGATGATGATCCGGATCGCCAAGGAATGGACGCTCGACGGCGCCATCCTCCATTACAACCGGGGCTGCGAAGGCTTGAGCCTGGGAATCGCCGAAAACCGGCTGGCCATGATCAAGGCGGGTTTTCCGGTCATCGTTTTCGAGGGCAATATGGGGGATGAGCGGGAGTTCGACGAAATCCAGACTCTCAAGCGGATCGACGCTTTTATGGAGAGCCAGGGGTTCGAAAAGGATTCCCAATGACCCATCGCCGAGAGCGAGAGAGGATGGACTGGAGGAAAGTATGAATGTCGCTGGAGTGGATTGCGGGTCGAAGTCGGCCAAAGTTCTCATCCTGAGGGACGAGAAGGTCCTGGCCAGGGTTGCTGTCCTTAGCGGATTCGATCCGAAGGCCGCGGCGGCCCAGGCCCTGGACGAGGCCTTGAAGCAGGCCGGGCTCTCGAGAGGGGACCTCTCCCATGTGACGGCCACCGGAACGGGGAAGAATGAGGTCGATTTCGCGAGCTCCATGATCACCGAAGTCGGCGCCGATGCCCGGGCCGTGATTGTCCTGTTCCCCGCCGCCCGGACCGTGATCGATATCGGCGCCGAGGAGGGACGGGCGATCCGGATCAGTCCTGAAGGAAAGGTGATCGATTTCGCCGTCAACGAGAAGTGCGCCGCAGGAGCCGGAACGTTCACCGAGACCATGGCCAGGACGTTGGAGGTTGCCGTGGAAGACATGGGCCCGCTCTCTCTCAAGTCTCAAAACGCGGTCCCAATGAACGCCCAATGCGCCGTCTTCGCCGAGTCCGAGGTGGTGAGCCTCATCCACGCCAAGCATTCCAAGGAAGACATCGCCCGGGCGGTTCACGACGCCATCGCGGACAGGATCGCTTCCATGGCTCGGAAGATCGGGATCGAGAAGGATATCGTCCTCATCGGAGGGGTGGCCAAGAACGTGGGCTTCGTTAACTCCTTGAAACGGAACCTGAAGGAAGAGCTGCTCATCCCCGAGAACCCCGAATATTCCTGCGCCCTGGGAGCCGCCCTCATGGCCGCCGAACGGGCGAAAGAAGGCTGAAATGCCCACAGAGTATTGGCGCTGGCCCGAATCCCGGTGGACCTCGCCGGAAATCGACGGGAAGGCCGGCCAGATCATCACCGCCGGAGTCGACGTCGGTTCGGTGAGCTCCCAGGCCGTCGTGCTGGTCGACGGCGCGCTGTTCTGCTACAGCAGCCTCCGGACCGGGTCCGACAGCCCGGAAAGCGCCCAAAGGGCGATGGAGTATGCCCTGACCGGAACCGGCTTGATCCTCGCCGACATCCATTATGTCGTCGGAACCGGATACGGCCGGGTCAATATCCCTTTTGCCCAGAGGGCCCTCACCGAGATCGCTTGTCATGCCCGGGGCGCGAATTTCATGTACGGGCCGACGGTCAAGACCATCCTGGACATGGGAGGGCAGGATTGCAAGGCCATCCGTTGCGACGCCAAGGGGAAAGTGACCAACTTCCTGATGAACGACAAATGCGCGGCCGGGACGGGCCGAGGGATGGAAGTGTTCGCCGACCTTTTATCCGTCCCCATTGAGGACATGGGGCGCCTGTCGTTCGAGGTGGACACCGAACCACCGCCCGTAAGCTCCACCTGTGTCGTGTTCGCTAAATCCGAAGCCGTGGGCCTCTTGAGGAAAGGCTGGCCGAAGGAAAAGGTTCTGGCCGCCTATTCCTCGGCCATGGCCCACCGCGTCGTCGAGCTTCTGCAACGCATCCAGGTGGAACAAGATTTCGCCATCACCGGCGGCATCGCCAAGAACGAGGGCGTGGTCAAGAGGATCGAGGCGGAATTGAAAATCAAAGCGCTCGAGCCCAAGTACGACGCCCAGATCGCGGGCGCCCTGGGCGGCGCGCTGTTCGCCAAGGCCCTCGTCGAGAAGGAAAGAGGCCTCCGGTAGCATGCTGGCCCACTACGGATATAAAGACGGCTCGGGAGAATATTTCATCGTCCTAGACACGGACAAGTGCGACGGATGCGGCCGTTGTGTCTCCTCCTGTCCCTGGGGGGTTTTCGAAATCGGCGAGGACGAAAATGACCCCTTCCGCGAGACGGCCGTGGCCAAAGTCTCCGAGTCCCATCGCAAGAAACTCAAATACAGCTGCGCCCCATGTAAGCCCGGCTCGGGGAAAAAGCCCCTGCCCTGCCTCGAGAGTTGCGCTCCGGGCGCCATCGGGCATTCCTGGTGAACGGACTGAGTCCGGCGGCCTCCCGGTCGCCGGGATCGCACCTGAATTTCCTCCTGGACGGGAAGGCCGTCGAGGCCGCGGAGGGCCAGACCATCTTGCAGGCCGCTCTCGCCGCCGGGGTTTATATTCCCCATCTCTGCTATCATCCGGACCTGCCGTCCTTCGAGACGATTTCCCCTCACGACGAATGCTACCGGGGTTCCGAGGTTTTCCGCTCGGCGGGACGCGGGCCAGGCTACGCGGGGTGCGGGCTCTGCTTAGTGAAGATCTCCGGTCGCGAAGAGCCGATCCTCTCCTGCACGCACTTCGCCAAGGAAGGGATGGAGGTTGTGACCTCGACGCCGGAGATCGCGTCCGCCCGTCAGGAAAAGCTGGCCGCGATGATGGCCCGCCATCCACACGCCTGTCTGACCTGCGCCCAGCGGGAAGGATGCAGCTTGACCCAGTGCTCGTCCAACGTTCCCGAGGCGGAGAGGTGCTGTCCGCAGTTCGATCATTGTGAACTGAGAAGCCTGGTCGAGTACGTCGGCCTCAGTCAGGACCTTTCCCGATATCGTTTCAGCAGTGAGTATGCGGAAACGCAAGGGCCCCTTTTTATCAGGGACTACAACCTCTGCGTCGGCTGCCTGCGGTGCGTCCGGGTCTGCGAATCCGTGATCGGCGCCAAGGCCTTCGGGTACGTCGTGTCCGCGGACGGAGAGATTGCCGTGGGCGCCTCGAAGCCTTCCTGGGATGAAGCGGGGTGCCGGTCCTGCGGCGCGTGCGTCGAGGTCTGCCCGACCGGCGCGCTGCGCGACAAGGACCTCAGGCCCGGCGACCGGAAAGCGTCTCTGATCGCGTGTGTATCCGGCTGTCCTTTGGCCATGGACGTTCCCTCGTATCTGCATTTCATCGCTCAGGGGAAAACGGGGGAAGCGTCGGACGTCATCCGGCGGAACGTTCCACTCGCCCTGACGCTGGGATACATCTGCTCCCGCCCCTGCGTGACCGCATGTCGCCGGGGGAAGATCGATGAGCCCATCTCCATCTGCGAGCTCAAGAGGTTCGCCTTGGAGCAAGCCAACTTGCCGGCGGAAAAGGCGGAACCCAAGCCGCCGGGAAAGAAGATCGCCATAATCGGAGCGGGACCGGCCGGCCTCGTGGCCGCTTTTTTCCTGGCGAAACACGGCTATTCCGTCAAGGTCTTCGAAGCGAGTCCGGAGCCGGGAGGAATGCTGCGCTGGGCGATTCCGGAATACCGGCTCCCGCGGAGCGTTGTCGCGAAAGAGGTCGAACTTGTCAAGGCTCAGGGAGTCGAGATTGTCACCGAAGCACGGATTAATAAAGAGACGTTCCTCAGGGACTTCGGCCCCGGCTCCTGGGACGCCATTTTTCTCGCGGTCGGCGCTCAGGAGAGCCGGGGGATCGACATCGAGGGTCAAGGCCTGAAGGGAATCGATCGGGGGGTGGAGTTCCTCCGGGAGGTCAAGGCGGGAACGATCGGCGCAATCGACGGAAGAGTCGTGGTCATCGGCGGAGGAAACGTCGCCCTGGACGCGGCCATGACGGCCCTCCGGCTCGGAGCTTTCTCTGTCGAGCTGGCCTGCTTAGAAGGCCGGGACGAGATGCCGGCGTTCGCTTGGGATGTCCGGGAAGCCGAGGAAGATGGGGTGGTGCTGAATCCGAGTTGGGGGCCCTCCCGGATCGTCGGAGGGGAAGGCCGGGCCGCTGCAGTCGAGCTTATCGGTTGTGTCTCGGTCTTCGATGAACAAGGAAATTTCCCCCCAAAATTCGATCCCTCCCGGCGGAAGACCCTCCCGGCCGATCGCGTCATCCTGGCCGTCGGGCAGCGGCCCGATCTTTCCTTTCTGCCTCCGGATCTGGGAATCCGGCTGACGGAGGCGGGGACAATCCAGGTCGATCCGTCGAATCTCCAAACGAGCGTGCCTTTGATCTTCGCCGGAGG
>Ga0154646_112_pt7 | contig 13239 bp, 7 predicted proteins | sample Rifle2008BG13ft_FD_116075 | JGI IMG/M metagenome (GOLD analysis project Ga0154646, IMG submission 116075) | Candidatus Aminicenantes bacterium RBG_13_62_12 | reverse complement strand
TTCGGCCGTCAGAGCGCTCCGGGCTGAGCCGTCCCGCCTCACTTCCAAAAAATCACAAAAACAGAGAGGGTTGTCATGCTATCTGATAGGAGTCTTAAGCTTTTTCAGGACGAGAGGAGAAGCCTGCCAGGAAGAACAATATAATCGATGATTTTTAAAATATCCTTCATATCTAAGTTAAAATTAGGATCCAGGAAGAAAAAACATTGGCATATATTACATTAAACCTATTTGTTATCATATATATAGAACATTTTCTTGATAGGCCCAAATATTTCATTTTTTAACATGTTTTCATGAAATTTACTATGCTATTTTGAGATTTTTTACCTTCATCGAGAAAGAAATGAGTTTTCGAGCGTCCTTATAGGATAAAATGGACAAAATTCAAATAAACCCATATGTTCGCCTGCGGGCGCCGCCTCACCCCAATATATGGTATGATTATTGCTGAACCTACCCAAAATATTTTGAATTTTTCTTTACTTTTATTGTCCTTTTTAGGATAATATGACTGCGAAATTCAATTCAAATATATGAGCATATTTTCCCTGAATCAATAAAACGCGGATAGGCGATATTGTCATGAAAAAAAAGGAAAAAACCAAGTCGTCTAAGAGCCGTTCAGAGGCTAAAAGCAGGCCTCATCCCGGGAAACCCGGAGCCGGCAAAAAAATCGTAAAAAGCGTCCCGGAAGAGCCCCGTGACAAAGGGTTGAAAAAGCCGGCGGCTCCCTCTCTCCGGGGGGGCAAGAGCGGGGCGCCCCCTGCCGGCGCGAAACCGGCCGAGGTCCCGGCTCCGCCCGCCGCCGTCGAGAGAGAGGATGCGGTTCGCCCGAAGAAAGAAACCAAGTACACGGCCGAGAGCATCAAGGTCCTCAAGGGACTGGACGCCGTCCGCAAGCGGCCGGCCATGTACATCGGCTCGACGGGTCCGGAGGGTCTTCACCACCTGGTCTATGAAGTCGTGGACAATTCCATCGACGAGGCTCTGGCGGGGTTCTGCAAGAACATCGATGTCTTTATTCATGTCGACGACTCGGTGACGGTCATCGACGACGGCCGGGGAATTCCCGTGGAGCAGCACAAGAAGGAGAAGAAGTCGGCGGCCGAAGTGGTCATGACCATGCTCCATGCCGGCGGCAAGTTCGACGACAAGACATACAAGGTCTCGGGCGGGCTGCACGGCGTGGGCGTCTCCGTGGTCAATGCCCTGTCGAGAAGGCTCGACCTGGAGATCAAGCGCGACGGCGGGATTTACACCCAGAGCTACGAGCGGGGTCTCTCCGTCACCCGTCTCAAGCAGGTCGGCAAGACCAAGAAGACCGGCACCAAGGTCACCTTCTGGCCGGACGACGAGATCTTCGAGACGTCGGAGTTCAGCTTCGAGATCCTGACCCAGCGGCTGAGGGAGCTGAGCTTCCTCAACCGCGGCATCCGCATCTCTATCACCGACGAGCGGACGAGCAAGAACCACGAGTTCCAGTACAAGGGAGGAATCGTCGAGTTCGTCCAGTACCTCAACCAGAACAAAACGCCCCTCAACCCGCGGCCGATTTTTTTCGAGTGCCAGAAGGACAGCATCATCGTCGAATTGGCCTTCCAGTACAACTCCGGCTACACCGAGACGATCTTCACCTTCGTCAACAATATCAACACCACCGAGGGCGGAACGCACCTCATCGGCTTCAAAGCCGCCCTGACCCGCTGCCTGAACAATTACGCCGTGGCCAACAATTTGTTCAAGGACCTCAGCGCGGGCGCCCTGTCCGGGGACGACTCGCGCGAGGGGCTGTGCGCCGTCTTGAGCGTCAAGATGCGCGACCCCCAGTTCGAGGGACAGACCAAGACCAAGCTGGGCAACTCCGAGGTCAAGGGCATCATCGAGTCCCTGGTCAACGAGAAGCTGGCCGCCTACCTGGAGGAGAACCCGACCAACGCCAAGCGCATCATCCTTAAAGCCATGGAAGCGGCCCGGGCGCGCGAGGCGGCCCGCAAGGCGCGTGACCTGGCCCGGCGAAAGAGCGTGCTCGAGTCGACCACCCTGCCCGGCAAGCTGGCCGACTGCCAGGAGCGCGACCCGGCGTTTTCCGAGATCTTCATCGTTGAGGGCGATTCGGCCGGCGGCTCGGCCAAACAGGGCCGCGACCGGCGCTTCCAGGCCATACTGCCCCTAAAGGGCAAGATCCTCAACGTCTGGCGGGCCGCCCAGGATAAGATCCTGAACAACGAAGAGATCGGGATGATGATCGCCGCCCTGGGCGTCGGCGTGGGCGAGGCCGACTCCAGCCTGGACAAGCTCCGCTACCACAAGGTCATCATCATGACCGACGCCGACGTGGACGGGTCGCACATCCGCACCCTGCTCATGACTTTCTTCTACAGGCACCTGAAGCCGCTCATCGAGCAGGGCTACCTTTACATCGCCCAGCCCCCCCTGTACAAGATTTCCAAGGGCAAGGAGGTTCAGTACCTCAAGGAGGAGCGGGCCTACGAGAAGTGGGTCGTCAAGAAGATCTCTGAGGATTTCAAGGTCCGGGTCAAGGGCAGGAAGGATGTTTTCGAGGGCGAAAAGCTCCGCAAACATTTCCTGCACATCATGCAGAAGAAGAGCTACCTCCAGCTCCTGGAGCGGAAAGGCTTCCCTCCCTTCCTGGTCGAGCTCCTCATCCGGGAGGGCGTCGACAGCCTGGACTTCCTCCAGGACAAAAAGGCCATGAAAAAAGTGCAGTCGCTCGTCGAGGCCAAGGGGATGTCCACGGCGCTCACCCTGGACGAGGAATACGAAGCCTGGGAGCTCGGCATCCGCTACCAGGTCAACGGCATGTCCATCAACTGCACGGTCAACCTGGCCCTGGTCAACTCGCCGGAATACAAGAATCTGATCAAGATTTTAAAGGAGCTGGAGGGCTTCCGCCCGCCCTACGAGATCATCGGCGACGGCGAGACCCTGGCCATCGAGAACGAGACCCGGCTCGTGGATTATCTTCATGAGAAGGGGAAAAAAGGGGTGTCCATCCAGCGCTACAAGGGCCTTGGCGAGATGACTCCCGAGCAGCTCTGGGAAACGACCATGAACCCCGCCCTGCGGGCCCTGCTGAAGGTCTCCATCCGGGATGCGGTAGAGGCCGACGAAACCTTCTCCATCCTCATGGGTGATGAGGTCGAGAGGCGGCGCTCATTCATCGAGGCGAACGCCGTCATGGTCACCAACCTCGACATTTGACGGCTTCCAGCGAAAGGACCGTAGCATGACCCCCGCCGACAAAGACAAGGACAAGGACAAGGACAAGGAAAAAGAGCGTTCCAAGGGACCGGCCCTGCCCGCTGCTCCCCCCGCCGCCGCCGACCTGTCCGTAGTCAGCCTCGAGGAGGAGATGAAACGCTCCTACCTCGACTACGCCATGAGCGTCATCATCGGCCGGGCCATCCCCGACATTCGGGACGGGCTGAAGCCCGTCCACCGCCGGGTCCTGTTCTCCATGTACGAGACGGGGACGACCCATTCCAAGCCTTACAAGAAATCCGCCCGCATCGTGGGCGATGTCATCGGCAAGTACCATCCTCACGGCGACCAGGCCGTTTACGACACCCTGGTGCGCATGGCCCAGAACTTCAGCCTGCGATACACGCTCGTGGACGGCCAGGGCAACTTCGGCTCGATCGACGGCGACCCCCCCGCGGCCATGCGCTACACCGAGGTCAGGCTGAAGAAGATCTCCGACGGCCTGATGGACGACCTGGACAAGGACACGGTCAACTTCGTGCCCAACTACGACGACAGCCTGTCCATGCCCGAGGTCCTCCCGGCCAAGTTCCCCAATCTCCTGGTCAACGGCGGATCGGGCATCGCCGTGGGCATGGCCACCAATATCCCCCCTCACAACCTGGGCGAGGTGGTCGACGGCCTCGTCTACCTCATCCAGCATCCCGGGGCCAAGCTCGAGAAGATCATGGAATTCATCCCCGGTCCGGACTTTCCCACCGGCGGACAGCTCTACGGCCTGCAGGGGGTCCGCGACGCCTACCGGGACGGACGCGGCTCGATCATCCTCCGGGCCAAGACGGTCATCGAGTCGGGCGGCCCCAAGAGCGAGAGGGATCGCATCGTCGTCACCGAGATCCCCTACCAGGTCAACAAGGCCAAGCTCCTGGAGAACGCGGCCCACCTGGTGAACGAGAAGCGGATCGAGGGCATCGCCGACATCCGCGACGAGTCCGACCGCGAAGGCCTGCGCATCGTCTTCGAGCTGAAAAGGGGGGACCTGCCCGAAGTCGTGCTCAACAACCTCTACAAGCACACCGCCCTGCAGACGTCCTTCGGCATCATCTTCCTGTCGATCGTGGACAAGCAGCCCAAGCTCCTGGGTCTCCTCGACATCATGAAGCACTTCCTCTCCCATCGCCAGGACGTTATCCGGCGCCGGACGCGGTTCGAGCTGAAAAAGGCCGAGGCCCGGGCCCACATCCTGGAGGGGCTGACCATCGCCCTCGACCACCTGGACGCGATCATCGCCCTCATCCGCCGCTCCAAGACGGTCGAGGACGCCCGCAACGGCCTGATCACACGCTTCCACCTGACGCACATCCAGGCCCAGGCCATCCTGGAGATGCAGCTCCAGAAATTGACCAACCTGGAGAGGGAGAAAATTCGCAAGGAATACATCGAAGTCAAGGAGCTCATCGCCAAGCTCAAGAAAATCCTCGGCTCCGAGAAGCTCATCCAGGACATCATCGTGGAGGAGCTGAAGAAGGTGAAGGAAGCCTTCGGCGACGCCCGCCGGACGGAGATCAAGGAAGGCGTCATCGCCGACATCAAGCCCGAGGACCTGGTCAAGGAAGAGGAAGTGGTCATCGTCCAGACCGCCTCCGGCTACATCAAGCGCACCTCGCTCAGCTCCTACCACAGCCAGGGCCGGGGCGGAAAGGGGCGCAAGGGGATCAGCATGAAGGAGGAGGATGCGGTAGAGAACATCTTCATCTGCTCCACCCACAGCTACCTTCTTGTCTTCACCAACCAGGGCCGCCTGTACTGGCTCAAGGCGCTGGATATCCCCGACGTGGGACTCGCCGCCCGGGGCAAGCCCATCGTCAACCTCGTCGAATTCCAGCCGGGCGAGGCGGCGACAGCGGTCGTGGCGGTCAAGGACTTCAGCCCCGACCGGTATGTGCTCATGCTCAGCTCGGACGGGCAGGTCAAGAAGACGGCCCTCGACCAGTTCAAGAACATCCGCAAGGGCGGCATTCAGGCCATGTCCGTGCGCGCCAAGCAGGAGCTGCTGTTCACCAGCCTGACCGACGGCAAGCGGGATATCATCATCGGCACCCGGCTGGGCAAGGCCATCCGCTTCAGCGAGAAGCAGATCCGCCCCATGGGCCGGCAGGCGTCTGGCGTGCGGGCCATCTCGCTGACCGCCAAGGACGCCGTCATCGGACTGATCGTCGTCAGCGCCGCGGACAAGTACGTCTTCACCGCCAGCGAGAAGGGCTACGGCAAGAAGACGGAGATCGCCCAATACCGCCGTCAGAGCCGGGGCGGCAAGGGGATCATCAACCTCAAGGTCACATCCAAGATCGGGCCGGCCCTGACCATGATCGGCATCAGCGAGGGCGCCCTGCTGCTCATGACCGAGGCGGGCAAGGTCATCCGCATCAAGGCCCATGAGGTGCGGACCTCGGGACGCTCCACCCAGGGCGTCAGGCTCATCAACCTCGAGGACAAAGACAAGGTTTCCTCCGTGGCCAAGGTGGCCGAGGAGGAATAGCCGCTTTCCCCGCTCAAAAAAACATTCGTCCAAAAGGGGCGTCGGAGTTTCTATCCTCGCTTTCGTCCCTGTTTTGAGCCGGGCGGGCTGCAGCTCCGGCTAAATCCCGAAGGCGTACTTGATGACATCGAAAAACCCGACGTCCTCGGAGTATTTCTTGATCTTCTCGTCGAATTGTTTCTTCAGGACATCTCCGCTCTCCGGCTTGAAATCTTTGAATAGAACCCCCTCCAGCGGGCTGATGAACTCCAGGTGGGGGATATTCTCTTTCCGGTCGATGTCCAGAGCCCCGCCGCCCGTCACCGTGATCATCCATGACCCTTCCTCGAGCTTGCGGTAAATGCTCTTCCCGTACCGGAACCTCGGGTCGGCCCAGTCGATGGCTTGGGGCATGAACTCCCGGACCTTCTGTTCCCTGAAGATGTCGTTGGCCTGCTCCGGTGCGGTCCCCGAATCGAAGACACGCCGGATGAACAGACGGTTTCCGAACAGGATATAATCGACAAACACCTCTTTGTTGATGTTGAGCTCGACGGGAAGCTCGGCGATCACTCCCTCGGAATTGCTGAGGACGACGGAGCATCTCTTGTCCGCGACTTTAAGCTCGGTAATGATCGTCCTGGCCAGAACCTCGTTGTAGCGCGCCTTAAGCTGGTTGAATTTCTCTGCGGCGACATTGTACTCGTCCACCAGGGTCTGGTACTTGGCTGTGATCTCGGCCACTCCCGCCTTATAGTGTCTGACCATCATCTTCATCTTGAAGAAATGGAAGCCGACGATGAAGATGATAACCAGCAACCCGCCCCAGATGATGAAGGAGGCTAGAGAGCGGAGTTTGCCAGCAACTGACCACGCTTTTCCTTCAGTCATGGGATCCTCCCGAATACAAAATCAAGACATCGTGACGCGTCCGAATCCTACCAGAACTGCTCTGGAATCGCAATGCGGCCGCCTCCAATCGACCAACGGTGACTCCTTCTTGTTTATTTGTCCTCCATTTCCTGTTCGACGCGACGGGACGGGTATTCTCCAGTCCGCCGTTACCAGCGAAGCCAAATACATGAAATCGGAGGCGGAGTGGAGGAACAGCCGCCCCGTCATCCTTCGCTCGCTCCCAGCGACCCAGGGGCGGCGGATTCCGACTTGACTCCGACCGGGGGCAAGTCTACAATAGGCCCACCTTATTAAAATTAGGGAGGGATTTATGTTCGAAACCATTCCCCAGATTCTGCTGAATACCTTAAAGGAGTATCCCAAGCCGGACCTCGTCCTGGTCAAGAAGGAGGGCGCTTATGCCCCCATCTCCGCCCGGGAATTCGGCGAAAAGGTGAAGCATTTCAGCCTGGGCTTGAAAGCCCTGGGATTTGAGGCGGGAGACAAGTTTGTCATCCTCTGCGAGAACCGTCCGGAGTGGGTCATGGCCGACCAGGCGGCCGCGTGCGCCGGCGGCATCACCGTGCCCATCTATACCACCCTGGTGTCCGAACAGGTGAAATACATCATCGACGATAGCGATGCCCGGGTCGTCCTGGTATCGAACGCCGACCAGTGGAGAAAGGTCGAAGCCGTCAAAGGGCAGCTCACCAAAGTCCGGTATTATATCATCCTCGACGGCCCCGCCCCCGCCGGCGTGCATCTCTGGTCGGACATCGCCGCCGAGGGGAGGAAGATCGAGGAAAAGGACCCGGGCCGGTTCGAGCGCGAAGCCCTGACGGTGAAGCCGTCCGACACGGCGACGCTCATCTACACCTCGGGCACGACCGGCGTCCCCAAGGGCGTGATCCTCACCCATTCCAACTTCTGCAGCAACGTCGTCACCAGCGCCGAGCTCCTGGAATTCTCCTCCCAGGATACGGTCCTCTCCTTCCTGCCCCTGTCCCATGTCCTGGAGCGGATGGTGACCTACGCTTACATCTACCGGGGCTGCACGATCGCCTACGCCGAGAGCGTGGAAACCGTGGCCCAGAACCTCGTCGAGATCAGGCCGCACATCATGGTCGGCGTGCCGCGCGTCTTCGAAAAAATCTACTCCAAGGTCATCGACACCGTGCTCGCCGGCTCGGGGCTGAAACGCAAGATTTTCTTCTGGGCCCTTCGGGTGGGCAAGGAATACGGCCGGAGGAAGGTCGCCGGCCTGGCCATCCCCGGCGGCCTGAAATTCAGGCGCAACCTCGCCCACAAGCTCGTCTTCTCCAAGATCATCGCCAAGACGGGGGGCCGGATCCGCTTCTTCGTCTCGGGCGGCGCCCCCCTGAGCAAGGATATCGCTGAGTTCTTCTACGCCATGGGCCTGGTCATCATGGAGGGCTACGGCTTGACCGAGACCTCGCCCGTCATCTCGGTCAACACCTTCGAGAACCTCAAATTCGGGACGGTGGGCAAGCCCATCCCCGGGGTGGAAGTCCGGATCGCGCCGGACGGCGAAATCCTGACCCGGGGTCCGAACGTCATGAAGGGCTATTATAAAAAGGAGGCTGAGACCCGCGACAGCTTCGAGGACGGCTGGTTCAAGACGGGAGACATCGGGCGCCTGGACGAGGAAGGATTCCTCATGATCACCGACCGGAAAAAAGACCTGATCGTCACCGCCGGCGGAAAAAACATCGCTCCCCAGCCCATTGAAAACATCCTCAAGACGAACCCCTACATCGCCAACGCCCTGGTCATCGGCGACCGGAGGAAATTTGTCTCCGCCCTGGTCGTCCCGAATTTCGAAAAGCTGGAGGACTACGCCCGCTCGAGCGGCATCGCTTTCCGGGACAGGACTGAGCTCGTCGGGAATCCGCAGATCGTGTCGTTCATCGTCGCCGAAGTGGACCGGGCCACCCCCATGCTGGCTTCTTACGAGAAGGTCAAGAAGGTTCTCCTCCTGGATCGCGATTTTGAGATTGAGAAGGGCGAGATGACGCCAAGCCTCAAGGTCAAGCGGAATATCGTGGAGAAGACATACACCGCCCGGATCGATTCCCTCTATCGGGAAGACAAGTTCGACAACCAGATTTAGGCTTCCCGGCCGGAGGCTTCAAAACGCGTTAAGGAGGGACGAAATGAATTTTCGTTTTCTGGTCAGGGCGCTTCTTCTGGCCTTGTCGGCCGCCAGCCTGTCGTGCGTCATCGCCATGCCTCCGCCGGCGGAGCAGCCCCCGCCTCCCCCCGCCGAGGAACCGGCCGAGGACGCGCCGCGCCTCGGGGCTCCCCCCCGGGGCGTCCTGAATGCGCTCAAGCCGGACCGGTTCACGCTGAATTTCGGGGACGCCTATCTCGTCCATGACCCCCAGTCCGGGGTTTTGCAGATCACGGCTCAGGGCAACGTCCTTTCCTACGGCTCGGGCTGGACGGTCAGGAAGGTCAAGTCCTACCTGTACCACCTCAGGCTCGACACATGGCGGGATTTCTACTGGCAGGTCAACACCAGCCGCAAGGAGGTCATGAGGGTAAGGGGCGGAACCTTCGGCTCGGTCTTGGGCGGAAGCAAACAATCCCTTTCCGTGGCCGTGGACGTGCGCGGCGGAGCCGGCGCCGGGGAACCCCAGCAGTTCACCCTGAGGTTCCCCAAGGCCTATATGGTCTATGCCATCGACGATGACGAGCTCCAGCTCATCGCCGAGGGCAATGTCCTGTCCTACTGCCGCGACTGGCGGCGATGCAAGCTGAACAACAACCTGTATCATTTCAAGCAGAAGGAATGGGACGGCTTCTTCTGGAAGGTGAGCACCGCCAGCAAGAAAGCCTGGCGCTGCCGCAACGGCGTCATCTGCCAGCCCGGGGGGACGGACCAGCCGCTCTCGATCAGGGTGGACGTCACCCGCTAGGGACCAACCCGGAGGCCGGGTCGCCCGGTGAGCCCGCTCCGCGGGGAGGGCCCGGCCGGGGCGGGTGGCGTGGAATCGTCGCGCCGGCCCGAAGACAGCAAAAAAAAGGGGAGGCCCGGAGGCCTCCCCTCAAATTCCAGGGACGAAACTACTTGATGTCGATGACTCCCTTGGTCCGCTCCCTCCGCTTCTCCTCCATCTTGTCCCATTTCTTCATGCAGGGAGCGTCCTGCCCCTTGACCATGGAGCAGGCCAGATATTCGGAGCAGTAGATGACGCAGGCCCGGATGGCCTTGCCGGCGGGCGTTTTTTGGGCGTCAGCGCCCTCAAGGGAGAACCCCCTCAGGCTGAGCCCGGCGCCGATGGCGGTGCCCTTGGCCTCGGCTTCGATCGTCCTTGTGTCCACGATCTCTCCCGTCTCGGTATCGATGACTTTGAGGTCGACGGCGATGTAGGTCTTATCCAATTTTCCGCCCAGGCTGACCGGCCCGACCCGTACGCCGCCGCCCGTCTCCCTCGTCTGCTCTTCATAGGCGGACACGGTGCCGGCGACAAGGTACTTGGCTCCCTTCATCTTGCCCAGCTTGACCTTTGTTGCTTGGCTGATGCGGTCGGTCTGGCTCAAATCCTGCTCATAGATGGCGGCGTCGATTTCCTTCCGCTCCAGGACCTGGAAGGCCTTGGTGCTGACGAGCTCCGAGGCCAGCATGTCCGAGAGCTCATTGGCCACGGAAGCGCTCCACCAGCCCGCGCTGGTGGTGTTGGTGAACCGCAAGACGCCCATACGGGGCTTCTCGTCCTGCGCGGCCTGGACCAGAACGGCCGCCAGCAGGAATACCGTCAGCCCGAACACGATTGTTTTTTTCATAAAAACCTCCTTCCGAGATGATTATGGTAGCAGGAATAGGGGAGGAATTCAAACCGCTCGGCTCCCGGCCGTCAAGGCCGAGAGGCCGAACCTAGTTGTGCGTCTCGTAAGTTCCTTGGCATTGTACCCATCTAGAAAGACGCACAAATGCCGGGGAGTTTGAGGGGGGCGGCGTGGCCCCCCTCAGGGGGTCAGCGGAGCGAAGCGAAGCGCCGAGGGGGGAGCTTGACTCCCCCCTGGAAGTGTCTCGTCTCTAAGGATGATTAAGGCAAGGGAATTGTGAGACGGGACACTAGAAGTGGCCGGGGGCGTCCTTTTCGGCCTCGTCCCTTGCGGCTTCGTCCTTGTCCCTGACCCAGTAGAGGATTCGGCCGCAGTTCTCGCAGAGCAGGATCTCGGACTTCTCGATCAGCTCGCTCAGCATCTGGGGCCTGATGCGCACATGGCACAGTATGCAGAAATCGTCCGTGACGGGGGACAGGGCCTGGCCGCCCATCCGGAGGGCGATGCGTTCATACAGAGCGGCCTGGTCCTCCGGGATTTGCGGCAGGAGCGCCTGTTTGCGGGCTTCGAGATCCCGGACCTGCCCCTCCCAGTACTCCCGCTCCCCGGCCAGGGTGGTCTTCTCCCGGTCGAAGCGGGTTTTTTCCTCGCGGTCGCACTCGACGGCCGCGCGGATGTCGGCTTCAATCTGATCGGCATTGAGGAGTTCCCCGATGATCTCTTCTTCCAGCCGGTCGATTTTCTGCTGGTTGTCGGAAACCTCCTTGAGCAGGGATTGGTATTCGCGGTTGGTCTTGACCTGGTTGAGCTGAAGCTTGTACTTGGAGATGTGAGCCTTTATGTCCTTGACCTCCCCCTCCAGGTCCCTTCGTTTTTTCTGATTCAGGGAGAGATTTTCCCGGGCTTGGTTGAGGGTTTGAGTGGCGGCTTCGATTTTTCGGTCGATGGCTTCGACCTGGGCGGGAATTTTATCCAGAAGAGACAGGACTTTTCTGATCTCAATGTCGAGACCCTGAAGCTCGATCAGCTTCTTGAAGTCGGCGTCCACATCTCTTCCTCTCACTCATATGGGCCTACCAGGATTCGAACCTGGGACCTGCCGGTTATGAGCCGGTGGCTCTACCGCTGAGCTATAGGCCCTCTGTGCCCCTCTTATACCACAGAACCCGGAAGGAGACAACCGCGGATGAGGGCCTGATGAGGTCCCGCGGCGGACGCGGGCCGGGGGTCGGGGGGACGGAACCGGGAGGGGGGACAGCGGCGCGCCGGGCGTCAACCCGCGCCGTTGGTGAAGGATTTCAGCTTCCGGCTGCGGCTGGGGTGCTTCAGCTTGCGCAGGGCCTTGGCCTCGATCTGCCGGATGCGCTCACGGGTGACCTTGAACTGCTGCCCCACTTCTTCCAGGGTGTGTTCGTTGCCGTCGCCCAGGCCGAAGCGCATTTTCAGGACGCGGGCCTCGCGTTCGGTCAGGGTTTTCAGGGCTTCCTCGATCTGTTCCCGGAGGTTGATGTGGATGACCGTGTCCGGGGGAGAGGGCAGGATCTTGTCTTCGATGAAGTCGCCCAGGTGGCTGTCTTCTTCCTCGCCGATGGGCGTTTCCAGGGAGATGGGCTCCTGGGCGATTTTTATGATCTTGCGGACTTTGTTGACCGGCAGGTCCATCTTCTTGGCGATCTCCTCGCAGGACGGCTCCCGGCCGACTTCCTGGACGAGGCCGCGCGACACGCGGATGAGCTTATTGATCGTCTCGATCATATGCACCGGGATGCGGATGGTACGGGCCTGGTCGGCGATGGCCCGGGTGATGGCCTGCCGGATCCACCAGGTGGCGTATGTGGAAAACTTGTAGCCGCGGCGGTACTCGAACTTGTCCACGGCCTTCATCAGGCCCATGTTGCCCTCCTGGATCAAGTCCAGGAATTGGAGGCCGCGGTTCGAGTATTTTTTAGCGATGGATACCACCAGCCGCAGGTTGGCCGCCACGAGCTCCTTCTTGGCCTGGTCGCTGACCTTTTTTCCGGTGGTGATGGTGCGCAGAATTTTGCGCAGGCTGGGCGCGTCCAGGCCGATCTCCCGCTGGTGGCTCCGGATGAGACGATAGACCTCCTTCTGTTTCTGCTCCAGGGCCGCCCGGTTCTTCTTGCTCCGGGTCTGCTTGTGAGCCGCCCGAGTGTCCTCCAGGATCTCCTCCTGGGCGTTGATGACTTGCAGCTTGCGCCGCAGGATGCCGATGATTTTTTCCCTCTGGTTGGAGCGGATGTTGAGATCGCGGATGAGGCTGGAGATCTGGACGATCTTGCGGCCCCGGCTGATGAAGTGCTTCTTCCGCACGGGGATCTTGTCCAGCTTGGCGCTGAGGCTGCGGATTTTCTTGATCTTGGCCAGGATCTGCTTCTTTTTCTCCTCGATCTTCCCCTCGGCGATGTCGTCCTCGCTGACATCGAACATCTCGGTGATGATGGCGATGTTTTCCTTGATCTTGGATTCCAGGCCGAGGACCTCGTTGAGCACCAGGCGGGTTTTGGACAGGGCCTTGATAATGGCCTTCTCGCCGCGCTCAATCTCCCGGGCGATGGAGATCTCCCCCTCCCGGGTCAGCAGGGAGATGTTGCCCATTTCCCGGAGGTAGAGCTTGACGGGGTCGGTCGTCCGCTCCAAGCCCTGGGTGGCCACGGAGTCCTGTTTGCGGCGGTGGGGGATGACCTCCTGCTGCTTGGAGTCCAGAATCTTGATTCCGTAGTCGCCGATCGAGCTCAGAAAATCGTTGAAGTTCTCCTCGGAATCAAACTCGT
>Ga0154646_154_pt10 | contig 13368 bp, 11 predicted proteins | sample Rifle2008BG13ft_FD_116075 | JGI IMG/M metagenome (GOLD analysis project Ga0154646, IMG submission 116075) | Candidatus Aminicenantes bacterium RBG_13_62_12 | reverse complement strand
GCCATGGAGAAGGGGCTGCGGTTCGCCATCCGCGAGGGCGGACGGACCGTGGGCGCCGGCTCGGTCACCGATGTCCTGGAATAGCGGCCGGACGAGGCGGACCGGACGATGAGAGAGCAAATCATGATGGCCTGCTCGGCGTGCAAGCGCCGGAACTACGTCAACACCCGGAACAAGAAAAAGCACACCGAGAAGCTGGAGCTGAGCAAGTACTGCCCCTTCTGCCGCAAGCATACCGTCCATAAAGAGACGAAATAAGAGGAAGGAAGAGTGAGAGTGCAGGTGAGTAGCTCAACTGGTTAGAGCAGCGGTCTCCAAAACCGCAGGTTGCGGGTTCGAGTCCTGCCTCACCTGCCAGTCTTGAACATTCACCTTCAGGCGGGCGAACGGTCGCCGGATATTTCGGAGAAAAAGGTGGCGTCATGAGCGAGGGAAAAAAGGTTTGGTACAAGAGGTTCTTTCCGTTCTTGAAAGACGTCAGGGCCGAGCTGAAGAAAGTCACCTGGCCCTCCCGCAAGGAAACGGTCAACACGACCATCGTGGTCATCATCTCCGTCTTTTTCTTCGGGTTTTATCTGTTTTTCATGGACGTCATTTTCTCCCGGGTCGTTGATTTGATCAAGTTTATCAAAAGATAGAATCAGGTCATGTCTAAAAACTGGTACGTCGTTCACACCTACTCGGGCTTCGAGGAATTCGTGGCCGAGTCCATCAAGCAGCGGGCCCTCGAGCTGGGGATCACCGAAGAGATCGGGCAGATCATCGTCCCCAAGGAAAACGTCCAGGAGATTAAAGCCGGGAAAAAGGTCGTTACGTCCAAGCGTTCCTACCCCGGCTACATCCTCGTCGAGATGGAGATGTCGGACGAGAACTGGCACATCATCCGGGAAACGCCCAAGGTGACGGGTTTCGTCGGCTCGGGGCACAAGCCCTCGCCCCTGAGCAAGGCCGAGGTCAAGCAGATCGTCTCCCTCATGGAGACGACCTCGGAGAAACCCAAGCCCAAGCATTCCTTCTCCAAGGGCGATGCCGTCAAGATCATCGACGGCCCCTTCTTCAATTTCAGCGGCATCGTGGAAGAGGTCAACCAGGAGCGGAGCACGCTCAAGGTCCTGGTGACGATCTTCGGCCGATCCACTCCGGTAGAGCTCGAATTCCTGCAGGTGGAGAAAATCTAGGAGGCATTCATGTCCAAGGAAGTCGTGGCGCGGATCAAGCTCCAGATCGTGGCCGGCCAGGCCAGCCCCGCCCCTCCCGTCGGGCCGGCGCTGGGCCAGCACAGCGTCAACATCATGGATTTTGTCCGGCAGTTCAACGAAAAAACGGGCAAGATGGAAGAAGGCATGATCATTCCCGTGGAGATCACCGTCTTCAAAGACAAGAAATTCGTATTCACCCTCAAGACGCCGCCGGCCTCCTATCTGCTGAAAAAGGCGGCCGGAATCGCCAAAGGGTCGGGCGCGCCGAATAAGGAAAAGGTCGGCAAGGTCACGCGCAAACAGGTGGAGGACATCGCCCGGATCAAGCTCCCCGACCTGAACGCCGACTCCCTGGAAGCGGCGGTCCGGATCGTGGAGGGCACGGCGAAAAACATGGGACTGGAGATCATCAGTGGCTAAGAGCGGCAAAAACTTCACGAAGGCCAGGGAGGTCAAGACCGGCAAGTCCGAATTCTCCCTGGAGGAGGCGGTCGGCCTGTTGAAGAAGGCGGCCTACGCCAAGTTCAATGAGTCGGTGGACATCTCCCTGCGCCTGGGAGTCAACCCCAAGTACTCCGACCAGATGGTCCGAGGGACGGTCGTCCTTCCCTTCGGCACGGGCAAGACCAAGAAGATCTGCGTCATCGCTTCCGGGGAAAAAATCAAGGAAGCGGAGGAAGCCGGCGCCGACCACGCCGGCGGCGAGGAGCTGATCGAGAAGATCGCCGGGGGGTGGATCGACTTCGACGTCGTTATCGCCACTCCGGATGTCATGCGGGGCGTGGGCAAGCTGGGCCGGATCCTGGGAACGAAAGGCCTCATGCCCAACCCCAAGTCGGGGACGGTGACCTTCGACGTCAAGAAGGCCGTGGAGGAAACCAAGGCGGGCAAAGTCGAGTTCCGCGTGGACAAGACGGGCATCCTGCACTCGGCCGTGGGCAAGGTCTCCTTCCCCGAGGACAAGCTCGTGGAAAACGTCAAGGTTTTTCTCCAGGCCGTTCTCCACGCCAAGCCGGCCGCGGCCAAGGGGAAGTACGTGAGGAGCATGCACCTCAGCTCCACCATGGGGCCGTCCTTCAAGCTGTCCGAAGAGATCCTGGAGAAGTAGGAGAGCCGAGATGAAGCGCGAAAAAAAGGACGTCCAGATCAAGGGCCTGTCCGAGATCTTCGGCGGGAAGGACACTTTTTATCTCATGGATTTCACCAAGGTGACGGTCGGTCAGTCGGTCACCCTGCGCAAGGCCTTGCGCAAGAAGTCTCATTCTTTCCGCGTGGTCAAGAACCGCCTGGCCCTGAAGGCGCTCGACGACCGGCATCCGGAGGGCCTGAAGTCCTTGTTCCAGAAACCGACGGCCATCGCCTACACCGACGGCGACCCGGTGGACCTGGCCAAATCCCTCAAGGAATTCGCCGCCCAGTACAAAATCCTGGCCGTCAAGGGCGGCGTGCTCCAGGGCCAGGTTTTCGGACCGGAACGCTTCGAGGAAATCGTCAGCCTGGGTTCGCACCGGGATATGCTGGCTCGATTGGCTTCTCAGATGGCCGCGCCCCTGGGCTGGCTGCTGCTTGTGCTCAGGGCCCCGCTGGGAAGCCTGGGGACCCTCCTCGGGCAGATTAAGGCCCAACGGGAAGGGGGGGCGCAATGAACGACGGAAACGGAAAATGCGGCAGCGGATGCCGCAGAATATAAAGGAGGTATGAAAGTGACTAAAGAGGAATTCTTCAAGCATCTGGATAGCTTGACGGTCCTGGATCTGGCGGAGTACATCAAGGAGTTCGAGCAGCGCTACGGAATCAGCGCCGCCGCCGCGGCCCCCGCGGCCGTCGCCGCCCCCGCCGCCGCAGCCGCCGCCCAGGAAGAGAAGTCGGAGTTCAACGTGGTCCTGAAATCGGCGGGCTCCAACAAGATCCAGGTCATCAAGGTCGTCCGGGAAGTCACCAGTCTCGGCCTCAGGGAGGCCAAGGACTTGGTGGACGGCGCCCCCAAAACGGTCAAGGAGAGCGTCCCCAAGGCCGAGGCGGAGTCCATCAAGGCCAAGTTCGGCGAAGTGGGAGCCGTCATCGAGCTGCAGTAAGAATTGAGCAGTTCAGCCCGAGCCGAGGACGTCACCCCCGGGGGTGGCTGGAGGGGAGTCTTTTTATGCGCTTTGAGAGAACCGAATGAATAGAGAACAGGAAAACGTCTACCGTCAACGGAACGATTTTTCCAAGATTCCGGGGAAGTTTCCCATGCCCGACCTGTTGGCCATCCAGAGGCAGTCCTACGCGGAATACCTCCAGATGGACCTCCTGCCCGAGGAGAGGAAGGACATCGGGCTGCAGGCGGCCTTCAAGGATATCTTCCCCATATCGGATTTCAAGGAGACGACTCAGCTTGATTTCATAAGCTACTCCATCGGCAACTGGGAATGCACCTGCGGCCGGCTGAAGGGCGTGGAGCACTCCCGGATGCGCTGCCTGAGCTGCAAGACGCTCCTGCCGGCCGACGTCGAGCTGACGGAGAAGGAGATGTGCCCGTACTGCGGGGCGGTGCGGAAGATCGACATTTCCCTGTGCGAACATTGCGGCGACACGGTCAGGCTCAAACTGAAATACTCGTCCACCGAGTGCCTGCAGAAAGGGTACACCTATTCCGTCCCTCTCCGTCTCAAAGTGCGCCTGATCTCCTGGGACAAGGATGTGACGACCAAGGCCAAAAGGCTGAAGCACATCAAGGAACAGGAAGTCTTTTTCGGCGACATCCCTCTCATGACCGAGAAGGGGACGTTCATTTTCAACGGGATCGAGCGGGTGGTGGTCAGCCAGCTGCAACGCTCGCCCGGAGTTTTCTTCCGCCCGGGAGAGGGCAAGGGGCTCTTCATCGCCAAGATCATTCCCTACCGCGGAGCCTGGGTGGAGTTCGAGTACGACGCCAAGAACAATCTCTATGTCCGGCTGGACCGCAAGAAGAAATTCCTGGCTACGGTGTTTCTCCGCGCCCTGGGCTTCGGCTCCGACGAGGAGATCATCCGTCTCTTCCATCCCGTGTTCAAGATCATCCCCGAGGAGGGGAAACTGTTCTGGGAGGCGTCCGAACACCTGGCCGGAAAGACGGCCGGCGAGGACATCCTCGACCCCAAGACCAAGGCCGTCCTCGTCCCGGCGCATAAGAAAATCACCCCCGAAGCCCTCGAGCGGCTGCGGGAGGGCGGTCCCTCCAAAATGTTGATCGACCCCCGGGAGTTCAAGGGCGCCTATTCCCTGGCGGGCATCAAGGGCAAGGTGCGGGTGAATGAGGAGATCAACGAGGTCCAGCTCGACCTCCTGGCCGGCCGGGGAGAGCCGTTCGAAGTCTTTTTCCCCGAGGCCGACAAGGCCGGCCTGGTCATCAGCCAGACCCTGAAGAAGGACCTCCGCAAGGACAGCCAGCAAGCCCAAGCCGAGATATACCGCAAGCTGCGGCCGGGCGAGCCCCACACCATGGAGAGCGCCCATAACCTGTTTCACAGTCTGTTCTTCAACCCTCATAAATACAATTTTTCCCACATCGGCCGGCTGAAATACAACATCAAGCTGGGGCTGAACACGCCCGCGGAGGACAAGACCCTTTCGCCCCAGGATTACGTGATGGTCATCAAGTATCTGCTTCAGCTCCGCCGCGGGGAGGGCATGGTCGACGACATCGACCACCTGGGAAACCGACGAGTCCGCTCCGTGGGAGAGCTCGTGGAAAACGCCTTTCGCATCGGCCTGACGCGCATGGAAAGGACGGTGAAGGAAAAGATGACCGTGACTGCCGACCTGGCCTCGGCCATGCCCCAGGACCTCATCAACTCCAAGCCGGTCATCGCCGCCCTGAAGGAGTTTTTCGGGAGTTCCCAGCTGTCCCAGTTCATGGACCAAATCAACAGCCTGGCGGAGATGACGCACAAGCGGCGCCTGAGCGCCCTGGGGCCGGGCGGCCTCAGCCGGGAGCGGGCGGGGTTCGAGGTCCGCGACATCCAGGCCTCGCACTACGGCCGCATCTGCCCGGTCGAGACGCCCGAAGGCCCGAACATCGGCCTGATCTCCTCGCTGAGCTGTTTTGCCCGGGTCAACCCCTACGGGTTCATCGAGACGCCCTACCGCAAGGTCCGGGACGGCCGGATCATCGACTATGTCCGCATCCTCCATCCCGGCGACAGCGACTACAAGGTTGGGGAAGTGGTCGAGGATGACATCTTTAAGAAGGAGATGGATAAGCTCAGGAGAGCGGGCGCCCGCCATTTGCCCGTGGTCGAGCCGACGTGCTTCTACCTGACCGCCTGGGAGGAGGAAAAATACAACATCGCCCAGGCCAACGCCAAGGTCGACGACAAGGGCGCGTTCATCACCGACCAGATCAGCTCCCGCCAGACCGGCAATTTCAAATTCGTGCCCAAACACCAGCTCGACTACATCGACGTCTCGCCCAAGCAGCTCGTATCGCTGTCCGCGGCCCTCATCCCCTTCCTGGAGCATGACGACGCCAACAGGGCTTTAATGGGGTCCAACATGCAGCGCCAAGCCGTTCCCCTCCTGCGGCCCGAGGCGCCGCTCGTCGGGACGGGCATCGAGCATGTGGTGGCCAAGGGCTCGGGCGACGTGGTCGTCTGCCGCCGGGCGGGCGTTGTCGAGTTCGTGGACGCCGAGCGCATTCTCATCCGCGTGGATGAGCACAAGGGAGCGCGGGCCTTTGAGGTGGGAACCGACCTCTACCTCTTGACCAAGTTTCTCCGCACCAACCAGAACACCTGCCTCAGCCAGCGTCCCAGCGTCCGCAAGGGCGACCGCGTGGAGCAGGGGCAGGTCCTGGCCGACAGTTCCTGCACCGACAGGGGAGAGCTGTCCCTGGGCCGCAACGTGCTGTGCGCTTTCATGCCCTGGCGGGGCTACAATTTCGAGGACGCCATCATCGTCTCGGAGAAGCTCATCAAGGAGGACGTCTTCACTTCCCTGCACATCGTCGAGGAGACCATCGAGGCCCGCGACACGAAGCTCGGCCCGGAGGAAATCACCCGGGACATCCCCAATGTCCCCGAGAACGTCCTGCGCAACCTGGACGAAAACGGCATCGTCCGCATCGGCGCTCAAGTCAAATCGGGGGATGTCCTGGTGGGGAAGGTGGCGCCCAAGGGCGAGACGCAGCTTTCGCCCGAGGAAAAACTGCTCAAGGCCATCTTCGGGGAGAAAGCCCTGGACGTTAAAGACGCCTCCCTGTACTGCTCCCCCGGCGTCGAGGGTACGATCATCGACGTCCGCATCTTCTCCCGCCGGGGAGCGGATAAGAACACCCGGGCCAAGATGATCGAGAAGGACGAGATCGCCAAGATGAAGCGGAACCTGGAGGATGAGATCTCCATCCTGGAGGCCGAGCGCTGGCGCAAGATCAAGGTTTTCCTCAAGGGCCAGGAAGCGGAGAAGGACCACAAGGTCGGCGAGGTGAGCCTGAAGAAGGGCCAGGCCCTGACGGAACGGCTCCTGGACCAGATCGACCCCGACGACCTGTCCAAGCTTCGCCTGCGGGGCGACGAGGAGCGGGAGCGGAAGATCCGCGACGTGGACAGAAAGGCCCGCCGCCAGATCGAGGCCATGAAGGTCCTGTTTAAGGAGAAGGCGGACAGCCTGCGCAAGGGCGACGAGCTGGCGCCGGGCGTCATCCAGTCCATCAAGGTTTTCATCGCCATGAAGCGCAAGCTCAGCGTGGGGGACAAGATCTCCGGACGGCACGGGAACAAAGGGATCGTGGCCAAGATCGTCCCCGAGGAAGATATGCCCAGGCTGCCGGACGGAATGCCGGTGGAGATCGTCCTCAACCCCCTGGGCGTCCCCTCCCGGATGAACGTCGGCCAAATCCTTGAGACGCATGCCGGCTGGGCCGCGGAGAAGCTCAACCTGTGGATCTCGACGCCCGTGTTCGACGGCATCACCGAGCTGGAGATCAAGGATCTCCTGAGGAAGGCCGGCCTGCCCGAGTCCGGCAAGACCGTTCTCTTCGACGGGCTGATGGGCGAGCCCTTCGACCAGGAAGTGACCGTGGGTTTCATCTACATGATGAAGCTCTACCACCTCGTTGACGATAAAATCCACGCCCGCTCCACGGGGCCCTACTCCCTGATCACCCAGCAGCCGCTGGGCGGCAAGGCTCAGTTCGGCGGTCAGCGCTTCGGCGAGATGGAGGTCTGGGCCCTGGAAGCTTACGGGGCGGCATACACTCTCCAGGAGATCCTGACCGTCAAGTCGGACGATGTCGAGGGCCGGTCCAAGATCTACGAAGCCATCGTCAAGGGCGACTTGGAATTCACCCCCGGGCTTCCCGAGTCGGTCAACGTCCTCATCCGCGAGCTTCAGAGCCTGTGCCTGAACGTCGAGCTGGAAAAGGCCGACCGGGAGGAGATTCTTCCCTGGGGGATCGAAGTCCCCCGCCTTCGAAAAGGAGAATGACCATGGAACTCAGGCAGCCTATTTCCTCCGGCAAACCGAGGGGTGATTTCGACCGCGTCCGCATCAGCATCGCTTCCCCGGAGAAGATCAAGGCCTGGTCTTCGGGGGAGGTGACCAAGCCCGAGACGATCAACTACCGGACGTTCAAGCCCGAAAAGGACGGACTGTTCTGCGCCAAGATCTTCGGCCCGATCAACGACTTCGAGTGTCTGTGCGGCAAGTACAAGCGGATGAAATACCGGGGGATCATCTGCGAGCGGTGCGGGGTCGAGGTGACCAAGTCCAAGGTCCGGCGCGAGCGCATGGGCCACATCCTGCTGGCTTCTCCCGTGGCCCACATCTGGTTCTTCAAGAGCCCCCCCTCGCGCATCGGGCTGGTCCTCGACCTGTCCATCAAGGACCTGGAGAAGGTGCTGTATTTCGAGTCCTCGATCGTCCTCAACCCGGGCGACACGCCCCTCAAGGAGAAACAGCTCCTCAACGAGGACGAGCTCAAGGAAGCGCAGGACAAGTTCGGCGACAAGTTCGATGTGGGCATCGGCGCCGAGGCCATCAAGACCCTCCTGCTGCGGATCGACATCAAAAAGGAAGGCGAAAGGCTGCGGCGGCTGATGAAGAAGGAAACCTCCCAGCAGCGCCGCCTCCGCTACGCCAAGCGCTTGAGGGTCTTCAAGGCCTTGAAGAAGTCGGGCAACCACGCGGACTGGATGATTCTGGATGTCATTCCCGTCATTCCCCCCGACCTGCGGCCCCTTGTCCGTCTGGACGGAGGACGGTTCGCCACCTCCGATCTGAATGACCTCTACCGGCGGGTGATCAACCGCAACAACCGTCTGAAGAAGCTCATTGAGCTCAAGGCGCCTGAGCTCATCATCCGCAACGAGAAACGGATGCTCCAGGAAGCCGTGGACGCCCTGTTCGACAACGGCAAACGGGGGCGCGTCCACCTGGGAGCCAACCGGAGGCCGCTCAAGTCGCTGAGCGAAGCCCTGCGGGGCAAGCAGGGCCGCTTCCGCCAGAACCTGCTGGGGAAGCGCGTGGACTACTCCGGCCGTTCGGTCATCGTCGTCGGCCCGGAGCTCAAGCTCAACCAGTGCGGACTGCCGAAGAAAATGGCCCTGGAGCTCTTCAAGCCCTTCATCTTCCATAAGCTGGAGAAGGAGGGACTCGTGCCCAGCGTCAAGATCGCCCGCGAGTGGCACGAACAGGAGCGCCCCGAGGTCTGGGATTTCCTGGAGGAAGTCGTCAAGGAGCATCCCATCCTCCTCAACCGCGCCCCGACGCTCCACAGGCTGGGCATTCAAGCCTTCGAGCCCCTGCTGGTGGAGGGCAAAGCCATCCAAATCCACCCCCTGGTGTGCGCCGCCTTCAACGCCGACTTCGACGGTGACCAAATGGCCGTCCACATCCCCCTGTCGGTCGAAGCGCAGGTCGAGGCCTCGACGCTCATGCTCTCTACGAAAAACATCCTCTCCCCGGCACACGGCCGGCCGTTGACCATCCCCAGCCAGGACATGGTCCTGGGCTGCTATTACGCCACGTTGGCCAAGAAAAACGAGAAGGGGGAGGGACGGATCTTCACCTCCAAGGAGGAGGTTCTCCTGGCCCTGGAGAACAAGGAAGTCGGCCTCCACGCCCTGATCAGCCTGAGGCTCAGCGGGCCGTACATGAACCTGGCCGCCTATTACGACGACCAGGCCATCCTGACCTGCCCGGTCGTGGACAAGAAGAACGAGCTGGTGGAGACGACGCCTGGCCGGATCGTGTTTAACGACAACTTGCCTCCGGGGACGCCGTTCGTCAACGGCGTGCTGAAGAAAAAGGGCATGGAGAGCCTGATCTTTTCCATCTACCTCCGGGTCGGGCTGGAGCCGACGGTCGAGACCCTGGACCGGCTGAAAGCCCTGGGGTTCGCCATGGCCACCCAGGCCGGCTTCTCTTTGGGCATCGACGATTTCGTCATCCCCAGGGAAAAGAGCGTTCTCGTGGAGAAAGCGCAGCGTCAGGTGCAGTCCATCGAGACCGATTACCGGGAGGGCCGCATCTCCGCCGGCGAGCGCTTCAATCAGGTGGTCGAGATCTGGGGGGACGTCACCGACAAGGTGTCGAGCGCCATGCTGGCCGAGATGAAAAGGATCAGCACCGAGGGGAAAGAGCTCAACCCCCTATACGTCATGTCGGACTCCGGCTCGCGGGGCAACAAGCAGCAGATCCGCCAGTTGGCCGGAATGCGCGGCCTGATGTCCAAGCCATCGGGCGAGATCATCGAGACGCCCATCGTCTCCAACCTCCGCGAGGGCCTGAACGTCCTCCAGTACTTCATCTCCACCAACGGCGCCCGGAAGGGGCTGGCCGACACGGCCCTCAAGACGGCCAACTCCGGATACCTGACCCGCAAGCTTGTGGACGTCGCCCAGGAAGTCATCGTCGACCAGCACGACTGCGGCACGCTCAAGGGCATCATCGTCACGGCCATCGTCGAGAACGGCGAGATCATCGAGCCGTTCAATGACCGTATCGTCGGCCGCACCTCCCTGGAGAGGGTCGTCCACCCCGACACCCGCAAACCGATCGTGGACGTCAATCAGGAGATCACCGAGCAGGTGGCCGAGGAGTTCATGAATCAGGGCATCGAGCGGGTCAAGATCCGCTCGCTGCTGACCTGCGAGTCCAAACGGGGGGTTTGCCAGCTGTGCTACGGCCGCAACATGGCTTCGGGCTACATGGTCGAGTTGGGGGAGGCGGTGGGCATCATCGCCGCCCAGTCCATCGGCGAGCCCGGCACGCAGCTCACCATGCGCACCTTCCACCACGGCGGCATCGCCGTGCGGGGCATGGAGAAGTCGCAACTCGAGGCCAAGAACGAGGGCGTGCTCCGCTTCGACAGCATGAAGTCCATCGTCAACCGCGAGGGAGACCTGGTGGTCGTCAACCGCAACGCCAACATCGCCATCTTGGACCATCGCGGCCGCGAGGTCGAACACTACCAGGTGCCTTACGGCGCCAAGCTCCTGATCAAGGAAGGACAGCCGGTCAAAGCCCGCCAGCATTTCGCCGAGTGGGACCCCTTTAACACCCTGATCCTGACCGAGGATTCGGGCCAGGTCCAGTTCAGGGACGTGGCCCTGGGGCTGACCATGGAGGAGGTCCAGGACGAGTTCACCGGACGCATCACGCCGGTCATCATCGACCCCAAGGACGAGAAGATGCAGCCGCGGGCGGAGATCATCGATCCCCGCCGCCGGGAGGTGAACCCCAAGACGAAAAAAGAGGAGCCCGCGGTCCTGCGAAGGTATTTTCTTCCCGCGGGAGCCAACTTGAGCGTCAAGGAGGGGGATAAGATCTCGGCCGGCGACATCCTGGCCAAAATCCCCCGGGAAGCCGCCCGGACCAAGGACATCACCGGCGGCCTGCCCCGGGCCGAGGAATTGTTCGAAGCCCGCCGGCCGAAGCTGCCGGCCGTCATCTCGGAAATCGACGGCTTGGTTCAATACGGCGGCCTGATCCGCGGCTACAGGAAGCTCGGCGTCAAGTCGGATTTCGTAGGGGAGAAGGAGTACCTCATCCCCAAGGGAGCCCACCTGAGCGTGGGCGACGGGGAGCGCATCCGGGCCGGGACGCCGCTCATGGACGGCCCCGTCAATCCCCATGACATCCTCCGCGTCCTGGGCGAGAAGGAGCTGGCCGAGTATCTGCTCCGGGAAATCCAGGAAGTCTACAGGCTGCAGGGCGTGTCCATCAACGACAAGCACGTCGAGACCATCATCCGCCAGATGCTCCGCTGGGTCAAAGTCGAGGAAGTGGGGGACACCGAGTTTCTCGTGGACGAGCAGGCGGACAAGTTCATCTTCCAGGAGGAGAACAAGAAGGTGATGAAAAAGGGCGGCAAGCCGGCCAAGGCCCGTCCCATGCTCCTGGGCATCACCAAGAGCGCCTTGAGCACCGAGAGCTTCATCTCCGCCGCCTCCTTCCAGGAGACGACCCGGGTCCTGACCGAGGCCAGCCTCTACGGCAAGGTGGACCATCTCAGGAGCCTCAAGGAAAACATCATCATGGGCAGGCTGATCCCCGCGGGAACGGGTTATAAGTTCTACCGCGATGTCGAGATCAGGGAAGACCCGGAGTCTTCCCCGGTGAGGGAGGCTGAGGAGGCCTTGCTGGACGTGGGCCGGATTGATTAGCGGGCGAAGCCGTACGGAATAGCCGCGGGAACAAATTCCCATGGAAAACCCGGGTTTCGAAGGGGATACAAAGCCGAAAAACGCGATTTTTCCGGCCGCGGCCAGGAATTTTGCTCCGAGCCCGGGAGCCATATAAAAAACGGCCAAAATCTTGACATGACAAGGGATATTTGCTAATATCCGTCTATTCGTCTCGCGTTAGCACTCCCTGCTCCGGGATGGATCACAAAATCGTTATTTTGAGGAGTTTTTGTTTTGCCGACAGTCAATCAATTGATCAGAAAAGGACGGATGTTCAAGAGGGACAAAAGCAAGTCTCCCGCCCTGGAGAACTGCCCACAGAAGCGGGGCGTTTGCACGCGTGTGTTTACGACGACGCCCAAGAAGCCGAATTCGGCCATGCGCAAGGTGGCCCGCATCCGGCTCTCGAACAATATCGAGGTGACGGGCTATATTCCCGGCGTAGGTCATAATCTCCAGGAACATTCGATCGTCCTCATCCGCGGCGGACGGGTCAAGGACCTGCCCGGCGTGCGTTACCATATCATCCGCGGAACGCTGGACAGCGAGGGTGTTCAGAGCCGGATGCAGGCTCGATCCTGTTACGGCGCCAAGAAGCCCAAAGAGAAGAAAGCCGCCAAGTAGAGGAGCCGCCCATGCCGCGCAGAGGGAAGATCAAGAAGAGGCCTTTGCCGCCCGACGTGGTCTACAACAGCAGCCTCATCTCCAAATTCGTCAGCAGTTTCATGAAAAAGGGAAAAAAGAGCACGGCCGAGGCGACCATTTACGGCGTCATGTCGCTCATCAGGGACAAGGCCAAGGAAGATCCCTTGAAAACGCTGGAAAAGGCCGTGGAAAATGTCAGGCCGCTCCTGGAGACCAAGTCCCGCCGGGTGGGCGGGGCCACCTACCAGGTGCCGATCGAAGTGACCCTGAACCGGTCGACCGCCTTGGGGGTGCGCTGGCTGCTCCACTACGCCTACGAGAGGGGCGGCAAGAGCATGAGGGAAAAGCTCTTCGCCGAAGTCATGGACGCGGTCAACAACCGCGGCGGCGCGGTCAAGAAGCGAGAGGATACGCACAAAATGGCAGAAGCGAACCGGGCTTTTGCTCATTACAGATGGTGAATGTGAGATACGGGCCGCTGGCTTGAGCAAGATGGAGAAGAGGTTTGGCGCGATTGCATTCGATCAACGGCGTCAGGAACATCGGCATTATGGCCCACATCGATGCCGGAAAGACGACGACCACGGAGCGCATCCTCTTCTACACGGGCATCACGTACAAGATGGGCGAAGTCGACGAGGGCACAGCGGTCATGGATTGGATGGCCCTGGAGCAGGAGCGGGGGATCACCATCACCTCCGCCGCCACGACCTGCTCCTGGAATGACCATCGCATCAACATCATCGACACCCCGGGCCATGTGGATTTCACGGCCGAGGTGGAGCGCTCCCTTCGGGTGCTCGACGGCGGGGTGGTCGTGCTGTGCGGCGTGGGCGGGGTGGAGCCCCAGTCGGAGACCGTCTGGCGCCAGGCCGACAGGT
>Ga0154646_141_pt4 | contig 14491 bp, 15 predicted proteins | sample Rifle2008BG13ft_FD_116075 | JGI IMG/M metagenome (GOLD analysis project Ga0154646, IMG submission 116075) | Candidatus Aminicenantes bacterium RBG_13_62_12 | reverse complement strand
GAAGGAGAACGACTGTCTGCTCAACCGCGACATCCTCTGTCTCGGGCCGCTCACCGCCGCGGGATGCGAGGCCGCCTGCCCCAGCCACAACCTGCCCTGCGTCGGCTGCTTCGGCCCGGCCGAAGAAGCCAACCGGACATCGGAATACAAGCTCCTCCGGGAGAAGGGCTTTGACAGGGAAACCATCGCCCGGAAAATGGCCAATTTCAGCGGAACGCGCATCGCCGAATTCGCCGCCTGGCTGAAGGGAGGGAAGAAATGAAGACCATCAGCATCGACCACCTGGCCCGCGTGGAGGGCGCCGGCGGCATCACGGCCGTCATCGACGGCAAGGTCGTGACCGAGGTCAAGTTCCTGGTCAATGAGGGGCCGCGCCTCTTCGAGCGCCTGATGATCGGCAAGACCCCTGAAGAGGACCTGAACATCGTCCCCCGCATCTGCGCCATCTGCTCCGTGTCCCATAAGATTGCCGCCCTTCGCGGCCTGGAGAAAGCCCTCGACGTCAAGGTCCCGCCCAAGGTCGCCCTCCTGCGGGAGCTCATGCATCTAGGGGAAATGATCGAGAGCCACCCCCTGCACATCTTCCTTCTGGCCCTGCCCGATTACCTGGGCTATCCCAACGCCATCGCCATGGCCTCGAAGTACGGGTTCGAGGCCAAGATCGGCCTAGAAATGAAGGAGTTCGGCAATCATATCATGAAGGTCCTGAACGCCCGCTTCATCCACGGCGAGAACGCCGGCCTGGGCGGTTTCGGCCGCACCCCCACGCGCGAGGAGATGATCTTCATCAAGACCCGGGCCATCCAGTTCTTGCCCTTCACCCTGCGGACCGTCCAACTCATGTGCGAGCTCGACTACCCCGACATCCCCGAGTCGGAGACGCTGTACGTCTGCTTGAATCCCGCCGGCGGGAAATTCGGTTTCATGGGCGAAGAAGTCATCCTCTCCAGCGGCGAGACGATCGACGTCCAGGATTACAAGAAGGTGACCAACGAGTTCGTCGTCTCCCACTCCTTCTGCAAACGCAGCCACTACAAGGGCAAGCCCTACTCGGTGGGGGCCTTGGCCCGGGTTAACAACCTTGGTGAGCGGCTGGAGAACGAGGCAGGCCGCCTCTTCAAAAAATATTTCAACGACCGTTGGAAAAAGAATCCGCTGTTCAACAACGCCGCCCAGGCGCTGGAGACGCTCTACGCCTTCGAGCGCGTCCCCCAAGTCATCGACGAGGCCCTCAAACTTCCCGACTCTGAGCCGGGCAAGCGCGGCCGGGAGACGGGCAAGGGCGCCGGCGCGGTAGAGGCTCCGCGCGGCATCCTCTTCCACGCCTATGAGATCTCCAAGGGCCTCATCGCCAACACCGACATCATCACCCCCACAGCCCAGAACGCCGAGGACATCGAACGCTACTGCTTCATCGCCGCCCAGGAGCTACTGAAGAAGGGCCAGGAGGACAAGATCCGCGACCGTATGGACCTGGTCGTTCGCTCCTTCGACCCCTGCATCAGCTGCTCGGCGCACATGGTCCAGGTCCGCACCGCAGAGGCCGGGGACTGGAAGACGCGCTTGAAGGAACTCGCCGCCGCGGGGCCGGTGGAATTCATAGGCCTGGGCCGGGAGGACCGCTCCGACGATACGGTGGGGCTTGAGCTTGAGCGCCGCCTAGGGGGGCGAAAATCCCATCTCCCATCGGAGGAGGAGCCGGGAGGAGACGGTCGTCGCATCATTTTCCTGGACGCTGTCGATTTCGGCGGCCGGCCCGGCAAGGTCTGCCTCCTTCCCCTGCGTTCGGTTCTTTGGAACTCAACTCTGAGCCACCGCCTGGCGGGTGTTCTCGGCGCCGATATCCCCTACGCCCGTCTCATGGATTCCTGCCTGCTGGGCATCCAGCCGTCCTCGATCACCGAGGGCGGATTGATGTCGCCCGAGGTGCGGGAGGCCATGGAGGGGATATTAGAGATATTGGAAAGCTGAGAGGCCTGAAGCCGTTCCTGCACGATGAGATAAGGACAACTCCCATGACTCAGCCCGAAAGGAGAATCCTGGTCATCGACCCCGACCCGCGCGTCCGCCGGGACCTCGTTCAGTTCTTGAGGAGCGAGAGCTATTTCGTGGACACGGGGAGGACCCTCTCCGAGGCCATCAAAAAAATCCCCGGGGAAGGCTTCGGCTGCCTAATCATGGACGTGGACCTTCCGGAGATGAAGGGCTACGAGGCCGTGCCCATCCTGAAGAACCTCGACCCAGGGCTCAGGATCATCATGACCACCCGCCGGAATTCCAGGAAACTGGAAGCCAGGGTGCGGGAACAGGATATCTTCTATTATTTCATCAAGTCCTTCGGCAGGAAAGAATTGAAACTGGCCATCAACAACATTTTCAGTCCGACAAAGGAGGAAAAAGCCATGAGCGGACAATATCCCAAGATTCTGGTCATCGACGACGACCCGGATTTCCGAGCGGCCGTCACCCCAGTCCTGAAATCCGCCCTGTTTGAGGTCATCACCGCTTCCAACCCGGAGGAGGGCAAAAAGGCCGTCCTGGCCGAGAAGCCGGACCTCATTCTTCTCGACATCATGATGGACAGCCTATTCGACGGCTTCTCCCTGTGCAACGACATCAAGACCTCCCCCCAGTTCGCCGAGGTCAAGATGACGCCGATCATCTTCTGCTCAGCGGTCAAGACGCTGGCCGGCAGCCGCTTCCAGTTCAAGGGAGAAGAGCAGGGCCTGGCCGGACCCGACGACTACATCGACAAGCCCATCAAGCCCGACGACCTCCTGGCCAGGATCAGGAAGCTGCTGAGCAAGTAGGGATACATTTCCACTCACGTTTTCTAAGGTAGAATGCTTTATTGACCCTCATGACGAACGAAAAACCGGCCGTCCTGATCATCGACGATGAGGAGTCCATGCGCGATTCCTGCAGCCAGATCCTGCTCAAGGACGGTTTTCGGGCGGAGACCGCCGAGAACGGCGAGGTGGGTCTGGCGAAGATCAAGGAGCTTCGCCCCCATCTCGTCCTCATCGACCTTAAAATGCCCGGCCTGAGCGGGTTCGATGTCCTGGAGCGGGCCACAGCCCTCGACCCCGACCTCGTCCCCGTGGTCATCACCGGCTACGCCACCGTGGAGTCGGCCGTGGAGGCCATGAAAAAGGGAGCCTACGACTTTCTACCCAAACCCTTCACTCCGGAAGAGCTGCGAATCATCATCCGCCGGGGCCTGGAGCGACGCCGGCTGAGACGGGAGACCGAAGCGCTGAGGCGGGAGAAAAAGCTGATGGAGGAGAACTTCATCACCCTGGTCTCCCACCAGCTCCGCAGCCCCCTGGTGGCCATTCAGCAGTACTTCGAGGTCCTTTTGGCGGGCATGGTCGCGCCCCTCGACGAGGGCGTGAAGGACATGCTGGGGCGGGCCAGGGAGCGGATGGCGGGGCTTCTTCAGCTCATCAACGACTGGTTGGACCTTTCCCGGATGAGCCACGCCCGGCTCGAGGACAACAGAAAGCCCGTGACCCTCCGGCCCCTGCTCGAAAAGCTCATAGAATTCCTCCGGTCGGCGGCCGCCGAAAACGGCGTGACGATCGCCCTGGGGAAAGCGACGGGCTCCGGCCTGGTCCTGGGCGATGAGCAGAGCCTGGAACAGGTCTTCACCAACCTCCTGAGCAATGCGGTCAAATATAACCGGCCCGGCGGCGCAGTCACCGTCGGAATCCGGGAAGAAGGCTCCGCCGTCGTCGTCGAGGTCCGGGACACGGGGATTGGAATTCCCCCCGAGCACCTGCCTCATATCTTCGAGCAGTTCTATAGGGTCAAGCGCACCGAGGACCAGAAGGCCAAGGGGACCGGCCTGGGCCTGACGATCGCCAAGAAAATCGTGGAAGCCCATGGAGGCCGCATCGAAGTGCGGAGCGAGGAGGGCCGGGGTTCGACCTTCACCGTCTTCCTGCCCAGTGGAGAGAAGGGAGCGGGCCATTAGCAAACGGAAAACGCTCGTCCTGGGCCTGGGCAACGACCTCTACGGCGATGACGGAGTGGGCATTGAGGTCGTGCGCCGGCTCAGGAAGGAAGCCTCCGGCGCGCAAGGCGGTTCGGCCGCGGCCGAGCCCTTCTGTGAGCTTGAAAACACGGTCTTCGAGGAATGCGCCCTCTCGGGGCTTTCGCTCCTCGACGTCATCACCGGCTACGACCGGTTGGTCCTCGTGGACACGATCAAGCGGCCCCGGCCCCAAACAGGCCGGGTCAGCGTGCTGAGGGGGGAGGATTTGAGGGCCATCCCCGGCCCCTCACCGCACTATGTCTCCGTGCCCCAGACGATCGAGATCGGCCGCCGGATCGGCCTCCACGTCCCCTCAACGATCATCGTCGTGGCCGTCGAGGCGAAAGACATGCACATGCTGGGCGAGGGACTTTCAGAAGAGATGAGACGTTCCCTGCCCCGCATTATGGCCTGCCTGAAGGACGCCCTGAAGCACGACGACATCGACCCGGCCGGGCGCGGCCCCGCCGGGTCCGGCACGGGCCGACAGGAAGCCAAGGCCTCAAAGGCCCCGGGGAGCCTCGATAAGGGATCCCGTAGAAAATCCGCATGGGAATCCACTTCGAAAAAATTCCCGGCCGGGTCGAAAAACGCGAAATTCCCCGGCGGAGGAAGGTTGCCCTCCAAGATGTCTGCGGGAAAAAAGATCGGCGGGCCCGGTCGCGCGTCACGGGGACGGCACTCATGAAGCGCAAAGACGTGGCGGTTTATGAGGACATCCTCAAATCGAACGTCGCCGCGGCCGCCGAAGTGCGCCGCCGGATGAGAGAGCGAGGGGTGCTCACCGTCAACCTCATGAGCTCGCCCGGGGCGGGCAAGACCACGCTGCTCGAGCGCCTGGTCGAGAAGCTCTCGCCCCCTCACCGTCTGGCCGTCATCGAGGGCGACATCGAGACCGAGCGCGACGCCGAACGCATCCGGGCCAAGGGCGTCCCCGCCTGGCAGATCCGGACCGGGGGCGCCTGCCACTTGGAGGCCAAGATGGTCGGCCGTCTCCTGGACGAGCTGCCGGGGGACCTGGATTTTTTGTTCATCGAAAACGTGGGCAACCTCGTCTGTCCGGCCGCCTTCGACCTGGGCGAAAGCCTGCGCGTGGTGCTGCTCTCGGCGCCCGAGGGAGACGACAAGCCCAAGAAATACCCCAAGGCCTTCTTCACCGCCCAGGCCCTGGTCCTCAGCAAGGCGGACCTGATGGGGCTGCTGCCTTTCGACCCCGAGCGAGCCCGCCGCGAAGCCCTGGAGGTCAACCCCGCTCTCGAGGTCTTCCGCGTCTCAGCCCTGACCGGGGAAGGCCTCGACGAGTTCGTCGCTTACCTCCATCGCGCGCGGGCCGGGCTCGCCGCCGAAGCCGGCCGCCATGCATGAGATGTCGCTCATCGCCGGGCTCTTTGAAATCCTCGAGGAAAAGGCCCGCGAGCACAAAGCCCGCAAAGTCACGGCCGTGAGGATGCGGGTGGGGAAGCTCGCGGGCGCCGTTCCCGAGTTCCTCGTCACGGCCTTCGACATGTACAAGAAAGGGACCCTGGCCGAGGAGGCCTCGCTCCAAACCGTCATCGAGCCGGTCGGCGTCCGTTGCCGGTCCTGCGCCAATGAATTCGAAGTCGACGATTACGTCTTCCACTGTCCATCCTGCGGAGCGGCCGACCTCGAGATCCTCTCCGGGACCGAACTCCTCCTGGAGACGATCGAGCTCGAAACAGGCGAACGGGGTGAGCGGAACGAATGATTCAGCTCTTGCGCTCGATGGGGCAGCAGAGGCGAAATCGGCCGGGCCGCATCCCAAGCGCCGTTTAGTGGAACAACCCCGGCATCTCAGCTGATTTCGCCGGTAAGATAAGCCCGGGTGCGGGGGTCGCAGGGCCGCTCGAAGACCCTTTCCGCCGGGCCGTGCTCCACGACCTCGCCCAGGTAGAGGAAGACGACGTAATCGGCGATGCGCTTGGCCTGCCGCAGGATGTGGGTGACGACGACGACGGTGTAGTCCGACTTGAGGTCGATGAGCCGCTGCTCGACGTGCTTGGAAGACTGGGGGTCGAGCGCCGAAGTCGGCTCGTCGCCCAGGATGATCTCGGGCTCGGCCGCCAGGCCGCGGGCCAGGCACAATCTCTGCTGCTGTCCGACCGATAGCTGCGAGGCCGAGGTCGTGAGGCGGTCTTTGACTTCTTCCCACAAGCCGGCCTGCCTCAGGTAGTGTTCCACCGTCCGGGCCAGCTTCTTCCTGTCGCGCAGGCCGTGGATGCGGGGGGCAAAAGCCACGTTGTCGAAGATCGACATGGGCAGCACCTGGGGTTTCTGGGAAAGAAGACCCATCTTCCGCCGGATATGCGTCACCTCGACGTCCGGGCTGTAGATTTCCTCGCCGTCGACCAGGATCTGTCCCTCGACCACCAGGCCCTCGGAGGGATCGAGGAGCCGGTTAAGAGACTTAAGGAGCGTCGTCTTGCCGCAGCCCGACGGCCCGAAGATGACCGTGATCCGACGGTCGGGGATGTCGAGGGTGATGTCCTTTAGGATGTGCAGGCTCCCGTGCCGGACGTTGAGCCCCCGGATGCTGATGTGCGTCTTGAAGTCCTTCATGCTTCCGTCTCCTAGCGGATCGTATGCCGCGAGTATCTCCTGACCGCCGCCCGCGAGATGAGGCTGATGGCCAGGATGAGGATGGTCAGCACGGCCGCCGAGGCGTAGGCCCGTTCCCGGACCTCGGGGAAGGGCGTGCCGAGCTGGAAGAAGATGGCCAGGGGCAGCGTGGCCGCCGGCTGGAGGAGCGAGGTCGGCACCCGGTCCGTGAACCCGGCGGTGAAAAGGACCGAGGCCGCATCTCCGATGCCGCGGCCGAAGGCGATGAGCACGGCCGTCAGGATGCCGGGCAGGGTCTGGCGGACGACGACCTTGACGGCCGTCTCGAAGCGGGTGGCGCCCAGGGAGTAGGCGGCATCCGTCAGGTCGCGGGAAACGAGGCGGACGACCTCGTCCATGGCCCGGCTCATGATCGGCAGCTCGAGCATGGCCACGGTGATCATCCCGGCCAGGAGAGACGTCCGCAGCCCGATAAAGGCCATGAGCAGAAACCCGAAGGCGCCGTAAACGATCGAGGGCACGCCCCACAGGACGTCAAAGGAAAATCGTATGAATTCGGCGGTCCGGGAATTCCGGCCGGCATAGATGTTGAGATAGAGCACGATGGGCAGGCTGAGGAGAAGAGCCAAGAGCGTCGCCCCTCCGGCCAGGTAGAGCGAGCCCAGGATGGCGTTGAGAATCCCCCCCTCCTTGCCCAGATAATAGCCGCCCCGGGGCGTCTGGAAGATCATGGACAGCTTAAGCGCCGGCAGCCCCTTCCAGACGATCGTGGCCACGATGAGCGCCAGGCAGCCGACGACGAGCAAGAGAGAGAAAATCATCAGCGCCTTGAAAATGACCTCTTGCGCTTTTCGCCGCCTCCACCAACTTGGGCTCTGCCGTCCGAGGAGGGAGAGCCGGCCGTTTCCGTTCGTCCGGATTCCGGAAGGGGTTCTCATGTCGCCCTCCTCTCCACTCGTGAGAGGAACAGCCGGGCGGCGACGTTGAAGGCCAGGACCACGACGAGAAGCACCAGGGCGGCCAGCATCAGGGCCGAGTCGTAGAGCGGCACGGACATCATCTCCCCGTAATTGTTGGCCAGGAGAGCGGGCAGGGGGTAGCCGGGGTCGAAGAGCGATTTGGGCACGCGCGGGATATTCCCCACGACCATGAGCACGGCCATGGTCTCGCCGAAGGCACGTGACAATCCCAGGACCACGGCGGCCACGATTCCCTGGCTGCTCTTGCGCAGGACGACCTTTTTCGCGACCTCCCAGCGGGTCGCTCCCAACGACAGGGCCGCGTCGCGCAGATCCCGCGAGACCGAGGAAAAGACCTCCAGGGAGACATGGATGATCGTGGGAAAAACCATGATGGCCAGGACGATCCCGCCGGCCAGAATGCTGTAGCCGCTGGATGAGGTTCCGAAGAGCCGCGACGCCCTCTCGACCAGGGGCACGACCATAAGCACACCCCAGACGCCGTAGACCACCGAGGGGAGTCCCGCCAGCAGGTCGATCAGCGGACGGACGGCGTTGCGCATCCGCCGCGGCGCATACTCGGCAAGATAGACGGCGGCAAGCAGCGAAATGGGCGCGGCGATAACCATGGCCACGACCGTCACGGCCAGGGTGCCGGCCAGGAAAGGCAGCATGCCGAACTCGCCCTGGCTCGGTTTCCAGGTCGTGCTGAGCAGCAGCCGGCCAAGGGGCTTCACGGCCAGGATGGCCCGGGCTTTCCATAAGAGGCCGAAGAGAATAAGGAAAACCAGGAATCCGGGGAGGAGCGTCAGGCCGAACATGAACCGCCGGGCCGCAAGATCTTTGACCAGCCTTTTTTTCTGGGTTTTCTGGGGGTCGGGCCGATCTATGTTATTGACAGCAATATGACTAAGCGCTTTATTTGCCTTTTTTTCGGCCTTAAAGCTGTTTTTTGGGGCCCGAAAACGCATTTTAAAATGAAACCTTGAGCTTTTCGGCGCTGAGCGGTATGTATCCCGCTTCGCGGACGAATCCCTGGCCTTCCTTGAGAACCCAGGCCAGGAATTTCCTGACCACAGGACGCACGGGTTTCCCTTTGGTGACAAAGTAGAGCTCGCGGGCGGGCGGAGACGGGTAAGCGCCCCGCTCGATGGCGGCTGTGATCTCGTCCCGGCTGCCATAAAACTTCTCACCAGGGTCCAGGATGCCGTTGCCGTTCAAATCCACGGGGATGACGACCAATCCCTCGACGGGCTTCAGGGTGCCGGCGTCGTAAGCGAAGTTGATATTGTTGAAGCCCACGGCCAGCGGGTCACGGATGACGGCGTCGGCCAGCCCAGGGTCGCCGTAAACGGCGATGCCCAGAAGGTCCTCCTGTTTCTTGCCCAGAAAAGCGGCCCAAGTTTCGGCCGCTCCGCAGGCGTCCGAGCGGGTAAAGACGTGAACCTCCTTCCTGGCGCCGTTTCGCAGGACGTCATTCCAGGTCTTCATCCTTCCGGTGACGAAGATGCCCTCGAAGGCGCTTCTCCCGATTCCCATGCGCAGGAGGTCCTTTAAATAAGGATTCCTCCGGGAAGCCGTGGGGACGACGCCGTCCTTGGTCACAGCCAAGGCAATGGCTCCCCTGGCCGTCTCCTCGGGATGAATGTCCCTCGACACCATCCCGATATCGACCATGCCCGACAGGGCGTCGGCGATCCCTTTGCCCGCCCCGCCGGCCTGGACGTCCAGGCGCACGCCGGGATGAATCTTGCGGAACTCCTCGGCCCATTTAACGACCATGGGATAGAGCGCCCAGGCGCCCGAGAGACTGATCGTGCCCCGGAGTTCCTCGTCCCCGGTCCTTTCCATAGCGTCGCGGGCATCAACGGTGAAGGCCGCTTCCGCAGCTTCCCCGTCCCCGCCGACGGCCGCGGTGTGTCCTGAAAGAGCCTGCGCGAGTATGGATATAAGGAGGAATACGGTCAGCGCTGCTCTCGCTGCAAACGCGGCCGCCAGCGGCTTTGCTGCGACCCGCCCCGAGAGCTTGAGCCCTTTTATTTCCGCTGTCTGAATGATCATGGCATCTGCTCCTTTTGGGCCTTGCCGGCCTTTCCCCGCGTCAGAATCCCGCCTGAAACAAAGCCAGTAGATAAAATTCCGTCGCCCGGCCCGACTCCCGTTCGTGTTTCCATTCCAGGTTGACCTGGATTTTTGTCTTGGGCGCAAAAAACCTGTTGAGTCCCAATGTCCAGGTTTCGTCCCGGCCCGGGGTCGAGGGACTGATCCTGTCCAGGGAATCGAACCTGGCAACCGCCTGGACCTTGCCGCCGGCCAAGCTCGCTCCGACCTGGGCGTAGCCTCCGCGCTTGGACACATTCCCGTCCCAGGCAAGGATCCACTCCGCCTTGACGCCCAACCGTGAGACGGCCGCCTCAAGTTCAAGCCCCACCCGGTCGCGGCGGAGGAGCGCCTGCCCGGCCGCCGCCGAATAAAGGCCCCTGTAAACGGAAGCTCCCAACTTGAGACGGTCCGCGAGAGCGATCACCAGGCGGCCGGCCAAGTCCTTTTGCCTGTTGGTGTCGGCCCGGTTGATTCCGGAGCCGTTGAACAGCCCGGCCGAGGCTTCGAGAACGCCGGCCTTGTACTGCAACAAAGCGCCGATGTCGCGGCCCGAGGCGCCGATGTCGCGGCCGGGGGAGAGGGATGAGACGGAGCGCGGCAGATTGATCGTCTCATGGTCGGAAGCGGCGGTCAGGCTCTCCCGGCTGAAGGGAACCTTGAACTGACCGAGGCGGAGGGAGCCGTTCTTGAAAATCGACAGGTCCAGAGCGGCCTCGATAAGGACGGGGCTCTTTACGGCGTCCACCGTGGCCCTGAGACGTATGGCTCGGGTGATCGGACTGTCCAGAGACAGCCTGGCCCTCGAAACCGTGAAAGAATCCGCCGATTCGCCGGCGCGGCTGTAGAGGACCTGGCCGAAACCCGTGAGCTTGATAGGCACGGACGTCTGGACCGGAGGAGACGGCGCTTCCCCGGCCTGCAGACCGAGGGAGACCGCGACCCAGCCCAGCAGCATAGCCGACGCCAGAGCCCGGCGCCGGTGGAATGCCCCCGCGCTCATGATGGGCGCCCCTCGAGGACCGAGCGGCCTCCCCTGTCGATGAAATCAAGCGTCATGGCCGGCTATTTCCTCAAAATTGATTTCCGCCCGCGCCGGCCGCGGCCGCCCCCCGATGAGCGAGCCGGCCGGGCCTTGCGGGCCAGGTCGGCGAAGGTCGTCCCCTCCAGGATCCGCGCCACGGCGTCCCGCACGTCCTTCCACAGCCAGCGCAGGCCGCAGGCTTTCTCCAGGGGGCAGACCTCGTGGGCAGTGACCGAGACGCAGTCGATGGGCGCCAGGGGGCCGTCCATGACCCGGATGACTTCGGCCACGCTGATTTCCCCCGGCGGCTTGGCCAGGGAATAGCCTCCGTTCGGGCCCTTCTTGCTCCTCAGGTAGCCGGCGCGCTTGAGGAGGAGCAGGATCTGCTCCAGGAAGCGCTCGGGGATGTGCTGGGCCCGGGAGATGTCGCGGATGTGTAGCGGCCGGTGGGGCCAGTTCAGGGAGAGCTCCAGCATGGCCCGGCTGGCGTATTCGCCCTTGGTCGAGAGCCTCATGATCTTGAACCTCAATAATAGTCGATAATATCAATTGACTAACTATCATAACAAGCGCCGGCCTGTCAAGCGAAATCAGCGGAAACTGCCCGGGGGCTTAAGCCCCCGGGGCCGGCCTCCCCTGGGCATCGTCACCAACACTTCGCCCGCTCTCCTGCTGCCCTGCCTCTCGCTCCTGGCCGACGAGGAGCTCAGCCTGGAATCGGGCATCCCCTATGCCGCCTCGGTTATCCTCAGTATTTTGCGCGACCGTCGCTCGACCGCGGGCTTGCTGCGCGCCCTGGGCCGCTTCCCCCTGTCCCGCTCCAAAATCAGGGAGAACATCATCTATACTCTCGGCAGCCTTCACGAGGGGGCCGCCGTGCCGGCGCTCTCCGCGCTGCTCGACGAACCCGACGAAGTCCCCGCCGAGGCCGGCCGCGTCCGCCTGATCGTCGAGCAGAAGGTCGAAGCCGTATGGGCTCTGGGCAAGATCGGGGCGCCGGCCGTGCCCGCCATCCCCGCGCTGGCGCGCTGCGCCGACCATGACTCATCGATGCTTAAAACCTGCGTGTCCTGGACGCTGGGCGAAGTCGGCCGGGCGCAAAAAGAGCAGATGGGCGGGCTGGACGCCGATGTCGTCATCGCCCTTCTCAAGCTCCTCAAGGTCAGGAACAGGCAGGTTTATGAGGAGACGGTCAGCGCCCTGCGCAAGATCGACCTCCCGGAGTTCATCCATTCGCTCTATCTCTACCATGCCGGCGCGGTCAACCTGCAAGGGTTGCTCCCGGCTCAGCGCGGCCTGTACGAGCTGTCGGAAACGCTCCATTATCTCATTCAGTCCAAAGGACGGGCGATCATGGCCGTCACCGGCGACTCGGGGACGGGCAAAACTTATTTCTGCCGGGCCGTTTCCGGCGGGTTTGGAAACCTCGGTCCCGACGATATCCTGTACCTGATGCGGGACAGCAAGATCGGCCAGAAGGTCTGCAACCGGATCCTCGGCCTCCGCTGGCTGAAGCACAATATCGACCCGGCCTATTACCATGACTACCCCCTGAGCGAGGAGGAGGACGACCCCCGCGCCTTCCTCGACGAATTCCTCGAGGAGAACAAGCACAGGAAGCTCATCATCCTCGACGGCTGCCGGGACCGGGACTATTTCCAACGGGTGGTCGACGCGTTTTACGAAAGGGGCGTCATGGATCTCGACGTCACCTTCCGGGCGACATTCTCCACGCGGCGGCTGAACCTGGAGGAAAGGGAAGTGGCCATGGAAAGCGTCAATACCCACCTGTCTTTCCTGGAAGAGCCCATCCTGGAGGATACGGATTTTTACCGGGAGGGCGTCGTCCTGGTCTACGACTTCGACAACTCGGTGGGCGCGCGTCTCAACCGGGAAGAGACCCTGGAGCTGTTCGACAGGCAGAAGATCGAATCCTGGGGCGGCCTCATCCGCCTCGGCGCTTTCGACCGGGGAAAAAGAACGGCGCCGGTCTCCTCCTCTACGCTCGATCCCCGGACCGAAACGCTCTCCTGCCGGGCGGACGCGGCGCCGCCGGGACGCGTCCGGCCGTTCCGTCAGGAGGAACGGCACATCCGTCCCCGCTTGAACGATGACTTGGCCGCCGAGCCGAACCTCCTCGAGACGTTCGACTTCGGCGACCTGAAAGCCGACAGGCTGAGGCTCTATGCCCAGAACCAGGTGGCGGGGACTTCGGAAGACGGCCGGGGCTTCGTTTTGAGCTTTATCGACAACCGGCTTTTTGTCGCGCGCGGCGAGGGGGGGCGGTCGGGGGCTTGGCGCTCCTCGGCCGCGACCTGGCCGTGCTTACGAAAGGCGGAGGCTTGACCGTCGTCTCCTTTGAGCGCAACGAAATGACCGACCTGGAACTCGCCGGATCGTCCGCGCCCGCGTGCGCCCTCGGCTCCTGCGGCCGGGAAACGATCGTCTCCGGACATGAGGACGGCTCGGTCGTTCTGCGCAGGCTGGGGGACGACAAGGTCCGCGGCTTCAGCCTGAGGCCGGCCGGCGTCCGAGCCCTGGCTTGCGACCGCAGGGGCAGGATCTGCGCCGGCACGGCCGACGGATATTTTTTCAGGCTCGACCCGGAATCGGGGACAGCGGATATCATCCGCTTCGCGGGCCGGAGCGTGGCCCTCATCAAAGCTTTCCTCCGGGACAGGATCCTGGCGGTGACGGAGCCGGCGGCTGAGAACGGCCCGGACGCGGCGCGCCTCCACATCCTCGACCTTGAGGGGCGGACGTCGAGGACGATCGAGCTCGAGCCCGAAAGGCGGGTGACAAGCGTCAGCGTAGACTACGACGGACGGATCATCGCCGGTCTCCGGGGCGGAGAGGGGCTTTCGGCCCCGCCCCGGGCGAGCCTGCTGATACTCGACCTCGGCGGAGAAGCCGCTTCTCGGAGCGAGCTCGCCGGCCACTCCGGCGGGACGCGCGACTGCCTGACCATGGGGCCCAAGGTCATCAGCTGCGGGCGAGAGGAAACGGGAAGGGCGGCCCTGCGCGTCTGGGGGACGGAGTATTACGTCCGGACCGAGCTCAACAAGCTGGCCATACGCTCGACCTGGCCCTCTTCCCTCCGTTGAGCCCCATCAGAAATCCTTTTCAATTCCCGAGCTCCCTCCTCCCGGCGGGATTCTCCCCTGCTCTTGCCCGGGCAGGGCGGATTCGGCCGGAGTTGAGGTATAATGCATCTCCATCCACAAAATTTCTCGTGGGAGGCTGCCTCATGTCTCACCGCAATTTGCGGGCCGTCTCGGCCGTGACCGTCGCCCTGCTTCTCGTCCTGCCGGCCGCGCTTTCGGCGCGGGCCCAAACGCCGTTTAAAAACAAGAAGCTTTCCTTCGACCAGGCCTTCCTGAGCGGGACGCCCCAACTCCTCAAGACGCTCGCGTCGCCGATGGAATGGCTTGATGACGAACACTACCTCGTGGCCGAAACCGGCGAACAGACCAAAACCACGACCATGTTCAAGGTCCGGGCTCGAAGCGGCGAAAAAGCGGTCTTCTTGGATTATGGCGCCGTCAAGAAGCATGCGCCGGCAGAGTTCCCGGCCTCAGCCCCCGTGGGACACACGCCGGACTGGAACGGCCTGCTGTATGTCCATGAAAAAGACCTCTTTTTCTACCGGGTCGGGGAGGACCGGCTGGTCCGGCTGACCCACGGCGAGGAGGAGGAGCGGAACCCGCGCCTGGCGCCCTCCGGAGACCGGGTGGCCTTCACCCGGAACAACGACCTGTTCACCGTATCCATCTCGGACGGCAAAGAAATCCAGCT
>Ga0154646_151_pt2 | contig 15314 bp, 14 predicted proteins | sample Rifle2008BG13ft_FD_116075 | JGI IMG/M metagenome (GOLD analysis project Ga0154646, IMG submission 116075) | Candidatus Aminicenantes bacterium RBG_13_62_12 | reverse complement strand
TCGGTCGAAAACCTCAGCCATTTGATGAACCTCCCCTCTCTCGAGGAGATCTTCAGCCGTCTTGTCGTCAGCGAGGACCCCGGACTGACGGCCCGGGGTATCGTCGAAACCATACGTCGCGAGAGCTAAGGAGCATGAGATCAGCCCGGGGCGTTTTGTCCGCGGCCTTGTTCGAAGTCCGGCAATTCCGGATCCTCACCCGCCACTTCTTCCTCCGACTTTTCAAAAACGACCTCGTGGACTTCGAGGACCAGATGAAGGAACGGGTGATCGGGAGCCTGGCGATACTGGCCGTGTTCTCAGGTCTGATCGCCTACTTGTTCCTGGGAAAATACGGCTACGTGCCCGACCGAGGCCAGTCCTGGATCGAGAAAATGATCATCATCACGTTCTTCATGCTCATCATGGGATTGTTAGCCATCCTCGAATGGGACAATATCTACCCGGATGCCCGGGATTATTCCAATCTCAATCCCCTCCCTTTGAGGGCGCGGACGATCCTCGCGGCGAAATTCACAAGCCTTCTCGTCTTCGTCGGCATATTCGCCTTGAGCTTGAGCCTGGCCTCTTCTCCCTTCTTTATCCTCCTTCTTCCATCATGGCGGTCTTCCAGCGTGTTCTTCTCCCTCGGCCATGCGATCGTCTATTTTTCGATCATATTCCTGGCTTGCTTTTTTGGCTTCTTCCTCTATGTCGTCCTCTTCGGCCTTTTTCAGAGCCTTCTCGGCTCTAGAATCTTGGGAAAGGCATCGACCTATCTGCGCTCTCTCTTCCTCGTCCTTCAATTGTTCTTGATCCTCACCTATTTGAGAATTCTTGTTTACGGATTAGGCAACCTCCTTCCGACTGATCGGATCACGAATAATTTCTCGAAACTCGGGCGGTTTTTCGACTTTTATCCCCCCTTCTGGTTCACCGACCTGTACGAGTCCGCCTTGGGGAGCCCCCGACTGCCGTTTCATGGACGCTATCGGTATGCCCTGATAGGGTTGGCCGTCATGGGGGTTGTCTTCATCCTCTCGATGGGACTGAGCTACGGCCGTTCGATGAAGAGAACCGGCATCGGCCACAAACCACGGTTCCGGAGGATCCGATGGTTCACGGCAGCCGCTTTCAACGGCCTCTTCCTTAGGAATCACATCCAGCGCGCCGTTTTCCATTTCTACAGGAAGACGTTCAAGAGCAGCGTTTTCCATCGGATGCGCCTGGCCACCTTCCTCGCTTGCGGCCTGGCGCTCGTTCCGTTCCTCATCACGATGAAAGTCGTCCGGAAGGGCCATCTTTTTGACATCAACCTGACGATGCTATCCATCCCTTTGATCCTGTCCTTTGCCCTTCTCCTCGGCCTGCGGTCGGCCGTGAGCGTGCCGGTATCCCTGGAAGCCAACTGGATATTCCGATTGACGGAGAGGCCCCAAGTCCGCCAATACTCTGCCGGCTGTAGGAAAGCGATGGTCATTCTAAGTCTCGGCCCTCTCTTTGTTCTCGTCTTTGCTGTTTACGCCGTTCTCTGGGACCCTCAGACGGCCTTCAACCATGCGCTCTATGGATTTACGGTGTCTCTTCTCACCATGGAAGTTCTTTTTATTCACTTCCTCAAAATCCCGTTCTCCTGTTCCTATCTACCCGGGAAAGAAAAGATGCAGATATATTGGCTTCCCTATCTGCTTGTGTTTGTCGCCTATATGAACATTACAAGTCGGGTAGAATTGGGGCTATTACAATCGCCCTCCAAGTTCACCCCCTTTATCATTTCGATAATTCTGATGATTGCTGGAATTCGGGTCTATCAGGTTCTCTCCTTCTACAAACGAAATCGGCTGCGTTATGAGGAGGAACCCGAACCCTTAATGGTCGGCTTGGATTATCAACATCCGCCCCATAAAAGCATTTCGCCATAGGGCCGCCAAGAGCGAACGCAAGAGCTGATGCTCCCATAATCGGGGAAAACTCTCCCAGCGCCTGGATACGCGATAATCCATAAAGGGAGAAATCAGATGAGTCCGATGAAGTTGTACATCCGGCGGGATTCGGCGGGGTCGCGGCGGTAGGACAGGAGCAAGGGTTCGCAATGGGTGCAGGCCGGGCCCGAGTCGAGGATATTCGCTTTTTCAAGGCCAAGGTCTTCAAGAAGCCAGACGTTGGCAGCCCTCAGGTCAAGGAGCGACTTTCCGGGGCGCTCCTGGGCCGAGGCAGGCTGGGTGGGGGCATGTGCTTTCGGTACGTGCCCCCCTTCTTGGCATTCGGTGAAGACAAACGGCGGGAAGCCGGCGCGCCGAAATTCCTCGCGGACCTCGGGCCCAACCCCGTAACAAGCCGCCCGGATGCAGGGGCCGAGCGCCGCCAATATGTCCCCGGGTTTGGAGCCATAGGCTTCGACCATGGCCCGGACGGCTTTCTCCAGGATGCGCTTCTCGGTCCCCCGCCAGCCGCAGTGGACGGCAGCCGCGGCCCGGTTCCTCGCATCCATAAAGAAGACGGGCAGACAGTCCGCGGTCCGGATGACGAGGAGGAGCCCGGGGACGTCGGTCATCAGGGCGTCGCCCTCGAGTTTCCCGGCCGGAACTCCTGACAGCCGGTGGATGGTGTCCGAATGGAGCTGGCGCATGATGACCGGTTCGAAACCCCGCGACGCGGCAAAAGCCAGAAAATCCGCTTCGCCCCATCCGGCATCGCCGAAGCCGTGGACGAGCCCGGTAATCTCGGCAAGTCGCGAGACCGTCAAATATCGGGCCTTGTCCTCGGTCATGGCCCCACTTTTACCAGAAAGCCCCTTGCGGCTCAAGGCGTCATTCATGTATCTGAACGGGCTGGGAGGTCCGCCGCATCCGCCGCTTGTCATTTGGGGTCGGTCTCCGTATGATGTGGAGGACATGTCCATGAAGGAAAAAGCCATGCCCTTGATCGTCGCGTTCGGCCTTGCCCTCGTCCTTCTCGGTACCGTCGTGCTGGCCACCGAAGACCGGCCCAGGGCCCGGGAATTCGGCCTCGTCGTCGGCGTCCTCCCGACCGGCCCGCTCAACGCCATCACCGACGTCGCCGGAGTCAAGGTCGGCCAGGTGACCCTCATCGAAGGAAAGGACGTCCGGACGGGGGTCACGGCCATCCTTCCCCACGGCGGCAACATCTTTCAGGACAAGGTCCCGGCCGGGATATCCGTCGCCAACGGCTTCGGCAAGCTCACCGGCGTGACCCAGGTAGAGGAGCTCGGCACGCTCGAAACGCCCATCGTCCTGACCAACACGCTGAGCGTCCCGACGGCCGCCGACGCGCTTATCGACTACACCCTCGGCCTCGCCGGCAACGAGCGCGTCGAGTCGGTCAATCCCGTGGTCGGTGAGACGAACGACAGCTGGCTCAGCGACATCCGCGGCCGGCACGTCACCAAGACCCATGTCCTCGAGGCCGTCCGCAAGGCCTCCGCGGGGCCGGTCGCCGAGGGCGTGGTCGGAGCGGGGACGGGAACGATGTGCTTCAATTTCAAGGGCGGCATCGGCACCTCCTCGCGCCGCCTGCCGGAAAACCGCGGCGGCTGGACGGTCGGCGTCCTCGTCCAGACGAATTTCGGGGGCGTCCTGACGATCCGCGGCGTCCCCTTTGAAAAATACGTCAAGGCGTCCCAGGCGGGAAACGGCCCGTCCCCCGACGGCTCCTGCATGATCGTCGTGGCCACCGACGCCCCTCTCGACGCGCGAAACCTCAAGCGCCTGGCCAAGCGGGCCCTGCTCGGCATCGCCCGGACGGGTGGTTACTACTCGAATATGAGCGGCGATTACGCGATCGCCTTCTCGACGGCCGAGTCCGTCCGGGTCCCGCATCGCTCCCCCTCACCGATCCGCGCGACGACCCTCCTCAGGGACGAGGGCGTTTCGCCGCTCTTCCAGGCCGCGGCCGAGGCCGCCGAAGAAGCCATCTTCAACTCCCTCTTCAAGGCCGTCCGGACGGAGGGAAAGGAAGGCCACACGGCCGAAGCGCTTCCGCTCGACCGGGTCAAGGAACTCCTCAAATGAGCCGGAAAAAGCTGAAAACGGTCGGCGTCCTGGGCGGCATGGGCCCTGAGGCGACCGCCTATTTCTTCGGAGAGCTCATCCGAGCGACCAAGGCCGTATCCGACCAGGACCACGTCCCCGTCATCGTCTACAGTCTGCCCCAGGTCCCGGACCGGACCGGGGCCATCCTCCACGGCGGCCGGAGCCCGCTTCCGTTCCTTCGGCGCGGCCTCCGGGCCCTCGAGCGGGCGGGCGCCGATTTCGCCGTCATGCCCTGCGTCACCGCCCATTTTTTCCACTCGAAGCTCGCCGTCCGGTCGCCCCTGCCCATCCTCAACCTCCTCGAGGAAGCCCTGGCCGAGGTCAAGAGGCTCCATCCCGTCCCGGAGTCGATCGGTCTCATCGCCACGGACGGAACGGTCCGGTCGGGCATCGTTTCCTGCCAGTTCGAGGCGGCCGGGATGAGGGTCCTCCTGCCATCCGCCAGGGACCAGAAGAGGGTGATGGCCGCGATCTGCGGCAAGAAGGGGATCAAGGCCGGCTTCACCGCAGGCCGTCCCCGGGAGATCATCCTCGAGGTCGCCCGGGCCCTCGTCCGCCGCGGCGCCGGGGCGGTCATGGCCGGATGTACCGAGGTCCCGCTCGTCCTCCGCGCCTCGGACCTCCCCGTCCCGCTCATCGAGCCCATGACCATCGGGGCCCGGGCGGCCGTCAGGCGCTCCGGCGCCCGGCTTAATCTCTGCGTCCCCGGGTAGCTGCTTGACTTTGGGGGGGCAATCCGGTATAAAAATGCGGGACTTTTCCCAGTAAGGAGGTGAAAGTTTTTGGCATTTGTACAGCTTGACGAAGGTGAGAACCTGGAATCCGCCCTGCGCCGGTTCAAACGCAAGGTCCAGCAGGAAGCGATCATCAAGGAGATCAAGAAGCACTCCGTCTATTTCAAGCCCGGAGAAAAGCGGCGGATGAAGGAAGCCCAGGCGCGGAAGCGGATGAGACGACGCATCAAGAGAGACCGCGACATCGAGTACTGAAAACTTTCATCTCTTTGACGGTATTCATCTTTCCGATCCGTAAGAACAACGTAACCGAAGGGCCAGGTCCATCGCGAGAGAGGGGTAGCCACGGCGACACAAAAGCCCGTCTGGCTTAAGGTCCGACTTCCGTCGCACGGGGACTTCTTCCGTGTCGCGGAGATCCTCAAGGCCGGACATCTCCACACCATCTGCGAGAGCGCCCGCTGTCCGAACATCGGCGCTTGCTGGGAACGAAGAACGGCGACGTTCCTCGTCCTCGGCGATACGTGCACCCGGGACTGCGGCTTCTGCGCCGTGGCCAAGGGGCGGCCCCTCACCCCCGACCCGGACGAGCCCGCCCACGTCGCCGCTGCGGTCGCCTCGCTCGGACTCGCTTACGCCGTGATCACGTCGGTGACCCGGGACGACCTCCCCGACGGCGGGGCGGCCCACTTCGCGGCGGTCATCCGGGCCATCCGCGAGAAGAACCCGGGAACCCGGGTCGAGGCGCTCATCCCGGATTTCGGGGGCGATGCGGAGGCTCTCGGGAACGTCCTCGAGGCCGGTCCCGACGTCCTCAACCACAACCTGGAGACGACGGAGACCCTCTATCCGCAGATCCGCCGGCCCCGGGAAAACTACCGCCGCTCCCTGGACGTCCTGGCGGCCGCCAAAAAGCGGGGCGCCTTGACCAAATCCGGACTGATGATCGGCCTCGGGGAAAGCGGGGAGGACATCCTGCGTACGTTCGCCGACCTGCGGCGCGCCGGCTGCGACATGCTGACCGTCGGCCAGTACCTCCAGCCGACGGCGGCCCACCCGCCGGTCGTGAAATATTACACGCCGGAGGAATTCGAGGAGTTCGCGGCGGCCGCCCTCAGGGCCGGGTTCTTGGAAGTTGCCTCCGGACCCCTGGTCCGAAGCTCCTACGATGCCGGACGGCTGTACGACGCAGTTCAAAAAAAGGACGAACGAGCATGCGCTACCTGATATTCACGGACATCCACGGCAACCTCGAAGCCTTCCACGCGGTCCTCAAGGCCGTCCAGAAGAAGCGGGTGGACCATTACGTCTTCCTCGGCGACCTGGTCGGATACGGCGCGTCCCCGAACGAGGTCATCCAGAGGCTCCTGACCCTCAAGCCCCTGTCCATCATCCGCGGCAACCACGACAAGGCCGTTTCGGGCCTCGATTCGGTCCAGACCTTCAATCCCATCGCCGCCTCGGCCATCTTCTGGACCAAGAAGACGATCGCCCGCAAGCACCTCGATTTTCTCGTCCGGCTGAAGCAGAGCCCGGAGGTCATCCAGGACTCCATCACTATCTGCCACGGCGCGCCCTTCGACGAGGACTACTACATCTTCGGCGAGTTCGACGCGGCTGAGGCCTTCTCCTACATCCAGACGCCCGTCTGTTTCTTCGGCCACACCCACTTCCCCTTCGTCTACACCGAGAAGGACGGCAACGTCGAGGGCACGTTCCTCGAGGGGAACTCGAACGAAGTCCGCCTCGAGAAGGGGGTCCGGTATCTCATCAACCCCGGCTCGGTCGGCCAGCCGCGGGACAGGAACCCCCGGGCCGCCTTCGCCATCTACGATTCCGATTCACGGGTCGTCAAGTTCAGCCGCATCGAATACGACATCGAAGAGGCGAAGAGGAAGATCATCGACGAGAAACTCCCGCCCGCCCTGGCCGAACGGCTGAGCCTGGGCATCTAACTGCGGCTCCGGTCCTTTGGCCGGGAGGCGCTGATCACGTCTTTCTGGGGTGTTATTCCCGTTCCCGGAAGAGTCTGTCGCCGAGCGTCTCGCCGAGGAAGAACTTGAAGAGGAAAAAGTAGATGAAGATGAAAACGGCGTAAAGGAGAAGCATGGAGCCGGACATCGACCCCAGAATGTCGAAGAGGGTCGCGCCCATGGAACTGGCGGCCAGCCAGAGGGCGACGAGCCAGAAAAGCCCGACGAAGAGGACGTCGAAAGCCTTGGATTTGAAGAAGACCGAGAAGCTGAACGGCGGCCGCGGTGTCGGTTCCTCGCCCACCCCCTCCTCCTCGGCCTCACGGCGCTCCGATTCGCGGGTGGGACGGACGGCTTCCCTCTCGGTCCGGACGGGCCCGGCCGTCGGGAGTATTTTCTCCCGTACCTTGTTGTCGTCCGGTTCTTCCTCCACTTCTTCCTCTTCTGCGGCGGCCTGCTCGAAAGGAAGCGGTGACTGGCTAACACGCTCCGGAAGTCCGATGGTCGAGTCCGAATCCTTCCGCCGCGGGAATATCTCGACCTCTTCTTCACCTGTCGGCGCGGCAGTGTCCGCGACACCTTGGCCAAAGGCTCCGACCGGCGCCGTCTCTTCCGGGAACACGGGCGCGCCTTTCATCGTGCTGGCCCAAGGCGGAAGCGTTGCGGTAGGCTCCCGGGCCTCTTTCGGGGGAGTCTCGACTTCCGCCTCCTTTTCGGCCAGGACCTCGAGGAACTTGTCGATCTTCTCTTTGCCCAGCTCGATGGTCTTTCCGATCCCCTCGAGCTCCTGGGTATCGAAGGTGACCGGCATCGGCACGGCCTCTTTGGAGGCCTCGGCGTCGGCCCGGTCCTTGTCATCGGTGATGTATTCGATGGCCGGCTCGGTTTCCTCAGCCGTGGAGGGCAGCTCATCGGTCTTCCCGGCGTGTGCTTCTTCCTCCGACAGACTCGCCGCGACTTCCGCTGTCTCCTCGTCCACCGGGGCTTCAGATCTATCCTCTTTATCCGCAGGCTCTTCCGTTTCTTCTTCCTCTTCGTCCTCACCCTCGTCTTCTTCTTCGTCCTCGCTCTTTTCCTCTTCGGCGTTCTTGAGCTCGGTCGTCTCTTCTTTTTCTTCGGGTTCCTCGAACTTGCCCTTTCCGCCCGCTTCGGCCGCCTTGATCTCATCGACGAGAATGACCTCTTCCGTGAGGTCCTCGTCTTCCTCCCCGGCCTCTTCCGCGACGAGCTTGTCGAGGGCCAGTTCCTCGGTCTCCTCTTCGAGTTCCTCGTCGAGGTCCGAGTCCTCTTTGGGCTTGGATTCGCCCTCAGGCTCCTCGACCGTGTAATCCTTCTCTTCGGTGTCCGCGTCGATGATCTTTTCGCCCGGGATCTCCTCATCGACTCCTTCGTCGTCGGCGAAGAGCAGCTGCGTCCCACAGTTGTTACAGTATTTGACGTTCTCGTCGATGATGGCGTGGCAATAGGGACAGCGGGTGATGGCCATTGCCCTTATTATCATTGGGAAAAGGGGCCGATGTCAATTGAAATGCGGGCCCCGTTCCCGTACACTACAGGCCGGAGGAAGGCCGTGCCCCAAACGACATTTCGGACCGCCTTGATCACCGGCGCCTCGGCCGGCATGGGAGCCGAATACGCCCGCCAACTGGCCGCCGCAGGAACGAACCTTATCCTCGTCGCCCGACGCCTAGACCGGCTCGAAGATCTGGCCCGCGAGCTCCGGGAAAAGCACTCCGTAGCGGTCGAAGCCCTCCAGGCCGACCTGGCGATTTCCGAAGGCATCGACCGCGTCGAGCGCCGTATCGCCGGGGACAACACCCTCGGCCTTCTCGTCAATAACGCCGGCTTCGGCGGCGGGCCGGGTTCCTTTTGGGAGCGGGAAGCCGGCCACCATTTGGGCATGGTCCAAGTCCATGTCGCCGCGACCGTTCGGCTGTGCCGGGCCGCCCTGCCCGGAATGATCGCTCGCGGCCATGGGGGGATCATCAATCTCGCCTCGATCGCCGCGTTCTCCCCTTTCTCGGGCCCCATGTACAGCGGCACCAAGGCCTTCCTGGTGATGTTCTCGGAGAACCTTCAGTCCGAGCTCCTGGGGACCGGCGTCTGCGTCCAGGCGCTCTGCCCGGGAATGACCCATACGGAATTCCACGAAGTCGCGCATATTGATAAGGCCATCGTCCCCAAGCCCTTCTGGATGACGGCCGAAGAGGTCATCCGCATCTCCCTGCGCCGGCTCGGGCGCGGCGCCATTTGCGTCCCCGGCTGGAAGAACAAGATTATAGCTTTTTTAATGCGCTGCCCGCTCACGGCGGCCGGAGTCCGGGCCTTCAGCCGCCTCCCCTCCGTCCGCAAACGCTCCCAGCGCTGAGGCGTGAGCCGTTACACTTGGGTGACGGCGGAAATTGACATCGACGACGAATCGGATAAAATGAGGTGGCGTGGGCGATTAACTCAGCGGTAGAGTGCTACCTTCACACGGTAGAAGTCAGAGGTTCAAGTCCTCTATCGCCCACCAGACTTCCCCTTCCGGCGCCTATCCTGCAGAGGTCGTCCTTGACGGCTCAAAGGGGATCGATGATCCCTCTTCGAGGCGGGTTCCCTCAGAAGAGCCAGGCCGTGCCGCTCAGAAGGCCAAGCCGATCGTCGCTGAGAGCACGCCGTTCTTCAGATCGATCGTTTCCAGGTCGGGGATCGCGAGCTTCTGGAGCCCCATCGTGTACCGGGCGTCGATGTGGATGGAGCGGCCCAATTGGAGGCCTCCACCGAGGACGGCGCTATAATCGGCCCTCGGCATGTCTTCGACCTCTATGCCGTCCAGCACGGCTTTCAGGTTGAAGCCGAACGCCGGGCCGGCGAAGATGAAGGGATGGACACTTCCCATGGGGATCCGGATCTTGAGGAGGACCGGGATCTCGATGTAATCGAATTTGAGCTTTCCCGTCCCCGCGTCCGCGCCTTTCATCGTGTAGAGGACTTCGGGCTGGATGGTCAGGATCCGGCCGAAGTTGAGCTCCAGGAAGATCCCGGCGCAGAAGCCGACCGAGCTCTTCCAATCGGCGATCGTTTCGGTGAAGTCGCCGTTGACGTTGGCTATGTTAGCCCCGCCCTTGATGCCGAACTTCACGCCGGCGGCGGCTGTTTGCGGAAGAACGAGCATCGCCGCGAACGCGCCGATCGCCAGGATTTTCCACAGCTTTTTCATCGGACCTCCTTTTCAAGGGGATGAACTCGGGCCCCATCGCCCTTGCGGACATGAATACTCTATAAATATCTTAACAAAATATCCGAGCTCTGCCAAGGGCCGGTTCATGATCCGCCCCCCCCCGCATAATGGGCCACTACGGCTGCGATCATTCCCCGCCAGATCCGGCAGCTTTCGGCGCCAAAGACTCCGGTATCTTCTGCGCGTTGGTTTTGGCCGCTGCTCCCCACACACGGTCAAGGGACGAGCCTTCGGCTCGCCACTCGCCCGTGCCTTATATCCACGGGCGAGTACTGCGGAAGTGGACCCCCGGTCCTGGCAAGACCGGGGCCCCGGCCGATTCCCATCGCGCCGAAACTCCGGCCACCGATCCCGCGCGCCTGGAACGGAGGATCGAAAAGCTGGCCGAATTCGGAAAAACACCGGAAGGGGGCGTGAACAGAACGGCGTTCGGCGACGATGACGTCCGGAGTCGGACCTACCTTCTCTCGCTCCTGGAAGAAGCCGGATTGCAGACCCGCATCGACGCGTGCGGCAACATCCTCGGACGCCGGGAGTGAGCGGAACCGTCCCTCCCGCCGATCGTTTTCGTCGACGAAGAGGGCGGTCTCATCGGAAGCAAAGCCATGGCCGTGGCCCTGAACGACGAAGCTCTCGAAACGGTCAGCCAGAGCGGCAAAACGGTCCGCGAGGAGATCATCGCGCTCGGAGGACAACCGGACTCGCTTGCAACCCGGGAACTCGCGCGGACGGAGGATGCCGCGAACGGTGTCAACGTTCTGTTGGGTGCGATTCTAAAAATCGACCAGAAATTCTGACCTGGCCGCCATGTCTCCGGATTGACAAGGAGGGACCGGCAGCTTATCATCTGGGTAGCTTTCCAGACAGCCGTCCTCCATTTAATTTCAAAGGGAGGGAACACATGGGAAAAAAGCGCTTTTGGCTGGCCGAACTGGCCGCGCTCTGTTTAGCCGCCCTCTTGGCGGCCGCCGCCCATGCCGAGGTCACGATATCAGGATTATCCCCGAACAACAGGTGGTTCCATACCCCGGCGGTCGAGACCGGCATGGTGACGCTGTCGGCGGCGGCCCCGTCCGGAGGGGCCGTGATCGTGCTATCGAGCAGCAATCCGGAGATCGTCGTGCCTTCCACGGTTACAGTCCCCGCCGGCCGGACGAGCGCCAACTTCCCCATCAATGGCGCCTCCTACAACAGCCGCGGCGAAGGGGATGTGACGGCGATGTACGGCGGAACGAGCAAATCCATTCACCTCCAGATCGATCCTGGGTCGGATGTTCGAAGCGTCAGCGTCGACCGCGCCATCGTCGCCGCCGGTTCCTCCGTGACCTTCCGGGTAGAACTCTGTGGGGCGGCACCCGCGGGCGGTGTGAGCGTTCCACTGTTCAAGAGCGGTCCCGGCCAAGCATACATCAGCCTGCCCGTGACACTGACGGTTCCAGCGGGCCAAACAACAGCGGAAACCACGGTCGCGACATCGGCGGTCCAGGCCGCGACATCGGCCACCCTCTGCGCCAACAGCCCGACCGCGGAATGGGCCATGATGGGGTGCGTGGGCAATAGTTCCAAGACATCGGTTGTCGTCTCGCCGAACGGGGAAATGCCTCTCAAAGGCGTGCTGGCCATGGGCAAGTATACGCTTAGCTTCAGTTCGGCGGCGGCGACGGGAGCAGGCTGGGGCATCAATTTCAAGGTTTCGATCCCCTTCAGCGTGGACGCGCCGGTCACGGTCCCGGTATCCAGTTCCGATCCAACGATCGCGCCCATTCCGCCGGCGATCACCATCGATCCCAGAAAAACGGAAGGCTCCGTCTATTTCTTTACCAACGCGGTAACCGCGACCACAACCGTAAGGCTGACCGCGAGCCTTGGCGGGATCAGCAAGGCGGTGCCCGTCGAAGTCCGGAAAGAGGCCGTGGTCCAGTCGCTGTCCCTGTCTCCCGAATCCGCCGGCTCGAACCCAGTGGTCACGGGAATGGTGACCCTGGACCAGCCGGCGCCCCAGAAGGGGACGAATGTCCGGCTTTCGAGCAGCGATCCGGGCTTGGCGACGGTTCCCGCATCGCTCCTCATTGCCGAGGGCAGCACGAAGGGAACGTTCAATATCGCCGTGTCGGCGACGGCTGCCCAGGCGACCGTCACCATCGGCGCCGAGTTCGCCGGCAAGAGGACGACGGCGTCTCTCTCCGTTGGGCAGGCCCCGTTGACCGCAGGCCTGAAGGAGTCTTCGATCTCGGCAAAGAGATTTTCCCAGGCGGACATGGCTTCGACCATAATCATCGGCCGCTGGGCGGGCGATTTCGAACGGTTGAGCAAAGCCCCCGACTTCACGAAACGGGCCCAAGGCTCGAGGGACACCAAGGAATACCTGGCCCAAGCCCAGGCCCGGTGCGACTCGATGAGGCTGGAAGTAGCGAAGGATACGATCAGTCTTCGCATGGTGGAGCAAGGACGGATTGTTTCGGTCCTCTCAGGGAAATATGAAATCCTCAAAGACGCCCCAACCAGCGTCACCGTCAGAGTGACTCCCGGGACACTCAAGGGTGTTGCCTCCAAAGCTTCTTTGATCAAGGGAGCGGGGGACCGGACGGTGGTCCTTGTCCTCTCGGACAGAAACCATCTCAGGCTCCGCGTCGGGAACGGGCCCTGGGATTATCTCAAGCGTCTAGACCGGGCGCCAGATCCGCGGGAATAGAGGCTGAAACGCGGGGCCGGCGGGATCTCAATGGGGGCGGAACTCTTCCCCGATGCCGTCGACGAAGAACTCCACTCAGCCGCCTGTGCCTCGATGAGGAACCGCTCCTTGAGCTCAGGGGAATCCGTTAATTGTGGCGGCATAAACTTGAGGACCACCGTTCATTGGAGCTTGATTTCTTCTGCCTGGTAGACGATCCCCATGCCGCCACGGCCGATCTCCTCAACGATGCGGTATTTGCCGGCGATGAGGCTGTCTTTCGAGACGACCGGCAGAGGGGTCGATAAGGTTTTCGTTAGGGAGGCCCCCTGGTCGCGCACCTGGGTCAAAGGAGTAGCACAGTTGTTGCAGAAGCGAGAAACGCGACCTCTCCCTTGTGCCCAAGATATGTCAGAGATATCAAAACGTATCTAACAATATCGAACTCTGCCGTTGTGGAATGTCCACATAACACCCAGCATCAGCGGTGGCGCGAAGCGCCTGCCTCTGTATGTTGTTCGGCAGCCCCAGTCTTGCGCGGAAGTCCGAGCGTTACTTCCCTTCGATCTTGAGGAAGCGGACGGCATTGTTGTAGAAGATGTCGCGCTTTTCCTGCTCTGACAGGGACGAGGCTGATTCGATTCCCTCGATGCCCATTCCAATAGCTTCGGGCCAGTACATCTGATCCGAACCGAAAAGCAGCCGCTTGCCGAATCCCGCCACCATGAGCTCGTGGAGGTAGTTGTGGAACTCCTGGCGAGGCAGGATCCAATTAATCGTCGCGAGATCCAGATAAACTTGCGGATACACCGACAGGATGGCCTTTGTCTCCTGAAGGTAGGGCCACCCCCCATGCATCAGGTAAACGCGTAAACGCGGATGATGGACGAGCACTTCCTCGATGAGCGCCGGATTCCCCAGGGTCACTCGGAAACCCTGGAGACCGGGAAGATAGGGCATTCCGGGAGGGCCGATGCCCGTATGGATACCAACCGGGATGTCTAGCTCTTCGGCCAGCGCGTAATATGGTTCCAGCCGCGGATCGTCAGGGGCCATGCCCAGATGCTGAAGGACGAGCTCGCCGAGGACATGGACGCGCCCCGCGAGAACGTCAGCCCGGAGCGTGGCCAAGTCGGGTAGCGGGTTATTCTCGTCGACATAGGCACCGACCAGCACGCGAGCCGGCGCCGCCGCGCGCCATTGGGCGGCCATCTCTGCCGGCCCGCTGGTCACGGCCTTTACGATGTTGTAATGCGCCAGCGCCCCCAGCGATGCCTCGCGAAGTTCCGCGGTTGTTCGGCAAGCGGACGGTCGCCCGGTCACCGGATTTTCCGGTGGGGCAGATCCGTCGGTCAGGCTGTACGCGTGCAAGTGCATGTCGATGACGGGCGGTCTGCCCTCGGTGCCCGTTGTATGAACCACTGCGGGCGGCGAAGCACACGCGGTCACCAACAGCGAGACCATGAGTGTCATCAGCTCTCGCATAAATTCCACCCCTTAACGTGCGATTCTGTGAAGTTGATCGGAAACGACCTCTCCCCTCACAAATAGAGGATAGCTCGGCCATCTACTGGAGTCAAGAGCCCGAAAGTGCGAGGACGTGGACCCCGCTCTCCTCGGCCGCAAACGTTGGCCAAGAGCCCTTAGGTGCGGACCATGACCTGGTCCTTGTCAGGAATTTGGGATGTAGCCCGAGCTATTAATGGATGGAGAACTGTGCCCCAATTGTGGCCAAAAGATGTCAGGAATATCATACGGGTGAAATCAGAGGTTCAAGCCCTCTATTGCCCACCATGATATTCCTGAAACGACTGCCTTGGACAGGTTCCCCTGGTTGGCCAACGGGTTTCTCTTATCTCTTTATATCCAGCGGCAGGCCTATGCGGCGAACCAGGGCCTGAAAGCGCGTGTCGCCATGCAAGGGATCCCATTCAGGCATGCCGAGGTAGGGCAAATTCTGATCATGATCCTCGTAGGCCTTATAGAGCCAGGCGATGGCCCGATCCTTGTCCCCGGCGTCGAGATAGCGCATGGCGATGCCTTTGGCACTGTGATATTGGGATTTCTCGTACCTGGCCGCCAGGACGTCGGCGATGCCCCGCTGCGCGCCCTCGTATCCGCCTTCCGCGAGACCCCGCTCGAAAGCCGCAACGCGCTCGGGATCTTTGGCGATCCTCATCCTCTGGTCGGCCAACTGCTCGTCACGCATGCCCTTGACGATGTAATATCTCTGGAATTGACTGAGGGCGATCCCCTGCTTGGGATCGATCGCGAGCCCGGCGCGCGCGGCGGCGAGGGCATCGTCGTAGCGCCCGAGGTACTGCAAAACCACGGCGTACAGAGCGTGGTAGAGCGCGTTGAACGGGTCCAGCTTGAGCGCCCGCTCGCTGTGCTTGAGCCCCTCGGCGGCGCGTCCCTTGTGAGCCAGAAAATGGGCGTAATAAGCGTGGGCGTTGGCGCCATTGGGATTGAGCTCGAGGGCCCGCGCCCACTCGGTCTCGGCCCCGGCCCAATCCCATTTGCTCCACGTCAGGAACGAAGCCAGAACCTCATGCGCCTCCGCGGAATTTTCATCCAGTTCCAAGGCCCGAAGCGCCGCCGCTTTGACCTTGGGCGATTCGCTGTACGGCACTATTCCCATCTGCCGGCGGGCAAGCCAGACCCCTGCGAGGCCCGCGTAGG
>Ga0154646_160_pt4 | contig 15367 bp, 13 predicted proteins | sample Rifle2008BG13ft_FD_116075 | JGI IMG/M metagenome (GOLD analysis project Ga0154646, IMG submission 116075) | Candidatus Aminicenantes bacterium RBG_13_62_12 | reverse complement strand
GGACCTCGTCCTCTCCCACCGTGAAGAAGCTGATATAGCCCAGGGCGTCGTAGGCTAGAGCCGTCAGCCGATCCCGGGCCGAATCGCTGATCCCCAGGTCTTCCATGAAGGCCCGGGCCGACTCCTCGTCGAGCCGCGAGAGCTCCATCTCGAACTCGCCGGCGAATTCGACCGCCCCGTTCTTGCCGAAGAGCGCTTCGTGCGAGTTCAGGATGACCAAAGCTTGTTTCTTCGTCAGGAACTGGAAGCCGCGGATGATCGTTTCGCCATCCGCGTCGAGCTCCAAGTCGCGGACCGGCCGGCCAGCGTTGAGCCCGTCGACGACACCGCGCAGGACCTTCTCCTCGGCCCTGAGCGCCGGGGTCGCTTGGCCCTTTTTGAGAGCGAGCTTGATCTTCTCCAGCCGCTTCTCGGCTACGATGAGGTCGGCGATCAGGAGCTCGTCTTCGATCTTTTTCAGGTCGGCGATTGGCGACAGGTCGCCCAGAAGGTCGCTCCCAAATCCCCTCAGGACGATGGCCAGCGCGTCGCACGTGCGGACGAGCTTCATCATGTCTCCGGAGAAGGCGTCGGAGCGGGCGTTGCCCTCGCCGATCCCGGCCAGATCGACGATATCGATCGTCGGATAGACGATCTTTATCGGCCGGTAAATCGCGGACAGCTCCGTGACGCGTTCGTCGCCGACGCTGACAGCCGCCAAATTCGGACCCACGCGGCCCCCGGAGTAAGTCGAAACCGCCGCCCGTGCCTAAATACGGGCCGGGGCCGGGGCGCCGGCAAAATTCCAACCGCTTGTCGGTACGTCTGGAGCCGCCGCCGGGCGGATGAGGGAAAGGCTCAAACGCCTCAAACGAATGGAGTTAGTTTAACGGAACCGGGCCCGCTTGGCAATAAAGGGGCAAACCAGGACTGTCCGGTTGACGTGAATGAACAGTCTCGCATCACACAGATAATCCAGAGGATATGGCCGATCTTGGCCGTAATCGATTTGAACTCGGTTTATTCGCGCGCTCCCCCGACCTCGTGATACCGGAAGCACGTGACCAGATGGTCGTTGACCATGCCCGTGGCCTGCATATGCGAATAGACGACGGTCGAGCCGACGAATTTGAACCCGCGCGCCTTGAGGTCCTTGCTGACGATGTCAGAGAGAGGCGTTTGGGCGGGCATCTCGGCGAAAGACCGGAGCTTGTTGCACACCGGCTTCCCGCCGACGAATGCCCAAATGTAGCGGTCGAACGTGCCGAACTCCTTCTGGACCTCGAGGAAGCGTTTCGCGTTATTGATCGTGCCCAGGATCTTCAGCCGGTTGCGGATGATGCCGGCGTCGCCCAACAGGCGCCGGACGTCCCGCGCCGTGAACCGAGCCACTTTCACCGGGTCGAAGCCGCGGAAAGCCCGCCGGAAGTTCTCGCGCTTGTCGAGGACGAGCTTCCAGCTCAGGCCCGCCTGCATGCCCTCGAGAACGAGGAACTCGAAGAGCTTGCGGTCGTCGTGCAGGGGCGTCCCCCACTCACGGTCGTGGTAGTCCCGCATCAGCCGGTCCTCGAGCTCTCCCCAACATCTTTTCCGGCCGTCTTTCGGCTTATTTCCCGGCAGTGCGCTCTTGGCCATTGGTCATCTCTTGAATTAATTTAGGGTCGGACCACAGCAACATCATCAATATTAATAAGATATCAACTTTTTTAAGGCTTTTCTTGGCCTTAAATCGACCTTTTCATGGCCAAAAATAAGGATTTTAATCCCAACAATTCGATACTGCATTAATGATAATCCGCACCCGACTCAAGCGTCTATCTTCAAGGAGTACGGAGAGGATAGCGCAAAAACGCGAAAAGGAAAAGAACATGTCCCGAGCCAGCCGAAATTTCCTTCCGGGCCGGATATGGCATATCACCCACCGGTGTCACAAGAAGGAGTTTCTCCTTAAATTCCGCAAGGACAAACTCCTCTGGCTTTATTGGACGCTCCAAGCGAAAATCAGGTACGGTTTGATCGTCCTAAACTTCATGATCACATCGAACCACATCCATCTGCTGGCGACGGGCCATCGAGGCGGACAACAGTCCATTCCGCGGGCACTCCAGCTCATGGAGTCCAGGGTGGCCCAGGAGTATAACGGAAGGAAGAACCGGCACGGGGCGTTTTGGGAAGACCGCTATCACGCCACGGCAATCGAGCGCGGCGACCAATTCGTGAATTGCCTCACTTACATCGACATAAACATGGTCAGGGCCGGTGTCGTCGGGCACCCTAAGGATTGGCCTTATTGCGGTTACGACGAGCTTATGCGGCCGCACGTCCGCCGGACCAGCCAGCTCGTCGATACGGGCCTGTTGATAGAGCTCGTTGGCGCGAAAGACATCCGTGCCCTGCAAACGATGCGCTCCGATTGGATAGATCTAGCGATCCGAAAAGGACGACTCCAGCGCGAGCCCATATGGACGGAGAGCGTCGCCGTCGGCAGCGAAGAATACCTTCGGCAAATTCAAGCAGAACTGGGAGGCAAGATGAAGATGGCCGAGATTACTCCCGGCGGCGAGGCGAATGCGCAGTCCGTGCTCAGACGGACGAGAGGGACTTATCTGTGCACTTTTAGGGGGCAAAAATGATGATTTAAGGCCTTAAATCAGGTCTAATCGCAGCCTAAGATGTTGATATAATTCGAGTCGCTGTGGTCCGACCCTATTCAAACCGACCCTATTCAAACCCTATTCAAGACTATTCAAGAGCTCTTGAATAAATACTATATTACTGCTAGTATTTATTTATGAAAAGACTTGTCATTCTCGGGGCCGGGACGGGCGGGACCATCATGGCCAACCTCCTCCGCAAGCGCCTCCGCCGAGCGGAATGGGCCATCACCATCATCGACCGGGACAACGAGCACTACTACCAGCCGGGCTTCCTGTTCATCCCCTTCGGCTTCTACACGAAGAAGGACATCGTCAAACCCCGATCGAAGTTCATGCCCCGGGGCGTCGAGTTCATCGTCTCCGAGGTCGACCGGATCAAGCCGGACTCGAACGAGGTCGTGTTCCAGGACGGAAGCACCCTTTCCTACGACTACCTCATCGTCGCCACCGGCGCCGAGATCGTACCTGCCGAAACCCCCGGCATGCTCGACGGCTGGCGCGACACGATCTTCGATTTCTACACGCCGGACGGCGCCACGGCCCTGGCCGAAAAGCTCAAGAATTTCCCGGGCGGGACGATCGTCATCCACGTCAACGAAACGCCCATCAAGTGCCCCGTCGCGCCCCTCGAATTCGCCTTTTTCTGCGACTGGTGCCTGGTCCGCCATCACCGGCGCGACAAGATCGAGCTCGTCTACGTTACGCCCCTTCCGGGGGCTTTCACCAAGCCCGTGGCCTCGAAGGCGCTGGGCAGCCTGCTCGAGGAGAAACGCGTCCGGATGGTGACGGACTTCAACGCCGAGCGGATCGACGCGGCGGCCCGCAAGCTCATCGGCTACGACGGCCGCGAAATCCCCTACGACATCCTCGTCACCGTCCCGACAAACATGGGCTCGGAGATGATCGAGCGCTCGGGCATGGGCAACGAATTCCGCTTCCTGCCGACCGACCCTCACACGCTGCGCTCGAAAAAATACGAGAACGTCTTCGGGATCGGGGACGCGACCGACGTGCCGACATCGAAGGCCGGTTCCGTGGCCCATTTCGAGGCCGAAATACTGGCCGAGAACGTCGTGCGCGCGATCGAGGGCAAACCGCTCGAGCCGGCCTTCGACGGCCACTCGAACTGTTTCGTCGAGGCGGGACTCGGCAAAGCCGTCCTCATCGACTTCAACTACGAGGTCGAGCCGCTGCCCGGACGGTTCCCTTTGGGGAAGCTCGGCCCGATGCCGCTCCTCAAACCCAGCCGGATCAACCATTGGGGGAAGCTGGCTTTCCGCTGGATCTACTGGCACATCCTCCTGCCGGGGCACCCGATCCCGTTCGTCCCGTCACGCATGAAGATGGCAGGGAAAAAGCGTCCGGCCAGCGCGAACGACGCGCCGGGCGAAACGAAATAGAAATTAAACAGAAAGGGACCCATCATGCCTCAAAGACTATTTGGAACCGCCACCGTCGACGTCGACGACGAGGGCTTCATGACCGATTTCGCGCAGTGGACGCGCGAGGTCGCGGCGGCCATTGCCAAAGAGGTGGGTATCGCCGAGCTCACCCCGGCCTACTGGAAGGTCATCGATTTTATGCACAAGGAGTTCAAGGAGACCGGTCAGGTACCGAGCATCCGAAAGCTCAACAAGAGCGGCGTCATCAGCACCAAGGAGCTTTACGCCCTCTTCCCCGGCGGCCCGGCCAAAAATGCGGCCAAGATCGCGGGCATGAAGAAGCCCGAGGGTTGCGTCTGACCCGCTTAAGGAGCACACAATGGAAGACAAGATCAAGAAAGTTTCGATCATCATCTCGAAGGGCGGCCTGGACGGCGTCTACCCGGGCCTGATCATGGCCAACGGCGCCCGCATGGATGGCATCGAGGCCAACCTTTTCTTCACCTTCTTCGGAATGGACGCGATCACCAAGAAGCGCATGGGCAAGATCAAGATCGCAACGGTCGGTAACCCCGGGATGCACATGCCGTCGATCGCGGGCATCCTGCCGGGATTCTCGGCCTTCGCCACGTCCATGATGCTGAAGACCATGGACAAGCTCGACATCCCGCCCATCCCCGAGTTCATCGAGATGATCGCGGATGCGGGCGGCAAGTTCTACGCCTGCAAGGCGTCGGTGGATATGTTTAAGCTGAAGAAAGAGGACTTCTGCCCGCAGGTCGACTCGATCATCAACGTCGGCAAGTTCTACGAGATCGCGGCCGGCGGCCACATCATCTTCACCTGAGACGCGGCGGCGTAGAACGCCACCCGGTTCTGCCGAGACGGGGGATCATCCATATCCCCCGGCCCCCCTTAGAACCAGTCCCGGCGGTTCCCCCGCCGCAAGCGGCGGGGCCCCCTCCGCTACGGGGGCTCTGGATGATCCCCCGTCTCAGCCCGGGTGGCGCTAAAAAAGGCAGATCAGTAGACCCAATCCTTTTTAGCCGACCGCGGCGCGTTCTGGGTAATGTGCGCGGCCATGGCGCGGAGCATCTCGTCGCCCTTGAAGGGTGACCAGCCGTGGCCGCCCCGGTCACCGTACTGGAATTCTCCCCCATACGCCGGGTCTTTCGCCGTTCCGAGGAACGCCTCCAGCAGGTAGCAGGCCTCATTAAGGTAGAAGTTGTCCATGCGGCCGACGTAGACGCGGATCTTGCCGGCGAGCTTGGGACCGATCGCCGCCCAGTTCTTCTCGAGATAAGCGCGGATATCGTAACGCTCGCGGGCCCACTCCGCCGTGGCCTTGTCGATCTCGCCGGTCACGGGGTTCCAGAAGGGTTTCGGATAGCCGTCCTCGGCCACCGGCGCGAACACCGCGTTCCAGATGGCCCACTGGCCGCCCGACCTCGACCGGTCGCCGATCGCCTCCTCGTAAAGGTTTTCTTGGTCCATCGTATAGGTCAGATTTCCGTCCGTCGCCCTCTCCCCTCCCCGCGCCACGCGCGTCCATTCGTGATCGATGGTATAGGCGTTCTTGTCCGCGTAGAGGTTGACGATCTGATACTTGCGGAAATCGACCGGGTCGGGGCAAAACGACCAGACGCCGCCGAAGACGTCGGGGTAGAAAACCTGGAGGGCGAGCGAGATCCAGCCGCCCGTCGAGCCGCCGGAGAGGACGCGCGCCCAAGGCTCACCGATGGCCCGGAACGTCTTCTCGATATAGGGGATGAGCTCGCCCGTGATGGCGTCGCCGTAAGGCCCAACGTTTTCCGAGTTCACACCGTAGGAGTCATCGTAGTAAGGGCAGGCGTGCTCAAAGCTGATCTGAATGAAGCGGGGCGCGCCGTCGGCCGTCCAGAGCTTGAAGGCCGGGCTCGTCTCGTTCTCGCTAAAGCGGCCGGCCCGCCCCCGCGGGAAATGGCCCTGGACGTAGTGCACCGGATAGCGGACGCCGGGATGCTCGTCGTAGCCCTTGGGCAGGAGGATGTTGGCACCGATGGACATCGGCTGTCCCCAGAATTCCGTTAACAAGCGGCTCTGGATGCGGACGTGCTTGATCCACTTGGTGTCTTCGTAGGGTTTGATGGGCGGTACGATCTTGTTCAGACGGATGGTGACGGTCGCGTTTTTCCCGGCCTCGATTTTGACCTTGACCGGCTCGGAGAAGAGGTTGCCAGGCGAACGGCGCCAATTCTGACCCTCGCCCTGGTCCTGATGGAGCTTGACGATCTTGCCGTCGCTCCGCGTGAACGTCGTGTAGACGTTGAGCCAGGCTTGGACGAAGTACTCGCCCGCCGGGATGTCGCGGATGCTCCGCACCGGGTAGCCGAAAGACGTTTCGTCGACGAGCGCTTTCGCTCCGGGGACAAATCCGTCGACGTTGAGGCCGAAGACGGGTGTCCCGGTCGGCCCCGGGCTGAATTTTTCCGTCCTGGAGAGGAGGAGGATGACGCGGCCCGCGGCCGCCTCGCCCCGGACGGACGGGTCGATCGTGACCTCGAATTTCGTGTAACCGCGCGGGCCGGCCGTGCAGGCCCAGGCCAGAGCCAGGAGAATCGCAATGAGAGTCGGAACCTTCAGACGGCATACGGCTTTGTTTTTCATGAAATACTCCTCGGCGGCAGATGTTAGTCCAGCCGGAGCGCAAGTGTCAACGGTACGGGCGGCGTCGGCGGTTAAAATCGGGGACACAATACCCATTTCCGAATTTCTCGATTTGTGCTGATTTGTCGTCCCCGATTGGTCCTTCCCGTCGACCTCATTGTGGCCTTGCATTTTTCCCCAATAATCTGATAATGCTCCCTCATGAATACCGTCCGATGTTCAATTTCGGAAATTGGTATTGTGTCCCCGATTTGAGGAGGCGACGATGGAGTGGATGACGCATTTTCAATCCTGGGTGGCACTGGGGACCCTGACCGCACTCGAGATCGTTCTCGGTATCGACAACATCATCTTCATTTCCGTTCTCGTCGGCCGCCTGCCCCAGGAGCGCCGGAATCGCGCCCGGGTCATCGGTCTGGTCCTGGCCATGGTCAGCCGCATCCTCCTGCTCCTCTCCCTGACCTGGGTCATGGGCCTGAAGAGCACGCTCTTCGAGGTCTTCTCCCGGGAATTCTCCGGCCGAGACGTCATCCTCATCGGCGGCGGCCTCTTCCTCCTGGCCAAGAGCACCCGCGAGATCCATCACGGCCTGATGGGTGACGAAGAGCACCAAAAAACCAAGGCCAGCCGACAGATGTTCGCCGTCCTGGCCCAGATCGCCGTCCTCGACATCGTCTTCTCGCTCGACTCGGTCATAACGGCCATCGGCCTGGCCGAGCACGTGACCATCATGATGGCGGCCATCGTCATCGCCGTCGGGGTCATGATGATCTCGGCCCGGGCCATCGGCGAGTTCGTCGACACGCACCCGACCATCAAAATGCTGGCCCTGAGCTTCCTCCTCCTCGTCGGTTTCACCCTCTTCGGCGAAGGGTTCGGCCTGGTCATCCCCAAGGGCTACATCTATTTCGCCATGGGTTTTTCGATGATGGTCGAGCTCCTCAACCTCAAGGTGCGGAAGAGGATGGAGCGCCCCGTCAAGCTGCACAAGGCGATCGAATAAGTTCTAGTTAGTGAGTGGGGTCGGACCACAGCGAGCCTAATATAATCAGTGAGTTAGCTATGTTTCTTGGGCAATTTTCGGCCTTATTTTGCCATTTTTACGGCTGAAAAACAGAACTTGAGAAACACATATCCCCCAGACAAGACCTATTTGCTCGTTTTTGGGGGTAAAAATGTAGAAATAAGCCCTAAAAATGCCCTTAATTTCACGTTATATTGTTGATTTTATTACTATTGCTGAGGTCCGACCCCATTAAGAAACCCCATTAAGAATCAATTTCAGGGTAGCGCTTGTCGGCGAACCTGAGCAGGAGCCGGTAGCTCAGCCCGGCGAGCGCCGCCAGACCCAGGAAAAGCACCGCGAGCACCGCGTTTGGCGCGAGCTTCGTCCTGACCAGCCCCTTAACCGCGAAAAACGCCGCCGTCAGGATGCCAATATCTGCGAGCATGGCCAGCAGGACGTTGAGGTTCTGCTTGATCGCCTTCTGCGGGTTCGTCCAGTCGAGAAGCGGCCGGGCCAGGTCGATGATCATGCCGACCGCCGTGAGCAGCACTCCCATCATGAGGGCCAGCACCGCCGCCGCGGCCAGATGGACCGCCTTGAGGTGGAGGACGATCGCCGCCACGACCGAGGCCGTGACGACGCCCAGCATGGAAATCAAGTAGGAGTGGAGGAACTTGGCCGCCGCCTGCTCCCTCGGCGCGACCGGAATGACTCTCGATATCCAGAATTGCACGCCTTCGCGCGAGAACGTCGACGACGACGTGCCATTGAGGCTGCCGCAGAGGGTCATGAACAGCGCCGCCGCCAGGATGACGAAGAGCGGGTTGGACGAAGTCATCGTCTCGAGGATGGAGGTCAAGTCGCTTCCTCCCCCGCTTCCGCCCTTCCCCGAGCCCATGGTCGCCATCAGAACGAAGATGACCGGGACGATGATCACGACCAGGACCCCGTTCAAGAGGAAGATCGGCGTGCGGTTCATGATCCGCCACTCGCGGGTGAATACCGCCGCGACCGCCCGCCGCCCCGACGAGACCCGGCGCGACATTTCGTCGCTCGTCAGTCTCCGCTTTTTCCCCGTCGTCTCCCCCAATCCGACGAGACCCCGGTAAAATAGCTTTTCGGCCAGGACCACGATCCCGGCGAAGAGGGCCAGTGAGCTCCCGAGAAGCAGAGCGAGGTTTGCCAGCCCTGCTCCTGAAAAGCCCCCCGCAACCGCTTTCGTCGCCCAGACGCTCGGAGGGAACTTCGACCCGATCCGGTTGAGGAGGCTGTCGGGCGACGTGAAGTAAGCGGCAACGGCCTTCGCGCTCGCCTCCGGTCCACCGGGCCCGGCCGTCCGTCCGAATCCGATCTGAAGAGCGAGGACCAGCGCAATAAGCAGGATAGAGCCGACCAGGATGAGGACATCCTTCTTCCGGCTGACGTTGATGAACCTCATCATGGCCACGACCAGCACCGATACGACCGCGAGCGGGACGATCGGAAGCGCCGCATAAACGAGAACCGCGTTCACCCAGAACCCCACTCCTTCCTTCGCCATTACCCCATAGGTGATGACGACCGGCAGGACGATGGCCGCGACCGTCAGGTATTCGTTGACCATGATGATCGTGAATTTGGAAAGCATGACCTCGCTCGGCCTGAGCGGCAGGGGGATGAGCGTCTCCAGGTCGCGCGAGAAATAGAAGGCCGAGATGACGTAGTAGATGCCGAGAAGCAGGATGAGGAGCTGTGCCGCTAAAAAGCCGGCGCCGAGCAGTGCCCTTTCCTGGCCCATCGGTTTGAGTAGGAGATAGGCGCTCTGGATGAGGAGCACGATGCCGTAGAGCGTCGGCAGGACGCCAGCAGCGGCCAACGCGAATAACGGCACGAGCCAGCGGTCCTTCTTCTCCTTGAAAAGCCGGTGCTTCAGGACGGCCAGGCCGAAGTTCGACCTGAGCCCCGCCCTGATGACCGCCAGGAGCCTGCCAAGCCGGCCCCTAGCGCCGACAGCATCGTTTCTTGCCGCCGCGCTCATTTGTCCGTCAGCTCGAGAAAGATCTCTTCGAGCGAATGCTCCGTCCGGTCGAGCGCCTGAAGCTCGTCCATCGTTCCGCACGCGATAAGCCGGCCCTTGTGGATGATGCCGATGCGGTCGCACAGTTTCTCGGCGACCTCCATGACATGCGTCGAAAAGAAGAGCGTCTTGCCCTCGTCACAGTGTTCGCGGAACATCTCCTTGAGCTGGTGGGCGGCCCGCGGGTCGAGCCCGACGAGCGGCTCGTCGAGGATCATCACCCGGGGCCCCGGCAGGAGCGCCGCCGTCACGACGATTTTCTGCTTCATACCGTGGGAGTAGCTCTGGATGGGGTTGGTGACAACCGACGCGAGCTCGAAAACATCGAGCCACTTGCCGATGCGTTCGAGCCGCTCAGCCTTTGGCACGCCGTAGACGTCGCCGATGAAGTTCAAGTATTCGAGGCCGGTCAGCCGCTCGTAGACCGCCGGAGAGTCGGGGACGTAGGTCGTCACCTGCTTGGCCTTGAGCGGGTCCTTGGCCACGTCAAAGCCATCGACGGCGACCCGCCCCACGTCCGGCCTCAGCAGGCCGACGATCATCTTGATCGTCGTCGTTTTCCCCGCGCCGTTGGGCCCCAGAAATCCGAAAATCTCGCCCGGCTTGACGGTCAGGTTCAGATCGTCCACAGCCTTGACCTTGCCTCGGTTGTAGCTCTTGGAAACGTTGGTCAGTTCGATCACGGGCATCTCCTTGCTGCAGGAATTATAGGACCGATTCGGGCTGGGCTCAAGCGTAAATAAAGCGGACGACGATTCCGCGTGTTGAATTATCCTATTGTTTAATATATTATACATATGTTTAATATTTTAGACACAGGCGTCCCGATGAGCGGCAAAACAACGATCGACATTTTTCTCCCGTCCAATTCTTTGAGGGTCCTGGCGTTCATGGGCGACAACCCCAACCAGGAATTCCTGGGCTCCGAGATTCAAGACGCGACATCATTGAGCCGGGCCGGAGTCTATCTCGCCCTCCAGGAGCTCGTGGCCAGAGGGCTTGCTTACAAGAAAGAACGGGGCCGGTTCCACCTCTATTCGATCGACCACGCCGATCCCTTGGTGAAACAGTTCAAGGTGCTGATAAATAGCGTTCTCCTCGAGCCGCTGCTCTGCCGATTGAGGCTGTCATCGATCAAGGTCATCCTCTTCGGGAGCGCGAGCCGCGGAGAAGACTCCTCGTCGAGCGACGTCGATATTTTTATCTTGACCAGAAACCCTGAGACGATCCGTGAGCTCATAACGTCCTTCTCCATTGGAAGGAAAATACAACCCATTATCGTCGTCCCGGCGCAATGGCCCGATTTCCGGGCAAAGAACGCGATTTTCTGGGGCGAGATCGACCGTGGGATCGTCCTCTGGGAAGAACATGATGAGCCTGGAGTATCGCGACTGCCTGAGGAAGGGGAAGATAAGGCCTTTTTCCAGAGGAAAATCGCTGGCCGCAAAGGAACTGGAGTCCGCCGAATCCGATCTTCGTAGAGCCGATGCCACGCATGCAGCCGGCGATTTCAAGTGGGCGACGATCCAGCTCTACTATTCGATGTTCCATGCCGCCCGAGCCCTGATCTATTCCCGAAATCTCCGTGAACAGAGCCATCATTGTCTGATCGAAGTCGTCCGGGCATTATTCGTCGAAAAGGGGCTGCTTCCAGTTTCTCTGCTCGAGGGTTTCAAAGAAGCGAAGAACCTCCGGGAAGACGCGGATTATTACGGCCGGTGGACAAGATCCGGATGCGAAAAACTGATTAAAATCGCCCGCCGTTTCCTGGACTCCTCACAAAGACTCATAGCCTCTAAATAGGGCTCATTTAGAGATTTGACGGACGGAGCCCGCCGCCGGGATCTCCGCCGTCGGGAGCAGGCGCGGCGCCTGGCGCATGCCGAGCGCCCGTTCGAGGCCGAAGGCCAGCTTGATGAGCTCCGGCTCGCTCCAGGCCTTGCCGATAAAGGAAATCCCTACCGGCATGCCGTTGATCCATCCGGCCGGGAGTGTGATCGTCGGGTAGCCGGCCACAGCCGCCGGAGAGGAGCTGCTCCCCGAGAACGAGTCGCCGTTGATGAGGTCGGTCATGTGGGCCGGGCCGTTCGTCAGGACGACCAGCGCGTCGAGCTTGTGCTTGGCCAGCACGGCGTCTATCCCCTTCTCCCTCATAAGCATGTAGTTCTTGGCCAGCGCGTCGAGGTAGGCTTTATCCGTCAGCGGGCCCTTTTTCGCCGCCTGCTCCAGGATCTCCTGGCCGAAGAACGGCATCTCGCGGTCCGCGTTCCTATCGTTGAAGGCCATGAGGTCCGACAGCGAGCGGACGGCGGCGCCAGGCCGCCCCGCAAAGTAGGCCTCGAGGTCGGCCTTGAACTCGTAGAGAAGGACCTCGTACTCCGAGTCGTCGGTCTTTCCGAGCATCGGGAATTCGACCGGGTCGACGACCTCCGCCCCTTCCCGCTTCATGGCCTCGACGGCGTTCTGCAGGATGGGGTCGAGCTTTTTCGCGAAATTGAGCGAGCGCGCCCGAAGGACGCCAATCCGGGCGCCGCGGAGTCCATCCGGCTTGAGAAATTCCCGGTAATCCGCGTGGAAATGCCCCTCTCCCTCCTTCGTTGCCGCGTCGGCCGGGTCGAGCCCGGTCATCGCGCCGAGGAGCGCCGCTGCGTCGGCGACGGTCCGGGCCATGGGCCCGGCGGTGTCCTGGGAGTGGGCGATCGGGACGATGCCCGAGCGGCTGACGAGCCCGACCGTCGGCTTGATGCCGACGATGCCGCAGCAGGAAGCCGGCGAGACGATCGACCCGTCCGTCTCCGTCCCTACGGCCGCCGCGGCCAGGTTGGCCGCCACGGCGACGGCCGAGCCCGAGCTCGAACCGGACGGGTTGCGATCGAGGGCATAGGGGTTTTTTGTCTGGCCGCCGCGGCCGCTCCAGCCGCTCGTCGACCGGGACGACCGGAAGTTGGCCCACTCGCTGAGGTTCGTCTTGCCGATGATGACGGCGCCGGCGGCACGCAGGCGCCCGGCGACGAACGCGTCGCGGGCGGGTTTCGACCCGAGGAGGGCGAGCGAACCGGCCGTCGTCTCCATGTTGTCGGCCGTGTCGATGTTGTCCTTGATGACGACCGGGATGCCGTGGAGCAGCCCGCGCGGGCCTTTCTCCTTGCGCTCCCGGTCGAGCTCGCGGGCGATGGCCAGCGCATCGGGGTTCGTCTCGATGATGGCGTTGAGACCCGGACCGCCGCGGTCGATCTCCTCGATCCGCTTCAGGTAGAGCGAGACGAGGCTTTCGGAGGTCGCCGTGCCCGTTGTCATCATTTCCTGGAGTCCGGCGATAGTCGCCTCCTCGAGCGGAAAGACCTCCGGGGCCTTTTTATCCGCGGTCCGGTCGCCTGGAGGAGTGCAAGCCGCACCCATAAAGAGGATCAAACTCGCCATGAAGATGACCCAGGTCCTGCGGGAATTGAACATCGTTTCCCTCCTTCCGCCCGTCTCCCCGATGCGGCCCCGGCCGACCGAGATGCACGGGATCTTCCTGCTCACCATATCGCAAAACCAGCCCCGGGCTCAACTTTCTGAGAAATTGTGTTAGAATTCCTTCATCTGGAACGGCGGGCCACGTTGTGGCCGCCGCTCGGGGAGGCCGCATGGACAAGACGATCCGCTTCAAGCTCAACGGTAAGGAGGTCCGCGTCGAGACATCGCCGGAGCGCATGCTCCTGTGGGTCCTGCGGGCCGACCTCGGGCACACGGGGACGAAATACGGCTGCGGCGAGGGCTTCTGCAGCGCCTGCACCGTCCTTGTCGACGGCAGACCGACGCTCTCCTGCCAGTTCCCGCTGGCCAAGGTCGAGGGCAAAGAAATCCTGACCATCGAAGGCCTGGCCTCTGGCGGACGCCTCCACCCGCTCCAGCAGGCCTTCGCCGACCACGGCGCTCTCCAGTGCGGCTACTGCACGCCGGGGATGATCCTCCAGGCCTACGCCCTGCTCCACCGCAAGCCCCAACCGACCGACGCGGAGATCGCCGACGCCCTCGAGGGCAACCTCTGCCGCTGCGGGAGCTATAACCGCATCATCGAGGCCGTCCGGACGGCGGCCAAGGCAATGACGGGGGCCCGGCCATGACGCGCATCAAAGACAGAAACGACGAATATACGATGTCAAGCCCGGACGGCGCGGCCTCCGGGCTAGCCCTCGAGCGCCGCGAGTTCCTCAAGCTGGCCGGCGGCGGGCTCATTGTCTTCTTCGCGGTCGGCGACGGACTGGCACGGCAAGAGGGCGCGCGGGGCGGCGGCTATCCCGACGACCCCAACGCCTACCTCAAGGTCGGCCCGGAAGGCCGGGTGACCTGTTTCACCGGCAAGATCGAGATGGGCCAGGGCATCATCACCTCGCTGGCCATGATGCTGGCCGAGGAGCTCGATGTCCGGCTCGAGGCGGTGGACATGGTCATGGGCGACACGGCCCTCTGTCCCTACGACGCGGGCACGTTCGGCTCGCGCAGCACGAAATACTTCGGGCCGCCCATGCGGCAGGCCGCGGCCGAAGCGCGCGGCATCCTCATCCGGCTGGCTGCGGCGCGTCTCGGCGCCGCCGAAGCCGACCTGGCGACGAAAGACGGCGCGGTTCACATCGCTAAGAGCCCGGCCAAAAAAGTTTCTTATGCGGAGCTCGTCGGCGGTAAAAAGATCGAAGTCCGCCTGGAAAAGAAGCCGCCCATCAAGCACCACTCCAAGCATGCCGTCTCGGGCAAGCCGACCCTGCGCACCGATGCGCGGGCGAAAGTCACCGGCGAGGCCAAGTTCGCGGGCGATATCCGCCTTCCCGGCATGCTCTACGCCGCGGTCCTCCGGCCCCCGGCCCACGGCGCCAAGCTCAAGAGCGCGGACACGTCCGCGGCCGAAAAAGTTCCCGGTGCGCGGATCGTCCGGGACGGGGACCTCGTCGCCGTCCTCCACGAGAAGCCGGACGTCGCGGCCGAGGCCCTCGGGCTCATCGAAGCCGAGTTCGAACCCTCCGATTCGAAGCTCGATAACGCCACGATCTTCGCCCACCTGAAAGAGGCCGCACCGCGGGCCGAGGCCGTCGTCGAAGCTGGGAATCTCGACCAGGGGGCCAAGCTCGCGGTAAAAACGGTGGATAGGTCGTATTTCGCCCACTACGTCGCCCATGCGCCGTCCGAACCGCACACGGCCCTGGCCCAGGTCGAAGGCGACCGGGCGACGGTCTGGGCCTCGACCCAGTCGCCGTTTAGGGCCCAAAGTGAAGTAGCCCGGACGCTGGGCCTCCCGACGCCGAACGTCCGGGTCATCACGCCCTTCGTCGGCTGCGGCTTCGGCGGCAAGAACCAGGGCGGGCAGATCGTCGAGGCGGCGCGCCTGGCCAAGCTCGCCGGGAAACCCGTTCAAGTGGCCTGGACGCGCAAGGAAGAGTTCTTCAACGACACCTTCCGTCCGGCGGCCGTCTACGACATCCGCTCTGGGCTCGACGCCGAAAACCGGATCGTCTTCTGGGACTACAAGAACTACCACGCCGGGAGCCGGAGCTCCCAGCCCGTCTACGATATCCCGCACAAGCGCGTCCTCTCTTTCGGCGGCGGCTTCGGCGGCGGGGGCGCCGGCGCTGTCCCCGCTCATCCCTTCGGCACGGGGGCCTGG
>Ga0154646_137_pt7 | contig 15518 bp, 17 predicted proteins | sample Rifle2008BG13ft_FD_116075 | JGI IMG/M metagenome (GOLD analysis project Ga0154646, IMG submission 116075) | Candidatus Aminicenantes bacterium RBG_13_62_12 | reverse complement strand
CAGGGAGACGAGATTGTTCCTGGAGAGGTGCTTGAGGCGGTTGTAGATGATGACCGGGCCGCCGATGACCCGGGCATGGGGAAGCTCCTTGCAGGCCACGAGGATCTTCATGCGGAATCCCTGCCGTTCTTGAGGAGCCCGCGGCGGCGCGCGGACGCAAGCGGCCAGAGCCAGAGCCCGCCCGTCTCCCCGTCTGGGACGCGCTCCAGGGGCGGGCCGGAAAGGACGCGAACGATGACTTCGGCGACGAACACGAGGCATCCGGGAAGGAGGTGCCCGCCGAAAGCCCTTCCTCCGCGGTCGGAAAGGACGAGGTGGGCATGGACGAACGGACGGCCCTCCTTGAGGGAGATGTTGCCCTGAAGCGAGCAGATTTCGAGCTCACCGGAGAGGGACCGGACCCGGTAGCTGTTCTTCCCGGGAAGGATGACGCCCAGCGACGCCCGGCTCAAGGCGCCGATTCCGGAAATCTCGGCGAAAGAAATCTTATCCTCCAGGGCCAGGCGTGCCAGTTCCTCGAGAAGGTCGGTCCCCCGGCGAAACCTGCGGACGAGGACTCGGGAGACGGTGATTCGCTTCATGACTTCCTCTCTTTCCCGCCGCGGCTTTCCTGAAAGACATAGGAACGGAAAAGCCTCAGCAGCCTGCCGACCGGGAGAAGCAGCATTCGCGTCCAGGTCGGGTTCCTGCCGGCCAGGTCTTCCTCGTTGGGCGTCAGCAGCCTTCCGGCGAAGTAGCGAAACCGGGAGCCCAGGCCGGGAAACATCGTCGCTTCCCGGAAGAAAAATCGCCGGGCCCGGACGGAGGGAGCCTCGTCATCAAAGAAACGAAGGCCGACGTCGCCGGCCATGGAGACCGCAGCCGCGTCGCTCCGCGCGGCTTCAAGCAGGCCGGGCGGCACGGGCGCGGAGAGAAGGTTCCGCGCCAAGTTGAGGCCCAGGTAGAGAATACGCTCGGCGCGGTTTCTTCTCGCCAGCTCGAGGGCAAGGTCCGCGTCGATGTTCGAGCGGCGCAGGCTTTCGGCCACGTCGGTCACCATCTGGAGCAGGCTCCAGGCATGATACAGGCCGTGAAGGCAGAGGAGAAGGAGCGTGTCTTCAGGGGAAAACGTCCTGAGGGAGGCGCCTTCGACCTCGACGCGCACGGCCCGCCGCCAGAGCTCCCCCGGGTCCGCAAAGACGGGATGGTACCACTGGGCGAGGCGCCATTGGATTTCCAGGGCGACCCGTCCCCGGCGGTCCCAGAGGACGACGTCGCGGAGCATTTTGAGCGCGAGGGATGACGGGGCCGAGGCCGAAAGCCCCTCCCTCCTGAAGCCCAGGCCGGCGAGCAAATCGAGGGCCTGAGAGACCCGGCTACGTTCTAGGAAAACATCGAGGTCGTTGAACATCCGCAAACCCAAGTTCCTATAGGCGGAAAGGGCCAGGACCGGTCCCTTGTAGGCCGCGGCGCGGATTCCGGCCTCTTCGAAGCCGGCCATGACTTCAACCAGGGCTTTGGCCGCTCTCACGTTATCGGCCAGGTTGCCGAGATGCAGGTTTTGCATACGGCTCAGGAAATCCCGCGGAACATCGGAAGCGGCCCAACGGGAGAGGTTGCGATAAACGAGGGGAGCGACCCGATGGCGGACAGCCGACCGGATCAAGAAATCCCAGTCGAGGCCCTGCCGCGCGGCGTCCTTGAGCGCCGCGCCCTCCTCGGGCGTGAGCGACGCGGACGCGCAGCGGATCAGACAGGTTGTTTCGCGACGCATCTTCTTCCCGTGATGTCTTATCATAGCACGGAGATTCCGCCGGACACGAGCGGCCGTCTCAAATCGAATTTCAACCGACCGTACGGGTTTTAGCCGAAGAGACAGGGGGGCGGAATTCGTCCGGAGTCTTGACAGGAAAAGCATTTGATTTTATCATTCAAAACAAGGCAATCCGACCAGCAAAGGGTGAGGAGGTCTTTCTATGAGCAAAAGGGAAATAACCAAGAAAATCTCCAAGGATGCCGGGATCACTCTTCTCCAGGCACAAAAAGCTTATATGGCCATGCTCGAGGGAATCAAAGAGGCTTTGCGGCAGGGCGATCATGTGACGTTCTCGGGGTTCGGCAGCTTCGAGGTCAAGACCCGGGCCGAGCGCAAGGGGAGAAACCCGAAGACGGGAGAAATCATCCCCATCCCCCCTAAAAAAAGGGTCAAATTCACCCCCAGCCGCGAGCTGAAAAAAATCCTGCAGTAAACCTTCCATTTTATTGTAATGCGGCGATGCGTCGCCGCTTTCCCAGGCGGCTTCATGAGGCCGTGCTCCGAAAATCGCCGACAATCGAAAAATGAACGGGGCATGAACCCCGCGCTGCGACTAAGGGGGCATACCCTCTTGGATCCCCCGCCGACCGGCTCCCCGCGTCAAGCCGTGGAGCCTGTTCGCAGGTCGTCAATGGACAAAGCCGGAGGAATCGCCTAGAATGATTCCTGCGATGAATCGCAAAAAAATCGTCGTCGGGCTGCTGTTCGGCGGACGCTCGGCCGAGCACAAAGTCTCTTGTGACTCGGCCGCAGCCGTTTATCAAAACCTGGACCGCTTGAAGTTTAAGCCCATCTGTATCTATATAAACAAAAAGGGCGATTTCCGCACCGTGGATTCCCCCCTTCTGCGCTCCGCCGAGCTCAACTCGGGGCGGTATCAAAGCTTTCTGCCCTGGCGGGAGGGGTTTTCAAGGACGGGACTGAAAGCGGACATCTACTTCCCCGTGCTGCACGGCCCTTACGGCGAGGACGGAACGATTCAGGGGTTGCTGGAGCTTGCCGACGTCCCCTATGTGGGAGCGGGCGTCGCCGCCTCCGCCCTGGGCATGGACAAGGCGCTGATGAAGGCCCTCTTCAAATCGGCGGGCCTGCCCCAGGTCAAGTATGAGGTCCTCCGGGAACAGGAGTGGAGGACGGGGCGGAAAGCCGTTCTGGCCCGGATCCGCTCCTCGCTCCGGCTGCCCCTCTTCGTCAAGCCGGCCAACCTCGGTTCCAGCGTGGGCATCACCAAGGTGAAAACCTGGCGCCGCATGGAAGCCGCCGTTCAAACGGCGCTCCGATACGACCGCAAGGTCCTGGTCGAACAAGGGATCTCGGGCCGGGAGTTGGAATGCAGCGTCCTGGGCAACGACGATCCTTCCGCTTCCCTGCCCGGCGAGATCGTCCCCTTCCGGGAATTTTATGATTACGAAGACAAGTATCTCCTGGGCAAGACACAGCTCATCGCACCGGCCGTCCTCCCCACGGACACCGTCCGTGAGGTGCGCCACCTGTCCCTGGCGGCCTTCAAGGCCGTGGACGGTGCGGGAATGGCCCGGGTGGATTTTTTCCTCGAGCGGGCATCAAACCGGCTGTATGTCAGCGAGATCAACACCATCCCCGGGTTCACCGAGATCAGCATGTATCCCCGGCTGTGGGAACAGAGCGGCCTCCCCTTCCCCAGGCTTCTGGACCGCCTGATCCTCCTGGGCTTCGAACGGCACGACTCCAAGAAACGCTGCCTGGAGAGAAAATCCCGGTGAGGATCCTGGGCGTGGATTTCGGAGATCGGAACGTGGGGCTGGCGCTCAGCGATCCCCTGGGCATAACCGCCCAACCCCTGATGACCTACCGACTGAGCGGGGGTGAGGAGAATGCCCGCTTTTTTCTTGAGCTCGTCCGCAAGCATGATGTCGCTGAAATCGTCGTCGGTCTGCCCGTGCGCCTCGACGGAACCCCCGGCCGCCGGACGGAAAAAACGAGGGAGTTCGCCCGATGGCTGGAAGAAACGCTGGGCCTGCCCGTCTCGTTCTACGACGAAAGGCTCACCACCCGGCAAGCCCTGCAATTCATGAAAGGGCAACGAATAAAAAACCGCGAGCGGCGGAGCGTGGAAAACCAGATCTCCGCATCGCTGATCCTGGACAGCTATCTGGAGAGCCGGCGGAAACGCGGCCATGGCTGTTAGGGCGCTTAAATCCGTCCTCCTGGCGGCCAACGTTCTCTTTTTCTGGCTGGCGGCCTGGTTCGCCTTCGAGTACCGGGCGCCGCTGGTCACGTTTCAAGAGCCGGTGCTCTTCGAGGTGGAGAGGGGCAAGGGCATGAGCGCCGTCGCCCGCCGCCTGGAGCAGGCCGGCCTCATCCGTCGCCGGGAGACTTTCCTGGCGGCCTACATGCTGTTCCATCATCCTCGCGGCCCTAAAGCCGGAGAGTATCGTTTCGCGTCTCCTGTCCGGATGCACGCCCTGCTCACGGCGCTGACTGAAGGGCGCGTCCACCTCTACCCCGTCACCGTGCCCGAGGGCCTGACGGGCCTCGAAATCGCCTCTCTCCTCCAGGAAAAGGGTGTTGTGTCCGAGGAGGATTTCCTGGGCGCTTTTTCCCGTCCCGACCTCGTTTCCGGCCGGGACCCCCTCGCCCTCGACCTGGAAGGATACCTCTTCCCTGAAACTTATCATTTCACCAAAAACTCCGAGGCAGAGGAGGTCGCCGCCCGAATGGTCGGTCAGTTCGAGGCGAGATTCGGCGCCAGCGGGCGCCGCAAGGCTGAGGAGATGGGCTGGACCGTACGGGAGGTCGTCATCCTGGCCTCTCTCATCGAAAAAGAAACCTCCCGGCCCGAGGAGCGGGAGCTTGTCTCCGCCGTTTTTCACAACCGACTGAAGATAGGGATGAAGCTGGACTGTGACCCGACCATTATCTACGCGCTGAAAAAGGAGGGCGCCTTTGACGGGGACCTGAAATACCGTGACATGAGGCTTGACAGCCCCTATAACACCTACCTCCGCCGGGGCCTCCCGCCCGGGCCGATCTGCAACCCCGGCCTGGCATCGCTCGAGGCGGCCCTCAACCCGGCCTCCGAACCGTTCCTCTACTTCGTCGCCAGGAAAGACGGCCGTCATTATTTCAGCCGAAGCTACCGAGAACACAGCGACGCCGTGCGGCGTTATCAAAAATAAAACGAGTTCATTGTTGCAGGTCATTGAGCTTTCTGCTATATTATCGCTTCAAAAAGTAAAGTTCTTTTACATTGAGATAAAGAAGATACCTGATAGGGTAGGCACGAAAATTGCTGTATAAAGAAAGTCTGATATCACGATAGAACAAAATGGAGGAATCATGAGCAGGAAGAAAATCGCTGTCGTTGCTCTCCTGGCGGTTATTCTGACCACAGGCTTGACCGTTTCGCTGTCGGCGCAGAAACAGGCCAAGACTGAGCCCAAGGTCTTCATTCCCAAAGAAGTGAAAGCCGTCATGGAAGCCGGATTGCTGACCCAGCAGCCCCGTCTCGATATCCCCTTCGCTTTCAGCGGCCATTTGTATCTCCCGGCCGCCGGCTCTTTTCAAAACATTTTCTGCCTGGAAATCGCAAACAGGGAGTTGGGGTTTGTTCCCCTCACTCCGGCGCCCCCCGCCAAAGCGGAGGAAAAAGCCGCCGAGGACAAACCGCAGGCCGAGCCTGTCATCGAGATGCTGGCCAACTTCGAATTGTTCATTCAGTTCCGCGAAATCTCAGGCGGCCTGCCCGGCCAGGTGTACAGGGAAATCTTCGTTCCCTGCGAGGAGAAACTCACCGCCGCCGAGTTCAACCCCGATAAGGTGGAAAAGTATTATGTCGCCTATCCTCTTCCTGCGGGCAAATACCTCGCGGCTTTCGCCTTGACGTCAATCGACCTCAAAAAGATCGGCACCCAGTATTTCGAATTCAGCACTCCCGACCCGGCCTCCTTCTCAAGCCGGCTCGACACCACGCCCGTGTTTTCCGCCAAGGCCATCGACCGGATGGACGCTCCCGACCGCCGCATCATTCTGCACAAAAATTATTTCACCTTCGCCACCCTGAAGATCACGCCCATCCTCGACAACGTCATCGGCTTCAAAGAAAATTTCGACATATTTTATTTCAACTTGGGCGCCCAGCCGAACGCCGAGGAGAAATACTCCCTGGAGACGAACTTCGAGGTGAAAAAGGGAGAGGAGACGGTCATCCGCTTTGCCCCGGTCGTCTTTCCCTTCCCCATCATCAGCCAGCCCCTGCCCCTGAAAAGAATGGTTGTCACGAAGACCGAAGCGGGTGAGACTCAGGAAGAAAAAGACCTCGAGCCGGGAAGCTATATCCTGGTCATCAAGATCCAGGATAGAAATTCCGGCTATTCGACGACTAAAAACGTGCCCTTCGAGGTGAAGTGACTCCCTGCCGCGGGGAATCCGGCTGAATCTTCAAGACCGGAGACGGACCGTCGGGAAGGACGAAACCGTCTCCGGTTTTTTTTCTTGAAAACCAACAGGAGTTTCTTTAAACTAGCCTGTCCCGTCATGAAGTTCATCGCCGACCTGCATATCCATTCCAAGTTCTCGCGGGCCACTTCCCGCGACATGACCTATGACGCCCTGGCCTTATGGGCCAAGGTCAAAGGGATCAACCTGGTGGCCACCGGAGATTTCACACATCCCGAGTGGCTTTTCCTGACCAGGGAAAAACTGGAGAGCATCGGCAACGGCTTCTTCCGACTCAAATTCCGCCCCCAGACCGACGACCCCCGGCTGGCGGACGTAAGCTTCTCGTCCCGTGATGTGTCCTTTATTCTCTCCGCGGAAATCAGCTTCATCTACTCCAAAAAAGGCCGCGTGAGAAAAATCCACCTGATCGTCCTGGCTCCCGACCTGGAGTCGGTGGAAAAGCTCAACAGCCGTCTGGAGGGCGTGGGCAACCTGCGCTCAGACGGGCGGCCCATTCTGGGTCTGGACGCCAAGACATTCGTCAAGATGGTGGCCGACCTCTGCCCCCGGTGCGTGGTTATCCCCTCCCATATCTGGACCCCCTGGTTTTCGCTGTTCGGCGCCCATTCCGGGTTCGACGCCATCGAAGAATGTTTCGAGGAAATGACGCCCTTCATCTTCGCCCTGGAAACGGGGCTCAGCTCCGACCCGCCCATGAACTGGCGCCTCTCGGCGCTGGACAGGTTCACCCTGGTCTCCAACTCCGATGCCCATTCGCCCTCCCGGCTGGGCCGGGAGGCCAATGTCTTCCAGACCGAGTTCAGTTACGCGGGCCTTATCGACGCCCTCCGCAAGCGGGACCCGGAGAAGTTCCTGTACACGGTGGAATTCTTTCCCGAGGAGGGCAAGTACCACTTCGACGGCCACCGGAAGTGCGGAGTCGTCCTGCCGCCCGAGGAATCCCGGAGGCGGAACGACCTGTGCCCCAAGTGCGGCAAGAAGCTGACTATAGGGGTCATGCACCGCATCTCGGAGCTGGCCGACCGTGAACCGGGCGTTTCGTCCGCGCACCGCATCCCGTTCAAGAACCTGATTTCCCTCAACGAGATCGCCGGAGAAGCCTTGGGCAAATCGGGAGACTGCCAGGCGGCCTGGGATGTGTTTTTCCGCTTCAGCCGGGAATTCGGGGGCGAGCAGGCCGTCCTCACCGAAGCGCCTCTCAACGACCTGCGGCGTCTGCCTCCGGAATCGGTCAGCCGCGGCATCGAGCTCATGCGCCAAGGACTGGTCAAGATCACCCCCGGCCACGACGGCGAGTACGGCCGCATCCGTCTTTTCGAGGCCGAGCCGGCCGGCGATCATTCCGGAGGCCAGCTTACGCTCTTCTAGCCTCCCCTCTCAGGCCGCCTTGACATCTCTAGCCCCGGCTCTTATATTGAAAGAGCGAGAAGGACAATGGATATTGAGATGAGGGTCAGGGGGCTTGTCGTGGACCCCATGTCCAAAATGCCCATCGTCCTCCTGGAGGACACAGCCTCGGACAGGGTGCTGCCCATCTGGATCGGCGTTTTCGAAGCCAACGCCATCGCCCTGGTCATGGAGAACATCGACACCCCCCGTCCCATGACGCACGACCTGTTCAAGAACATGCTGGAAAAGGCGGGGATCATCATCGACAAGGTCGTGGTCAACGACGTCCAGAACAATACGTTCTACGCCCTCATCCACTGCCAGCACGAGGGCCGCAAGATCGTCATCGATTCCCGTCCATCCGACGCCATCGCCCTGGCCTTGAGGATGAAATCTCCTATCTTCGTCCGGGACGAAGTGGTCAAGCTGAGCCATAGCCTCAAGCTGGACGAAAATCTGGAGACTTCGGAAAAAATCATGAAGTGGCTGGAGAGCCTGCGTCCCGAGGACCTGGGCAAGTACAAGATGTGAGATGCTCCTCCGCTTAAGTGCGGAGCTTCAGCAGGCCGTAGATCCCCCCCGCGCCGAAGAGGATATCGGGCGCCCAGGCCGCCAGAAACGGGTTGAGCGTTCCGGCATAGCCCAGACCGCGGAAAAAGCCGATGGCTCCCCAGTAGAGCATGGCGATGACCACTCCGACGGCGATACCCACCAGCGTGCCCCGCTTGCCCATGGCGAAAGCAAAGGGGATGCCGATGAGCGTCATGATCACGGCCACCAGGGGCAGGGCAAGTTTCGTCTGCCAATCCACTTCCAGACGGGCGGTGTCGAACCCCAGGTCTTTGACCTCGCGGATATAGCTGCGAAGCTCCGCCAGGGTCATCTGCGAGGGCTCTTTCCATTCCTTGAGAAAGAAGTCCCGGGTCTCTTCCAGGGGGATGTTCAGCCTCTCGAACCGCTCGAAGGGGACCGGCGCTTCCGCCTCGAACCGCCTGAGCCAGCCATCGGACAGGGTCAGGGAGCGCTCGTTCAAGACTGCATGCTCGGCGAACAGTCTCCCGGTCAATCTCCATTCTTCGGTATCGACATCCAGGATGGTCAGCTGCCGGAAGGCGTTTCGCTGGCTGTCGAAGTAAGAATAATGGAAGAACCGGTCTTTGGAGCGGTTCGCCAGCCAGGTCCGCTCCAGGGGGTTGTAGCTGCGCGAGGGCAGGTCGTTGATCGTGTCCCAGACGCGGTTGGCCTTCTTGTTGGATACGGGCAGCACGCGCTCCTGGATGGTGAAAGACACCAGGCTCACCGCGGCCGCGAGCAGCATAATCGGTACGACGATTCGGTACAGGCTGATGCCGCCGGCTTTCATGGCCGTGACCTCGTTGAATTTCGTCAGGATGCCCAGACTGAGGAGCATGGCCGCCAGGGCCGCAACAGGCAGGATGTAATTGACGTAATCCGGGAGGGTGTACCAGATGAATTGCAGAAGCAGGCTGACGGGCTTTTTGTGTTCGTAAACGGTATTGATCCGCTCGAAAAACGTGACCACCACGGTGAGGGCCAGCAGTCCGGCGAAGATCAAGCCGAAGAGGCCCGCGTACTTGCGCATGATGTACCTGTCAAGAATGCGCGGGAAGCCCGCCCAGAACCTCGTCCGGCGGCCGGCGGGCCGGGCGGGGGGCCCGGCTGTACGAATTCTCCGCGGAATAAAACGGGGCATCCGGATGAAGCGCCGCCGCTCACGGTCGGAGCGAAGGAACAAGGCCAGGCCGAAAATCAAGAACAGGATATTGGGGCCCCACATTCCCAGGAAGGGCGTAATTTTTCCGTCACGGGCGAGCTGCTCTCCGGCCGTGATGAGGATGTAATAAACCAAGATGATGCCGATGCTGATCGTGAACCCGGAGGTCCGGCCGCCCTTGCGGGTGGTGACGCCCAGGGGCAAGCCGAGGAAGACGAAGATCAGACAGGCGAAGGGCAGGGCGAACCGCTTATGAATCTCGATCCAATGGAAACGGTGCTCCCGGGCCCTGCGCGCCAGCTCCAGGCGGCCGGTTTGATCCAACCCCTCTCCTTCCCCGCGGCGCTTAAGTTCTCGGATCGCGTGCCGCACGGAGGTCTCGCCCCGAAAAAGCTCCAGGATGTCTTTTTCCCGGACTGTCGGGGCATAGGAGAGAGAGGCAAGGAGGTCTTCGACCGGCATGTCCTCCCGTAAGCTCTGGAAGAAAGTGATTTTGTATTTTTCCGGGGCGTCGAGCGGATAGGAATGATCGGTTCCCCCCGTGAGGCTCAAGGTCACCCGTCTCAGGTCGGGGCTCACATCCAAGCGCCCCCGCCGGGCCAGGATCAGCCGGGGCTCATGGGGATCCGTCTTGAGAGACATCAGGACGTTTTCCCACATCTCGTCCCGGCCGGACAGATCCTGGACAAAAATGACGGCTTGCGCCAAGGACTCGTTGAACACCCGGGGGGTGATTCGGAACTGAACCCGGTGGAGGACCTGGCTGACATAGGTCCGGACATACAGGGCGTTGGACCTGGGCGTCAGATAGAGAGTCAGGAAAGAAGCCAGCAGCCATCCTCCTACGGCGAAAAGGAAGAGGGGCCGGAGGAGCCGGGCGCGGCCGATGCCGAGGGTCTTGAAGGCCGTCACTTCCGAGTCCGAAGAGAGGCGGCTCAGACTGGCCAGGATGCCCATGAGCACGGCCATGGGCACGGCGAAGGCCAGAATGGCGGGCATGAGGAACGCCAGAAGCTTGAGGGTCGCCGCCACCGAGACTCCGCGGGTGACAATCTGCTCGGTGAGGATCAGGATCTGGTTCATCAGCAGGACGAAGCTGAAGAGGAGGAGACCCAGCAAAAAGGGCGGCACGACTTCGCGCAGGATGTAGCGGTCGAACGTTCGGAGCATGGTCACGAGCCCCCCTAGCATAAAGCCGCGGTCGGAAAAAGAAAAGGCCCCGGGCGATGCCCGGGGCCTTGAGCGTTCAGCGGACGGAACGCCGTTTTCAGTACATGTCGCCGCCGGGAGGAGCGGGATACTTGGAGTGTTTCTCCTCCTCGGGCAGATCGCTGATCAAGCCTTCCGTGGTCAGCATCAGTCCCGCGATGCTGGAAGCGTTCTGCAGGGCAATGCGGACGACCTTGGTCGGGTCGAGGATTCCGCCCTTGACCATATCCTCGTACTTCTCCGTCAGGGCGTTGAAACCCATGTCGCCCTTCATCTCCCGGACCTTTTCCACGATGATCGAGCCCTCGTGGCCGGCGTTGTAGGCGATCTGGCGCATCGGCTCCTCAACAGCGCGGCGGATGATGTCGATGCCGATCTTGATATCGCCCTCGGCCTTAACGCTGTCCAAAGCCTTCATGGCCCGGATCAGGGCCACTCCGCCTCCGGGGACGATTCCTTCCTCGACCGCGGCTTTGGTGGCGTGCATGGCGTCTTCGACGCGGGCTTTCTTTTCCTTAAGCTCGGTCTCGGTGGCTGCGCCGACCTTGATCAGGGCCACGCCGCCGACCAGCTTGGCCAGCCGTTCCTGGAGCTTCTCCCGGTCGTAGTCGGAGGTCGTCTCCTCGATCTGGGTGCGGATCTGCTTGATGCGGGCCTGGACCTCGGACTCTTTGCCCTTGCCCTCGACGATGGTGGTGTTGTCCTTGTCTACGACGACCTTCTTGGCCTCGCCCAGCCAATCCCGGCCGACCTTTTCCAGCTTGACGCCGATGTCCTCGGTGATGACCTGGCCTCCGGTCAGCTTGGAGATGTCCTCGAGCATGGCCTTGCGGCGGTCGCCGAACCCGGGGGCCTTGACCGCACAGCAGATGAAGGTGCGCTTGAGGTTGTTGACCACCAGGGTGGCCAGGGCCTCGCCCTCAACCTCTTCGGCGACGACGAGCAGCGGCCGGCCCATTTTGGCCACGTTCTCCAGCAACGGCAGGAGCTCGCGCAGGTTGGCGATCTTCTTCTCATGAAGCAGGATGTAAGGGTTCTCCAGCACGCATTCCATGCGGTCGGGGTCGGTGATGAAATAAGGGGACAGATAGCCCCGGTCGAACTGCATGCCCTCCACGACCTCCATGGTCGTCTCCAGGCCCTTGGCCTCTTCGACGGTGATGACGCCGTCCTTGCCGACCTTGTCCATGGCCTCGGCGATGATCTTGCCGATGGACTCGTCGTTGTTGGCCGAGATGGCACCCACCTGGGTGATCATCGGGCCCGTGACCTCGCGGCTGAGCTTCTTCAGCTCGCCGACCATGGTCTCCACGGCCAGGTCGATGCCCTTCTTGATGAGCATCGGGTTGGCCCCCGCGGTGACGTACTTGAGGCCCTGGCCGTAGATGCTCTGGGCCAGGACGGTGGCCGTGGTCGTGCCGTCGCCGGCGACGTCCGAGGTCTTGGAGGCCACCTCTTTGACCAGCTGGGCACCCATGTTCTCCAGGGGGTCCTTCAGCTCGATTTCCTTGGCCACGGTCACGCCGTCCTTGGTGCTGGTCGGAGAGCCGAACTTCTTGTCCAGGACGACGTTCTTGCCCCGGGGGCCGAGAGTGGCCTTGACCAGGTTGCTCAATTGATTGACGCCGCGCAGCAGAGCCTGCCGGGCGTCTTCGCCCATGTTGATTTGTTTCGCCATTCTTTCCTCCTCTGGGATCCGATTCTTGCTCAGGACAGCTTGGCTAGGATCTCTTCCTCGCGGAGGATCACATGCTCGATGTTGTCGACCATGACCTCCGTGCCGCTGTACTTGCCGATGAGGACTTTATCGCCCTTCTTGACCTCCATGGGAATGAGCTTCCCGTCTTCCGTGACGCGGCCCTTTCCCGCCTCGATCACTTCGGCTTCCTGGGGCTTTTCCTTGGCGGTATCAGGGATGATAATGCCGCCGACTTTCACCTCTTTTTCCTCGATCCTTTTAAGCAGGACCCGGTCATGCAACGGAATGACCTTCATAGATACCTCCTTGTAAAATGTGAATTTAGCAAATATGCACCTTGAGTGCTAGAAATATACGCCATAAGCCATAATTTGTCAATAGATAGAAACCCAAAAATTTAGCAATCTCTGTATCGGATTGCTAATTATTGATATTTTCTGTGTATTTTAAGCTTTTTTGCCCGGCAGTGGAGAGTATTTCTATGAATTCCTAAGGCATTTGCCATCCGGGATTTGTTGCCATTGTACTTTTTCATGGCCGTTTCCAAGTAAATTTTCTGAAATTCGCGGAGGGAGTCGTCCAGGCGGAGATCTTTGTCCACCATCTCGTAGATGACGGCTTCAAGCTTCTGGTGCAATGTCGCTTTCTCAGATTTTTTGTCCATCAGCCCCCCCCTTTTTTATCTCGATCACTCTTCTATACGAATCCATGAACTCCTGCTTGAGTTCCCTGGGCGCAACCTGTATCAATCCCCTTGTGACGCCTAATGCCGGGGCGGCCAGGCGCGACTTGACCAGCACATCCGCGTCCGAGAGGAACACCGTCAAGCCCAGGACGAGGGCGCCGCAGAAAAAAACGCCCTTGAGAAACCCGATTGCTCCTCCCAGAAGATGGTTGAAAATTCGCGACATGCCCGCCACATGACGGGATATATACCTCCCTATGAGGCTTCCGGCCGCCACCAGGAAGATGAAGATCAGGCCGAAAGAGAGGAAATCTCTCGTCGGCCTGGACCCGATGACGCCGGATAGGATTGTCGACAGGTTGGAATAGTAGTGGGCCGCCAGGATGAAACCGGCCAGGAGGGCCAGAATGCCCACAACCTCCCGGACGAATCCCCTGACCAGACCGAAGACGGCGGACGCGGCCGCCACCACGATCATCACGATATCAAGCCAGGTGGCGGGCATCACCCTCCTCCGTTGCGCAGCCTTTCGACCATCCAGTAACGACCCTCTCGGACCAACCCGAAAGGAATGAAGGGCTTGATCTGTCCGTGAAAATCCGAGCCGGCGGTCGGCACAAGCCCCAAGCTGTCGGCCAGGTCCAGATAGAACCTCTCCAGCGACCGGTCCGGCCGGAGGGGCGGCTGATGATAAGAAGTGTAAACCTCCAAACCCTTGAGCCCCCGCTCTTTGAGCCGTTCCAGGTCCCGTCGGTCAGCCTGCATAAAATGCGCCCCGGGGTGGGCCAAGACGGGCTTCGCTCCCGTCTCGGGCGCAAGCTCCAGGACTTCGACGAGGTTGATATATCTTTTGGGAGCGTAAGCCGGACGGCCCTTCTCAAAATAATCCGTGTAAAAAAGAAACGCGTCCGGTTCCCCCATGCCCCGGGTGTAATACTTGGCCGCGCTGGCCTCGGCCCGCACTTCCGGCTTGTCCAAAAGATAACGGGCGATGAAGACGCCCACGGGCAAAACATCCTCGCCCTTGCGCAAGGCCGCTGATTGGACTTCCTCCCAAGTCAGGGGAAAGCCCAGCCGGCGCAGCCTGTCCACCCGTTCTTTTCCCTCCGACAGCCTGACCAGGCGGGCCTGTTCAAGCATTCCGGCCAGGGCCGGCGACCTCCAGTCGACAAAAGGCAGGAGGAGATGAAATTCCCTGCCATCGTACCGGGTCGTCATCTCCAGGTTGGGGATGATCTCCACGCCCTGCTCCCGACCCGCTTCCAGGGCTGCCGGATAAGCGCGGATGCTGTCGTGATCGGCGATCGAAATGGCCTCGAACTCCGTCAGCCTGGCCCGTCGCACGAGCTCTTCCGGCCGGAAATCGGCGTCGCCGCTCCAGCAGGAATGAACGTGAAAGTCGACCGGCCCGTCCCTCATGGTCAGGGCTCATCGCGGCCGGCGAGGAGTTTGAAGATCTCCAGGTAGCGGCCGGCGGTTTGGTCGATGACTTCGGGCGGGAGACGCGGAGGGGGAGAGGACCGGTCCCAGCCCGTGCTCAACAGGTAATCGCGGACATACTGCTTGTCCAGGCTGGCCTGGGAGCGTCCCGGAGCGTAAGAGGCCAGGGGCCAGAATCGGGAGGAGTCGGGCGTGAAGATCTCATCGACGAGAATGAGCGTCCCCTCGATCAGCCCGAACTCAAACTTGGTATCGGCGACGAGGATGCCCTTGGACACGGCATGAAGGGAAGCTCTCTGATAGAGCTCGAGGCTCAGCTTGCGGACGGCCTCGGCCGTCTTCGAACCGACGATCTTCTGCATGGACTTAAAGGAGATGTTCTCATCATGGCCTTGCTCGGCCTTGGTGGCGGGCGTAAAAATGGGCTGATCCAGGCGATCCGATTCCACAAGCCCCGGGCGGAGCTTGATGCCGCAGACCCGGCCTGATGTCTTGTACTCGGCCCAGCCCGACCCGGCCAGATAGCCTCGGACGACGCATTCCACGGGCAGCACTTCGCTTTTCCGCACCAGCATCGAGCGTTTGTCGAGGAGCGCGCGGTGAGGCTTGATCTCGAGCGGGAAGGCGCCGGCATCCGCCGTGATGACGTGGTTGGGGCAGACGAGCGCGGTGTGGTCGAACCAGAACGCGGCGAGCTGGGTCAGGACCGCGCCCTTGCCGGGTATGAGGGAGGGCAGCACGTAATCAAAGGCGGAGATCCGGTCGGAGGCGACGATGAGCAGCTTATCGCCCAGGTCGAAGACATCGCGGACCTTCCCTCGCTTGAAAAGAGGAATTCCCGGCAGCGAGATTTCTGAAAGGGCTTGTGACATGGTAAAGGTTAGAATAGATAATTTTTATTCAAATTGCAACAAGCGCGTTCTTCAAACGATCCGGATTTTTTTCGCCCTCCCTTGCGCTCCGTCATAGCCGATAAAACTTATCTGGCGGCCGGCGCGCGCCGGCTCGCGGCGGTAGGAGCACAGGTCCGGACGGCAGTGCGTGCACAGGCGGATAGGATCGATGTTTCGTTCTTTCAGTCCGGCCCGGACCAGCTGGCGTCGGTTGGCCTCGGCCAGGTCGAGAA
>Ga0154646_172_pt13 | contig 16081 bp, 14 predicted proteins | sample Rifle2008BG13ft_FD_116075 | JGI IMG/M metagenome (GOLD analysis project Ga0154646, IMG submission 116075) | Candidatus Aminicenantes bacterium RBG_13_62_12 | reverse complement strand
AGGTGGTAAACCTCTCTCCGTTGGAGATGTTGTAGACTTGGACCTGTTCGAACGGGATCATGCCCGCGGCTTTCATCAATTCCCCGTCCAAGCCCAGGCTGCCCTCGTAGTCCAGGGCGGACTCGGTCACGGCGGCCCGATGGATCTTCGAGCCGAGCACGATTCTTTTCATGTCTTTTTTTCCTTCCAGGATATTTTACCTCGTCCCGGGCCTGATCGTCACGTTGTCGATGAGACGGGTCCGGCCAATGAAAACAGCCAGGGCGACGAGCGCCCGGCCCCTGACGGCCGACAGCGGCTCGAGCGTCTCCGGGTCGACGACCGCCGCGTAATCCAGGCGCGCCAGGGGCTCGGAAGCGATGCGAGAGCGGATGCGGGTGAGGATCGCCGCGACGCGACGTTCGCCGCTCTTAGCCATGATGTTAGCCTCTTTGAGGCTGCGCGTCAAAACGAGGGCCGCCCGCCTCTCCGCCGGGGAAAGATAAACATTCCTCGAGCTGAGGGCCAGGCCGTCGGGTTCGCGGACGATTGGCCGGATATCCACCCGGACGTCCAGGTCGAGGTCGCGGGCCATCTTGCGGATGATGACCGCCTGCTGGGCGTCCTTCTGTCCGAAAAACGCCCTATCCGGCCTGACGATGCTAAACAGCTTGAGCACGATCGTGCAGACCCCCCGAAAATGGGTCGGCCTCGAAATCCCGCACAGTCTGTTTTGAAGGTCATGGACCTCGACATATGTCTTGTATCCGGGGGGATACATCTCCTCGGGGCGGGGATGGAAAAGGATGTCCGTACCCTCCGTCCGAAGGAGCCGTGCATCCCGCTCGAAGTCGCGGGGGTAGCCTTTCAGGTCTTCGCGGGGCCCGAACTGGGAGGGGTTGACGAAGATGCTCACCACGGTCGCGTCGGCGGCGCGTTTCGAGGCCCGCACGAGACTCAGATGGCCCTCATGGAGGTAGCCCATGGTCGGCACCAGGCCGATCGTCCGGCCGGCGGCCTTGTGCCGGGCTGCGGCTGATTTCATGGCCGCAACAGAGGTGATGACCCTCACGGCCGCCTCTTTCTCAACCGCAGCCAGGAGGGCAGGGCCTTGCTTTCCGCGGCAGGCAGGTGGAAGGAATGAGCTTCCTCGGGAAACGCTCCGCTCCGGACATCCCGCGCGTAGTCCCGTACGGCCCCGCCTAAGAGCTCGTGAAGGTCGAGATATTTCTTGACGAATTTAGGCAGGTAGCCCGTGGTGAAGCCGGTCAGGTCATGGAAGACGAGGATCTGCCCGTTGCAGTGCGGCCCGGCGCCGATGCCGATGGTCGGCACGCGCAGCCTTTTCGTCACCTCGCGTGCCAGCTCTTGGGGGATGCATTCCAGGACCACGGCGAAGACGCCCGCCCGCTCCAGGTTCAGGGCTCCATCCAAAATCTGGCGCGCCTCCTCCCGGCACTTCCCACGGACCTTGAACCGGCCGAGATGGTGGATGGACTGGGGCGTCAGGCCGACATGTCCCAGGACCGGGATTTCAGCTTCGACCATGGCTTCGATGAGCTTCAGGCGTTTGGCGCTCGCGCCCTCGACCTTGACCGCCGCCGCGCCCCCTTCCTTGAGGAAACGGGAGGCGTTCCGGACGGTCTCATCCCTTGAAAGATGGAAGGAAAAATAGGGCATGTCGCCGACGACCAGCGCCCGGCGCACGGCCCGCGTCACGGCGCGGGTGTGGTGCAGCATCTCCTCCATCGTCACGGGCACGGTGTTTTCATAGCCCAGGACCACCATGCCCAACGAGTCTCCGACCAGGATGAGGTCCACCCCGGCCTCGTCGACAACGCGGGCCGAGGGGAAGTCGTAAGCCGTCAGAGCCGTGATCTTCTGGCCGCACTCCTTTTTAGCCTTGAGGGCGGGAACGGTGACCTTCGTGATCGTGTCTTCAGCCATGATCTCCCTTTCTCCCCATCCCGCCTGTTCATCGGGATTGAGGTAAAGTCCGAATCCGTTATGGCTTTCGCCGGCCTTCTTTCTGCGAATCTCCCAGGGGGACATAATACAGCTGCCGCGACTTCATCTGGCGGAGCTGATGGACGACCTCCTCGAGGTCTTCCTCCCGGCTGAGGTCCAGGCTGTCGGCCTTGATCACCAGCAGGGGCGACTGCTGGTAGTTGAAAAAAAAGTAGTCGAAGGCTTCGACAAGGTCTTCCAGGTATTTCTCCGAGATGGCCTTCTCCAGCGGATTCCCGGTCCTGGCGATGCAGCGGAGGAGCGTGGGCACGGAGATTTGAAGATAGATCACCAGGTCCGCCTTGGGCACCCTCTCGGAGAGGATGCCGTAGAGGCGGTCATAGACGACCAGCTCGTCGTCTGTCAGCGTTTGATAGGCGTAGATCTTGTCTTTCTCGAAGAGATAGTCGCAGATGATGCGCTCCTCGAACAGGTCTCTCTGGGCCAGGCGGACCTGCTGGTGATAGCGGTTCACGAGAAAAACTAGCTGGGCGAGGAAAGAAGAGCCCTCTTTTTCCTCATAGAAATCCGAGAGGTAGGGGTTGTCCGGCTTGTCGAGGACGGCCCGGCCGCCGAGGCGCTTGATGAGCAGCTCGGCCAGCAAAGTCTTGCCGGACTTCATCACGCCCTCGACGGCCACGTGCTTAAACAGAAAGCCTTCCTGGTCCGCCATGGATTTTGACCTTAGAGCCAGCCTCAAAAATATCCGATAGACGCGGATAAGTCAACTTGTCCTTGGGGAAGGCCCTGAGCGTCTGGACTGCCGGCAGTTTTTTTGGAGTGCGGCCTCATGAGGCCGCTTTCCAAAGCGGCGACGCGTCGCCGCACTCCAAAAATATCACTCGCTCCGTGGGAGGATAGCCGCCCGGGGGAGCTTCCCTTCCTCGGGTTATGGAACAGGCTTTAATTCTGTGCCCCCCTGAGGTGCGCCTTCTTTTTTTTGAGGACCTGGGCGCCCGAGAGATTCCTGTCGTAGCCGTAGAGGGCGCCCTCCCAGGAGCCGTACATGGGGTTGGGGAGCATGATCCAGCCGCGGCCCCACATGCCTTTGTGCTCGTCCGCCTTTACGGCTCTGTCCCCGGGGTCCGTGCGAATGCCCGAAAGGAAATCTCCCAGATCATCGCCCACCAGGAGCAGAATGCGGTAGGATTGGGCGACAAGGGCCCGCCGCGAGCCCTTGTCCGACCCCCAGCCCCGGACTTCGTTCTTCAGGAGGACGGTGTCCTCCGAGGCGGGGAGCGCCAGGCCGAGGGATTCGAGGTTTTTCCTCGTGGCGCGCTCCTGGGGCGAGTCGCGGTCCCCGGGCGTTTCGGCGTCCCGGTTGGAGACATAGAACACCGTGACTCCCCTGCCCTCGGCATAGCGGATGAATTCCAGCGCGCCGGGGATGCCGTCCGCCTCTCCCCTGAGAACCCACTGCCTCCAAGCGGCGGCATCGAACGGCTTGCCGTCGAGAACGAGCTGGGCCTGGAAAGGCGAATTGTCGAGGATGGTCTCGTCGATATCGACAATGACCGCTGTCTTCTCTGGAAGGTTGCCCAAGCCCCGCTGTTCGAGAGCGGCCGTCCAATTCGGGTCGGCCAGGGCCGTATCCAACACGCTTTGCACCCGGTTGAAAAGGGTCCGGCACGCGGCGCCGTGCTCGACCGAGGTCTGCGTCCATAGGACGGCGTGAAGCTGTTCGTGCGCATTCCAAGCGGAGGCTTCTTCGACCCGGGCGGGCTCTTCCCACGGCGGCTCGGGCATGCCCAGAGGTCCTGTCGTATGCAAAACAATGCAGGAGGACAGAAGCGGAAAAAATGCCGAAAGCATCAACAGCAGGGTTTTTCGCATGCGGTCTCCTTTTTCAGCCGGATAAAGAAAATGCCCCCAGCCCATTTTTCGCGCCGATAGATAGTTAAGTCAAATAATTCGAATAAATTTCCGGGGCCCGACCCCATTAAGACCTAAAAGCGGATGCCGGCGCCCAAGCCCGCTTTCAGGCCGCCCATCTTGACCTTGACGTCGTTGATCGTTTTTTGGGCGAGGAGATAGCCGGCTTCCGCCTGGAGGAAAAACGTTTTGCCCAGGGCGTAGGTCAATCCTCCTCCCGCCGTGAAACCGAGCGCCGAGCCGCTGACGGTCTCCCCGAGCGCTTCCTCCCTGTAGAACACGTCGGCCAGGCCGAGCTCGGCCTTGAAGCCGATTTTTTCCGAGATCGTCCCCCGGTAGCCTCCCCCCAGGGATAGGAAGTTTTGGCTCGATTCGGCCGGCGATTGAAGCTCGGGCGTTTCGCCCTCGGCCGAGGCGAGCCCATAGCCCGCCCAGAGATAAATCGCCGGGGTCAGCGAGATTCCGGCCTTGACTTCAGGCAGGAAAACGCTCCGGCCGTAAATGTCCCGGTATCCGGAATCGGCCGGCGACTGGACGCCCGCGGCCAGGCTGAGGCTGAATTTCTGGCCGGCGGCCAGTCCGCCGGCGATGGTGAAGAGAGCCAGGCTGAGAACGAGAGCTTTTTTCATATCCGTGCTCCTTCCTCTTCTCCCGAATCCATCAGAGCGTCACTTCATTCGATAGGCCGACGACCATGTCCGCCGCCGTCACGGCCCGGACGCGATAGACGCAGGTCGCGCCCTCCGGCAGCGTCGCGTCGTTGTATTCATACACACCGCCCTGCAGGTCGGCTGCGTCGACCGCGGCGATCATCTCCTCGGCTCCGCCGCCCGTGCGCCGGGTGATGATGTACCGGGCCACGGGCGCTCCACCCGTGTTGAGAGCCGTCAGGTTGAGCCTGACGAACTCACGCCGGATGATCCAGGCCCGATCCTCGAGTCGCTGCCCGGTGAGCGTGATCGCCACGTTTTGCAGGTTGACCGTGATCTGGTCGGTGCTCGTCGCTCCCGTTGCGTCGACGGCCGTGGCTTTGATGACGTGCGGACCGTTGGCGTAGCCCAGGCTGCTCCAGACGCGGCTGTAGCCCGCCGCGGCTTCTCCGGGAGATTGACTCAGCTGGCCGGAGGCGGGCAGGGGCAGGCCGTCCACGAAGAAGTCGACGCTCCGGATGCCGCTGTCGTCCGAAGCTTCAGCCTGGATGAGGACCGAACCCCAGACGCCCGCGCCGTCGGCCGGGTTGACGATGCGGATCGTGGGCGCGAGGTTGGCGAATCGGGCGGTGATGTCCATGTCTGACTGGACGTCCGCCACGGTCAGCGGGTTGGCTGCCGACCAGAATCCTCCCGGCCCGCTCCAGTCGATGAAGCGGAAGCCCGTGTTGGGCACGGCCGTCACGGGCGTGCAATCGGAGCCGTGGACGACCGTCTGATACAGGTTTCCGGACAGCGTCCCGTCGGGACCGGCGGCGAAAGTGACGGTGTGGACGGCCAGCGTCGTCACGCCGATCACGTTCGAGTTCGCGGTCGTCCCGCCGGCGTTATACGCTCTGAGCCGGTAGTAGTACTGGGTGCCGGAGCTGAGCCCCGTCACGGAATAGGCCGTCACGTTGCCCGCGTCGAGGTTGTTGTAAGCTGGGAGGATGTTGGTGAAAGCGCCGTCCAGGGCGACGTCAAGCCGGTACCCGGTGGCGCCGGCTGCCGCGTTCCAGTTGGCCTGGAAGGACGTCGCGCCGATGGAGGTGGCCGGTTGAGCTACCGGGGTCTCGGGCAAGGCCGTGAACGTCTCCTGGCCGCCGTAGGCGGTGCCCACGGAGTTCGTGGCGTAGGCCCGGACATGGTAGGTCGCGCCGGGCGTCAGTCCTGACAGGCTCGAAGCGAACGCTCCCGTGCCCGTCCCGTTTGAAGTCGAGCTGTCGGCCGTCGTCGGCGAGCCCGTCGTGTTCCAGCACACCCCACGGGCCGTCACGGATTCGCCGCCGTCCGAGGTCACGTTCCCGCCCGAGTCGGCGCTGCTGCTGGTGACGTTCGTGACGGCCGTCGTCGTCACGGTGGGAACAGTGTCGGTGGTGAACGTCTCCTGGCCGCCGTAGGCCGTGCCGACCGAGTTCGTGGCGTAAGCCCTAACGTAGTAGGTCGTCCCGGGCGTGAGGCCGGTCAGGCTGGAGGTGAACGCGCCGGTGCCCGTCCCGTTGCTGGTCGAGCTGTCGGCCGTCGTCGGTGAGCCGGTCGTGTTCCAGCACACGCCCCGCGCCGTCACCGACTCCCCGCCGTCCGAGGTGACGTTCCCGCCCGAGTCGGCGCTCGAGCCGGTGATGTTGGAGACGGCCGCGGTCGTGACCGTCGGCGCCGTGTCCGTGGTGAACGTCTCCTGGCCGCCGTATGACGTGCCGACCGAGTTCGTGGCGTAGGCCCGGACGTAATACATCGTCCCCGGAGTGAGCCCCGTCATGTTCGAGTCAAATGAACCCGTTCCCCCCGTCTCGGTGGTGTGCGCGCCGGCGGTCGTTGGATTTCCGCTCGTGTTCCAACACACGCCGCGTTCATAGACCAACTCTCCGCCGTCGGAGGTGACGTTTCCCCCGCCGGTTGCCGTCGAGCCGGTGATGTTCGTCACGGCCGCAGTCGTCACCGTCGGATAATCGTCCGTCGTGAACGTCTCCTGCCCGCCGTAGGCCGTGCCGACGCCGTTGGTGGCATAGGCCCGGACATAATAGGTCGTGTTCGGAGAGAGGCCGGTCAGGCTCGAGGTGAAGGACCCCGTGCCCGAGCCGTCGATGGTATGAGAGTTGGCCGTGGTCGGCGAGCCGGTCGTGTTCCAGCACACGCCCCGGGCCGTCACCGGATCCCCTCCGTCGACCGTAACGTTCCCCCCCGAGCTCGCCGTCGAGCCGGTGATGCTCGTCACGGCCGCCGTGGTCACGGTCGGCGTGTTGTCGGTCGTGAACGAAACCTGGCTCCCGTAGGACGTCCCCACGGCGTTCGTGGCGTAAGCCCGCACCCAGTACGTGGTGTTGGGCGTGAGGCCGGTGATGCTCGAGGTGAACGTGCCGGTGCCCGCGCCGTCGCTGGTGTGGGAGTCGGCCGTGGTCGGCGAGCCGCCCGTGTTCCAGCACACGCCCCGCTCGAGCACGGGGTCGCTGCCGCCGCTGGTCACATCTCCGCCGCATTGGGCGGTCGTGCCGGTGATGTTCGACGGTCCGGCGGTCGTCACGGTCGGCTCGAGGGCCGCCTGGGTGGTGAAGCTCCGCTCGGCGCCGTAAACATAATCATAAAGGTAATGGTAGCCCACGGCCCGATAATAATAGGTCGCGCCCGGCGCCAGGCCGTTCAGGGTCTTCGAATAGCTCGTGGGAGCCGAAGAGACGCTTTCCGAGGGTGAGGTCGTGCTGGCGTAAGGAGCGCCGGAGGTCGTACCCCATTCGAATCGGGCGTTGAGGTACGCCGCGCCGCTCTTGGACGTGACCGTGCCGTTGAGGTTGGCCGAGGAGGAATAGACGAGGTTCGCGGCATCGGTCGTCACCGCCGGCATCGGCTCGACGAGATGGGCGACAAACGCGTCCTCCCCCCCGTCCAGCGCGCTCTGAAAAGCGTTGACCGCGGGAAATCCGGGGCTGTTGGTGTACCCCGTGAGATAGGCATGATTCCATGACCCGACGACGCCCCGCCCGAATTCATGGCCGGTATCGGCCCCGTCTCTTCCCGCGCCGAGATGCGTGCCGAAAACCAGGCTGTCCAGGCCCGTGGCCAACGTGTCGATGCGGACGACGAAGGCGTCGTCGTATCCCTGCATGAGCTGGTAATAATTCTTGGCGCTGATCCCGGACAGTTGGAGCCAGGAACTCCCCGTGACCCAGCAATCGTAGTTTTGTCCGACGCGGATGTCGTAGGCGGCCGTCACGCCGCCGAAGTCATCCGTCTCGATGTACGTGGAATAATCAACATTCGAGCCGCTGCTGTTCAGCTTGGCCATGAATCCGCTCGAACTGTAACTGTGCGAGCGCGAGCTGTCATACCCGTTGATGACCGGGATGTCGCCGTACGTCTCCCCGCAGATGAAGGCATTGCCCAGCGTATTGACGTCGATCCCCCAGCCATAGTCCACCTCTTCCGAATTGCCGAAGAAGGTGGAGTAGGTCATGTTCCCGGCATAGTCGAGCTTCACGGCGAAGACGTCGGTGTTGTAGCTCGGGCCGCTCGAATGGGAGGTGTCGTAGGCACCCGGCGTCGTGACGAAGTCGGCGCTGGCCGTATGTCCGACGACATAGACGTTCATCGCGTCGACGGCGATGGCCTGCACCTCATCGGCCGCGCTCCCGCCCAGGACGACCACCTGTCCGCGGGATACGGGCGTCGTATTCGTAAGCTGAAGGATGAAAGAATCACCATAAGATGGGGAGGCCGTGTGGCCGTAGGACTTTCTGTCCACGGCCGTGGGATAGAAATAATCGCCGGTCGTCACCACGCCGCAGACCCAGATGGAGCTGCCCGAGACGTCGATGTCATGGCACCATTCCCATGCGTCCCCCCCGATGAGGACCGAGAAAAGAAGGCCGTTGCCCGAAGAATTCAGCCGGGCGACGAAACCGTCGTTTCCGCCGGCGTTGACCAGCGACCCGTTGTTGACCAGCGGGAAATCATCGGAATAGCTCGTCCCGCAAACGAACGGCCCGCTGTTGTCGGCGTAGATTCCGTTCCCGTCTTCACCTTCGCTTCCGCCCAGAAACGTGCACCACACGAGGCTCGAGGCGCCCGTCTGGCCCGGGTCGAGCTTGGCCACGAAGGCCTCCCGGTTGTTGTAAACCGTATCATAGGCGCCCGTCGTGACCGGAAAATCGCTGCTATACGTGTCTCCGCACACGAAGAGAAATCCGCCCGACTCGCCGATATCTTTGCCCCGGTCATCGCTCGCGCCTCCCAGGAAGGTCGAATAGGGAAGGGTGATGAGGGCCGGGTCGATGACCAGGGGGAGCGACGCGTTGAACTCCCCGACGGTGAACGAGTAGCGGTTGTCCGCGAGCAGCTTGAAACCGCCCCCGACTTCCTCCCTCGCCCCGTTGCTCTCTTGGTAGATATTGGGCCGGGTCTGACGGATTTCTCCCACTTCGGTCGGGGCCACCAGCTCGCCGTCACGGACGGCGAGCTTTTCCAACCCGCGGCAGGCCAGAGAGATTTTATTCAAATCGGCCCCCGGCCTGACGATAAGGTCGTATTCCATCCGGCCGCCTTTGCCATAGAGCTTGAGGTCGATGCCCGGGTAGAGGTCATGGTAAACCACGGCCTGATAGGACGGAACGTCCGTGATCCACTTCGAGGGGTCGTCGCCGATCAGGTAGTGAAACTTGGCCTCGGCCGGCAACTCGCCCGAAATCCGCGGCTTCGGGTCGGCGCCCTCGAAGTCGAGACCCCACACCAGGCGTTTTCCTTTTTTCCCATCCTGACCGGTCGGATCGGCCACTCTCCTCTGGCGCCGCTCCTTCTCGACGAACGTCGAATCGAACACGATTCCGTCGTCGGTCAGATAAGCGGTCTGCCCGCCGGCGCGCGCGATGAACCTGGCGCGTGCGTCGGCCTGGCCCCGGTTGGGCAGGAAAAAAAGCGGAAGCTGACTGTTCGCTTCGACCGGGCCTGCGCTCCCCTGACTCGCCTGAGGAGCCGAGCCGGCAGTGAGGGCTGCCTCATCCGCTTCTCGAGGCGTGAGGCAGAATGGGCCGACGATCGTGACGAACAGAAAGCCGGTGAGAGTCGCCTTCAGGGCGCGGCTGAGCATCATGTCCCCCTCCCTTACTACGACAAATTATTCAATGATGCCGGCGCGTCCCTTTTTTGCTGGCGGCGGCTCCGATTTGTTCAAACGGAGAAAAAATTAAGATAAGGGCTATTGGCCGGCCCGCGCTCGCTTAAAAAGAAACAAGCCGCTCGTATTTCATTCGAACACCGACAAAAAGAGATGTCAAGAGATATTTTCAGGGAGAGCCGCACACGGGGCACCCCGGATTCCTGCCCCAGGCGACGAGGTCGAAGCTCATGGAGCGGCCGTCGTAGATGAGCAGGCGGCCGGCCAACGCGCCCCCGAGATTCATGAGCTGTTTGAGGGCTTCGGCGGCCTGGATCAGGCCGATCGCGCCCGGCACGAATCCGGCCACGGGGACCGGGGACTCCGGCCGGGGCGGGATGGACGGGATGAGGCAGGAAAGGCATCCCGTCTCGGGAGGGTGAATGAGAGCCGCCATGCCCTCCCAGCCATGAACCGCCCCGTAAACATAAGGAATGCCCTTGCGCACGGAGTAGCCGTTTAGGACGAACCGGCCCTCCATGTTGTCCATCCCGTCCACGATGATGTCGCACTCGGCGGCCAGCCGGTCGATGTTCTCGCCGGTCAGGCGTTCCTCGAAAATCTCGACGGACGTCTCCGGGTTCAGGCCTGCTAAGCGCCGGGCGGCTTCCTCGACCTTGGGCTTGCCCAAGGAGGACATGGAAAACAGGACCTGCCGGTTCAAGTCGGAAATCTCCACCCTGTCGGCGTCGCAGAGGCGGAGCCGACCGACCCCGGCGGCGGCAAGATAGAGAGAAGAAGCGGACCCTAAGCCTCCGACCCCGGCCACGAGCACGCAGGATTTATCGAGTCTCTCCTGATCCCAACCGGACAAAGTCAGCTGCCTCAGGTAGCGCCGGCGCTCATCGCTCATCTTGATCGCCCCTTATCGTGATTCGCTTCTCCTATCCCCTATCATCCGCCTGAAACGGGAGGCTGGAGGGTGATGCTCTGTCCCTCGCGCGGGACGCCGCCCAGGCTGAACATTTTCTCCTCCGAATAGGCGAAGGCCACGAACGCCGGGTCGAGGCCTATATCTTTGAGGATGTCGCGAAACGTCCTGCCCTCCGCGGTTTCGACGCGACGGGTGTAGTAGTCCACGTCTGGGTTGAGTTTCAGGCGCAGCTCGCTGCCGGCTCTTAAATATATCACCATCGCTGACCTAGCCTGATCCATTCATGAAAATGCCGGTCTTTTTGGGAGAAACTCTCGGATGCAAATTAACCATGCGCCGGCTTATTTATCATTATTTTTATCGCGTCAATGCTACTTTTCAAGCTTGGCGAGATTAATGAAGCCTTGTCCGGTTGCCAAGTTGATCCGATGAATTCAATTATACGCGCCGAATATGCTGGCCCGACTTTTCGACCGCTTCCAGGTCGAGGAAACATGTCTTGGCGAATGCTTCCGCTGCTGGAATGAGCGGCTATATTGACCAGGATTGCTTTCGGATCCGCTTCATGCTCAGGATTTTGGGGTAATCTGGTTCGAGAAACCCGGAGGAATCTGGAAATATTCTCTATATCCGATAAAAGCCAGGATTCTATTTTGTGAACGGCGATCCGAAGGCACATTTTTTCAGCAGGAATTGGCAGCCACTCTTTCTTCAAAGCCGGGGCGCAGTCGAAGTCCGAATTGAGATCCACTAATACGATCCACGGAGAAAAGCGGGCAGCATTATTGAATCCGCTAATTTTTCTACGCAAAAAATCTTTTCCTTGTTTTCCATAGGTTGGCCCAAGAGTTCCCCCCGCGTGTTGGACAATCCTACTCAAAATAGCCTCGTCGGTTGCCCCCTCGACGGCGGCCGAAAACACAGTCGGACCCATATTTAGTCCATAAATTTCAGGAGAAGTTGGGAGACGTTTTTAGGTTTCGTTTTCGGGAATACGGCGTCGGCCATTGAAAGGCCGCCATTCAGCAATTGAAAGATCTCGTCATCTTTTATTGCCGGGCGAATGGTCGTTCCCTCGGGCGTCGGAATTAAAAGGAGGACCTCATTCAATCCGATTCCTTCATCTTTCATTAAATTCGGGGAATGGGTGCTCACGAAGATTTGTCTCGAAGTGTGTCTTTGCAGACGTGCCATTATTTGGGGGATGAATTCAACGACTTCCGGATGCAAAGACAATTCGGGCTCTTCCAATAAAAGGGGGCCTTTTCCATCCAAAAGGGCCCATAGAAGTCCAATCATCCGCAAAGTCCCATCGGAGAACTGGTTTTCGTATTGCCACGCTCCCTTGGGGCGCCAATGTTCGTATAATCCTCGAAGATGAGGCGTTCCTCTTTCATCTCTCCATAGTTCGAGTTCTTTAAGTTGGGGAATGGCATATTTCAAGGCTTCGCTAATTTTGCGCAAGCGAGATTCTTGGGCTCTTTTATTTTGTCTGGCAATTTGTTCGATAAAATCTCCCCCAAACGGATCCTGGTGTTTTCCTACGGATCTGTCCGGTTCACGAATGAGCTGTGGTACCAAATGAAGATATCGTATAGACGTAAAAAACTCCGCGAGTTCTCTGTAATCTCGATTTGCAGTGACCTGTTCTAAATGTGTTTGGGAAAGACGTTCTAGATCATTAGCGTCATTTTCGTCGGGGCGTTGGAGTATTTCTTGATTATTTTTCCATACGATCTCTTTTTTTACGATCGGACGACTTCGATTATCTTGATTAAATTGTAATAAATAGCGCCAATTTATTTGTTCATTTTGAACTTTGACATCGATGATAAGATCAGAGAATTGTCTGGCGGCCAAACAACGTAAACGCGAGACCCCTCCTCTGCTCCTTGTGGCCTCTTGGAGGCCGCCTCCGATAGAGGTTATATCCCGCAAAAAGCGGAAAATATCTAAATAGTTGGATTTTCCCGATGCATTAGGGCCGACGAGGAAAACTCTATTTTCGAGTTCAGCTTCGGCCCTTGTAAAGTTCCGCCAGTTTTCCAACTTAAGATATGAAAATCGCATATTTACTCCACGGCTCTATTTTATTATATTTCTTAACACGTGAGGACTGCAAACGTTTTTCGTGGAACATCCGCTCTATTGACCACAAAACCAAGCTCAAATCGTTAACTTTTTCGCAAATCGCAGAGGCTTTAGACAGAGGCCGCTCAAGAATACAAAAAATTCAATAGGTACTGGAAAGACGCGGACAGCCGTCACCCGGAGCCGGTGGACGCCGGCAAGCGCCTTGCGGCCCTGAAGGAGAACTGACCTCATTATGTTTTGGATTGTCTCCCGCCGTTTCCGTTGCTCCTGGCCGAGCGTCAATGCCGGTTGACGTCATATCAGACTGATTTGCCCTTCCGAGCCTGGGCCTTAGGCGTCTTTTCAAGGAGATAAAGGGAAGTGTCTCTGTGAACTCTTTTCAATAAAGCGATCGAATGGGAGCGGATTGTAAGAATTTCCTTTTCGGCGGAGCCGCTTTGCGGCCGAGTTGTAGCCTCGTTGGTCCCATCCAACCATCGTGAGGGAGTATAAAGGGAGGGGCTGGAACCTGTCAAGGCCGCTTGAGGCGGAAGACGGGCGACGCGGAGGCGTTAAGCGATTCCAATGCGGCGGAATTCATCCGGTCCTCTCCTTTCTTTGAAATAATCTCACGAAAAATATTCGACCTGGGGTTCAACGGCCATCAATAGCTCCTGAAAAGCGACCTCCGGCGGCGGGGGCTTGGCGGCTACGAATGTCAGCTTCATGTGGTTAATGATCCTGTCCACGACAGCGTGCTCCGTGAGGAAGGCGATGACTTTCATCGCGCCGCAGCAGCGGGGACAGCGCATGACGCGGCGTTTTCATCCGCCGGAGACGGGAGGCTGGAGCGTGATGCTCTGACCGTCGCGTGGGACGCCGTCCAGGCTGAACATTTTCCCCTCCGAATAGGCGAAGGCCACGAACGCCGGGTCGAGCCCGATGTCTTTGAGGATCTGCCGGAGCATCTTCCCATCCGCGGTATCGACGCGGCGGGTGTAATGATCGACGTCGGGTTTGAGCTTCAGGCGAAGCTCGCTTCCGGCTTTCAAATATATCACCATCGCTGACCTAGCCTGATCCATTCATGAAAATGCCGGTCTTTTTGGGAGAAACTCTCGGAAATCTTATTAATAATCGGCAAGCTAAAGATCTTTCAGATATCGCTTGAGCTAGGTAAGACATATGCATTTTTTTGAATAGATCAAGCTAAAACGCTTTGGGCTTATATTTTTCCCCTCTGACCTTGGGAATGCCGCCCGGGATCGGTTCGCCCAGAAGGCCGATCTTCTCCAAGTTGTCGGCCGCATCGCCCAGCCCTAGGTCCTCGAGAATCTCCCGCGTCGGGTTGCCCCGCCTGTCCCAGCCCCGCTCGTCGTAGTAGTCGTCCAGCATCTGCTCGATTTGCTCGCGCGTCAGGCCCTTGCCCTTGCCGGGGCCGCTGGGGATTTTGTCCTCCCAGGAGCGCGCCGGCGGGTAATCGAACGTCCGGCCGTCCGCCTTGTTCCTCTCCAGGTAATGGCAACGGTTGAGGTTCCAGATCATCTCCGAGGTCCGCAGGCATTCGTCCACGCTTACGCCCCAGCCGGTGATGTGGTTCAGGGACTCGACTATCTCCTCGGGCGTGATGTCGAGCTCGCCCCAGAACAGGCGGCAGATGCACCAGGTGTCGAACAGAGGCCGGATGTGCTGAAGGTAAATGACGATCTTGGCCCGTCCTTCGACCCGTTCCCGGCCCTCGGCCATGTCCACGGTGATCGTCCAGGAGCGGTTGTGATGGGCGCCGATGTCGGCCGTCATGTAGCTCAGAAGCATTCCCGGCGCCCAGCGGCCGTCGTAGCCTGACATCTCCTGTCCCTTGACCTGCATGGCGAATTTCTCGCTCCCCTTGCCTATTTTCTGCGCCGCGCGTTTCGTCCCTCCGGCGAACCAATCCCCTATCCCCCGGCGGTGGGCGACCATATCCAGGAAATGCTCGACATCGTCCACCGAGCCCCAGCGCAGGGCGTGTCCCTCCAGGTCGGCCTCGGTGATCAGCCCGCGCTCGTAGCACTCCATGGCGAAGGCGATGACTCCGCCGCCGCTCATGGAGTCCAGGCCCAGGTTGTCGAGCAGCCAATTGATGTAGGCCACGTGGTTGATGTCCTTCATCCCCAGGTTGGCGCCGCACAGCGCGCCCGTCTCGTATTCCGGCCCCTCGAGATGAACCTCGGGCTTGCCGGGGATGACGGCCTTCGTGTACTTGCCGCAGTTCATCCAGCAGCCGAAGCAGGCCTTGTGGGTGATGAGGCACTTCTCCACGAGCTGGTCGCCGTCGATCTTGTCAGCGTGCTCGTAATGCGTCGTTTGAAAGTTATAGGTCGGCATGACCGCGTTCTGGTTCGACCATTGGATGAAGAAGGCCGTGCCGTACTTCTGCCAGGGCTCCATGTTGGGGTGCTTCTGGGTGCGGAGCATGATCTCCGTGACCTGCTTCTTGAGCGCCGGGAGGTCGTGAACCCTGAGCGATTTCGAGCCGCGGACGCAGATGGCCTTGAGCCGCTTCGAGCCCATGACCGCGCCCTGGCCCGTGCGGCCCGCCTGCCGTCCGAAGTCGTGGGTGATGCACGAGAACAGGACGCCGTTCTCGCCCGCCGGGCCGATGGTCGCCACCTCGAAGTCCTCGCCCAGCTCGTCCTTGAGGGCCTTCTCGCAGTCGAGCGATTTCAGGCCCCAGAATATCGACGCGTCGCGAAGCTCGACGCGGTCGTCGTCGATGAAGAGATAGACCGGCCGGGGCGAGATGTCCTCAAAAACGACGAGGTCGTAGCCGGCGAACTTCAGGGCCGGACCGAGGTGCCCGCCCATGTTCGAGTCTCCATGTCCGTTGGTCAGCGGCGAGACCGAGCCGAAGCTCACCTTGGAGCCGGCTGGGATGAACGCCCCGCTCATCACTCCGGCGTTCAGGATAAAGATGTTCTCTGGGCCGAGCGGGTCCGCGTCGCGCGACACTTCATCGTAGATGAGCTTGGCGGTGATGCCCCGGCCGCCGTGCCACCTGCGGAACAGGGCTTCGTCCGTGCGCTGGCGGCGGATGGCGCCCGTTTTCAGGTTGATGCGCAGCGTCGTGCCGGCCAGTCCGTTCGCCACGTCAGGCCTCCGCTTCCGGCGCGGCTTCGGACTTCGCCGCCGGCGCCTTGTCCCATTTCACGATCGCGCCCGTGTTGCACAACTCGGTGCATTTCAGACAGAAGGTGCAGATGATGACATGGTTGAGGTCCGGGTGCTGGAAGACGACGCCCACCGGGCAGACGGGCACGCACGCCCCGCAGTTGGTGCAGAGCGATTTGTCCACGATGTAGGCGCCTATGTCGTTTCGGGTGATTGCCCCCTCGGGACAGGCCTCGGCGCATTTGCCGCACTGGGTGCAGACGAAGGGCCGGTATTGTCCGGGGTCCGGAAACT
>Ga0154646_163_pt31 | contig 16750 bp, 11 predicted proteins | sample Rifle2008BG13ft_FD_116075 | JGI IMG/M metagenome (GOLD analysis project Ga0154646, IMG submission 116075) | Candidatus Aminicenantes bacterium RBG_13_62_12 | reverse complement strand
GGACGTCTCCCTCCAGCCGTCGGTGCGAGGGGGATGGCTTCTGAAGACTTCGATCCAAACCGGGGAACCCGTCGCCGGGGATGAAATCGTCAGGAACCCCTACTTACGTCTCACGGGAAAAGACGGGCGTGAAATCCTGAAATGGACCGTGCGGCCGGGCGAATTCGGCCGATTCGGGCCGGAACGCCTGTCGGCTTCGACCCGGGTCGAGCCCGAGGCCGGACCCTACAGCCTGTGGCTGGGGTATGAGTTCGAGTTTGAGCCGCGGCCCTGGGCCCTCGACCCCGAGGGCCCTCTGCGCAAGGAACAGCTGCTCGCCGAGGGGTTGGACGTGTCCGTCCTGAAACAATCCGGATTTCGCTGCCTATACTACTACGCTCGTTTCCCCAATACCCGCGGTGACGAGTATTTCCAACAGGTCATCCTGACGAAATACAAGGAAGGATGGGACCTGTTCTCCAGGGCCTACGGCCCCAAAATCCGGTGGGCCGACGCCTACGTCCTCAACCCTTATGTCAGGCTGACAACGCCCGATGGAAAAGAGATCGCCCGCCTGGTTCTCTTCGAGGGACGGGTCGGAGCCTACGAGGCGCAAAAGCAGGGGCCCGTCCGCAGGCGCCTTCATCTGCCTCTCCTTCCCGATAGTTTCCGCCTCGAGGCGGGCTACGATTTCTTTTACGACACGAAGCGGCCCGAGGAGGCCGGCGGTCCGGCCACCCTGGATATCACCGCCCTGCTGCCTGTCGAGCCGCCGGAATAAGCCCGCTCCATGCGCCGGCCTTCGGCTCTCCTTTGGAAACATCTTCTCGTGTGTGCGAAGCGTACGGGCCCCTGGCCTTTTCAGGGTGGGGAGCGAGGCCAGCAGGGATTAAGCCGGAAACACCCTCCAGCTTCTGCTTATTCTCTTTATCCCCCTGCCCCCTTAGGGAAACAAGGGGGCAACTGGTTGGCGTTTCCGGATAGGTCGGTCGCCGACAGGACCCCATGACGATCACGGTCATCACACAAAAGGAGATGCTTGCCTTCCCCTTCAGGGGAGCGAACCGCGGGGGCCAATTATGTTATAATGCTGAAAAATGAATAAGAACGTCCGGCGCAAAAACAACTCTGTTGCCCATAAAAACCGCGGAAAAAAAAGAGTCCGCGCTTATGAAATTTTCGGCCTCGTTCTGCTCGCTCTGTCCTTGTTCCTCCTCGTCAGCCTGGCTTCGTATCACGGCTCCGATATGGCCAGATATGTCGGGACGGAGGGCAGAATCCGCAACCTCGGCGGCCGGCTGGGAGCAGGGCTGGCCGAAGGGCTTATCCAAGGCTTTGGATTTTTCGCTGTTCTCGTCCCCCTGGCCCTGATCGCCTGGGGAGCGGCGGCCCTGACCGGAATCCGCCCCAAGCGGCTGGCTGTTCGTTCCGGCGCCGCCCTCGTCTTGATCCTTATCCTGAGCGCCCTGTTGACCCTGATCTTTCCCCAGGTGACGTTGCGCGGCGGAGCGTTCCCCGCGGGAGGCCTGCTTGGAAATTCTTTGTCGTATGTCCTCGTCCGGAACCTCGGGTCCACGGGATCGTACATTTTCCTCATTCTGGCTCTTCTGATTTTTCTCAGCCTGGCCGCCGGCCTGTCTCCGAGCAAGATCGTCCGGTTCCTCGGCGGCGCGGCCCGTCAAGCCTCGCGCGAGGTCCGCATCAAAATCACGGAGCCCCTCAAGCCGGAAGCGGAAACCGAGCCCGGCGTTCCGGGGCCGCCTCCGGCCGCGCGCCGGGGCTCCGGCCGTGTCCAGGCGGACGTCGAGGCCGTTCCGGCCGAGCCTCCGTCTTCCTCGCCCATGATCATCCGGAGGCCGTCGGCTCCCGTCTCGTCCTCGGCCCCGCCCAAGCAGCTCCGCCTCCCCGATGTCGAGCCCCCCTCCGTCTACGAATTTCCCCCCTTCTCGCTTCTCGACCCGGGACAGCCCGTGGAAAAGATCGACAAGGACGAGCTCCTTGAAAAAAAGCGGCGCATCGAGGAAAAGCTCCGCGAATTCAGGGTCGAGGGCGAGGTCCGGGAGTGCCATCCCGGGCCGATCATCACCACCTACGAGTTCTACCCCTATCCCGGCATCAAGGTCAGCCAGGTGGCCTCCTTGGCCGAGGACCTGTCCCTGGCCCTGGGCGCCGAGTCCGTACGCATCCAGCGCATCCCGGGCAAATCCTCCCTGGGGGTTGAGATCCCCAACAACAAACGGGAGGTCATCAAGCTGCGCGACATCCTGCAGTCCGAGAAGTTCATCAACTCCCCCTCCAAGCTGACCTTCGCCCTGGGCAAGACCGTTCACGACGACGTCTACGTCACCGACTTGACCATCATGCCTCACCTTCTCATCGCCGGGGCCACCGGCTCGGGCAAGAGCGTGGCCCTCAACGCCCTGATCGCCAGCATCCTTTACAAGGCCACGCCGCAGGAAGTCAAGCTGGTCCTCATCGACCCCAAACGACTGGAATTCTCCCTCTATGACGGCATTCCTCACCTGTTCAGCCCGGTCATCACCGACCCCAAAAAGGCGGGCGCGATCCTCATGGACGCCATCAAGAAGATGGAGGAGCGCTACCACAAGCTGCACAACCTCAAGGTCCGGAACATCGAGCAGTACAACCAGCAGGTCAAGCAGATCCGAGAAGAAAAGGGGAAGAAGCTGACCGAGGAGGAAAGGGCCCAGCTGAAGCCCCTGCCCTATATCGTCATCATCATCGACGAGCTGGCCGAGCTGATGATGGTCGCCGCCCAGGACGTGGAATACTGCATCGGCCGGCTGGCCCAGCTGGCCCGGGCGGTGGGCATCCATCTCATTCTGGCCACCCAACGGCCCTCGACCGACGTCATCACCGGCACGATCAAGAACAATTTCTCGAGCCGCATCGCCTTCCGCGTGCCGTCCCAGATCGACTCGCGGACCATCATCGACAGCGCCGGCGCGGAAAAGCTCCTCGGCCAGGGAGACATGCTCTTTATCCCCCCCAACTTTCCCCGGATCACGCGGCTTCATTGCGCTTTCATCTCCATGCCCGAGGTCCGGCGGCTGGTCAAGTTCGTCAAAGAGCAGGGGGCGCCGGAATACGACGAGAAAATCATCCGGGTCCTAAAGTCCACGAGCGACCACGACTGGGGGGATCTCGGAGAAAAGGACGAGCTCTACGACAAGGCCGTCGAGGTCATCCTCAACGCCGGGCAGGCCTCGGTGTCCTTCCTGCAGAGACGCCTCAAACTGGGCTACGCCCGCGCGGCCCGCATCATCGACCAGATGGAGCAGGAGGGCATCCTGGGACCGGGGGAGGGCAGCAAGCCGCGCGAGATCCTGGTCGACTCCAAGGCCTTCCTGCAGGCGGCTCAAAAAACCCGGAAATTGGACTGATGGGACGCCGGCGCGATATCAAGCGGGCTCTCGAAAATCCCAGCCTCCAAAAGGCCTTGGCCAAAGCCTCGGGCCAGCACTTCCGAAAATATCAACGCACGACCCAAGACCCCTCCTGGCCGGAGGTCAAGGAGCGGTCGCGGGCCATTCGCCGGGAGAACGTCGTCCGGCTTCCTGAACTGATCGCCCGCTTCCGCGAGGAAGCGGAAAAAGCGGGAGCCCGGACAGTCCTGGCTCCCACGCCCGCCGAAGCGCTGGCGGAGGTGGAGCGGATCTGCCGGGAGAACGGCGCCCGTCTGATCGTCAAGTCGAAATCCATGGTCTCGGAGGAAATCGGCCTCAACGCTCACCTGGAGAAAAAAGGTTTCCGGGTGGTGGAGTCCGACCTCGGGGAGTGGATTGTGCAGCTCGCCGGGGAGCGGCCGTCTCACATCACCGCTCCCGCCCTGCATATGACCAAGGAGGATGTGGCCGGGTTTCTCGGCCGGGCTTTGGGCCGGACCGTTCCGGCCGACATACCGGAGATGGTCCGCCTGGCCCGCCAGGAGCTGAGACGCGTATTTTTCGAGGCGGACGTCGGGCTGTCCGGCGCCAACCTGGCCGTCGCCGAATCGGGCACGTTGGTCATCGTCAGCAACGAGGGCAACGCCCGCCTGGTGACCACCCTGCCCCCCGTGCACATCGCCCTGATCTCCGCGGAAAAGTTCGTGGCCAGCATGGAGCAGGCCGTCCCGCTCCTCAAAGCCCTGGTCACCTCCTCCTCGGGGCTGAAGATGACCTCCTACGTGTCCTTCATCACCGGCCCGAGCAAGACCACCGATATCGAAAAGGAGGTCGTGGTGGGCGTGCACGGCCCGCGCGAACTCCACATCATCATCCTGGACAACGGCCGGCTCGCCGCGGCTGAGGACAAGGACGGCCAGGAGATCCTGACCTGCCTGAAATGCGGGGGGTGCATGCTCGTCTGCCCGGTCTTCCGCTCGGTGGGAGGGCATCTCTTCGGCGGTCCGGTCTACCCGGGAGGAATCGGCGGCCTGCTGTCCGCCGTCACCCGCTTGCCGCGCTGGGGCGAGCGGGTGGCCGCTTTCTGCTCCGACTGCAAGAAATGCGAAGAATTCTGTCCGGTGGGCATCCGCACCGGAGACCTGCTGCTCAAGCTCAAGGAGCGCCGCGGCCCCGCTCCCTGGGAAGCGGCTCTTTCCGGAATTTTCAGGCGCTCGCGGTGGCTTAAGCTCGGGTCTGCGGCCGCTTCGTTGCTCCTTCGCCCCTTCGGACGGGACGGCCGTCTCCGACTTCCGCGCCTGGCCGGCGGGACGATTCCCTTGCCCCGTCGCATGCGAGGCCGCGTTGGAACGGGAAGCGGCTCCCGGAAAGCCTATCTTTTTCAGGGCTGCCTGGTGAAGCATTTTTTCCCGGAAATCAGGGAAAGCGCGCTCGATCTCCTGCCCCGCTTCGGTTTCCGGGCGGTTTGCCCCGAAGACCAGGGGTGCTGCGGCGCGCCCAGCCTTCACCTCGCCGCAACGGGCGACGTGCGCCGGCTGGCGGAGCAGAACCTGCGGTCCTTCGAGCGCGAAGCGCCTGAGGTTATCCTGACCTTCTGCCCAACCGGCAACGTCCTTCTGAAAAAAAAGTATCCCCAGCTCATGCCGGAAGCGAAGCGGTGGGCCGACCGGGTTCAGGATTTCACGGAATTCATGGTCGCCAACGGCTTCCTCCCCCGCGGTCAAAAGCCCGGACGGGCGGCGTTCTACCATCACCCCTGTCATGCCCTGCACGAGCTTCATCTGCGGGAGGAACCCCTGCGGCTTCTTCGGGCCTCGGGTCTTTCCCCCCGGACCGAACCGGAGCCGCTATCCTGCTGCGGATTCTGCGGAGTGTTCTCGCTAAGGAATCCCGGCTTGTCCGGCCATCTCTGGGAGAAAAAACAAGAGGCCATCCTGGCGAGCGGCGCCTCGCTCGTGGTCACGGACTGCCCGGGCTGCCTTTTTCAAATAAAAGCCAAAATGACGGCGGCCGGCTCTCATCTCGAGGTCAGACACTCGGCCGAAGTTTTATGCCGGGCGTTTTCCGAGAGCCTCTCCGACCGCGAAAAAAGCGGCCGTAACCCCGGCGGCCGGGTCGAGGCCGGCGACCGTCAGTGAATCAGGGGAGAACCCCTGACCGGCCACGGCTTTTCGGGGGGCGTCAGCCAGGTGAGGACGGGCACACTGAGGAAAGCGTCCACGACATCCGGGTCGAACTGCGTCCCCCGGCAACGGACGATCTCCCGGCGGGCATCCTGGAAAGAACGACCGCTCCTGTACGGCCTGTCGGAAGTCATGGCGTCCAGGGCGTCGACCAACGAAAAAATCCTGGCCGCCAGAGGAATGGCATTCCGAGCCAGGCCGAAGGGATAGCCCAGGCCGTCGAATCGTTCATGATGATAGAGCACGATGAGGCCGGCTTCTCTCAGATATTCAAGCCGTGAAATCAGCTGATAGCCCTGCCAGGGGTGTTCCCGGATGATTTCGCGCTCGAGCCCGGTGAGAGGCCCGCGTTTCTTCAGGATTCGCTTCGGCATGCCGATTTTGCCGATGTCATGGAGAAGGGCGCCCGCCTTGAGGTCCCGGAGAAATTCCACCTCCTGAACAGCCAAGGCCTTGGCGAGAGTGAGGGCATGACGGGCCACGGCCAAAGAATGCCGGCAGACGATATCCCCCCCCGCGGCCGCCGCAAAAAACCTCAGAATTCCCAGGCCTCTGGTTTCCGCCATCAGCGGCTCGGAAACATCGGGCTTGGCCCGGCATTCAAGCATCCACTCTCTCCTCGCATCGTCCTCCCTAAAAAGGGGAGCGTTTTTTTAGTCGCCCGGGACAGCGAAAAATGGACACCCCCGTGCTTTCCTGCGCGGGCTTGTCCCCCTTCGTAAGGTTCACTATAATGGGACATCATGCCCGACAGGCTTCAAGACTACGACGCCATGATCGCCCACTACCGGCCCGTCGTAAGTTTCCGCGTGCGACGGGCGCTGGGCGGCGACATTCCCGACTGGGAGGACGTTGTCAACGAAATCCTGACCCAGGTCCTGGAAAAGGTGCGGAACGGGGAATTCAGGGGCGATTCCACCCTGGGGACATTCATCTACACCGTGACCAGCCGCCGCATCGTGGATTTTATCCGCCAGAAGATGAAAGTGCTGAAAAACGGGCCTGAGCCCGCCATCCCTCCCGACCCCCATGAGTCCCTGGAGGCCAGGGAAAGGGCCGACCAGCTTGTCCGGCACATCCGGATGCTCAAGCCGAAATACCGGGATGTGCTTTTTCTCTTCTATTTCCAGGAGCTCCCCAGGGAGGAGGTGGCTCGAAGGCTCGACATAACGCCGGCCAAGGTCAGCGAGCGGCTTCACTATGCGCAGAAACTGCTGAAGAAAAAAATTATCAAATGATTTTCCTGTTTTCGGGGCGTTTCCCGACTAATACTGATGAAGGGAAAGGGTTATGAACTCCTGTTGGTTTCACGGCCTGATCGATGACTATCTGCTGAACAGGCTCGGGGAAAACGAGAAAATGCGGCTTGAGGAGCATTTTTTCAACTGCCGGGCGTGCTTCGAAGAAGTCAAAACAAGGGAAGAGCTCCTGCGGGTGATCAAAAACAGGGGCGCCGAAATTTTCGTTCAGAGCCCGGAGCCCGGCGCCGAGAAGGCCCCAACGTTTGGAAGAAGCGCCGCCCTGCGGCTCAGGCCCTGGTGGGCCCTGGCCGCTCTGGCCGCTGTCGGCGGTCTTTTTCTCTTCCTCTTCCTTCCCAACCGGCCGGGTCGATCGCCCGTCTTTACCCTCGGGGAGAACGAGGCCGTCCGCGGGGAAACGCTCGAGCTCATCTCTCCCCTTGACGAAGCCGCGTCGGTTCCTCGGTTCTTCGAATGGAAACCCCTTTCCCGAAACGTCCGGTACGTTCTGTTCCTTTACGGACAGGAGCTGATATGGTCGGGGGAAACCGATGAGGGACGCATCGCTTTCCCTGAAGAGATAAGCCGGCAGCTCAGGCCGGGACAGATGTATTCCTGGGAGGTGAAAGCCTATTCTCCCCCGGGGACTCTGATCACGGCCTCAAGAAGGGCGGAATTCCGCTTAGCCGAGGATTAGCAGAAGTCCCTCCCGCCTCTATTTTCAATCTGGTGAGACGCCCCCGGGCGTCTCACCCCCTTTTTTCCAGGGTCGGGTCGTCTTCGGATACGCGCTCCTCTCCCGTATACAACCGGCCCTGGCTCTCTTCCTCGAACGCCAGGCAGCACATCAGCCGGCCGCACAGGCCGGAGATTTTTGTGGGGTTGATGACGATCTGCTGCTTCCGGGCCTTCTGGATGGTCACGGGCTCGAAGCTCTTCATGAAACTGAAGCAGCACAGCGGGCGGCCGCAGACTCCCAGGCCGCCGATGATCTTGGCCTCGTCGCGCACGCCCACCTGGCGCATCTCGATCCGCATCCTCAGCTCCTTGGCCAGGTCCCTGACCAGCTGCCGGAAATCGATGCGGCCGTCCGCGGTATAGAAAAATATCCCCTTCTTCTCGTTGAAAAAATAGCGGACCGCCGACAGCTTCATGGGCAGGCTGCGGGCCTTGATGCGCTCCCGGCAGAGGGTGAAGGCCCTTTTTTCCCTGTCCTGGAGCCAGGCGAATTTTTGCTCATCGTCGGCGCTGGCCTTGTGGAGGATTCGCGGAATGTTCTTCAGTATTTCGGCACGACGGCAGATCGAACTCTTCTCCTCGAGCACTTCGGCCAGGTCGCCTCCGAACTCGGATTCTACGAGACAAAGGTCTCCCCTTTTCAGGTCCAGGTCGTCCTTCAGGGCGCAGTGCACCCTGAAAGTGCGCCTGGACAGAACCCGGACGATTTCGGACATGGTTACCGGTCTATTATATCCGAATAGAAGGCGCTGACAAGGAGACTCAGGTTCCGGCTTGTTCTCAATCCCTTCAGGGAGCTCTCCACCCTGTCCAGGGCGGACTGGATCTCGCCGGGAGAAAGGGAGGACGCCTCGGCGCGGAGAGCGGCCTCGTAATCGGGGTTCATCAACAGCCGGAGATCTTCAGATTCGCGGGCCAGGAGAAGGTCCCTTAGAAAAGCGGCCATGGCCTCCCACAAGCGCGCCAGCCTTTCGGTCGTCCCCTTGCCCCTGCGCAGGAAGCTGTAATCCTCCAGGAATTCCGCCCCCCCCTCGCGGCGCAACAGGGCGCGGAGGATCTCCCACGCCTCCCGCCGCACCTGGTTGACTTCCTTCCAGTCGGCCTCTAGAGCCGTCTCTAGGCTGCCGCTGGACAGATAGGCCAGCACTCGCGCTCTCTCAGGCTCCCGGCCCAGGGAGATAAGATGCCTTTCGATGTCCTCCCTGGGAAGGGGGCCGAACTGCATCAGCGAGCAACGCGAAGCGATAGTCTGCGGAATTCGTTCGGGATAGGCCGTCAGCATCATCAGATGAGTCAGGGGCGGAGGCTCCTCCAAGACTTTTAAAAAAGCGCTGAAAGACGGCTCGCTCATCTTCTCGGCTTCGTTGAAGATGAAAGCCCTTTTTCTGCCGGCCATGGGCCTCCGGTAGGCATGGTATTTCACATACCGGACCTGGCGGATCTTGATGACATCGCTGCCGGCTTCTTCATCATTATTCTTTTCCACCCAGGGCAAAATTTCCTTCCCCCCCGGCAGTATCTCCTTGACGTCTGGAAAGCCCTTGTTCTCGTCCTCCATGCCCGCCAGGACGGCGCGGCAGTTTTGACACTCCTCGCACGGGTCGTCCCCGCCCCGGAGGCAGTTGAGCGCCCGAGCCAGGGTGAAAGCCGTCATCCTCTTGCCCACGCCCTCGGGTCCGGCGAAGAGAAGGGAATTGGGAACCCTCCCCCGGCGCAGGGCCAGGCGCAGAATGTTCTTGGCGCGCTCCTGCCCGACGATGCGGTCGAACCCCATGCCTCAGCCTCCCGCCGACGCCCGGGCGAGCGCTTCCTTCAGGTAGAGGCCGGTGAACGACCGGCCCTCGCCGGCTACTTCCTCGGGCGTGCCGTCGGCCACCACCCAGCCCCCCTCCTCGCCGGCTTCCGGTCCCAGATCGATGACGTGGTCGCAGAACTTGATGACCTCCATGTTGTGTTCGATGACGATGACCGTGTTGCCCAGGCTCACGAGCTCGGCCAGGACTTCGAGCAGCTTTCGGATGTCGTCGAAATGCAGCCCCGTGGTCGGCTCGTCCAGGAGAAAAAGCGTCCGTCCCGTTGACCGCTTGCCCAGCTCGCGGGCCAGCTTGATGCGCTGGGCTTCGCCCCCGGACAGAGTGGGCGCCGGCTGGCCCAGCCTTAGGTAGCCCAGCCCGACCCTCCTCAGGACCGCCAGTTTTCTCCTCAGGACGGGATGCGCCTTAAGCGACTCATACGCCTCGTCCAGCGTCATGTCCAGGAAATCATGGATGGTCCGTCCCTTGTACGTCACGGCCAGGGTGTCGCGGTTGTAGCGCTTCCCCGCGCAGCGGTCGCAGGTGACGAAGACGTCGGGCAGGAAATGCATCTCCACCTTTTTGACGCCCGCGCCCCCGCATTCTTCGCAGCGGCCTCCGGCGACGTTGAAGCTGAAGCGCCCGGGCCCGTAGCCCCGCAGCCGCGCTTCCGGCGTCCCGGTGAACAGCTCGCGCAAGGGCCCGAAAACGCCCGTGTAGGTGGCGGGGTTGGAGCGCGGCGTGCGTCCGATGGCTCTCTGGTCGACGGAAATCACCTTGTCCAGCCGCTCAACCCCGCTGATGCCCGCGTGGGCTCCCACCCGCAGGCGGGCCTTGAAGAATACGTTCGTCAGGTGGCGAAAAAGAATATCTTGGACGAGGGTGCTCTTGCCCGAGCCGCTGACCCCCGTCACGGCGGTCATGACTCCCAAAGGGATCCTGACGTCGATGCCCTTCAGGTTGTGCTCGCTCGCCCGGTTGACCGTGAGCCAGCCCGCGGGCTTCCTCCGCTCGGCCGGAAGGGGCACCCGGCTCTCGCCGCGCAGATATTTGGCCGTCAGGGAAACGGGCGAAGCCAGGATCCGGGCGAGGTCGCCCTCGGCCACTTTGAACCCGCCCTCCTCGCCCGCGGCCGGGCCGAGGTCCAGGATGTGGTCCGCGGCCCGGATGGTCTGCTCGTCATGCTCCACTACGACCACGGTATTGCCCCCGTCCCGGATGCGGCGCAGGAGGCTGATCAGCCGGCCGTTGTCCCTCTGGTGAAGACCGATCGTCGGCTCGTCCAGGACGTAGAGGACGCCGCGCAGCCTGGCTCCGACCTGAGCGGCCAGCCGGAGGCGTTGGGCCTCGCCTCCCGAGAGAGAAGCCGTGGTCCGGTTGAGATGGAGGTAGGCCAGGCCGAGCTCGTTCATGACCCGAAGCCGGTCGATGATTTCCTTGAGGATGCGCTCAGCGACGGGCTCCTTCTCCCTGGCCGCCCTCAGGTCCGCAAGCTCGCGCTCCAGGCGGACGACCGGGAGCTCGCCCATGTCGAAGATGCTCATCCTCCCGACCTTGACCGCCAGGCTCTCCTTCTTCAGCCGCCGGCCCAGGCACTCGGGGCAGGCCTCATCCGTAAGCTCCGCTTCGCCCCACTCGTCGGCCACCGTCTTGGTGCCCAGGCCGTGGCAGCGGCCGCAGGCGCCGTAAGGGCTGTTGAAGGAAAACGTGCGGGGCTCGAGCTCCGCCAGCCCGACGCGGCAGAAGGGGCAGAGGAGCTTCTGCGAGAACAGGGTCTCCTCTCTTTCTCCGGCGAGCACCAGCATGTCTCCCGCGGAGAGGTCGAGCGCCCGACGGACGGCCTCCTCGAGGCGCACGGCGCGGACGGGCGCGACGTCGAGCTCGTCCACCAGGACTTCGACCGTGTGCGCCTTGGTTTTGGCCAGGGTGATCTTGCCCTCAAGCTCGCGCATCAGGCCGTCGACCCGGGCCCGCAGGTAGCCCTTCTTCCTCAGCCTGTCGAAGAGGCGGTGGTACTCGCCCTTTCGGCCCTTGACCACGGGCGCCAGGATTTTAACCCTTTGCCCGGCAAAAACCTCTCCGACCCGGGAGAGGATTTCGTCCGGAGTCTGGGAGCGGACCGGACGCCCGCAGTCGGGGCAATGGGCTTGTCCCACCCGGGCGAAAAGGAGCCGGAGGAAGTCGGCGATTTCGGTGACCGTGCCCACCGTCGAGCGGGGGTTGAGGGAGACGGTTTTCTGGTCGATGGAAATGGCCGGCGACAGGCCCTCGATGGACTCCACTTCGGGCTTCTCCATCTGCTCGATGAACTGCCGGGCGTAAGCCGACAGGCACTCGATGTAGCGGCGCTGGCCCTCGGCGTAGAGCGTGTCGAAGGCCAGGGACGATTTTCCCGAGCCGCTCGGACCGGTGACGACGATGACCTTGCGGCGCGGGAGGTCGATGTCGATCCGCTTCAGGTTGTGTTGGGCCGCTTTCTTGACCCGGATTTCCTCAAGCATGGCGGTTTATTGTAGCACGATCCGCCCCCGGCTCGGGAAGCCGTCACCCCGCTTGAGGCAGGGGGAAGAGCTTCGGCACTGAGCGCGGTTCCATTCACCGCGGAAGCGTGAAATGCAATCTCAGAATGTGAAAGATTCAGGGTAGGTGCGCATTAAGGGCCAAGGGAGGGCCCTTGCCGTTTTTATTCTCGGCAGAAGAAACCACAAAATTCAGAGGGCTTGGGTTTTGGCCGGAGCGAGCCTCAGGCCGGATTTAGCCCTCCCGAAGCGCTCTTCGAGGAATTCAGGCATTTGGCTTCGCCGGCCGGCGAGCATGTCTGAGCCCCCCGGAGACAGCTCCCGTTGAACCTACATGATATTTCTCCCCCTTGTGTCCCCGCTGGAGAAAACAGGGGGCCAAATGGAATCTGAATCCGGAGCGGTCGGAGGGGGGCGAGTTGCGGAGCCCCCGAGAAGAGCGCGAGGGAGGGCGTGAAAGATCCGGCCCGCGAGCGAGGCCAAAATCCAAGCCCTCATGACCATGCTTTTGCGCCAGGCGCCGAGGCCCTCCCCTTGCCCAACGTTCCATCGCCTGAATATGCGCCGGATTTTCGCGTCGGAATACGGGCGGGTTACAGCCGCCAGAGGTAGGAGACCTTGAAGAAGAACCCGCGGTTGGTCTCGAGATAACGGTCGCTCTCCACATATTCCGCGCCGTCCCATTCCACCTTCTGGCGGCCGGAACCGTAGCCGACGTAAATGACCGTGCCCGGTATGTAAGTAAAGGAGACGAGGGCGTCCGCGGTCAATCTCTTGCGGTAATTGTTGTACTCGATGATGGCCCGCAGGAAGAGGTATTTATTGACCTGGTAGGTGTTCCAGCTGCGGATCAGGGTGTAATCGTAGATTTTTTCCTTGGTCGTCTTGCGGAAGAAGTCGGCATAGGACAGGTCGACGCTGGAGTTCAGGTTGCCCGTTGGCTGAAAGACGGCGCTGAAGCTGGCCCGGTTCCCGTATCCCTGGTAGGGGTCGTCGGGGTCGTAGTAGATATATGCGCCGTGACGGCCGAAAAGATACAGCCCCAGGTGTTTGGTCAGCTGGGTCTGTAACTGAATGCCGAACGCTCCCCGGTCGAAGCGTCCCCCGGCGAAGACCTCATTGCCCAAAAGAGTGTCCACTCGGAACATCGTGCTCCGTGGCAGCCAGAAGCGCAGGACGAAGACGTTCAAGGATTCGAACATCCGGTCATATGTATCGTACAGGTGAGAGCTCCAGTAGAAGGGCTCGATCCGCTGGAAAAATTTCGACTTGGGATAGATAGAGTACATTCCGAACAAGCCCAGCCGCCGCACGCCCGTGCGGGTCAGGAAGCCTGTATCCACCCGGAAATCCTGCGAGACGTCCTGGTAACCGAGCTCCAGGTTGACCCGGCGCGTGGAGTAGTTATAACCCAGGGCCAGGGCATGACCGGGCTCCGTACCGTCGCCGCCGCCTTCCCGGGTCCATGACCCGAACATGTGAAAGGAGGCGACCGACGTGTTGGTCAGGCGGAATCGGCCGTCCAGGCCGCCGAAGCGGTTGAACCCCCGGCCGTATTCCCGGCCGGTGTAGAACCCGCCCAGGTAGGAATCGCCCCGGAGAGCGTGCCGCAGGCGGAAAATGGCGAAATCCGGGCGCTCGTCCACTTCGTCACCCGGAAGGTCGTCCCGGGCGTAGATGGCCGCCAACGTGTCCTTGGCCGACAGTTTGCCCGAGAGCTTCAGGCCGAAAATGGGGTTGATGATCGTCCGCGTATGGACGACCATGGCCAGCGGGGCGTCCTCCGTGTTTCCGGCGAACTGCCACAGCTCGTTCCCCTCGAGGAAAAAAGGGCGCTTTTCAGAAAAGAAGAGGTCGTAGCGCAGGTTGACGTCCACTTGACCGGCGTCGGCTTCGACCTGGCTGAAGTCGGGGTTGTAGGTGACATCGGCCGTCAGGTCCGAAGTCAGGCCGACCTTGCCGGTCAGGCTGAACTCCGTGGCGCTTTCCTCGCGGCTCATGACCCCCTCCGAATGCCCGTAACGGGTGGAGTGAGTCAGGGCCGGCAGAATTTCCACGACCCGTTTGTATTTCAGTCCGGAGACACGTATGGCAAGCGTTTGTCCCAGGATGCTTCCTTTTTCAGGGTTGAGCTCCGGGTAACTGTTCATCTCCGAAGCCCTGACGATCTGGCGGAAGAAAGCCAGTCGCATGGTGATCTCCGGCTTATTGGGAAAACGAAGGCTTTTCAGCGGCACCCGCAGCTCCACGGTGAAAACGCCTTCTTCCTTGGAGACCTTCCCCGCGCTGTACCAGACCATGTCGTAGCTCGGATCGAGGTTGCCGTTGATGCTCATCATGCCGTCGCCTTGAATGCCCAGGGGGTTGATGAGGAACCCGAAGGCGCTCTGCATATCGTTGAAGGTATCGATTAAAACGCCGGCGAAATCGTCTTCGAACATGGCGTCCCGCTTGTTGATCGAGGCCTTGATCTTGTCCGGTTCGAGGTCGAAGCAGCGCAGGGCGAAATAAAAGCTCTCGGAGTCATAAGTCATAAAGCCCTCGCTCCTCTGAGCAGGCTCCCGGCCGTAATCGGGCTGGAAGGTCTTGAAGCCCTCCACCCTGAGGGCCGCGGCCCAAGCCTCGTCGTCCAGGATGCCGTCGATGACCGGGGGCTTGTCCGTTTTGGGCACGACCACGGGCTCGGCGGCCGGCGGGGCGGCGACGGCGAGCGCCGCGCAGCCGAAGAGCATGACCATCGCCGGGGCGAATGCTTTTCGGGTTTTTTGCTTCTTCATCTCCTTCTCCTTCTCTGTTTCCCGCAGACAGACTTCGCCTGATTGACAATATCCTCTCTGCTGTATACGCAATTCAGACTTGCAAGGTTCCCTGCTCCTGGAAACAGTCCTCTCGCCCCGACAACGCGGCTTCGCCTTGGAATTCATCCAGGCCGCAGACCAGGCTCAGGCCGCGCCGGGGAAATTGGCCGGCGCGGCGGCGTTATGGTAGGATACGCAAGGGACGGCGCTGTGACAACGGACAGAGAAATCGCCCTCATCAAGTCCCTGGACCTCCTCCAGGAGATCGGGCTGAAGAACCATTCCCTGTGCGCCTTCAAGCGCCTGACGGCCTCGGAGGGGGCGTTCGAGGACTACCCGGACGAAGTCCAGGCCGAGCTTCGCGACGCCCTCCGCCAAAAAGGGTTCGAGCGGCTCTACAGCCATCAGCGGCGGGCCTGGGAAAAGCTCCGGGAAGGCCGGAACATCGTCGTCGTCACGCCCACGGCTTCGGGCAAGACCCTGTGCTACAACCTGCCCGTGCTCGACGCCATCCTCAAGGACCCCTCGGTCCGGGCCGCCTACGTTTTTCCCACCAAGGCCCTGGCCCAGGACCAGCGGGCCGAGCTCGACGAGACGATCAAGCTTCTCGGCCGGGACATCCGCATCTTCACCTACGACGGCGACACCCCCCAGGACGCCCGCAAGGCCATCCGCGCCCGCGGCCACATCATCCTCACCAACCCCGACATGCTCCACGCCGGAATCCTGCCCCACCACACCAAGTGGGTCAAGCTCTTCGAGAATCTCCGTTACTTCGTCATCGATGAGCTGCACAACTACCGCGGCATCTTCGGCAGCCACCTGGCCAACGTCCTGCGGCGGCTGCGCCGCATCTGCCGCTTCTACGGCTCGGACCCGCGCTTCATCTTCTCCACGGCCACGATCGCCAACCCCGCGGACTTCGCCGAGAAAATGATCGAGCAGGAGGTTGCGCTCATCGACGACAACGGGGCGCCCCGCGGGGAGAAGCACTTCATCTTCTACAACCCGCCCGTGATCAACCCCCATCTCGGCATCCGCCGCTCCTACGTCAACGAGACGCGGCGCGTGGCCTCGATCTTCCTGAAGAACCGTTTGCAGACGATCGTCTTCGCCCGGAGCCGTCTTCTGACCGAGGTCCTGGTCACCTACCTCAAGGAGGACTTCGAGAAGACCGTGGCCGCGGAGGGCCTCATCCGCGGCTACCGGGGCGGCTATCTTCCCCTGAAGCGAAGGGAGATCGAGAAGGGCCTGCGACAGGGCCGCATCCTGGGAGTGGTCTCGACCAACGCCCTGGAGCTCGGGATCGACATCGGCGGCCTGGACGTCGCCGTGCTGGCCGGCTATCCCGGCACGATCGCCTCGACCTGGCAGCGGGCGGGCCGGGCGGGGCGGAAAACCGGCCCCTCGGCGGCGGTCATGGTCGCCTCCTCGACTCCGCTCGACCAGTTCATCGTCACCCACCCCGAATACTTCTTCTCCCGCAGCCCCGAGCACGCGCTCATCAATCCCGATAACCTCTCCATTCTGGTCAACCACGTCGAGTGCGCCGCTTTCGAGCTGCCCTTCTCGGACGGGGAGACGTTCGGCCGGGCGAAGATCGAGGACGTCCTCAAGTATCTCGAGGAAAGCCAGATCCTGCACCACACCCGCGGCAAATGGCACTACACCTCCGAGACCTACCCGGCCGACGCCGTCAGCCTGCGCAGCGTCAGCTCGGACAACTTCGTCGTTGTGGACACGACGGGCAAGGCCCAGGTCCTGGCCGAGGTGGACTTCTCCTCGGCCCTGACAACGCTCCACCCCAAGGCCGTCTACATCTGCGAGGGCGAGCAGTACTTCGTCGAAAGCCTCGATTACGACGAGCGCAAGGCCTACGTCAAGAAGACGGACGTGGACTACTACACGGACGCCATCGACTACACCAAGGTCAAGGTCCTGGACCGCTTCGACAACGACCGGCTCCCGGGCGGCGAGATCAGCCGCGGGGAGGTCCACGTCGCCGTCCAGGTCGTGGGTTTCAAGAAGATCAAATTCTTCACCATGGAGAACGTCGGCGCGGGGGACCTGCAGCTCCCCGAGAACGAGATGCACA
>Ga0154646_104_pt3 | contig 16882 bp, 14 predicted proteins | sample Rifle2008BG13ft_FD_116075 | JGI IMG/M metagenome (GOLD analysis project Ga0154646, IMG submission 116075) | Candidatus Aminicenantes bacterium RBG_13_62_12 | reverse complement strand
TCCTTGCCCTGAAGCTCGTAGGAAATGCCCAGCGTCTCGGGAGCAAGCAAGGCGGCGTTGCCCACGGACTGCCGCTTGTAATCGGCGGTCATCAGCTCGGACATGGGTTCCGTGGCGCCCGTCTGGGGATTGGTGTTCCAGGCAACCTGGCCGTCGAAGGCCTGGGTGATGAGGAAGCCCTGGACCTCCATGTCCATGCGCATCATGTTCGGTTCCTTCTGGTACATGGTGATCGAACCCTGCATGCCGAACTGAACGAGCTCGAAATTGCCCGTGGAAGTCGTATCGGCCACGGCCTCGATGGCTTTGCGCCCTCCCTGGGCCTCGATCATCTTGTCCAGGACATCCTTCGCGGTTTGGGCGGACAGGGGGGCCAGGATCAGCCCGAGCGTCATTATGGCCGCCGTGATACGGATGAATTGTCTTTTCATAGGATCCTCCTTTGCATGCTTCCGAGTCTCGGCTATCGTTTTATTAGACAGGTATTATATTATAAAAAGCTTAAAGTTCAATGCTTGCCCGTGCGGATGATTCAGAGAACGGAGAAAGGAAGCCTCCATGGATTTTGAACCCATCGCTTATCTCCAATGGGCAAAACGGGCTCACAAGCCCTCGATCAACCTCACCCGGAGCGGCCTCCCGGGGCGCGCGCTTGCGGAGCTGGCGATCGCCTGGGAGGAAATGTCCCTGGAGGGGGATCACGGTCACGGCTACCCGCCTCTTGTCGAAGCCGTGGCCGCGCGATACGGCGCCCGAACGGAAGAGGTGGTTACCGCCTCGGGGACTTCGATGGCGCTGTTCATGGTCTGCGCCGCGCTCCTCGGAAGCGGGGATGAAGCCCTGGTCGAAAAGCCCGCCTACGAGCCTCTGACCGCCGTGCCCCGGGCGCTGGGCGCCCGCGTGCGGAGGTTCGAGAGAAGGTTCGAGGACGGCTACCGTCTGGACGTAGACGGCCTGCTTGAGCGCTTGACCCCCGGGACCAGGCTCATCCTCCTCACCAACCTCCATAATCCCAGCGGAGTGCGTGCCGGCCAGGATGAGCTTCGGACGCTGGCCGAGAGGGCGGGGGAGAGAGGAGTCTGGCTGGTGGTCGACGAAGTGTACCTGGAATTTCTTCCCCCCGGCGAGGACCGCACGGCTTTCAACCTGGCGCCGAACGTCGTGACGCTCTCCAGCCTGACCAAGGTTTTCGGCCTGGGGGGCCTGCGGCGGGGCTGGATCCTCGCGCCGCGGGACTTGGCCGGAAGGCTGCTTCAGATGAGGAATTACCTGTTCAATGAAGAAGTGTACCTCGAGGAGCAGATCTCCTTGCGTCTCTTTCCCCGGCTGGATGACTTCCGCGGGCAGGCCTCGCCGCTCGTCGAGAGGAACAAGGTCCGGATGAAAAGCTTCGTGGGAAGCGAGGAGAAACTGCGCTGGGTGGAGCCTTCGGCCGGAGTCGTGTGTTTCCCGCGGCTGAGCGGGGTCAGCGGTCGGCGCCTGGAGCAGGTCCTTCGGGAATCCTACGATACCGGAGTCGTTCCCGGGGATTTCTTCGGCGAGCCGGACCACGTCCGCATCGGTTTCGGCGTCCCGGAGGACACCCTGGAGCGGGGCCTGGAGAATATCCGGCTCGCCTTGAGCGGCCTCTAGGCCGGAGGGCCGTCCCGGAGGCGCGGCATCATGACGCCGCGCCGGTTGAGGTTTCGGGGAGAGATGGCGGGACATCTCGAACTTGTTGTATGATTTCCGACCCGATAGCCGAGCATGAACTTCATCAAAAGAAAGAATCCTCCGCGGCTGAGCGAATTGGGACAGGCGGCGTTGGGGGCCGCGCCCCTGGTCGGTCCGCGGAAAATCAGCCTGCGCAACACCTTCCTGGCGCTCAAACACCGCAACTACCGGCTTTATTTCTGGGGACAGATGGTTTCGCTCTTCGGGACTTGGATGCAGATCACGGCCCAGGGATTCCTTGCTTTCGAGCTGACGAGGTCGGCGGCCTTCCTGGGCGTCCTGGGCTTCGCCACCGGCGCGCCGACCTTGATGTTCATGCTCTATGGCGGCGTCGTGGCCGACAGGCTGGACAAGCGGAAGTTGATGCTCGTCACCCAGACGGTCATGACCGTGCTGGCCGCGGCGACCGCCGTCCTGACGTTTATCGGAATCGTCCGGCCCTGGCACTTGATCCTTCTGGCCCTCGGGTTCGGAGCGGCCAACGCCTTCGACGCGCCCGCGCGGCAGTCCATCGTTGTGGAGCTCGTGGAACGCGAGGACCTGACGAACGCCATCGCCCTCAATTCGACGATGTTCAACGCCGCGGCGGTCGTCGGCCCGGCCCTGGCGGGCGCTCTCTACGCCCTGGCGGGACCGGGGTGGTGTTTCGCCCTAAACGGGCTTTCGTTTTTCGCCGTGATCGCCGCTCTCCTGGCTATGAAGCTGCGGGAACGCCGGCCGAGGCCCGGGCGCGCGTCAGCCTGGGGAGAGCTCAAGGAGGGCATCTCCTACGCCCTTGGCCATCCCGTCATCCGGGCCCTGCTCGGGCTGATCATGGCTACGAGCCTCTTCGGGTCCTCATTCGCCACTTTATTTCCCGCCTGGGCGGTCAAGGTGCTGGGCCGGGACGCAGCGGCCAACGGACTGCTCCATGCCGCGCGCGGCGGCGGAGCCTTGCTGAGCGCCCTGCTCATCGCTTCGTTGGGACGTTTTCAGTTCCGGGGCCGGCTGCTTGCCTTAGGAAGCGGGGCTTTCCCTCTATTCTTGGTCTTATTTGCTTTCGTGCGCTGGTTCCCGCTGACGCTCCTGGCCCTGGTCGGAGCGGGGATAGCGGTGATCCTCGTCTTCAACCTGGCCAACGCCCTCATCCAGTCGCTCGTCGATGACAAGCTGCGGGGAAGGGTTATGTCCCTGTACAGCCTGACGTTTTTCGGGTTTATGCCGCTCGGCGCCCTGTGGATCGGGCAGGCGGCCCAGCGGCTGGGGGAAACCTGGGCTGTCGTCATCAACGCCGCCGCGCTGCTCGCCGTTTCCCTTGGAGTTTGGGCCAGCACGCCTTCGTTGAGGGAGCAGAAATGAACAGGCTCTCGCGGCCGGGCTCATTGCCGGTCTCTCAAGCATTGTTTACAAGCATGTCGTGAGAGGAGAATGACAGCGGACGACGCCTGGAGGGCGCCGTACGGGTCCCCTGGCCTTTTCAGGGTGGGGAGCGAGGCCGGCTTGGGGAAACAAGGGGACAACTGGTTGGCGTTTCCGGATAGGTCGGCAGCCGACAGGACCCCATGAAGATCAAACGCATCACCTGAAAGAGTGTTTTTTTTGACTGAGGTTCGGAATTCTGATAGAATAACTACAGTGCGAAGGAAAAATACAATATATTGTATTGATATTTAAAAAGGTAGCATATATAGAATATTTTGCTTGACATTACGCTTCCCATAGCCTAAAATATCACCCAGGTTTCCTCCTAAGAGTCAGCGATGAAAATTCATCTTAATCATTATAAGTACTTTATCGTCTATTTTACGGCGCTGTTTTTCTTTGCCGGGCAGCCCGTGGAGTTTGGCCAGGAAATCCGTTATTTTCAAGGCTTTTCGGTCAAGAAACCCATCATCCGCGTTGGGTTGGGCGTCAACCTCAACAATATCGTCATCCGGTCCTCCTCGGGCATGAAAGTCTTCAGGAGGGACGCGGCCTTTTCTCTCCTGGCCCAGGACATCCTGGAAGCTCAGGTCAAGGGGTTCAGGGAAAAATTGAGCGAAAAATTCCTCATTCAAGTCGGGCCGTCTCTGAGGAATGAGGAAGCCCAGGAGTTAGCCCGTCGGCTCAGGGCCGAGACCGGGCATTCCGTAACGGTCACCCGGGACGAGGACAGCCGCTTTTCGGACCGCTTCCAGGTCCGGACGGGCCCGTTCTTGACCCGGGGAGATGCTCTCGATTCTTTCCCCGACCTCAACGCGCTCGGGCATGCGGACCTCTGGATCGTCAGGGAGGAAGTGACGGAGAATGAGTCGCGCCCCCTGTGGGTTCTGATCAACGACCAGCTCATCCAGCTGACGGACGACACGTCCCTGCTGTTTGTGCCCGTACACCCGGAAAGCTTCCTTTCTTGTGACGGAACCGGCTACAGGGGCGTTCTGGCCGTCCAGTACAGCCGCCGCGGCGTGGCGCTGGTCAATATCGTGAACCTTGATGATTACCTCAAGGGCGTTGTGCCCAGCGAGCTGTCTCCCCATAAATTCGGAGAGCTCGAAGCCCTCAAGGCTCAAGCGGTCGCCGCTCGGACTTACGCCCTCAAGAACATGGGACGCTACGAAAACCTGGGTTTCGACCTTGACGACTCCCAGTCCTCCCAGGTTTATAAAGGCCTCAGCGCCGAGCATCCCCTGAGCGGCCGGGCCGTCGAGGAGACCAGGGGCCTGGTCGCCCGCCACAACGGCCAGCTTATCAACGCTCTCTATACCAGCACCTGCGGAGGGCTGACGGAGAACGCGGAAAACGTCTTCGAGGGCAGCCCCGTCCCTTATCTCCAATCGGTGGAGTGCACGACCGAACATGTCCCTTCCTGGACGGTCAAATCCGAGGCCCGGCTCCGGCCTGTTGTCTGGATGGGGAAAGACATAAGCCGCGAAGCAGCGGTCCTGGCGGCTCTCGAGGTGCTCCCGGCTTGGGGCGAGTCTCCGGCCTCGTTGCGAGAGCCCGTTACCCGCTCGGAAGCGGCCGCCTGGATCGAGAGGACCCTGGCGCTTTTCGGGAGGAAGAAGGCGACGGCCCCGCCCGGGGAGGCTTCTCTGACCATGGCCGAGTTCGCCGGCATGGTCGTCGATGCCCTTCAGTGGAGGGAGAGGACCAAAAACCTCATGCTGAAGATAGAAGCCGACCGGTTGATGGGCGCCGCCGCGCGGATTCGCCCGGAAGACCGGGAGGCGGCGGCCTACCTGGCGCAATCCGGCTTCGTGCCCCGCGGCCTGGACCCGGCCGACGAGACCCATGTCTTATCCAGGGCGGAAGCCGGCCTTGTTTTGTACAAGATTTTGACTTCGGAGAAGCCCCTTCTCCAGAGCGGCGTCTTCCGCAGGGTCGACGGGGGCCGGCTGTCGGTCCTTCAAGATGGAACAGAGAAAACGGTCGAGGCTTTTTCCGGCGCGCTCCTCATAAGGAACGCGGATGGAGAGCCGTCCTTCGCCTCCCATCTTGAGCTCGAGCCCGGCGATGAAGTCCGCTTTATCGAAACGCATGGGTCTTTGCGCCTACTCGAAGTCGTTTCAACAGACGACAACCCGGTTCTTGACAGACCCTCTCCATACAACCGCTGGCAGGTCCGCCTGACTCATGCCGAAGTCGAGCGGAGGGTCAACCAGTATTATCCCCTGGGAAACCTGGTGGATGTCGTTCCCTCGAAAAGAGGAGCCTCGCCGCGCGTGACGGAGCTCCTCCTGGCGGGCAGCGACGCCCAGGTCTCGGTCCGGGGGCTCAAGGTCCGCTGGGTGCTCGGCCTGAAGGACACCTGGTTCACCGTGGACCGCGAATACAACGACCAGGGCCTGATCAGCCATTTCGTCTTCACCGGCCGGGGGTGGGGGCATGGCGTGGGCTTGTGCCAGGTGGGGGCTTTCCGCCTCGCCCAGCTGGGCGGGAAGTTCGAGGCGATATTGAAAAAATACTACCGGGGCATTACAATAGACAAAATTTATTAGTCGAACGTTGAGAATTCATGTCGCCCCGGAAAAACGCTCCGGTCGCGGGGAAGCGGCCGGTCAAGAAGGAATTCAGGGAAGACCAGACTCCCTCGAGCGGCCTTTTTTTTAAAACGGGCTGCGTCCTCTACGCCGGCCGGTCCGCGTATCAGAAGATCGAAGTCATCGACAATCCCGCCTTCGGCCGCGTCCTCTTCCTGGACGGCCTGGTGCAGACCACGGACCGAGACGAGTTTTTTTATCATGAGATGCTGGCCCACCCCGCCCTGACCACGCATCCGGCCCCCCGAAAGCTTCTCATCGTCGGCGGGGGGGACGGCGGGCTGCTCCATCAAGCGCTGGCCTATCCCCTGGAGAGAGCCGTTCTGTGCGAGATCGACCCGGACGTCATCGAGGTCTCCCGGACCTATTTCCCCTGGCTGGAATCGGGACTCCGAGACAGCCGGGTTGAGTTCGTCCAGGCCGACGCCGACGCCTATGTCCGGCGTTCGGGCGAGATGTTCGACGTCATTCTGGTGGACTCTTCGGACCCCGTGGGGCCTTCGGCCGTGCTTCACGAACGGGGTTTCTTCCGCCGCCTCAAGTCGCGCCTCCGTCCCGGGGGCATCATCGCCGCCCAGGCGGGCTCGCTCCTCTTCCACTTGGATTCCCTGGGACGGACGAGCGCAAACCTGAAAAAAATATTCGGCCTCGCGCGCATGTACCTGGGGCCGGCTCCGACCTACCCCGGCGGGACCTGGTGTTATCACTACCTATCGGACCGGAGCGACCCCTTCCGGTTTTACAGCCAACCTCCGCCGGGCTTGCGTTATTACAACAGGGAGATCCACGAGGCCGCCTTCGTTTTGCCCAGCCTGCTGAGAGAGAGGCTGGGGTGATCGCGGCCCTCTGGCTGGCCTTGCAGGTCGTCGCCCTTTCTCATGTGCACGGAGCGGAGACCCTCGTCAAAGACAGCCTGGGACGCCTGGTCTCCGTGCGCACGCCCGTCGAGCGCGTTCTCTCCCTTCAGCCCGAAGTGACGCGTATCATCGTCGCTCTGGGCGCGGGGTCGAGTCTCGTCGGCCGGGATGATTTCGTCGCCAGGTTCGACCACCTCTTTCCCCTCATCTACCCCCCCCAGTCCGGCCTTCCGGTCGTGTCGGCGGCCGAAGGATTCCCGAACCTGGAGCTGGTCATGCGTCTCGACCCCGACCTCGTCTTCGCCTCTCCCTCCGAGGCCGGCGTTCCCGACCTCCTCCAAAAAAAATGCGGCAAACCGGTGTTGGCTTTTTCCTCGATGGGGCGGTTCGAGGATCTGTTCCGAGAAATCCTGTGGGTCGGCGCCGCCCTGGGCCGGAGGGAAAGGGCCGCGCGCCTCGTGGATGATATGAGGCGGACGCTCGAGCGCGTGCGCCGGCTGACGGCCGATGTGCCCCCCGGCCGGATGCCGGCCGTCTATGTGTCATTCTGGGGGTCCTTCACCAGGTCGCCGGTGAATTATGAGCCGGTCTCGGCGGCCGGGGGCCGCAACCTGGCCGACGGGCTTCTGCCGTCCCACCTGGGGACGACGGCCACGGAGGTCAGTGTGGAGAGGATCCTGGCCTGGGATCCGGAGATCATTCTCCTTCACGGCAATTACCTTCCCCGGGAACGGACCGTGACCGTGAACGGCGTCCTGGCCGACCCGCGGCTCCATTCCGTCCGGGCGGTGAGAGACAGGAAGGTTTATTACACATTCGGGTTCTGGTACTGGTGGGACCCGGCCCTGGCCCTGGTGGAAACGCTCATGCTGGCCAAGCTCTTCTATCCGGAGAGATTTCAGGACGTGGATGTCGTCCGCGAGGGGAACGAAATATTCAAGAGGTTCTACGGCCTCGAGGGGGGCTTCGACGCCCTGCGCCTTAAGCTGGATATCCCCGACGGCCCCTGGAGATGAAGATCCTTGAGTAAGGCAGCAGGAAAGAAGCGGGCGGCCCTGGGCATCGTGATCCTCGTCCTGCCTCTTGTTCTTTTCCTCCTCTCGCTCAACATCGGCTCGTATTCGATTTCTCCCAAGGATTTGGGCAAAACGGTCCTCTCGCTTGTCGTCCCTTCCCTGCGCCAGGATGTGCCTCAGGCGTATCGCGACATCGTGTTTCATATCCGCTTGCCCCGCTTGCTCCTGGCCCTGGCGGCGGGCGCCTCGCTGGCGGTCTCGGGCGCCACCCTGCAAGCGCTGTTCAAGAACCCCTTGGTGAACGAATACATCCTGGGCTTGAGCTCGGGATCGGCTTTCGGCGCCGCCCTGTCGCTCGTGTTCCTCGGCCGGAGCTTCCCACCCCAGCTGGGGGCTTTCCTGTTCGCCATGGCCGCCGTGCTGGCCGTGCTGCTGATCGCCGGACGGCTTGAATCCGGACTGGTTTCGCTGCTTCTGACGGGCGTCATCGTCAGCGCTTTTTTCTCTGCTCTTTTGATGCTCGTCGAATTTTTCGCCAGCCCCTACGCCCTCCAGTCTCTTTTTTACTGGCTGATGGGCAACCTGGCCCTGGCCGGTTGGAGGGACCTGGCCTTCGCTTTGCCGCTTATGGCCGCGGGTTTGACGCTGCTCATCCTTCTTCGCTGGAGAATGAACGTTCTGTCCATGAGCGACGAGGAAGCCCGGTCTCTGGGCGTGGACGTCCGGCGCGAAAAATGGCTGGTCATCCTGGCGGCGACGCTCATTACCGCCGCCGCCACCTCCGTGGCGGGCATCATCGGCTGGCTGGGGCTCATCGTTCCCCACCTGGTGAGGATGGCCGTCGGCGCGGACAACAGGACCGTCATTCCCCTCTCCGCCGCCCTGGGAGCGAGTTTCCTGCTGGCGGCCGACGCCGTGACAAGAAGCTTGACGTCCATCGAGATTCCGGTCGGCATTCTCACCAGCCTCATCGGCATTCCCGTTTTCCTGGCCCTGTTGAAGAAGTCGAAACAGGTCTGGCTGTGAGCATTCAGGTTCGCGAGCTGGCCTTCACCAACAGGAATTTCAGCCTGCGCCTGGAGGGGCTGGAATTCGCCGGAGGGCGGCTCGCCTGCATCGTCGGGCCCAACGGCGCCGGCAAGACGACTCTGCTCAAATGCCTGGCCGCCGTTTATCCGCTGAGCCGCCGCAGCGTTTATCTCGAGGGCAGGGACCTGGCGGCGATGCCCGCGGCCGAACGGGCGCGCCGCATGAGCTATGTGCCCCAGGAGCATGTCCCGACTTTCAGCTATACGGTCCGTGATTTCGTCCTGACCGGCCGGGCCGCCCATCTTCCTCTCTTCTCCCTGCCCGCCGCCAGGGATTTTAAGGCCGTCGAGGAAGCCCTGGACTTCGTCGGGCTTCTGCCGTTCGCCGACCGCCCCTATGCCCAGCTGTCGAGCGGCGAGCGACGGCTGGTGCTCATCGCCCGGGCCCTGGCCCAGAAAGCGGGCGTGCTGCTCCTGGATGAGCCGACCACTTTTCTCGACCCGCGGCATGAGTTTGAGGTCCTGGAGTTCATCCGGCGCCTGACTCTGGAGCGGGGCATCACCGTCCTTCTCACCCTGCACAACCTGGAGATGGCGGTCAAGTATTCCGACGCCCTGGTGTTTCTCAAGGAAGGCAGAGTCTGCGCCGCCGGTCCTCCCGACGAGGTTTTGAGCGAAGCCCTTCTCCGGGACGTTTACGACATCCCCATGCGCATCGTCCGCTGCGAGGGGCGGAAGCTCATCATCAGGTAGGCCGAAGGCGCGAACAACGGGATTCCCCATGCCCCGAAGCTCCCCCCGCCTCGGCCGCCGGCGGAGGGGCGGGGACTGATTCTTCTGTTTGAAATCCAGCGTCTTCTTTTGTATAAGAGCATGTTGACCATGCGCCATAGGAAGAAAGCTTCTGGTCCGCGTTCCCGGCCGCCCGCCGCCGCGGGCGTCGAGATCAATCCCCAGTTCCGACGGGCGCTCGACCTCATGGAGGACACCGGCCGGCACGTATTCGTCACCGGCCGGGCGGGCACGGGCAAATCCACGCTGCTCGAGTATTTCCGCGACACGACCCGGAAGCGGATCGCCGTCCTGGCGCCCACGGGCGTCGCCGCCTTAAACGTCCGGGGCCAGACCATCCATTCGTTCTGCCGCTTCAAGCCGGGGATCACCCTCGACTCGGTCAAGAAGCTCCGGCCGGCCAAGGCGGGTTGCGCCGGAGGAACCGGGGGGCGCTCCGACTCCGGCGCGGAGGTTTACAAGAAGTTTGAGACCATCGTCATCGATGAGATCTCCATGGTCCGGGCCGACCTCCTCGACTGTGTGGAGAAGTTTCTGCGGCTCAACGGCCCCGACCCCAAGAGGGCGTTCGGCGGGCTGCAGATGGTCTTCATCGGCGACCTGTATCAGCTCCCTCCCGTGGTCACCTCCCGGGAGAAAGGGCTGTTCTCCGGGCCTTACGAGACGCCCTATTTCTTCTCCGCCCGCGCATTTCAGGATCCCCGCTTCGCCATGGAATTCGTCGAGCTGGAGAAGATCTACCGCCAGAGCGAGGAGAAATTCATCAGGCTGCTGAACGCCATCCGCAACCGCACGGTCACGGATGGAGACCTGGCCCGGCTCAATGAGAACTGCGACCCCGACTTCGTCCCGCCCGAAGACGAGCTCTACATCACCCTGACGAGCACCAACGATCTGGCCTCGAGCCGAAACCGCGAAAAGATCGACCGCCTGCCCGGCAGGGGACGCGCTTACGAGGGCCTTATCCTAGGTGAATTCGACCGGTCCTCGCTCCCCACGGAGGAGCGGCTCGAGCTCAAGACTGGCGCCCAGGTCATGCTCCTGACGAACGATCCCCAAGGCCGCTGGGTCAACGGCTCGATCGGCCGGGTGGACGCTATCATCCGCGAGAAGGGCGCGGACGACGTTGTCCAGGTCGAACTCCTGGGCGGCCTCCGGGTCGACGTCCTTCCCCACACCTGGGAGATCTACCGCTTTGCGCTGGATGAGGAAAGCGGAAACATCGTTTCCGAGCCCGTCGGCTCCTTCACTCAGTACCCCCTGCGGCTCGCCTGGGCCGTCACCATCCACAAGAGCCAGGGCAAGACGTTCGACCGGGTCATCATCGACTTCGGCCGCGGCACGTTCGCCCACGGCCAAGCCTACGTGGCCCTCAGCCGCTGTACGAACCTCCGGGGCCTCGTCCTCAAGAAACCCGTTCAGCGCGGCCACATCCGGCTCGACTACGACATCGTCCGGTTCCTGACGCGGTTCCAGTATCAAAAGGCGGACGAACGCCTGTCTTACGCCCGCAAGCTGGAGATGATCCGGGAGGCGATCAACGAGGGCCGCGACCTGGAGATCCTCTACCTCAAGCCCGACGACACCAAGGCGCGCCGCCGCATCCACCCCGAATCCGTGGAGATGATGGACTTCCGGGGGAAGCGATTCGAGGGGGTGTCGGCTTTCTGCTACAAGCGGGAGGACACGCGCCACTTCCGCATCGACCGCATGCTCGAGGTCAAGATCCTGTGATCATTTCTTAGGGGCGACGGAGAGGATCTTCCTGATGAGCTCCTCGTCCTGGGGCAGCTGTCCCACGCCCGGCAGACGGGGCACAAGAAGCGCCCAGTTGGGGTCCAGGGCGAAAACCCTTTTAAAAAGCGGCAGGCTTTCCTCCAGGCGGCCGATGGAAGCCATGGTCACCGCCGGCCAGAAGATCATCTCCGCGTTGTCCGGGACCATGGACATGGCCCGGGAATAGGCTTTCATCGCCTCCTCAGCCTTGTCTTCGGTCAGCAGATCATCCCCCCGGTTCATGTGCCGGTAGGCCTTGGCCAGGTGGACCAGGCGCTTGAGCTCGGCCACGGGGTCGGGATGGTCTTCGACGCGGAGGTCGAAGAGGCGGTCCTTCCACCACACGCCCGAGGATTTTCCCGCGACGACGATGACCGCCGCCGATTGGCGGCCGCGGATGTCGCCGCCCTGCGATTCGGCCGCTTCGAGAGCGGCCAGGAGCCTGTCCACGAGCTCGCCGCTCGTTTTTTGATAGGCTTCGGCCATGGCCGCCCAGACCGTGTCGCGCAGCATGAGGTTAGCCTGGCAGGAGAAGTTCGCTCCGACGACATGGCCCGCCTCAGGGATGCAGTTGCGGCCGGTATGGGCGGCGGCCAGGCCGGAAGCGTCGATAAAGGCGACTTGGCGGACATCTTCGTGAGAATCCGACTTGAGCAGGCCGGCCAGGGCGGCCGGCGCGGTTTTTCCGGCGCGCATCAGCTCCAGTCCCAGCGGCCCGTAGGAAGCCTCGACGAAGGACTGGGTGGCCACGGCGCCCACTCCTGCCTCCACCCAGGGGACGAGGAGCCCGACCGAGAACCAGTGGGACTGGACGGCCGCGCCCAGCTCTCCCGTGGCAGGGTCATAGGCCACGATGGAGTAGGTGTGGACGGGGCGGCAGGGCCCATCCGCCGGGAATAGGCCGCCGGCTGGAAAAAGCATCAGACAGAGGAAGGCGATTCGGACTTTCATATTTTCCTCCTCGAGGCGGGACTAAGCCCGGACCCGATGGTTTTTCATTCCGACCGTACGATCAGCGTGCTTTTTCTCGAATGGCCCGGAGCATGTCGGCCGTCATCGAGGCCAGGTCGAAGTCCGGCTTCCAGCCCCATTCCTCGCGGGCGGCCGAGTCGTCGATCGTCCTCGGCCAGGAGTCCGCGATGACCTGGCGGAAGTCGGGCCGATACTCGGCGACGAATTCGGGGATGTGTTTCTTGATCTCAGCGGCCAGCTCCGCCGCGGAAAAGCTCATCGAGGCCAGGTTGAAGTCGCAGTGGCGCTTGAGGCGGCCGAAGTCCGCTTCCATGAGGTCGAGCATGGCCTTGAGGCAGTCGGGCATGTACATCATCGGCAGGCGCGTCTCGGGGCCGAGGAAGCAGGTGTAGCGCTTATGTTTGACCGCCTCGAAGAAGATGGCCACGGCGTAATCCGTCGTCCCCCCGCCCGGAAGAGTCTCGTGGCTGATGATGCCCGGGTAGCGGCAGCCGCGCACGTCCAGGCCGTGCTTTTGGACGTAGTAATCGCCCAGGAGCTCGCCGGCGACCTTGGTCAGGCCGTACATCGTTTTCGGCCGCAGGATGGTCTCCTGCGGCGTTTGCTCCTTGGGCGTCTCCGGCCCGAAGACGGCGATCGAGCTCGGGCAGAAGACGCGGGTCAAGCCCTTTTCGCGGCCGACCTCGAGGATGTTGTAAGTGCCGTTGATGTTCACTTCCCATGCCAGCCCGGGATTCTGCTCCCCCCGGGCGGAGAGGATGGCGGCCATATGATAGATGGTATCGATGCGGCGGCGGTCGACGGCCGCGGCCACGTCGGCGCGACGGGTGACGTCCAGGGAGTCGAAAGGACCCGCCGCCTTGAGGCCGGGAGAGGGCTCGGCGATATCCGTGGCTACGACATTGTCCCGGCCGTATCTTTGGCGCAGGACGCGCACGAGCTCCGTGCCGATCTGTCCGCAGGCGCCGGTGACGAGGATCTTTTGCGTCTTGGGAGGCATGCCGTTCTCCAGGAAAGCTACTTATATCCAAGCCATTGACTCATGTCAAATTGAGGCCGGTGAGATCAGGGGAGGGCATCGGCGCCTCAACCCTCCCCCTGATCTCAAGTCGAGTCGAGAGAATCGTTATTTAAGACGGACATCATTATTGTGCCGGCTAATTGCGGAGGAGAGGGCTTTGGCGCCCCGCGCTTCGCAAGCCTTGCCTTAATGGGGCTAATCCTATAAATTAATAAACCCGCCCGGCGGCGGAAATTGTAGAATTTCTCGGGATTGATAAGGAGTGCGCGTTATGGCTCTCATTCTCAACGGAAAGAACCTGACCGTCGAAAAAGTCGTGGACGTGGCCCGCGGCGGCGAAAAAGTCGAGCTCGACCCCGAGGCCGTCGCCCGCATCAAGAAGTGCCGCGCCCTGCTCGAGGACAAGATTCGGAAGCGCGAGATCATGTACGGCGTCAATACCGGCATCGGCGAGCTGGCCGAGGTCGTCCTGACCGAGGAGCAGGTGGAGCAATACCAGAAATACATCATCTACAGCCATGCCGCGGGATACGGCCAGCCCCTGCCCGAGGACGTCGTCCGGGCGGCCATGCTCAGCCGACTGAGCGTCCACTGCCACGGGCATTCGGGGCTCAGGCTGGAGGTCGTCGAGACGCTCAAGGAGATGCTCAACCGGGGCGTGACGCCGGTCATGTGCGAGAAGGGGTCGGTGGGCGCCTGCGGCGACCTGTCGCCCATGTCGCAGATGGCCCTGGTGGTCATGGGCGAGGGCGAGGCCTTTTACGGTGGCGAGCGGATGTCCGGCCGCAGGGCCATGGAAAAAGCTGGCCTCAAACCCGTGGTCCTCGCAGCCCGGGACGGCCTGGCCCTCATCAACGGCTCGAATGTCATCACCGGAATGGGCACCCTGGCCCTCTACGACGCCGGACGGTGGCTGACAGCCTCGGAGATCGTGGCGGCCATGACCCTGGAGGTCCTCAACGCCAACATGAAGGCCTACGACGAGCGGCTGCACAAGGCGCGCGGCTACCCCGGCGCGCTCGAGTCGGCGGAGAACATCCGCCGCATCACCGAGGGCAGCGAGCTCCTGGCCCAGGGCAAGAAAAAAATCCAGGATTGCTACAGCCTGCGCAGCACCGGCCAGGTCGTGGGTGCCGCCCGCGACGCCCTGAAATGGGCCCGGCACATGTTCGAAGTTGAGCTTCACGGCGCGGCCGACAACCCGGTCTTTTTCCCCGACGAGGGGATCGTCCTCACCGGCGCCAACTTCCAGGGAGTGCCCATGGCCTTCGCCCTCGAGCTCCTGGGCACGGCCGTGACGACGGTCGCCGTCCTCAGCGAGCGCCGCATGAACCGCCTGATGAATCCCCACCTGAGCATGGGCCTGCCCGCCTTCCTGACCAAGGGCGCGGGCATGTTTTCCGGACTGATGCTCTCCCAGTACACGGCCGGCGCGCTCGTCTGCGAGAACCGTATCCTTTGCCATCCGGCGGCCACGGGCTCGATCCCGGCCGCGGCCGACCAGGAGGACTTCGTCTCCATGGGCATGACCACGGCCCTCAAGACGCGGCAGATCATCGACAACGCCCAGGCCGTGTTGGCCATCGAGCTCATGGCCGGCGCCCAGGCCCTGGACTTCCGGCGGCCGCTCAAGCCCAGCCGGGGCGTCCAGGCGGCCTACGAAATTGTGCGCAAGCATGTCGCTCCTCTCGAGGAGGACCGGCCTCTCTACGGCGATATCAACAGGCTGAAGAAAGTCGTCCAGTCGGGCGAAGTCCTGGAGGCCGTGGAACAAACGGTCGGCAAACTGAAGTGAAAACAGGGTCAAACAGCCGCATCGCCCTCGTCACGGGATCGAGCCGCGGCCTCGGCCGGGCGATCGCCCTGCGCCTGGCGGAAGAACCGGAGGTCGGCGGAGTCGCGGTCCACTACCGCTCGGAACGGGAGGCCGCGCTCCAGGTCGCGCGCCTCATCCGGGACAGGGGGAAGCGCAGCACCGTCATCTGGGCCGACCTCTACCAGGAAAAGCACTGCGGCCGCATACTGAACACAGCGGCGCAGAGGCTCGGAGGAGTGGACATTCTGGTCAATAACTTCGGCCCGCTCCTGATCACGCCCTGGAAAGACGTCACCTCGGCCGAGTGCCAGAGGATTCACCGGGGCAATTTTCTGAGCGCCCTCCACTGCCTGCAGGCGGCCCTGCCGGCCATGAAGGCCGGGGGGTGGGGAAGGGTGGTCAACATCGGCTACCACCGGGTCGAGCAGTGGAGCGCTTTTCCCGGCATCCTGCCTTACGCCGCGGCCAAGGCCGCGCTCCTGCTCATGACCCGCACGGCCGCGGCCGCGGAAGCCGGGAGCGGCGTCACGGTCAACATGGTCTCGCCCGGCCTCCTGCGGGGCGGAAAGCTCCCGGCCGGGAAAAAGATCCCGAGGGGGCTCGTCGGGGATCCGGCCGATGTCGCCGAGGCGGTGGCGTGGATCGTCTCGGACCGCGCGGCCGGGGTCACCGGCGCGAACATCATCGTCGCCGGGACCTGGAGGATGTGAGGAAAAACTCCCCGCCGGGAATCGCGGCCGACACGCCGGGGCCGCCTCGGACGGCCTCGTGGGGAGGGTCTCTCGCCGCTTGAATCATGCAACCGAATTCCTTGGATTTGTGTTAAAATAACGTCCCCTTTTAAAGAAGGATGAGAAAAACAGGGTAGGAAAGGCGCGGCGGAAATGAATTCTCCAAAAGACGGGAAAACATCCCTCAGGTCCTGGTTTGCGGGCGGGGCGGCGGCGCTCGTTGTCCTCCTGACCGCCGGAAGCTGCCGTTTCGGGATTCCCGACTATTCCCTGACGGTCGTTATCGAGGACGGCGTCACCGGCACGCCCGAGGCCGGAAGATACGTTCACCAGGAGCTGACGACCGTGGAATACAGCTATGTCGTGCTTGATCCGGCTCATACCGTCGAAGTCGTCATCAACGGCGTCGCGCGCACCATCGGCTACGGATCGATCGTCATGTACGGCGACGGCTATGAGCTGAAAGCCCGCCTCGTGGACCTCCGCGGCACCTGGAAAATGACTCTCACCTACGACGATGCCTCCATTTCCTCTCCCGGAGAATTCACCCTAACGCTCGAGGGAGCGGACCTGACCTCCGGGACATTCACCGACAGCCGTGGAGCGAGCGGCGTCTGGTCGGCGTATTCCGGCTATCTGACGCTGACTTATAACGACTGGTTCGATTATGTGCTCACCGGAACGGTGTTCTACATGCAGGGCACCTTCTCCGGGGAGGAGTTGACGGGCACCTGGACCGCCACGCGGCAGAACTGATTCGGTTTGTTCGCGGGCGGCGGATTCAACTTTTCGCCTCCTTTTATTATCTCATGAAGAGCCTGGATTTTTAGCCGGCGGGTCGGGGAATTCGGGTGACTAGGGATCGCCCCCCGGAGTTGACAGCCTTTCCGTTCTTGCTCTATTCTTCATCTCCGGGGAGAGGGGCATGACGATGTCTGAAGCCATTCCTGACGCCGAAGAGCTATCGGGTTCCTTCAAGGTCACCGTCTCGGTGCTCATCGCCCTGACGGCCTTGACCGGCGCGCTTTTCAGCTGGCGAGCCGTCCGGATCGCCGACAGCGCCGGCGTTCAGGATTCGAGGGCCATCCAGGCCGCCCTGCACGAGGCCAATACCGAAATCGCCATCGCCTCCAACGCTACGCAGCAGCGCGACGCCTTCCGG
>Ga0154646_158_pt3 | contig 17245 bp, 13 predicted proteins | sample Rifle2008BG13ft_FD_116075 | JGI IMG/M metagenome (GOLD analysis project Ga0154646, IMG submission 116075) | Candidatus Aminicenantes bacterium RBG_13_62_12 | reverse complement strand
TGAAGGTGCATGTCGATGATGGGTGGTCTGCGACTGTCGATTCCCGTCTTGGCCGCTGCGGGGTCCAAGCAAAGCGCAACCGCCACGAGAAGGAATACCAGCGTGGTCAACCTTTGCATGAGATCCTCTTTCGAACCCGCGTATCATCCGCCGAACAATAATTAGACGGATCCGTATAAGACGCGGAGCTTCTTTTTTCTGTCCTCATAAGACACCTTAGGATTTCCCGCCAAAGTCACGATAAAGCCTGTTTGTTCAATGACTTGCCACCTGCCCATGCATTTATCCTGTCGTCTTATGCGGGTCGGCATAAGAACCTCCTTCTCAAAGCCCATCCATAGAGCTACGAACTCCAGCCTGTCTACGGTTAAGGACATGGGTATATTTCATCGAGCATGAAGCGTTTTACCCAATGGCAAGATGACATTTCGGAGAAAATCAACTGAACCCCTTCGTCTTAAGCGGGATTCTAGGTCGGCCCGGACGGGATGTCAAGCCTGGAAAATCCGCTTGTCATCGTGCACCATTCAACCCCGTCGTTGGCGGCACAGCAGACGACTTGCGTGATTGACTTGACGTCGTACGGACGCTTTTCTTCAAACCCGCTTATTTTTCCACAAAATATCGAAGGCCCAAGCCCACAAAAAAGATATCGAGGCCATATGTCTCGACCGTGACGAGGCCGGCCTCTTCGAATTGTCTTTGCCGCGAGGCGCCGAAGGCGTAGCCGCAGGCGAAATCGATTTGTGCTCGGACGGTCCGCCATCCGCATCCCAGGGTGACGGTTCGCTTGTCGACGTCGATATTCCCCAGGTTCAAGCTTTCTTCGGGGGCGGCGGCCGGATCCCAGCTGAACCCGGCCCGCGCCTGAAGCGCGGAAGATACGGACCATTCCAGGCCGGCCCTCAGGATAAGGATGTTCCGGTAATTCATGGCCGCGGGAACGGAGACGTCCCCGGCGAGGGGAACGTCCTTAAAGACCTTGTCGAGCGTTTTCAGGGAGGACCACATGGCATACTCGGCGGAAGCAGCGATCAAAAGACGTCCTCCGGCGCGATAAGAAAGGCCGGCTTCGACATCCCAGGGCAGTTGAAACGATGTCTCCGAAGGAAACCGGAGGGTGATGCCCTCGAAATCCAAGGAGGTGCGGCCGGCGGTCTTCATCCTGGCCGGGCCCTTGATACAGAGCCCCAGGCTCAGTTCAGGGAGAGGTTGAGCCAACAGCCCCAGGCTCGCTGAAACGGCTCCTCCGGTCTCGTCATTATTGATAAGCCCGAAGGGCTCCATCTCCGTGGTCAGGCTCAGTCCCGCCCGGTAGATGTTCAGGGCAAGGCCGACGGACAGGCGATCGCTCAGGCGATAGGCGACGGCGGGCGAGAGGGAATAGATTCCCAGCGCCGACTTGAGCGGCATTCCCGTGTCCTGCTGTTTCCAATCGACTCCGCTGGCCGCGTAAGCGAGGAAGACGCCGAAGCCGAAAGTCAGCTTCGAGTTCGGCCGATAGGCCGCAAATCCTTGAGGCATGACGCCGTGGCGGCGGCTGACAGCCGGAGGCCGGCCGGGGACGCCGTAGGAATGATCGGGCCGGACGTAGAATCCCTCCAGGTCGACGGTCCAGACGCTCCGCATCCCGGCGAGACCGGCGGGGTTGAAAAATACGCCGCTCGGGTCGCCGGAGATCGAAACGAAGGCCCCTCCCATGGCGGCCGTCCTGGCGCTGATAAGGATGTTGTTCCAGCTGCCTCCCCGGGCCGGCGAAAACACGAGAAACGCAGCAGCGCCGAGCCAAATCCCTCCCCTGACAAGCCGCGGCAACAGACTCCCTTCGCTTTTCTTCATCCGGAGACCCTAGTCCGGTGAGAAATATCATTCCCCCCGGAAGCTGTCAATCCCGGCCGAGTTTTCGGATGCACCTCTAATCATGTGTACACATCACAAAAAATGAGATGCATCCTGTCTTTCCCGGCCGTTCTTGACATGCTCCCGGCCCCCCTTTATGCTTGCGGCCGGTGAAAGACAAAAAGCCGCGGACCGAGACCGCGTCCGCGGGCGCAACGAACCCGACGGGCGAGTCCCTCCCGCCGCTTTTTTCCCGGCAAGGCATCGCCCGCGAGTTTCGCGAGCACTTCCCGATCTGGCTCGTCTACATCACCGCGGTCGGGATGCTCCACGCCACGCTGGCCAACGTCCCCGCGCAGGCCTTCGCCGGCGCCGGATTCCCGCGCCAGATGTTCTTCGTCACGACGCTCTTCCCGCTGTCATGGTTTACCCTGTACTTCATCCTGCGCATCCGGAGGTCGAAGCGGGCGGCGCCCCGTTGGAAAGCCTATCTGGCCTTGGCCGGTCTTGTCCTGGGCGTGCCCCTGGCCGTCTTCTTTTTTTATCTGCCCTATCCCTTCACTCGCGACCAGATGAAGGCGCTCTACGAGTTCTCGGCGTTCTTCTGGGCGGCGCTGCTCGCCGTCCATATCATTCTCGCCCGCGGCCGCCACGCCCTGGCCCTATTCTTCGGCGTCGCCCTCTCCTTCGGCCTGCTGCTCGAGAACACGGGGATCATCATGGGCTTCTTCAGCGAGCCCGGATTCCGCGTTTATCTCTGGTTCCTCCCCGCTCCGCTGTGCACGGTGTTGTCCTGGAGCATGGTCTTCGCCGTCGCGATCTCCGTGACCGACCGGTTGAGCGAGTGGGCGGCGTGGCTGGCTCCCTGGAAAGGAGCGTGGCGCCGGGCCGGTGCGGCCGCCGCGATGGCCTTGTGCCTGGACGCGCAGATCGACCCCCTGGCGTCGCTATCGGGCCTGTTCTGGCGATGGAACGACCTATTGTCGCCCGTCTTCTTCGGCGTGCCCCTCGTCAACTTCGCGGCCTGGTTCGGCGCGGTCTCGGTGTTCAGCTTCTTTACGTTTCGGGTCCGCGACCGCCGGGACTGGAGCCCTGGCCGCAAGAACTACGAGTTGTTTCTGCGCGTCCCTTTGGCCTGTTTTCTCGCCTTGGCAGTATGTTTTTCCGTCGTTGCCGTCGCCGAGGGAGGGTTTGACGGGCCCAGCTTCCGGATCTTGCGCGCCTTCGGCGAGCGCCTGCTTGCCCCCTGAAGGACCGCGCCGGGCCGGCGGCGGGATGCCCGCTCATCGCCGGGATTCGCTCGACCCCTGCGCCCGGAATCTTCGTTTTCACCCTAGATTGCCGATAGACTCGCGTCCATTCTTTCAGAGGCTATCGGCAATTTTGGGTTTTCAGGGCTTGGAGCGGAAGCGGTAGCCGACGCCGTGCACGGTCAGGATGTGGCGGGGCGAGGACGGGTCGGACTCGACCTTGCGCCGCAGTCGAGCGATGTGCTGGTCCAGAGTGCGGGTCGTCCCCTCGTATTTCATCCCCCATACGGCTTCCAGGAGATCGAAGCGCTCCATGACCTGGCCGTCATTGTCGACGAGATGCCTGAGCAGTTTGAGCTCCAGGCCGGTCAGAGTGAAATGCTCGTTCCCCCGCCGACCTTCGTAAGTCTTCGGGTCGACGCGCACATCGCCGAAAACGATAGGGCTAAAGTCTTGGGGCCGCGTCGCGGTCCGGCCCCGGCGGAGCAAGGCTCGCACGCGGGCCAGGAGCTCGGCCACCCCGAAGGGCTTGACCAGGTAGTCGTCCGCACCCAACTCCAGGCCCACAACCTTGTCCGCCTCCCGGCCCTTGGCCGTCAGCATGAGGATGGGAGTCCGCGCGTCTTTGGACCGGATCTCGCGGCAGACATCGTAGCCGCTCTTCTCCGGAATCATGATGTCCAGGAGCACGAGGCTCGGCCGCGACGCGGCGAAGAGCCTCAGGGCTTCCTTTCCGTCCGCGGCCTGCGCGGTCTCGTAGCCCTCGCCCCGCAGCAGGTCGACGAGGCCGGTCAGGATGGCGGCGTCGTCCTCGACGACGAGGATTTTTTCTTTCCTCATGGCGCCTCGACCCGGGGCAGCCAGATCTCAAACAGGCTGCCGCCGCCCGGGCGGGGCGCATAAACAAGATCGCCGCCCTGGTCGCGCACCAGGCGGCGGGCGATCGTCAGCCCCAGCCCCGTGCCCTTCGTCCTGGCCGTCAAGGAATCGTCCGCGCGGAAGAATTCCTGGAAGATTTTCTTGGCCTGCTGGCGCGGAACGCCGATGCCCCGGTCGAAGACGCGGATGAAGGACTCGCCGGCTTCGGCCGCGACCTCGACTTCGATCTCCCGGATCGCGTCCGAATAGTTCTCCGCGTTGGACAGGAGGTTGAGCAACGATTGTTTGAGCGCTTCCTCGTCCGCGCGGACGAAGACGCGCTCGTCCGGCGTGCGGAGAGCGAGATGGAATCCATTAGGCTCGAGCCTCGGCCGCTGGCTCTCGGCGACTTCTTCCGCCAGCCGGCCCACGTCGAGGAGCTTCACAGAGTAGGTTATCTTTCCTTTATCCATCCTGGAAAAATCGAGGACATTGTTGATGAGCCGGGTCAGGCGGTCTGTCTCCGAGACCATGAGACCCAGATATTGTTCCCGCTTGGCCGGCTCGCTCTGCCGTCCTTCCTTGAGCATCTCGGCGAACATCCGGATCGAGGTCAGGGGCGTCTTGAGCTCGTGGGAGACGTTGGTGACGAATGTCGTCTTGTTCCGGGCCGCTTCCATCTCGCGGCGGAGCGTCTTGAGCACTAAGGTTCCGCCCGTCAGGATGGAGACGAGAAAGGTCAGGACGAGAATCCACAGGACCAGGGCCGTGAAGTCCGCCCGCGAGCGGATGAGGCCCGGGTCGGTGAGGTAGGCCGCCGTCTCCCAGCGGGGCAGGAGCTCGCTCACCTCGCGCGAAACAAAGGGGCGGCGCCAATCGCGCGCCCCTTCCTCATCGGGAGTGAAGAGCGGCCGTCCGGATTCGTCGAGAACGGTCAGAATGCGGGAGGAGGAATACGCCGGTGGCAGCGCGCCCACAAGCCGGGATTTGAGGACGGAGGAATCGATGACGCAGCCGAGGATGGCCCCGCTCCCGGATCTCTTCCAGAAGAATAGAAACAGGTCCTCGCCGAGAAAGCGCGGGATCAGTCCGGTGTCGCGGCCGGAGATGATCCGGCTGAACTTCATCGGCTCGGAGATGAAAATCGACTCGGTCCGGGCCGGCGTCGCCTGCTTTGACGCCCGGCCTGCGCCGGGGACGACCGACCGGCTCAGGGGCTCGCGGCCGCGCTCCCGGGCCTGCTGGTAGACCTGCTCACGGATGTTTTCGTTGGCTTCGAATTCCTTTAAAACCATCTGGGATTGAGCGTAATCGGCGCCGGGGTCTTTTGTCTTCTCCCGGCCGGGGGGCGGCGCGGGAGCCGTGGACGCGCTCTTGTTCACGGTTGCTTCAGCGGGAGCCGCTTCCAGGGTTCGGGCTTCTTCCTTGGCCGGCGAGCGGGCCTGAACAGGATGAGACCCGCCCGGCCCGGAGGCGATCTTGTCTTTCTCCCCGGCGGCCGGCGCTTCCCGGCCGGCGGCTTCCGCGCCGCCCGTTTCCAGTCCGGCAAGACCCGCGATCTCCGGGCCGTAAACATCGACGATGTTCTGGTAGACCGGAATCTCGGCTTGATCCGTGACGAATTCCCGGTTGGACCTGAGAAAGGCGATCTCGTTTTCGGACGCCGAGGACGTCGGGCGGGGCCAGAGAATTTCGAGCCCGGGGGAAAGAAGGAACGGGGTTCGAACCAGCGGGCTCGATGCTTTCCAGGAAGCGAACGCCGATCCCGGGTCATTCATTGTCCCGGCGGGAGCCGACCGGTCGAGCTCGTCCCTGACGCTCTCGAGCTCCGAGCTCATCAATCCCACGACGTGGACGAGCTCGGCGTCGATCGTCCGCTCAAGCTGCTTCTCGATGTAAGCTTCCTCGCGGTTGACGGCCCGAACGGCAAGGAAGGCCAAAAACCCCGCGGGCAGGACCACGGCCGCCAGGAACAGCAGCCGCAGCCGGGAGGACAGCTTCAAGCGTTCCATTTTTTTCTATCTTCCCACGCCGCGATATCCTTTTCAAGCCGCCGGGCCCTTCCCGAACTCGCCGGGAGATGCCCAAGGGATTTCCGACCCGGCTGGGCATCGCATCGCCGGCGGCGATTCCGGGGCGCCTCACTGAAGACAGACCCGGCGGCCCGGCGTACGAAAACAAGGGGGAGGGTTGTGACGCGGGGCGTCGAGACCCTCCCCCCTGTTTCGCCTGTTCACTGCGACGTGTTCACCGGGACGTCCGCCCTCCGCCGCGGATGACGGGCATCCGCTGCTCGGGCGTGTCCACGACCTTCATCCTATCCGGCTCCTGGGGAAAGCCGGCCATGTGGATGACCGCCTCCCGGAGGACGAGGGCTTTGAACATCGCCGCCGCGCCGCCGCTCTCGAGCTCATAACCCAGGTCCAGAGCGGGCTTGCGGGAATATTCCCGGCCGGCAAAGGCTCTCAGGAAATCGGCCGCCGCCTTCTGGCTGAGCACCCCGTCATGTTTTTCGTGGAGCGAGGACAGGGCCGAGGATTTCAGGATTTTCGGCCACTGTTTCTTGAAGAGGTGAGCGTTGGCGAAAATGTCCGCGCTGACCGGCCGAGCCCCCAGGCCGACGACCACGCCGACCGTATCATCGGACAGCTTCAGCTCATCGGCGAGCGTCTTTTCGATCCCGCCGATGGCCTTCTTGTGCTCCTCTTTGTCATAGGCGTCCTGGTAGGCGCTCGTTCCGGAAGCGACGCCTAGGTTCCGGTTCTGGGCCTGAACTTCCTCCCAAATCCGGCTCTGAGCCGCGGGCGCTTGTTCGGCCGCCCTGGCCCTGAGCTTGTAGGTCCCGAGGTTCTCCTTGCTGGTGAAGGCTGTGGAATTCGCCGTCCAGCGTCCCTGTTCCACGCAGAACACGGGCACGATCAGGTTCTTCGTGCCGGGCGCCAGGAGAACGTCCTGGGCCAGGATCCGGTCCTGCCGGCAGCCGGTCAGGATCTCACCGGCCATGAGGAACAGGACGGACTTGGACAGGTTGGAGATCTTGACCTGGGGAACGCGGCCGCCGTCGACCTCGGTGATCTCGATCGCCTTCGTCTTGAGGGCCTCCTCGAGGGTGACATATTCAGTCCGGTCGGCGATCCTCCGGGCATAGACGGGCACGATGGTCAGGTTCCTGACGGTCACCGGTTTCCCGACTTCGAGAACCCGGACGAGACTCGCCACGGGGTTCGTCGCGTCCGCCTGCGTCGCCGCTCCGCCGCTCCAGGCCGGAAGCAGGAAGGCCAAGGCGAGAACCGCAGCCGCAGCCGAAATGCGTTTTCTCATGATAACCTCCTTCGGGACGTCTTTATCGACATCCACACTCACTATACAAAGACGGCCCCGAAGGCGTGTCACCGCGGGGTAAAAAGAGTGTAAAATGATTGTAAACAATCGACGGGAGGCGCCGGGAAACACAAAATGAATTCGGAGCATGAGCGTTCGGTGGTGAAATCTGAGCAAAAGGGCTTCTGGATGTTTTTTTCTCCGGGATATTCAGATTGATCCCCGCCCGGTCAGTGCCTCAGAATTGACTGTTCAGGCAAGAAACCCGCGCAGCTCGGCAAGCCTTTGCCCCACCGGGACCCTGAAGCGGCAGCTCGCGACGCAGTCCGCGCAGGAGGAACAGCCCTCCAGGCCTCGACCTCTTGGAATTCCGCGGAGCGCTTGTCCCGCCTGCTCGGCGTTTCCGTAGCTTCCGACGTACATGTGCGCTCTGATAAGCGAAGGGATGTCCACTCTTTGCGGACATGTCGCCACGCACGCGCCGCACTGTTGACAGACGGCCCTCAGGGCGGCAGCGACCACGCGGTCTTTTAAGAAAGTCTTTTCCTCCTCGGTATAGTCCAGGTTGAGGGCCACGCCGAAATCCTGCTCCAATTCGTCGAAATTCTGGCAGCCGGGCACGGCCGTGGTGATGAAATCATGATGGAGAACCCACTTGAGCAGGGCCGGGTGGCTGATTTTAGCGGCGTACTCCCGCCTCTCGGGTTTTTCGTCGCTCGAACTGTACCAAGGCTGCTTGCACTGCGTTTTCATGGCGATGAGGCCGATGCCCGCTGCGGCCGCGCCCTTCATGGCGGCGATCAGGTCGGAGTTCTCACCCATGGCATAATTGAACGCGGTGAGCACGACGTCGTAGGAGCCGTCCGCCGCGGCCTGACGAAGGCATTCGGCCATGTTGGTATGCGTGGAGAAACCGACGAATCGCGCTATCCCCTGTTTCCTGACCGTTTCTAGACCCTGGAGCAGGCCGGGCATGTTCATATAATCCCCGGATTGAACGTCATGGAGGTAGAGAAAATCGATCGAGTCCTTCCGGAGCCTTTTCCGGCTGCCCTCGGCATGCCTGAGCACGTACGCGGCGACCTGGGCCTGATCCATCTGTCGAATGACCGTCTTTGGAAGCAAGGGGACCTTGGTGGCGACGGCCACCTTGTCGCTGAAGTTCATGTCGTTCAATACCGTTCCGATCATCTCTTCGTTCCGGCCGAGACCGTAGTTGAACGCGGTGTCCACATGACGCATCCCCAGGTCCAGTGCCCTGCGGATGATCATATCGTTCCGGCCGGCGTTCATCGCCCCTAGGCTGACGATCGGCAGATGAATATTCGTCTTGCCCAAGACACGCGTGACGGGACGGCCGTTCTGCAGGATACCGGACGCCGCAGCGCCCAGGGCGGGCAACCGGCTCACCGCGCCCAGGAGGCCCAGGGAAGCGAGGCCGCGGGTGGAATGGCCGACAAATTCTCTCCGGGTCAGCCCCCTTGTTTCTTTCTTCATGCTCGGCTCCTTCCGTGTTTTATTCGTCCATGACCAGGCGAAATCCAAGGAAATTGAACGCATATTCGTGGTTCTCGCCGTTGCGGCCGGCGCTGCGGCAGGAAGCGCCGTTTCCCAGCCAGCTTCCTCCTCGGAAGACACGCTCGGGTTCCGGTCCGAGATAAACCGGGTTTCCCGCGGCGTTCTTCTGGAATGACTCGGGATGCGCATAGACATCGGCATTGTAAGCATCCTGGCACCATTCATAGACATTGCCGTGCATGTCGAACAGCCCCCATGGGTTCGGCGGAAAACTTTTGACGGGTATCGTTCCCTCCCTGGCGTCGCCCGCCGAGGCCTTTCCATAGGGATACTGCCCGTCGAAGTTGGCCTGGTCCGAGCCCAGGCTGTCGCCGCACGAAAAAGGAGTGTTCGTGCCCGCCCGGCAGGCGTATTCCCACTCCGCCTCGGAGGGCAGCCGGAATTTCCGCCCGGTCTTGGAGTTCAAGGCGGCGATGAAGCCCTGGACCTCATCCCAGGTCATCCACTTGACCGGGTGCTCGGGGGTTTCGTCGAAAAAGCCGACGACATCCTCTCCCGTCACCGCCTGCCAGACTCCCATGGTCACTTCGGTCTCTCCCATCCAGAACCCTTCCTCGATCTTGACCCGGCGCTGCGGTCCTTCGGTCGGCTGCCGTACGGCTTCGTCCTGCGGAGACCCCATCAGGAACTCTCCGGCCGGGATGAAAACCAGGATAATATCCGCCCCCTCCACGGTCACGGTCCGCTTTTTGATTCCGGCCGGTTCCTCGACCGAGGCGTTCGACGTCCAGGATACCGCCAGGAGGCCGAATCCCATAGCCAAGCACAAGAATGTCGTTGTTAGTGCGATCGCCGTTTGCTTCCTATTCATCGTTGTCCGTCCTTTTGCGGCTTATATTAATATATCGTGGGACTAGCTGCAAACCGATTCCTTTCTCCCGCTTCCTACTTGCTTGGTTCTTCTCCAGGGGTTTCTCGCGGCCCTCGCATTTCGGGCAGGTCATAGGGTCCGCCTTGCGGATCATGGCCGCCAGAGCCCTGGAGGGGATGCGCCGGAGGTCTACCTCGACAATCCGGAGAGCTAAAGTAGTCAAGCTCTCCCTCCGGACCTTCCCCCGATGGGCGTTGGCTCGGCCTCGCTCTTGGTTCTGGCCCGGACCCGGCTGTGGACGGAGAAGCCGCTGTGTCGCCAGGAGAGGAGCCGCTCGGCCCGCTCCGGGTTCAAGAGCTCCTTGCCAAGCAGGACGTTTCCCTTTTTCGAAGCGGCCTGCTTAAAACAGGGGGGAAAGAATCTCTGTCCGCTAAAAAGGCTGTTCGAGGGAGACGGCTTCCATGCCGCCCAGGACGCGGCCGCCGCCCTCCGTGACGACGAAGCAGTCCTCGATGCGCACCCCGAATTCCCTGGGGATGTAGATCCCCGGCTCGTTGCTGAAGGTCATGCCCGGCTCGAGCTTGAGCGCGTTGCCCTTGACGAGATAAGGATACTCGTGCCCCTCCAGCCCGATGCCGTGGCCGAGCCTATGAGAGAAATATTTATACCACGGCCCGAACCCGGCCTCCTCGATGACCCGTCGGGCGGCGCGGTCCACGTCCTGGCAAGCGACCCCCGGCCGGACCACGGCCTGCGCCGCCGCCTGCGCCTTCCGGACCACGTTCCAGATCTTTCGTTGCCTGTCCGTCGGGTTGCCGAAAACGACCGTGCGGGTGACGTCCGAGCGGTAGCCCTGGACGCCGCAGCCTCCGTCGACCATGACGACGTCGCCTGGGACGAGTTTCCGCTCGACCCGCGATCCGTGGGGCAGGGCCGTGCCCGGTCCAAACTGGGGCCAACCGCCGCCCGCGACCCCCATCCTCTGCGTCGCGGAGCTGACGGCCGCGGCCAGTTCGCGCTGGCTCATGCCCTCGCGCAGGCCTCCGAACGCCTCCTCATAAGCCAGTTTGGTGATCTTGTTGGCCAAGTCCATATACTCGATTTCCTTGGCCGTTTTCACCGCGCGGCAACCCTGCGTCACGGGGGCTCCATCGACAAGCTCCAGGCCCCCCGCCTCGCGTCTCAGCCCATGAACCTCGAAGCTCCTGAGGTCGGGAGCCAGCGCAAGCCGGCCGCCTCCCGCCCCCCAATCTTTCAATATCCCGGCCACGAGGGCGTAAGGGCTCTCGTGCTCCTCCCAGGAGCGGACCTCCTGGTCCCGGGGAATGAGCTCCCCGGCCCGGTCGAGCTCGAAGGCCGGACAGACCCAGGCCGGAGCGGCTTTGCGGCCGAGCACCAGCCCGAACGGCCGCTCGCTCAACCCCCAGGCGACGCCCGAGAAATAGACGAGGTTGGCTCCGCCGCCGAGGAACAAAGCGTCCAGGCCGCTATCGGCCATGAGGCGGCGGGCCTTCTCCCGCCGCGCTTCGTAGTCCTCGGGCCGCAACGGCTCGAGGCCGACGGTCAAATCCTCGAGCGCCTCCGTCCGTGGAGCGGACGCGAAGCCCTGGCGGAGATCCGCGAGCCCCAGAGCGGGCAAGGCCGCTCCCGCGGCCTTCAGGAACGATCTGCGCGTAACCATGGCCGACCTCCTCAGGACCTTCAGGAACGGCGCCCGAGGCCGCGCCGTCAGGCTGTCTTCTTGATGAAGACAATCGTCGTATCGTCGAAGGGCATGACTCCGGCGGTGAATTCCTGGAATTGCGCCTTGATCTCCTTGAGGAGATCGGAGGCGGGCCGTTTGGAGTTGCGCCGCAGAAAATCGAAAATCTTCTGCTCGCCCATCTCCTGGCCGGCCTTGTTCCGGCATTCGGTCAGGCCGTCGGTGAACAGGATCAGGATGTCGCCTTTTTCCATCGCCGCCGTCCCGACCTCATACTTCGAGGAGTGGAACATGCCCAGACACAAACCCGAGGGCTTAAGCCTCTCGAGGGCGCCCTTGGATTTGAACAGCGCCGGCGGGTTGTGTCCGGCGTTGACGTACCGCACCCCTCCCGTCTTGAGGTTGAGCTCGCAGAAGACGAAGGTGATGAAGCTGTTGGATGACGAACTGCGGTGGACGAAATTGTTGAGCCTCGAGGTCATGGCCGCCGGGTCGTAACCGGCAGAGATCTCGGACTGGAGAGAGGCGCGCAGCGAGGCCATGAGCAGGGCGGCGCCGACCCCCTTGCCCGAAACATCGGCGATGATGACTCCCAGTCGCCCCTCGTCGATGGGCAGGAAGTCAAAATAATCGCCCCCGACCTCAAAGCAGGGCAGGTTCAAGCCGATGATCTCATAGCCCTCGACACGGGGGCTTCCCTGGGGCAGCAGGTCGCGCTGGATCTGGGCGGCCAGGGCCAGTTCCCGCTCCATCCTCTCATTCTCCAGGGCTTTTTCCACCAGGCGGGCGTTTTCGATCTTGACCGCCGCTAAGTTGGCCAGCAGGGTGAGGAGTCTGAGGTCTTCCTCGTTGAACTGGTCAAGAAGAGCGGTGCGGTCGGCGTAGACGATGCCGATGACCTTCTCGTTGTTCCAGAGGGGCACGCAGATCGCGGACTTGATTTGGGCGGTGATGATGCTGTCCCGGGCTCGGAACCTCGGGTCGGACATGGCGTCCTGGGACAGGACGGCAAGCTCCTGATCGAAGGCCATGTCGACGATCGACCGGCTGAGCTGCATTTTCTGGCCGGCCAGGCTCTTGTCGTTGATACGGACCACCTTGGGGATGAGCTGCTCGGGACTTCCCTCTCTGAGCAGGAGCGCGCCCCGGTCCATAGGCAGGTTCTGGGAGATGAGCTCCATGATGTGCTCCAGGAGCTCGTTCAAGGGCCGGTGCAGAAGCAGGGCTTTGCTGACCTCGGTCATGACCGAGTAGAGGCGGTGCTCAGCCTGAATTTTCTCCAGGTCGACGGAGGGAACCGCGGCCCGGGTCGAGGTCCGGCTGGCGGGCATTTTCAGGATGTCGTTGAGCTTCATGATGGTGTTGAAGCTCGTGGAGGGCTGGGGTCCGTCGGAAAGCTCGACGTTGGACATGAGCTTGCGGTCGAGGGACAAACGGGTCTGGCCGATAAGGATCTCGTCCCCGGAACGGATCTCGACCTCGCCCTGGGTCCTCTTGCCGTTGACATAAACGCCGTTCTTGCTGCCCAGGTCCCGGATCCGGTAGCGGCCCTCGTCGATGGTCAGGGCGGCATGATGGCTGGAGCAGAAGGGGTCGGGAAGGGGGAGGGTGTTGTCGTCGCCGCGGCCGAAGGTGATCTTTTCCCCCTCCAGGGGAAGCGTGAAGGGCTCGCCTCTTTTGGGGTAGACATACAGCGTGGCCATGGAAAACGACTCGCAGTGATTGTAGCCCTCCGGAACGGGAATTTCAAGGTGTCGGCATTTTGTTCAGAGCCTTGAGCAGGCGGCCGGCGGATTTGGCCTTCTCCTCCAGAGGGAGGTCTTCCACCAGGGGCAGGAGAAAGGGCTTGATATCCTTGCGCAGGAGGTTGTCGAGGAGCTCAATTGAATAGTCGATCGCCTTTTTCGTCCCGGCCAACAGGTTTTGGTAAGCCCGGCGGATGTCTTCCGGAGAGTAGATCAGCCCCAGCAGGGCGAATACGCTTTTCATGCATTTGAAGAGCTTGAGCTCGAGTTCGCGGGCCCGGCCTTCCTTTGCCCGCCCGGTTTTCAAGGCGTGAAATCTCTCGAGATCCCTATAGGCGGAGCCGAGGAGCCGCAGCACTCCTCCCAGGACAACGGACTCGGCCAATTCGACTTCCGGCCGGGATGTTTTCAGCTTGGCCAGGGCTTCGATGAGCTCCCCTTCGAGCATCGTGCCGGCTTTCCGGAACTCGGCCTGGAGGGCTTCGGCCGCCCGCTGAGTTCCGACCAGGGCCAGGACTTCGGGGATCAAACGTCTGAGACGCAGGTCCTCCTCAGGGTCGGCCAGGTAGTCCCTGAGCGTCCCCACGGCCCTGTCCCCGTACTCGCTCAAGGCCAGGACGGCCGCCCGGGACACGGCCGGACGGGCCAGGCAGGCCATGACATCGGGCAGCAGGGCCCGCCGTTTCAGCCGCCCGGAACTCTGCAGGGCGTAGCTGACGACCTCGGTCGATTCGTCGCGCAGAAGAGGGACGAGGTTCCGGACCAGGGGCGAGCCGGGCTCCATCAAGCCCAGGGCCTTGGCCGCCTCCATGCGGATCGTCTCCGACTCCGGCCCGGTTTCCCTGGCCGCGCGGTCGAGGTACCGTCCCATGACCTGCTGGTAAACATCGAGCTCCAGGATCTCGCGGACCTGGGTGTCTATGGACTCCTCGGGTAGGCTGTCGTCCGTCTCCGGAAAGATGGGTTCGCCGTCCACCTCCAGGAGAGAATTCATGGCCCCGGCCCGAAGCTCATTCGACCGATAGGCGATGACATTCCGCAGCTCGGGCGTCATGCGCTCCCGCCGGATGAGATCGTAGAGGTTCATGGCATACAGCACCGAGCTGCGCCGGCGGCTTTCCAGGGTGTCGAACACCAGCTTGGTGGTGTCGACGTCGATCCGTTCGAAAACCAGCCGGTCGGCGTCCTCCCATTTGATCTTGAGGTGGCGCTTGACGACCTCGGCGTATTCCCTGGTGATAAGCACGGCCAGGGCCGCCCAGGCCAGGCAGAACAACGCCGTCAGGACGCTCACGCCCCGGAGGGAGAGGGGCAGGACGAGGAGCAGGACGGCGGCCAGCCCGTCGGCGAATTTGTTGACGAACATGTCGATGAAGGCCTTGGCCTTGAACTTCACTTCCGCCGGAACGGGGATGTAGAGAAGCTCGCGCACGGACTGGCTGAGGGTATGGGACAGGCTCTTGTCCAAGCCCTTGACCGGGACGGCCCACAGGAGAAGCCGCGCCACGGGCACCAGGAAGACGGCGGTCGCGCCCAGAAAAAGGACAGCCGGGGGGATGAACAGGGCCGCCAGGATTCCGTAGCTCTTGAGGATGCGGCTGGACAGCAGGTGATGGAGGAGGGTGGAAAAAACCAGCAGACCCAGGAAAAACGTGCCCAGGAACGAAGTCCGGGCGTCCTTGAGTGGCAGGGACGCTTCCACCACGGAGCTGAACTGGAAATCCACGAGCGTGGTGACCACGATGCCGGCGGCCACCAACGCGGCCAGGAGCCGAAGATAGCGGTTGCGGCGGACGATGTTGAAACTCTCGGCGTAGCCGGGCCGCGCTCCGGCCGGGGTTTTGCCGGGAGCCGCCGCATCCTCCTCCGCCCGTTCACGGGCTCCCAGGCTGCGGACGAGAAAAAAAGCGCCGGCTAATAACGCCGGGCATATCAAAATCAGGTTCTCCGTTCCGACGAGACGGGCCAACCGCGAGGCCAGCAGCGCTCCGGCCACGCCGCCCCACAGCCCGCCGCTGACGAAAAATCCGACCAGGCGCCGGGCCTGGCGGGGGTTGAACCGGTCGTTGACCGCCATCCAGAACTGCATGACCGAGGCGACAATGAAAAGGTCCGACCAAAACCAGAAGAGCATCGATACCCAGGGCCAGTGGAAGCTGAACAGCCAGCGGAAGAGGAACAGGCTGGCGATGAAGAAGAGGAGGCTCCGGGAAATATAAGTCCGCCGGTTGAGGCGGGCCAGGAGCCTGGAATTGAGAGACACGGCCAGCCCCATGAGCACGGCCGTAAACAGGTAGGCATAGGGCAACCGCTCGGCCGTCAAGTCCATAAGGTAAAGCGACAACTTGACCGGCTTGACGACGTAAGCGGTGAAGGTGATGAGGAAGAAATAAAAGAACATCCGGAAAACGACGGCCGTCTCCTCGGGCCGCACGTCGACCACCCGTTTGAGCAGCCGGTGGAGCCTCCCGCCCGCGCCGCTCACGGCTTCAGCTCCCCGACGTCTTTCAGCCGGCAGCGAAAAAGACGCAGCTTGTCCCGGAGAGGATAGTCTTCCAGAATGGGGAAGAGACCGTCCCGGATGCTTTTCGACAGGGAATTGTCCAGCAGCTCCAACGCATAGGCCACGGCTTCCCGCGTACCGGACAGCCAGTTCTTGTAGGCTTTGAACATGTCCTCGCGGGAATAGACCAGACCGAGGAGCTTGAAGATGCCGAGGACGAACCCGGCCGCCCCGCCTTTGCGCAACAGGTCATCCAGCCCCTGATCCCGCCCGCCCCCTTTCTGCACCCGCGAAGCGGAGAGGCAAAACCCGTAGGCGCGCCGGAACATTTCCCCGAGATGGGCCAGCACGAGCCCGTGGTCGAAACGGACTTCGGCCCCGCTCGACCGTGTCCTGTCCAGGGCGTCCAGAATGTCGTCCTGGAGCTCCTCGGGCGCCTCCCCGAGCTCTCGGATGAGGCCGTCCACGGCTTCCTGGGTTCCGAGGCGTCCCAAAACAGAGGCGGCCTTCCGCCGCGTCTCCAACGGTTCCGAAGGGTCGAGGAGAATGTCGTGCAGAGTGCCGATAATCTTCGGACCGTATCTTTCCAGGGCGTCTTCCGCATCCCGACCCAGCCGCGGGTGGCCGAGACAGCGGACAATTCCGGGGATGTGCTCCCTTCGGCCCAACCGGCCGGCGCTCTCGAGGGCGTAGCGCACGACGTCCTCCGACTCGTCAGAGAGAAGCCCCTCGAGACGCCGGACGAGGGGAGAGCGGGGCGGCATGAGACCCAGAGCCTTGGCGACTTCCATGCGGGTCACGCTGTCTTCTTTGCCCGTCCGCTCCAGGGCCCGAGCCAGATATCCCTCCATCACCTGATGGTAGGCATCGAGCCCCATGATCTCCCGGATGCTTTCTTCGAGAGCCGCTTCCTCGGCTTCCAGCCCGGCCGCCGAGGAGGCGCCCTCGGCTCCGGCGTCAAAAAGACCGCCCAGAGCGGCGAAGCGCGTGTCGCCGGGCTCGGAGAGGAACATGGCCCGTATGTCCGGCGTCAGCTTCTTGTTCCGGATCAGGTCAAAAAGATGGAGGCTGAAGAGCACCGGGCTGCGGCGCCGGGTTTCGAGAAGGTCGAAGACCGTCTTAGCGAAATCGACATCCATCCTCTCCTCAACCATTCGGTCTCCCCTGTCCCACCGGCCGCGGAGCTTGTCCTTGACGACGCGGACATAAGCCGAGGCGGCCCGGAGGTTGAGCACCATCCAGGCCGCCAGGGCCGCGACCGAGAGAATCCCGACCGCCTGCATGGCAGGCGGCCAGGGCAGGGCGCACGCCGCCAGGAGAAAGAACGCCCCGATCGTCCGGGAGAAACGGTTGAGAAACATGTCGATGAAAACCTTGGCCCGGGCCCTTTGCTCGGGAGGAAGAGGGAAATAAAGCAGCTCCCGGGCGGACTGGTTGATGGAATAGGACAGGCTTTTGTCGCTGCCCTTCAAGGCCACGGCCAGCCCCAGGACCGGCCAGGCGGTAATGCCCAGCGTGCAGACGAGAATGACCGCGGGATAGAAAAGAAGGAGGCTGCGGATCCCGAAGCGGTTGACGATGCGGCTCGTGCCCAGAAACTGAAGGAGGAAGGAAAAGACGAGCAGCCCGGCGTTGAAC
>Ga0154646_147_pt3 | contig 18194 bp, 10 predicted proteins | sample Rifle2008BG13ft_FD_116075 | JGI IMG/M metagenome (GOLD analysis project Ga0154646, IMG submission 116075) | Candidatus Aminicenantes bacterium RBG_13_62_12 | reverse complement strand
CGGCAGACAGGACGATGTGGTCGGCCGGCGTCAGGGGGATCCAAGTTCCCGCCAGGCCGCCGATGAAAAAACCGCTCATCCCGCCGACGAAAAGCATCGGGGCGAAAATGCCTCCGCAGCCGCCAAAACCGTAGCTGGCGATCGTGGCCACGAGCTTGGCACAGACCATGATGCCGGCGATCTTCCATTCGAAGTTGTTGTTGAGGGCCCTGCTCAGGTCTTGGTACCCCAGGCCGAAAACGCTTATTTTGCCTACCGTCAGGAAGACGGAAACGCCTAAGATCCAGGTGACAAGTCCGCCTAAACCGGGCCTGAGCCAGGCCGGCACGGAGGTCATTCTTTTCTGCCTGCGCCCCAAGTAGCGGCTGTTCAGGTCGCCCGTGATCTCCTCGATGGCAAAGGTGATGGCGGCGAGGGGGGTGTTGAACGCAGCGGCCAGGCCGGCCGACGCCCCCATCAACGTCGCCGCCCGCCGTTCGCGGCGCGGCGTGCCCATGGCGCCGGCGATATTGGAGGAGACCCCGCTTCCGATATACACGGACGGGCCTTCGCGGCCGAGGCTGGAGCCGCCGCCGATGCTGAGGACGCCCGCCACGAACTTGATCACGGCCGTGCGGGGCTCCATCTGGCCCAGTTCTTTCCAATAGGCCACTTTGACCTGGGGGATTCCGCTGCCTGCCGCTTCCGGACTGAAGACGTTCAGAAGGAAGCCGACCAGAATGGACGTGCCGATGATCAAGATGAAGCTGGCCACAGCGAAGAACAATTTCGAGCGCGAAGCGAACTGGACATAGGTGAGGGAGAAAAGGAGATTTGTCATGAACAGGAACCCGACCGCCGACAGACCGGCGGCCAGGCTGGGGACGATGGTCAGCGCGACCTGCCGGACATTGTCGGGAAGTCTTTGCAGCAGGCGCACGATCGCGTTGTTTTCGAGAGCGGCCTTCATGTCTTTATCGTCTCTGTATCTTTCCCCGGGACCGGAAGCCCCTATTTCAGAGTCTGGTAGTACGTCCGATGGAGCCCGTCGAAGAAATGCCGCGCATTCAGGCCGAGGTTCCTCGTGTTGTAGCCGCCTTCTTGAACGACGAGGGTCGGCAATCTCAGGGACCCGATCATCCGGCCGACGTCTCCAAAATCCTTGGCTTTGAGCGGCCAGGAGCCCGTCGGGTCTCCCTTGGCCGTGTCCAGGCCCAGCGAGATGACCAGGAAGACGGGCTTGAAGAGCACGATGTTCCGGAGCGCCCGTCCCAGGGCGAGCGTATAGTCCTGGGGGACGATGATCTCGGGCAGGGGAAAGTTGATGTTGAAACCCAGCCCCTCGCCCTGACCTTTTTCGTCCGCGAACCCGCTGAAGTAAGGATAGGCGAAATGAGGGTGCCCGTGGACGGAGACCGTGAGGACGTCCCGCCGCTGGAAAAAGATCTCCTGCGTCCCGTTCCCGTGGTGGTAATCGATGTCCAGGATGGCGACCTTTCCCCAGAGTGAAAGAGGGTCAACGCACCGCAACCCCCCGTAGTTGGGTGCGGCGGCCCGCTAGGGCAGATCCTTCCGGTCACGGCTGAAGAATTTCTTGAGGCTCTCCCGGCTTTCCACGATCAAGAGGACCGCGGAGACGCTCAACGTCAGGAGGAAGGCCCCGAAGCCGATCAAGGCGGCGTCCCAGAGCCCCATCTCGCGGCTCAAATGGACTTCGGTCGAGAACTTTTTCATGGAATCGGAAATAACATAAACATTATTCAGCCGGGTGTCAATCCCTCGAATCGGAGGCGGCCCCAGCCGGCAAGAGGGCCCCCCTCCCGGATCGGCTCGCTCCCTGATTTCCGAGCAGGCCGGAATAAAACACGAAAAAGCAAAGAATTTCCGGGATCTTCCGTCTAAAGCTTAGCGAAGGCCGATCAGCATCGGATGTGAAGCCATGCCAAAAATCATCATCCACCAGTTGACACACTGTTATTCGGGTCGCACGACCGCCTTGAAAGACGTGGAACTTGAGATCCGGAGCGGGATGTACGGGCTTCTCGGGCCCAACGGGGCCGGAAAGACGTCCCTCATCCGGATCCTGGTCACCCTCCTCAAGCCTACGAGCGGACAGGTGACGATCGACGGCCTCGACCTCATAAAAGACAGGAAGCGGATCCGGCTGCAGACCGGCTACCTTCCGCAGGAGTTCACGTCGTTCCCCCGGCTGACGGTGTCGGAGTTCCTGGACTATTCCGCCGGCCTGAAGGGGATCCAATCCCGGGCCGAGAGGCAAGCACAGATCGAGAAAATCCTCGAAGACGTCGGCCTGTTCGAAGCCCGGAACCGCCTGGCCGCCAAGCTATCGGGCGGCATGAAGCGGAGGCTGGGCATTGCCCAAACGCTCATCGGCGACCCTCCCATCATGATCATCGACGAACCGACCGTCGGGCTGGATCCCGAGGAACGGGTCCGTTTCCGGAACATCCTCTCCGAGCTTTCCCGGCAGGACAAGCTCATCCTGCTTTCCACGCATATCGTCGGCGACATCTCCTCCACATGCTCCCGCATCGCCCTGTTGAACGAAGGGCGGATCGTTTTCGAAGGCCCGCCGGAGGACCTGGTCGCCCAGGTGCGGGGAAAAGTCTGGAAGGTTTCCGCGGCGGCCGGCGAGATCGACCGGGTCAAATCCCAGTACCCGGTGATGTCGGCCATCCCGCTGGAGGGTGGGTACCTGCTTCGCGTCCTCGCGGACCAGGCCCCCCGCATCGGAGGAGAACCCGCCGACCCCAACCTCGAGGACGCTTATGTCTCCTTCATGCAGAGCGCCACGGGAGGCTTTGACGCCCTTAATTATCAGGAAACTATGAACGAAGGAGTCGGGGAATGAGCGGTCTAAAAACGATAACTGGCATCGCCCGCTATGAGGCCAAGCTGCTTTTACGGTCCTGGGGGTTCCGCGTTTTTTCCGGGTTGGCCCTGGTAGCGCTGACGTCGCTCATGGTCACGGTGGTCATGCCGTCCTTTGGGAGCCTGTACTTCATCCGGACCCTTTCCGGGGCCTTCCCGGCGCTCGTGATCAAGCTCTTGAACGTGTTCCAGGGGATCATGGCCGTTTTTCTAGCCACGGAATTCTTGAAGCGGGACAGGAAGCAGGATACGTCCCAGGTCATATTCGCCCACCCTTTTTCCAACGGTCAATATGTCTTGGGCAAATTCCTGGGCGTCCTGTCAGTGTTCGCCCTGCTCGACGCGGCCGTCCTCGCCATCGCCGTCGCCGTCCACGCCTTCTTCTCCCAAGCGCCCTTCTCCCTGGCTCCCTACCTTCTTTATGTCGTCCTTGTCAGCCTGCCGACGCTCTTATTCATCATCGGCCTTTCGCTCTTCCTGGGCACGTTGATCCGCAGCCAGGCCATGGTCACCCTCATCGTGCTCTCCTACGTTTTCATCTCCCTGGCCATCGCCGGGTCTCGCCCCCCATTCGCCTGGGACGGTTTCGCGTTCTCCCTCCCGGTCATGTACTCGGACGTCCTCGGGCTGGGCAACCTTGGCCCGCTCGTCCAGATCCGGGGGGCGTACGCGCTCCTGGGCCTGGCCCTGGTCATGGCCTCGGCCGTACTCATGAAAAGGCTGAGACAATCGCCCGGGTGGACCAGGGTTCTCGGGCTCCTCTCCGTCTTCTCGACGGTCCTGGCCCTCCTGTTGGGATACGCCTATCTCAGCGGGATGAGCTCGGGCCGCGGTTTCAGGGAGGCCTTGAGGATGGAAAGCCGAATAGCGGCCGAGTCCCCGGCGATGACGCTTCTCGCCGCCGACCTCCGCGTGCGTCACGCGGGCGGCTCGATCGATGTCGCGGCCGACCTCACCCTGGGAAACAGAAGCAGGGCCGCCCTGAAAACCGTCTTTCTTTCCCTCAACCCGGGGCTCCGTATCGTCGAGCTCAAGGGGCCGGCCGGGAACCTGCCTTTCCAGAGGAAACAGCACCTTGTCATCTTGGAGACGGAGAAAGCGATCGAGCCGGGAGAGGACATCCGGCTGTCGATATCCTATTCCGGGACGATCGACGAGAGGTATTGCTATCCCGACATCGACGAAACCCGGCGCGCGACGCCCCTCAAAATATGGCTATTGTCCGTCCCCCAACGCTATGCCGCGATCAGTCCGAATTTCGTCCACCTGACCCCCGAGAGCGGCTGGTATCCCCGGCCGGGCCTGCCCGAGGCCCTGACGTTCCCCGCCCGGGTCGGGCAGGACTTCAGCCGGTATACCCTCAGGGTTGAAGTGCCCGAGGGCCTGACGGCCGTGTCTCAAGGGATCCCCACGATCGAGGGGGCCGGACCTGAAAAAACGTATATCTTCCAACCGCAGACATTCCTGCCTCAACTCTCGCTCACCATCGGTCCCTATGACCGGCAGGCCATAACGGTGGACGGGGTTCAATACGGCCTTTTCCTATTCAGAGGACATGATCGGTTCACGGCCAAGTTCAACGAAATCGCTGAGGAACTGCCTCAGCTCATCCGTCAGCTCAGGGACGGCTACGAGGTCGGATTGGGGCTGTCTTATCCCTACAGACAGCTGTCCCTGGTGGAACTTCCGATCCAGATGGCCGCTTACGGCCGCCTCTGGACGACGGCCCAGGAAAACCTTCAGCCGGAGATCGTCTTCCTGTCCGAAATGGGGGTTTTGAATTCCGGCGCGGAGTTCAGGGCCGGACGCGGCTTCGGCCCTGCCGGCCAAGGCGCCATAGCCCAAATGGCCGGAAGGATGGGCAGGGGGGAGTTCAGCCCCAAGGACATCCAGCGCCAGAATTTCAACCGATTCGTCCAAAGCAACCTGATGGGGACGCAAACAGGCATTCCCATGATGGCACGGCGGGGCCCTCTGGGGGTCGTTGTCGAGACGAACTCCGAGGCCCGTTTCGAGATATTCCCCCAGTTCCTGGCCTTCACCTCGAACCTGGACATCTCCGAGTGGCCGCTTCTCGGCTATGCGATGGAAGCCTATCTCCGGGAGCGGGCCGCCCCGGCGGTCATGGCCGGGATACGCGGTGCGCTGGGTGACTCCGGCCGGGAAGAGACGAACAGGTTTCTCATCGAGTATTCTCTGGCCGACCTCCTCCGCAACACCCTCTCGCTGAGCGCCGTCCCCGTGTCCTCGGTCCTTGAAGAAAAGGGCAAGTACCTCATGACCCTTATCCGGGCCAGGCTCGGCGTTCCCGACTTCGATGACCGGCTCGTGGCCTTCCTCAAGAGCCGGCGGTTCCAGCCGATCACCCGGCAGGACCTGGAAGGTTTCGTGGCCCCCTTGGGATCATTGGACCTCGGCCAAACCATCACCGCCTGGTCCCTGGAAAAGGGGCTGCCGGGATTCCTCGTCGATGCCGTCGAGACCTATCCGGTCGTCGACGGCGAGAAGACCAGGTACCAAGTCAAATTCCGAGTGGCCAACCCCACGGACCGAGAAGGGGTCCTCAAGGTCAATTTCGTGACGCGGGGCGGCTTCGGCGGCCGTCCCGGCGGCGGCGGGGCCATGCCGGCGGCCACGGACAACCGCGTCTTCTATGTCCCGGCCGGGACCGTCAAACAAGTCGGATTCGTTCTCGATCAGGCGGCCGTCATGACGATCATCGACACGACCATGTCCCAGAACCTGCCGGCCAGCTTCACGCTGCCGTTCAGCGCTCAGCGGGCAGCCCCCGGAGTCAGGCCGTTCGAGGGGGAAACGGCCGGGCCTTATGTTCCCCCGGCCTGGGGCGCCGACGGAGAGTACGTCGTCGACAACGAAGATCCGGGGTTCAAGCGGCCCGACGCGGGCCGGGCCAACTGGCTGCGCCGGTCGCTGCAGAAGGCCTTCGTGATCGAAGAGGCCGGCGCGGGCGCTACGGGCGTCCCCATGATCATGAATCCGCCGGACAGCTGGCAGCCCATCATCCTGCAGAGTTTTTTCGGCGGATTCGTCCGCTCCGCCTACATGAAAAAATCCGGCTCGGGGGCGAGCAAGGTCGCGTGGGAAGCGGACCTCGAGCAATCCGGAGACTACGATATTTATTTTTACCACGAGGGCTTCGGGGGAAGGATGGGCCGCGGCGGAATGCCCGGGCAGGGAGGGGCCACGCAGCGGGGAGCCCAGCCGGGCCAGGGCCCCCAGGCCGAACGGATGAACCCCGGAAAGAAATATTTCCTTGTCTCGTTCGAGGGCGGGAGCGAGGAAGTCGTCGTCGACATTCGGAACGCCCCCTCCGGCTGGAACCTGATCGGGAACTTCCGGCTCGCGGCCGGCATGAACAAGGTCGAGTTGACGGACAAGAGCGAAGGACGCTATGTCCTGGCGGACGCCGTCAAGTGGGTGTTTAAGAAATGACGGTCCGACGTCCGGCGATACAACAACAGGAGTTCCGAAGATGAAAACAAAGGTGAAAACGCCCGGCGGGGGGATGATCCTGGGACTGCTTTGTCTTCCGCTTCTTCTTCATCCGGCGGAGGAGATCCTGACCCTCGAGAAAGCCCTGGAAGTCGCCTTTCGCAACAGCCCGTCTATCCAAGAGGCCTCCTACAGGCTCGAGATCGGCCAGCAGAACCTGTGGGCCGAACAGGCCGGGCTGAAATCCCAGTTCAACCTCAGCCTGACGCCGCTCACCCAATCCAACACGAGGACCTTCGACGACCGGACTTCGAGCTACTACTATAAGACCCAGACGAAATCCGAGGGCCGTTTTTCCATCACCCAGCCGATCAAGTGGACGGATGGAACCTTGACCCTCACAAACCGGTTCTACTGGCAGGAGGCCTCGAGCGAGGTCACGGGGAACATCAAGCAGAGCACGTTCAATAATTCCTTTTCACTCAAGCTCAGCCAGCCGCTCTTCACCTACAACCGGACCAAGCTCAAGATCAAGGAGCTGGAGCTCTCCCTGGAGAACGCCCAATTGAACCACGCCATCCAGAAACTGGCGATCGAAAAGCAGGTGACCCAGCAGTTCCTCAACCTCTATTATCTGCGGGAAGGCGTCAAGATCGCCCAGGAGGAATCCAAGAACTCCGAAGAGAGCTACCGGATCATCGAAAGCAAGGTCCAGGCCGGGATCTCCGCCAAGGGCGAGCTGTATCAAGCCGACCTGACCCGCCTGAGCAGCCAGGCCTCCGTCGAGAACAAGCAGATGCAGCTCGAGAACGCCCTGGACACCTTCAAGATCCTGATCGGGATCCCCCTCAGCGAAACCATCGAAGCGGTCACGGATATCCGCAAGCATCTCGTGGAAGTGGACCTCGAAAAAGCCATCGGCCACGGCCTGGCCACCCGGCAGGAAATCCGCCAGCAGGATATCGCCATCCAGAATGCCCTCGACGACCTCATCGTCGCCGGCGCCCTCAACGAATTCAAGGGCTCCGTGGACGTCTCCCTGGGCCTGACGGGGGTTAACGAATCGCTCCGGAACATCTACTCCGCACCCGACGTGGACAAGCTCGTGACGGTATCCCTGAACATCCCGCTTTTCGACTGGGGGCAGAAGAAACATGTCCTCGCCGCCAGCCGGGCCCAAGTCGACACGCAGCGCTTGTCGGCCCAGGAAGAGAGAAAGCAGATCGAGTCGGAAATCCGCCAGGCCTGCCGGAATCTCCGGAATCAAAAACTCCAGATCGAGATCGCCGAGAAGAACATCGTCAACGCGCAGTTGACCTATGACATCAACCTCGAGCGCTATAGAAACGGCGCGCTGTCCTCCAAGGACATGCAATTCTACCAGCTCCAGCTCTCCGAGCAGAAGCTCAACGAGGTATCCGCCCTGATCAACTACAAGCTGGCTTTGCTCGACCTTAAAATCCGTTCCCTCTGGGATTTTGATAACGACCTGTCCATCGTCAACAAGATTTAACATGACCGTGATAGAGGAGAAATGACGTGAAAAAAAGACTGGCCCTTGTTGTCAGCCTGACGGCCGCCTTGGTCCTTTCCGGATGCAAGGAGGAAAGCCTCACCGTCGAGGCCGAGTCGACGATCCCGGTCAAAACCGTCGAGCTCCAGCCGAAGTCCATCCAGGAGTTCGTAACCGCGACCGGGACGGCCTACGCCGTCCGCGACGTGTCGCTCAAGACCGAACAGGCGGGACGCTACATCCTCCACACCAACACCCGGGCCGGCCGGCCGTTCCGGATGGGGGACGGCGTCCGGAGGGACGAGCTCATCATTTCCCTGGAGAACCCGGAATTCGTCAACCAAGTCGCTTATGATTCCAAAAAACTCCAGAAAGAATCCGCCCAGAGGGAATTCACCAAGCAGCAGAGCGTCTACGAGAAGGGGGGGATCACCCTCAAAGAGCTGAACGACGCGGAGCGAGCGTTCATCGACTCCAAATACAATTTCGAGAACGCCGTGCTGTCCCTGAAAAAACTCGAGATTCGGGCGCCGTTCGACGGCGTGATCGTCGACCTACCCCACTACTCGGATAAGAAGTGGGTCGAAACGAATACGGTCGTTGCCCAGAACATGGATTATTCGCGCCTGTACACGGAGCTGACCCTGCCGGGCAAGGACATGGAGAACGTGGCCCCGGGACAACCGGTCGTGGTCAGCGACTACAGCCGGTCCGAAAAAACGCAAACCGGGAGCGTGACCCAGATCTCCCCTGCCCTCGACCCGGAGAGCCGGATGTTCAAGCTGCAAGTCGAGGTCCCGAACGCGGGCCTGCTCATCAAGCCGGGCAGCTTCATCAAGGCGGACATCGTCGTCCGGAGGAAGGACGCCGTCCTCGTCATCCCCAAGACGGTTGTCCTCGACCGGCGGGGGGCCAAAGCGGTGTTCGTCGTCGAGCGGGGCATCGCCCTCGAGCGGAGGATCCAGACGGGCATCGAAAACGCCGACGAAATCGAGGTCGTGAGCGGCCTGAAGGCCGGCGACCGCATGGTCACGGAAGGGTTCGAGACCCTTCGCGACCGCTCCCGCGTCAAGATCATCGAGTAGGGCCTTCCGATGCACAAGCTGGCCCGGTTTTCCGTCAGGTATCCGACCACCGTCACCATCGCCGTTTTCGCCGTCCTCCTTCTCGGCTATATCTCCTACCAGCGGCTGGGCATGGACCTCCTGCCCCGCCTCAACAGCCCCCGACTCTACGTCGAAGTCAAGTCCGGCGAGAAGCCGCCCGAGGAGATGGAAAAGCAGTTCGTCGAACAGCTCGAATCCGTGGCCGCCCGCGGCAAGAATGTCACGAACGTCTCGTCCGTGTCGCGGATCGGAAAAGCGCTCATCACCGTGGAGTACCTCTGGAGCGCGGACATGGACGAGGCCTACCTCGACCTTCAAAAGGCCGTCGCCGACTTCGGCCAGAACAGCTCGGCCGACGAGATCAGCGTCGACCAGCTCGACCCGAACGCCCAGCCCGTCGTCACGGCCGTCCTGCTCCACGAGGACATCACGGACCTGGACCGGCTGAGACTGACGGCGGAGAACAATATCCGCAACGAGCTCATCCGCCTCCCGGGGGTCGCCGCGGTGGAGCTGGTGGGCGAGCGCCGCCGCGAGATCGAAGTCAGGTCGGACCCCGTGACGCTCGAAGCCTTCGGCCTGACCGTGGACGGGCTGGCCGGCACCATCCAGAACTTCAACCGCAACATGACCGGCGGGAACATCGTCGAGATGGGCATCCGGTATACGGTCCGCGGCGTCGGGCAGCTGATGTCGCTCGAGGATATCCGGAATCTCGTCGTAGCCTACAAAACCAAGCAGGAGCCGGGCCAGCCGGCGCCCGTGCGGACGCCGGTTTACCTGAAAGACGTGGCGGAGGTCCGGACCACGCTGAGCGAGCCGGAGAACATCGTCAGGTTCAACGGGGCGAGGGGCATCGGCCTGGAGATATTCAAGGAGGCCGGCTTCAACACCACGGCCGCGTCGAAGAGCATCCGGGAGGCCCTGGACGCCCTGGGCCGCTCTCTGCCGGGTTACCGGATTCACATCGTCCAGGATCAGGCCGGTTTTATCCAGGCGGCCATCGGCGAGGTCCAGCAGTCCGCGCTCATCGGCATCCTCCTGGCCGTGGTCATCCTCTTCATCTTCCTCCGGCGGGTCGGCGTGACGCTGGTCATCAGCCTGGCCATCCCGGTGTCCGTCGTGGCGACGTTCAGCCTGATGTACTTCAACCACCTGACGCTGAACATCATGACCCTGGGAGGGCTGGCCTTAGGGGCCGGCATGCTGGTCGACAACGCCATCGTCGTCGGAGAGAACATCTTCCGCCATTTCGAGGGTGGCCGGTCCGTCGAGGAAGCCGCGGTCCTGGGCGCCGGAGAAGTCGGCGGGGCGATCACGAGCTCCACCCTGACGACGATCGTCGTCTTCCTGCCCATCATCTACCTCCACGGGGTGGCCGGAGAGCTGTTCAAGGACCAGGCCTGGACGGTCGCCTTCTCGCTCCTGTCCTCGCTCCTCGTGGCCCTGGCCGTAGTCCCCATGTTGTTCTCGCGGCTGATCAAAAAGGTCCCGCGGCGCGCGGGTTCGATCCAATTCACCGCCTACGGACGTTTCCTCGGGACCCTGCTGAGGAAGCGCTGGCTCGTCGTCGCCCTGGCGGCTGTCGTAGTGGGGACGGCCGTGTTCAGCACCCGCTTCATCGGCAGCGAGTTCCTGCCCCAGCAGGCCAAGGACGAGCTGGTCATCAACCTGACACTGCCCGAAGGCACGTATCTGGAGCGGACAGAGGGGACCGTCCGGAACATTGAAGCCATGATCCGCGAGATGGCCGGAGAGGGGGTCGAGCGGCTCTACTCCCGGGTCGGACCGAAAGGGACCTCCCAAAGCGCCTCCGAGGTGCTGGAGGACGAGAACAACGCGGTCATCCAGATCCTTTTTAAAAAGGAACGGGCCCGGTCCATCCCCGCGCTCACGGCGCGCCTGGAGAAGGAGCTGTCGGACATCCCCGACCTGACGGTCCAATTCCTCACGCAGCAGACGACCCTGCAGGCGGCCCTGGGGACCACCGACGCCCCCCTCGTCGTCGAGGTCAAGGGCAAAGACCTGGAGACGTTGGGCCGCTTGGCCGCGGCCGTCAAGGTTGAGCTTCTGAAAATCCCGGAGCTGGCCAACGTCGAGACCAGCCTCCAGGCGGGAAGGCCCCAAATCGACATCGAGATCGACAAGGCGCAGGCCGCCCGCTATTCTTTCCGCACGGACTCGATCGGCACGCAGCTCCAGAATATCCTGGAAGGGAGCGAGGCCGGCGAGTTCGAAGACAACGGCGAATACATGAAGATCGTCATCCGGAATCCCAAGATGCCCGTCAGCCGGATCAAGGACATCGTTCTCGATTCCTCGTCCGGCCTCCGCATCCCCCTGGAAAGCCTGGCCCGCATCGTGCGCACCGAATCGCCGCGGGAGATCATCCGCCACAACCAGACGCGGGTGGTCGAGGTCCGGGCGCAGATCGGCGGGAAAACGCCTTTCGACCGGATTGTCTCCCGTGTCCGGGCGGGGATCGACGGGACGGTCCTGCCCGAGGGATACACGATGGCGGTTACGGGAGAGGAGCTCCTCCGCCGCGAGTCCTTCCAGAACTTGAAGTTCGCCCTGCTCCTCGCGATCGTCCTGGTCTACATGGTCATGGCCGCCCAGTTCGAGTCCTTCCTGCATCCCTTCGTCATCCTCCTGACGATTCCCTTGGCCGGCGCGGGCGCCGTGTTCGCTATCCTGCTGCTGGGCATGCCCTTCAACATCATGTCGATCATCGGCCTGATCCTCCTGGCGGGGATCGCCGTCAACAACTCCATCATCCTCGTAGACCTGATCAACCAGAGCCGCCGGGCGGGCATGGGGCTCGAGGAGGCGATCATCTATGCCGGGCAGAAGCGCATCCGTCCCATCATCATGACCAGCGCGACGACCGTCCTAGCCCTTCTCCCGCTGACGATCGGCCTGGGCGAAGGGGCCTCCCTGAGGGCGCCCATGGCGGTGGCTGTCATCGGGGGGCTGACCACGTCGACGGCTCTGACCCTGATCGTGATCCCCGCCGTCTACCGCATCCTGGGAAAAAGACCCTTGCGGACGCTGGGAGCCCGCGAGACATGATCGGTCTCTTCGTCCGCAGGCCGGTGCTGGTCGCCATGATCCTGGCCGGCCTCTGCCTGCTCGGCGCCCTGTCCTTCACCCAGCTTCCCATGGAGCTTTTGCCGCAGACCGAGCTTCCGAGGGCCGTCGTTACGCTGAGGAGCGTCCAGACAGCGGACCCCGCCTACGTTGAGAAACACGCCGTCATCCCGATGGAAAGCGCCATCGCCGAGCTGGACAAGATCGAGCGGATCGAGACGCGGATCGATTCGAAGCGGGCGACGATCTACGTGTATTACGGCAAGTCCGTGAACCTCAAGTACGCCTACCTCAAACTCCAGAGGTGCATCGCCGCCGTCCGGGCCCAGATCGGCGACGAGTTCACGGCCTCGGTGTCGAAATCCGATTCCGAGCAGCTGTCCAACCGCTTCCTCGTCTTTCAGGCGAGAGGAGAAGGCAATCTCGACCAGATCCGGGCCGTCGTGGATGAAAAAATCATGCCCGAGCTGACGACCATCGACGGCATCGCCAGCGCGGAAGTGTACGGCGGCCGGAGCCGGTCCGTGGAGGTCCGCCTGGACACGGAGGCGATGAAGTCGTACGGCCTGACCGTGGGCCAAGTGGCCTCGAAAATCTCCGAACAGTCCGAGAAACGCCTTTATCTCGGGCAGGCGGAAGAAGGCCGGAAAAACTATTTCGTGAATCTGGTCAGCGAATACACGGCCCTGCCCGACATCGGCGGCTTGATCCTCAAAACTCCGGGACCGGTCCTCCTCCGGCACATCGCCGACATCTCCGAAGGAGGGGCCGAGCAGACGACGATCTCCCGGATCAACGGCCAGGAGGCCGTCAGCATCTCCCTTCAGCGCAGCTGGGAGGCCAACCTCATCAACCTGGCCCGCAGGACACGCCGGGTCATTTCCGAGCTGGACGCAAAAGTCAAGGGCGAGGGCATCACCCTCGCCGTCGAGCTCGACGAAGCCCGGACCATCGAGGACAACATCCAGTCCATCATCTGGCTGGCCTTCGCCGGCGGCCTGTTGGCCGTGGCGGTCCTCTGGGTCTTCCTGAAGACCCCCTCGCTCGTCCTGACCGTTTCGGCGAGCGTCCCGATCTCCATCCTCATCTCGATGAACGTCTTCTACGCGCTCCATATCTCCATCAACACCCTGACCATGATCGGACTGGCCATCGCCATGGGAATGCTCGTGGACAGCAGCGTCGTCATCCTGGAGAACACCGTCCGCCACGCGGCCCTGACGGCCGACGTCAAGCAGGCCGTCATCCGCGGGACGAACGAGGTGGCCCGGGCGATCGTCGCCTCCACCCTGACGACGACGGCCGTTTTCGTCCCGTTCCTGTTCGCCAAGAACGCCGAGATCAGAACCCTCGGCTGGCAGGTCGGGGCCTCCATCATCACGGCCCTGCTGGTCTCCCTGGCGGTGGCCTTCATGCTCATCCCGGTCCTCTCCTATCAATTCCTATCCCGCAGCAGGAAGGCTCGGGCGGTCGCTCCTGAAGCGGGGAACCCTCTGGGGCGGATGCGGCAGATCTACCTCGTGTTGTTGAAGACCTGCCTCCGCTATCCGGCCCGAACCATCGTCGTCACGGTCGCTCTCTTCTTCGTCAGCCTGGCCCTCTGCCTGACGCTCAGCGTCAACGTCCCGACCGAGGCCGAGCTCACGCAGTTCAATATCTACGCCTCCATGTCTTCGGGGACGACCCTCGAATCGGCCGACGAGCAGGTCAAGGCCATGGACGCGCTTCTCCGGGACGTCCCCGAGATTTCCGAACGCCTGGCGACCATCGAAGAGGACAGCGTCGTTCTGACCTTCAAGCTGGCCGAGGATTTCGAAAAGAAGGCCGGGAGGAGCGTCAGCGCCGTCAAGGAAGACATCATCGACCGTCTGTCGCGGGCCAACCCGCGCGTAGAATTTTCGACGACGGAACCCCAGGGAAACTCCCGTTTCATGGGCGGAAGCGGTGGCGGCGGGGCGCAGCCCGGCGGAAACCTGACCCGGCTCCTCGGGGTCGGCACCGCTCAGGAAAAGGTCATCGTCCGCGGCCAGGACTTTGAGCTTCTCCGGGCCGTCGCGGAAGACGTCCAGTACAACATCGGCAACCTGGATACGGTCCGGAGCGCCTCGGTCAATGTTTCCAATCAGCAGCCGAGCGTCGACTTGATTTTGGACCAGGCCTCGCTCAGCCATTTCGACGTCAGCCTGCAGACGGTCCGCGAAGAGCTTTCCGGCTTGCAGCGGCAGACCTCGGCCGGCATCAAGTTCAAAGCCGGGAACGAGGAGATCAACGTCTATCTCAAAACCGAAGAAGAGGCCGACAAAACGATCGAAGACGTCCGCCGGCTTCAGTTTCCCTCCGCGTCCGGGGGGATCGTTCCGCCGGCCTCGGTCGCCAGGCTCCTCTATTCCTCAGGCTACGCGAACATCAACCGGGTCAACCAGGAAAAACAGGTCGAAGTCACTTATCGGTTCGAATCGGAGGTCGAGGAGTCCAAGAGCCTCTTGGAACAGGCCCGCGCCTCGGTCGAGGAGATCGTAGCGGGGATCGTTCCCCCGCCCGGGATCATCATCGAGGTCCGCCCCGACGAAACCGACATCTCCGAGTTTTACGGCCTGATCCTCCTGGGCGTCATCCTCATTTACATGATCCTGTCCTCGACGTTCGAGTCCTTCCGTACGCCGGTGATCATGATGTTCACCCTGCCCCTGGCAGGGATCGGGGCGTTTTCGGGGCTCATCCTGACCGGGAATTCCCTCTATAACGCCAACGTGCTCGTGGGCTTCCTCATCCTCTTCGGGGTCGTCGTCAACAACGGCGTCCTCCTGATCGATTACGCGCGCCGGCTCGAACGGAAGGGCCAGCGGAGCCAGCGGGCCCTGATGACGGCCGGGATGACCCGGGTGCGGCCCATCCTCATCACCGCCATCACGACCATCCTGGGCATGCTGCCGGTTGCCATGGGCAAGTCGGAATACCTCTCCCTCGTCGGCGCCCCTTTCGCCATCACCGTCATCGGGGGCCTGGCCGTGGCCACGCTCTTTACTCTGGTGCTCGTCCCGACCGTCTCGTTCGGCCTGGGCAATGCCCTGGCCTGGTGGCTCGGGCTTCCGCTGAAAACGAAGCTCGTCCAGGCCGCCGTCCTGGCCCTCGGGGAGTGGGCCCTCCTCTCCAGCGTCGAATCCGTCCTCTGGCAGGCCGCCTATTCCCTGATCCTGCTCCTGGGCATCCCGGCCTTCACGTATTTCGCCCTGACCAGTCTGCGGAGAAGCCGGGCCACGCTGATGGCTCCCGGCACCCCGATCACGATCACCATACGCAACATCAGCATGCTCTACGACGATTTCGCCCGCTTCACCAAGGAATGGAAAAAGGGGGAAATCGAAAGAGAACGCCGCGGCACGGGGCATCCGATGGAGCTGCGGGAGCGCCGGCAGTCCCTCGTCTGGCGGATCCCGGTTCAGACCTTCCTGTTTTATTTCACCTACGTCTACCTGCGCGGCAACGCCGGGCTTCTGCCCTTTGCCGTCCTGTTCTACCTATTGACCCTGGGGATTTTGGGAACCCTGGCCCGTTTGCGGCCCGGCGGCGCCTCGGATTCCCGCCGGGGCCTTCTCGGGATCGTCCGGGCGGCGGTTTATTGGGGCCTTCCGCTGGCCAATGCCCTCTGGCTCCAGACCCGATGGCGGCGCTGGGAGGCCGTCGCATTCGTATCCGTCATCTGGTATGCCGCCCTCCTCGTCGACAGGACCTCCCGGGGGCTTGCCGAAAGGAAGGTCAATATCCATCGCCTGCAGGGTCGTTGGCAGAAGCCCCGGCTGGCCTTTTACCGGTTCGTGCGGAGAATCCCGTTCATCGGCCTGAAGCGAGAACCCTTCCCGGCCCTCGATAGGGTCAACATCCAGTTCGGCAGCGGCATGTTCGGCCTCGTCGGTCCCAACGGCTCGGGGAAAACGACGTTGATGCGCATCCTCACCGGGATCCTCCCTCCAACCAGGGGCCGGGTTTACATCAACGGACTGGACCTCGAGCGATACCGGGAAGAGCTCCAGGCCCTGATCGGCTACCTGCCCCAGGAGTTCGGTGCTTACGAGAACATGACGGCACTTCAATTCCTGGATTACCAGGCCCTGTTGAAAGGGATCGGCGACGAGAAAAAACGGCGGGCGGCCGTCGAGACGGCTCTCCGTTCCGTCCACCTCCTTGACCGCGGAAACGACCGTATCAAGTCCTATTCGGGCGGGATGAAGCAGCGCCTGGGCATCGCCCAGACGCTCCTGCATCTTCCCCGCGTCCTGGTTGTGGATGAGCCCACGGCGGGCCTCGACCCGACGGAACGGATCAAGTTCCGCAACCTTTTATCGGAACTGGCCCGGGACCGGACCGTGATCTTCTCGACGCACATCATCGAAGATATCGCCAGCACTTGCAACCGTCTGGCCGTGCTCCTCAAGGGCGGCGTAAGGTTCGTCGGGACGCCCGCGGAACTCGTCGATCTGACGCGGGGGGCCGTTTGGGAGGTCACCCTCGACGACTCCGGCTTCGAAAGCCTGAGGCGGATGCACAAGGTGATCCACCACCTGCGCGACGGTGACAGGATCCGGGCCCGGGTCCTCAGCCCCGAGAAGCCCCACGAGGAGGCTCGCCCGGTCGACCCGACGCTCGAGGATTCCTACATGTGGCTGCTGGGACAAGAAGGGTTAGGCCGATGACGGATCCGCGTAAACGAAACAACGCCGCTTTGAGATTTTCGAAGACCGGCGATATCTGGGCCTTTTTCCGCTATAACGCCGCCAACATCTTTTCCGGCCGCGCCTTTTATTCCCTGATCCTGTCCAGCCTCGTCTTCCTGGCCGTGGTCGCCATCAACCTGCTCAGGCGGGAGGCCGCCCTCACCGGGCAGAACATCTATGATTTTCTGCTCATCCCGGCCCTCCTGCTCGTCTTCTATCCCGCCGCATTCGCCCTCCAGAGCGACAAGGACGCCGGGATGATCGAAGTTCTCTTCGGCATCCCGGACCATCGTTACAAGATCTGGCTGGCCCGCTACGTCACTCTATACATCATTACGGCGGCGCTGCTCTTCCTGCTGGCCCTCCTCTGCCGGGTGGGCCTGGCCGATTTCCCGCTGGGGATGATGGTTCTCCAACTCATGTTCCCTGTCGTCCTATTGGGGAGTTTGGCCTTTTTCCTGGCCGGCCTCACCGGGAGCGGCACGGCGACGGGCATCCTCATGATCGTCGTCGTCCTGGCTTTCTGGCTTTTCCGCGGCCAGCTCGGCGATACTCCGTGGTATCTTTTCCATAACCCTTTCGGCGGCCCGGCCCAGGCCAATCCGCAGGTCTGGGCGGCGACGACCCTCAGCAACAGGCTCTTTTTCCTCATGGCCTCCGTCTTCCTGACCATGATGGCCCTCCTCCGTCTCCAGAAGAGGGAGAAGCTGATCTGAACACGGAAGCCGGCCGCGGCCGCCGGAATCAGGGGGCTCGCCGATAGTCACCTCGCGGTTGAGGTCTCGACCTTCTCGGCGATTTCGTCGAGGCCCAGCTGATGGAAGACATGGCCCGACACCCGGCTCGTCCGGTCCCTGACGAATCGGATCGTCACGCCTTTATCGTTGGGAAAGAAGAACAGGTCCTTGCCGCCGGGGAGGATCGGGTAACGCGGGCCGCCGTCCCGCCGCCGCCGTGGGCGATATCCTTGCGTCCCCAAGTGTCCATGATCAACCAACCGAGCCCGAAACCGTCCTTCTCCGGCATGAACATCTGGGCTCTGGAGTTCGCGGCGAGAATCCGGTCACTTTCGAGGCCGCGGTCCCATCTCCATATATCCTCGACGGTCGAGAAGAGGGCACCGGCGGAATATCCGAGCGACGGATGGACGAGAGGCGCTTCCCGGAGGCGCCCGTCAGGGCCCTCCATGAGGCCGCGGGCCAAGCCGGACTCAGAGGAAACGTCTCCGCCGTAGCTCGTCCGGCTCATCCCCAAGGGAGCGAGGAGACGATCGTGGACGTAATCGGCGTAGGGCATCCCCGAAGCCCTCTCGATGACGAGACCGAGAAGGATGTAGCCGGCGTTGCTATATCGGGATCTTTCGCCGGGCGCGAAATCGAGGGCCTTATCCCCTATCATACCGATGAGGTCCAGCGGGGATCTCGGTTTGGTCAGGTCGCCCAGGGACCT